>Ga0214923_10003847_pt1 | contig 18583 bp, 5 predicted proteins | sample LL1510_MetaG_FD_177993 | JGI IMG/M metagenome (GOLD analysis project Ga0214923, IMG submission 177993) | Freshwater microbial communities from Lake Lanier, Atlanta, Georgia, United States - LL-1510 | ecosystem: Environmental > Aquatic > Freshwater > Lake | place: USA: Georgia | collected 2015-10-15 | reverse complement strand
AGATGAATCGATCATACAAGCACAGTTATTTGATGATATAATAAGAGAGAAATAAATAATCTAAGCAAAATAATTAAATAAAGATTTTAATAAGAAATATAAATAATTATCAGAAGAATAAAAAAAAATAGTTTATTAAGATTCAGTATTATTATTTATGAATGATTCGTATAAATAAAATTAAATTATACCATTTAATGAAAAAGATATATAAAATGCTATTGGTATACTAGTTATTAGACCGTTTTTATATCATATTTTAATAGCATTAGTAAAATAAAATATTTATGATTAACATATATTTTCTAGAGGTACTTAATCTTATATAGATCCAATTATTAATTATGTTGAATAATAAATAAAATTAATATTATAAAAAGAAAATCCTGAATTATTAACTAATGATTTTAAAGTGTTTAAATCACGAAAATATTACGAACATTGTAGCACTAATTAATAAGGATAATCTTCTAAAAATTTAGAATTATTTGATTATAATATTAATAATATAATATTAATAGATAATTTACCTAATAATTTTAGTCATTAACCATATAATGGTATAGTAATTCCTAGATTTGAAATGAATAGAATAATTTATTAAGATAAAAAATAAAATGATATATTTATTGATTTAGGATTAGTAAAACTTTTAAAATATTTATTAACATTTGATTAATAAAAAACATTAGTAGAATAAAATTTATTCATTTTAGAATGAGTATCAATTTCTTTCTTAAGTAAATGCTAAATTTTTATATGTATTTTAAGATTTTGGATTCTAACTTGTTCTGTATAAATTCATACTTGAAATTCTTTCTTAATTCTCTTCTTAATCAATATGTTAATCTTCATTATTTTTTTATGATTTTTAATTAGATTGTTCAACACCTTCACCTAGTGTATCTTATTATTATGTATCAAATCTTAGTTTATAGTCCATTCTATTTATTATAAAAATAAAAAAATACTTTTAATCATAATTATATTATACTATAATAATATTAACGCTTATTAATAGTATTTTTCTTATTAATATTTAATTAAAATACATTTTAATATAATTATGTATTTAATAAAATTAAAAATATTAATTTATTATTTAATAATAATAAATGGAAAATATTTGCTTCATAATAATCTTAATATTAATACTTATTTTAAGTATTAATTAATGTAAAAATATAATATGTTTATCTAATTATTAAAATATTAAAGAATCATTTACTTAAAAAATAACAAATAAAATTTTTAATAATAATAAATAAGAAAATTTCGATAATTTAAAAAGTGATTAGATAATAAATAACTTAAAACAATTAACAAGTTTATGGATTTTACCAACAATTTAAGAATTTATTAAATAATATAATAATAATATTAATAATATATAATAATAATATAGATTAGGTAATCCTTAATAATAAATTAGTTAATAAGAAAAATTTGATATAAATGAATTATGTAATCGTATATTAACTAAATTAGAAATTTAAAATATTTATGAAAATATAGTTCCATAAAAAGGTGAAACTTCTTATTGTTTAAACAAAACTACAATTCATATGTGTATTAAAAATAAATAAGGTATATATCATAATAATAATATTATTTATTTTGCATATATTCATGAAATTGCTCATATTGCTTATTAAGGATAAGGTCATACTGATGAATTTTGGGCATATTTTAGATTTTTAATGTATTTATTATGTAATTTTACATATTAAGGTTAAAAAAATAAACCTAATATGAAATATTGTTCTATTGATTTATATAAGGAACCATTTAAAAATTATTGTGGAACTATGGATGTAGTTTATAATCCTTTATTTGATAAAAATGCATACATTTAATATAATAATTGATTTATCATTAAATTAATTTTTTTGTATATTTCTTCTTCTTTTATTATTAATTTTTATTTATTAATTATTCATTATTTATAAGAGGGTCTTAACACATATTCTAATTAGTATCATTATCAGATTTATTTATTACTGGATCTTAAACCGAATTCTAAGATTTTTTAGAATCTTAAGATATTTATTATGAAGATGAAAATGATTCATTGTCATTTAATTAATAAGTAATATTATTATCTTCTTATTAATTAAGTAATTAATCATTTTCCGACGATTCTTCAAAAGAACTATCTAATTCTTATATATTTACTAATTCTTAATTATTAGATAATTATTAATTATCTATTTTATTTTAAGATATATTATCTTAATTTTAATTATTTACTAATTTCTTTAATGTTAATAATTTTTCTTATAATTAATTAATTTATTTATCATTAGAAGTAGTTTAAATATTAATTTATTATGGTTTAATTTATTAATCTATATTATTTACTATTTAATTAACACATTATTAATATTAAGTTAAATTATATTATTTATTATCTTCAGAATTTATATTAGATTTATTACATATTGTTTAAATATTTTAAGATTCATTATCTTCTAAATTTATATTAGATTTATTACATATTGTTTAAATATTTTAAGATTCATTATTTATAATTTATTATTTAGTTTAATTATTATTTTTAATAGATGTAATTTTTGAATATATAATATATATTAATAATCCTATAATACTGATTACTAAAATTACAATTATACATTTTTTTATGAATGAATAAGATTTAATATTATTTTATTATATTTAATTATTTACATTTATATCATTTTAATCTATAAAATTATTATAATCAATTAAATTATTATTTTAATTTTGTTATTTAATTTTAGATTTATTTTTTTATAATTATTAAATTTCATTAATATCAATTAATTATTTAGATTCTTTATTATATTTAGACTAAATAACTGTATTTATAAGAGGTTCTTAAATATATTTTTAAGAATTATTTATTTTTTATTTTTTTGAAGATTTTAATTATTATATTCTAGTATTATTTAATTAATTAAAAGGATTTTATTAATCATTATATAAATTTTATTATTTACGCGATTAAATATCATTATTAGATTAAAAATTTACATAATGTTTTGTTTTTTATTATATTATATCATTATTACTTAATTATTTATTTAATGTATTTATATTTTTATTATATTTTTATTAATTATTATTTAATTAAATAGATTATATTTTTTAACTATTATTATTTAATGTAAATTAGTTATCATTATTAATAATTTATTATTTAAATTTTCCAGTTTCTTAATTTAAATTAAATTTATTAGATATAATACTATTATTACTTGATTATTATAATGATTATTAAGATGATTAATCATTTTCTAAAATTTCAGCACTGTTTGATAATAAATTATTCAATATTTTAGAATCAAAATTTTGTTATGACATTATAGACTTTTAGTTTTATTTTTCTATAAGTATATATAAGATAAAAAAATTATAAAAATCATTTAATAATACATTACTCTAAATCTATAGCTATATTATTATCTTAAATATCATCATCATTAATAGTTTTTTAATATTATTAATCAATAATAACAGAATTATTATTAATATTATTACAAGAAGTTGATTATATTTTAGTTTTTAAATTACCAAGCATTTTATTCATATTAGATAATTTTAAATTATCAACTTTTTTTATAATAGGTTTATTATAATTTCTAGTATACCAAGAAATTATAATTAAACAAAATATTTATATACTTTAATACATAATAATAAATTGTTAAATATATAAATATATAAATAATATTAATAATGTAGTATATATATATTCATAAATATTAATATAATTTAATATTAATTTATTCATAATATGATCTTAATTTTTTTTCTAATTATTATTAAAATTAATAAAAGTAAATATATATGATATAAATATAAAACAAATTATTATATTTATAATTTAAATAAAAACTTTAAAATAAAAATTATAATCTTTATCCTTATGATTATAATATAAAATATTATTAATACTAGTTAATATTAATATATAAAATTATTATTAATTTAATTATTAATTATATATTAATTCAAATCCATAATAAGGAATTAAAAATAATAATATGTTTTATAAACAATTCATTAAAAATAAAAATTTATGATAACTAAATGGTTTAATTAATTATTATATTATTGTATCATTTATTATTAATTATTTTATATAATATATAAATGATTTATTAGGATTTTTTTGTTTATCTTATAATTCAAAATATACGTACATTTATTTTAAATTATTTAACTTTCAATAATATATTTATATAAAATTAAAATATTATAATATATTATATTATTATTATATGTTAATTAAATCATATATTTTAATGATTATTTTCATTATTATATTGATTAATAAATTATAATAATTTGTTAACAAATAATTATAATTCATATTTATATGTAAAATCAGAAAAAGATATTCGTAATACAGATTAAATTAATTTTTCTGGAACATTCATACTTAATAAAACATATGATTATTCTTTAATTGGTAATTATGATGAACATGCACTAGACGATGATATAGAAATTTGATTATCAAACATATATTATAATAATTTTTTACCACAAGGTGCATCAAATATCTATTTTTAAGGAATATATCTAATAATTGTGAATAATAAAGTGTTAAATGAAGATAATTATGGTGTAAAATTAACAATAATATAATTAAACTATTTTTTTTAATTACAAAAATATTATTAAATATCTTTCATAATATTATTATTATATTATAATATATGAAAAGTTTTTGATAATAAAAATAATAAATATTATTTTAAATATAATAAATGATTATTTTTATTTTATCTATTAGTGGTTAATACTTTTAATGAATTTAAAGTAGCTGCACATAATGATAAAGAAGCTGTACCGCCATGAATACCATCTTAATTTAATAAAGTACTATTAATTAAAGGATGATTATGTAAAACATTAATAGAATTATTTAAATTATTGATAACAATAGCTCCTATTCTGTTAGGTCCATAAATCTTATAAAAACTTATTGAAATAAAATCTAAATTAGCTTTTTATAAAATACCTGAATATTTACCAAATTATTGTACACAATCAGAATGAAAATATATTTAATAACATTGGTTTAATTATTATTATTCTTCTTTATTATCGTATTATAATTTATATTATTTAGATAATAATTAAATTTATTATTACCTTTATTTATTAATTTATTATATATATTTACCTATTTTTATTAATTCGTATTAATTATTTGATCCTGTTTCATTATTAATTGCCATAATAGAAATTAATATAGTATTAGATTAAATTTTATCTATAACATCTTTATATAATATGATACCTTAATAATTAGGTTTAATAAATGAAACTTCTAAATTAGTATTTTCAATTTATAATTATTTAATACACATAATAATAGATTTATGTTCATATTCAGAAACAATAAAATGATATTTATTTATATTAGAATATTTCATTTTTTATAAACATTTGGAAAGATTGTTAAATTATTAAATAGCATAATTATTAATAGCTTTAAATATAATACAATTAGATTCAGATCCACTACTTGTTATAATACAATTTTATAATAGTTATTTATTATATTATTTAATACCAGACAATTATATTATTAATTTTTTTAGTTATTTAAATTTTTAAACCGCTTCTTATGTTTTTTAATCTTAATTTGATGAATTAACAACATCTAAATATTTAATAATTTCAGATTTAGAAGTATTAAACATTTTAACTCCAGCATTAGCATTTAAATTTATTTCCATTTATAATTATAATTAATATATAATATAATTATATAGATATATTATTAAAACTCTTTTATAAATATTATAAATGGGAGCATCAACTGCAACTTCAGAAACCGTTTCTAGATCAATAGCAAATACATTAATAGAATTAATAAGAAAAAGTACAACTAATTGTAAATCTTTAGCATCATAAACAGCTAATATTAATATAATAACTAATGGCGATATAAATATTAAAACTATTAAAATTTAATAAAAATTATTATCAGATTTATTTTGTATATCAAAAGCTGATTTTTCATAAGGTATATCAGCTGATATGATATCGGCATTAAAATCATAAACTGAAGCTAAATTAAAAGATTTACCTGTTTTTTCTGCATCAACTTCCGTAAGTAAAGCAGCTAATATAATAGTATCTAATTTAACAGCTAGTACAAATTTAGAAGATATTTAAAATACAATTTCTGATTCTTTATAATAAATGAATATAAATTTAACTGCAGGTGGAACAGTTACTGCAGATTCAATAGAAATAGATCAAACTTTAGAAACTATATTAAAAAATTAAACTTCAATAGTTTAAACAGCTATAGCAAATACTTAAACTAGTTCAACAACTGAAAATAAAACTTTAGCTTATTTAGAAGGAATTAATCCTACAGCACTATTAGGTATATTCTTAGTTATTATTATAATTTTAGCTGTTGTTGCATATATATTTAGAGATTAATTAAAAACAATATTTCCAATATTAAGAGCAATAGGTAAATGATAAATTTATTATTATAATATATATCATTTTTACTAATACATTTATTATAATTATTTAAGATTTGATGAATAATCTTCTGATTACGTAGAATCTTTGTTAATTATAGCTCGTTTAATTGATGATATAATCATTTAAGTAAATAATTTAGTATTAGTACCTATACCGTAATTTTAACATATATTATCTAATATTTCTGCAAAATGTTATCTTTAATTTCTCATTTTTAATGATACTGATTTTGTTAATCCTTTTAAATTTGGTTTAGATCCAAACATTTCCGTTTTTCCATCAAAAACACTTTCAACACCTTTCAAACCCATAAAAATAACATCTTCTACAATAGAATTTGATTATAATTTAGTATTTTTTCTTTTTAAAATATCTTTAATTAATTTTAAAGTATCAATATCTGTAACAGTTTCAATTTAAGGTAATTACATATTATCTAAATTTGCACCTTCATCTATTAATTATTATTTTAATTCATAAATATCATCAACTAAATCAGAACGAATAAATTATTATGTCATTGGATTATTTTCATATTTATTATATAATTTACTTGATGATTTACTTATTTCTTTATTTATTTTATTATTTTATAAATTAAAATTATTAATTATAGGATCATTTTTATATTTTTAAAATAATTTTATACTTCTTTAACTTTATTCATCTTATAATGTTTAATAATCTTATATTTCATTATCATTATCATCTAATTATGAATTAATAGAATATTTTTATTTTTTATTTATTGTACTTTTAGAAGACGTATAACTATTATTTTCATTATATTATTAATCTATATTATATTATTATTTATTATTAATAGTTTTTTAACTAATACTATAAGAATTTTAAGAATTTTCATTTATTAAATTACGTTATTATTCCCATTATTTTTATTTATTTTTAAATTCTTATTAATCTTTTGTAATAGGTTATTTCTTTTTTAAATATTATTAATTTTTTAAACCAATATCTATTATTTATTATGAATCAATCATAGATTTTATACCTATTATATCACATGTTGTGTTTATATCTGAAGATTATGATATTTCACTACTAATACATTCTGACATTTCTTTTTAATATATTAATTTTAATAAGTATAACATTAAATATATATTATAAATTAATATACTTATATATTAAAATATAAATAATAAATGACTAATAAATAATAATCATTAACATTATTGATATAAGATGAATAATGTTAACTTTAATTAAATTAAACAAATGCACTTTTATAACATATTTTAATATTAAAATAATAAGGATTAATTAAAGAATTATAAATATTATTAAAATAAGAATCTGAAATTTCATAACATAGTTTAATTGTTAATTAATCATATATAAAGGGTATTCCTAAAATTTTAGAATTTTTTAGTAAAGTTTAAAATACATTATATTTATAATAAAATAATTTTAAAAATAATTAAGACTCTATTTAAAAAATAAATTATGAAATTAAAGATTCACTTATAAATAAATAAATATTAAATAATTAAGATGAAATTAATTAAGATTAATAAGATAATTTTAAAGAGGAAATTACAAGTAATTTTTATTTATAAACATTATAAGAAGGTGATGAATAAAAATAAAATAGTGATATTTCAGACAAAATTAGATAAATATAATAAAAGCCATAAATTAAATAATAATCTAGAAATAATTAAAAATAATAATTTATTAATTAAAATATTGATAATAATATGACAAAATTATAATTAAGTTAATAAAAATCTTAATTTGTTAATAAAAAAAATTAAATTATATCGGAAGATGAATTAAGTGCTGAAGAATAAATTTTATAATATTAATAAAATATTAAAGGTGAATGATTAAAAATAAATTTTATTTATTATAGAAATATTTTTTAAAATAATGGATATTTAATAATGGTTTGAATCACATTATGATTTTAGTAATGATGATATTATTTATGATAAAATTTAAAATAAATCATTTTAAAACAATATATAAAATGATAACATATAAAATGATATTATTTAAGATAATATTATTTAAGATGATATTATTGAAAATGATATTATTTAAGATGATATTATTGAAAATGATAATGAAATTAATCATGGTTATTTTAAAAAAAAATGTGTAAATTATGGATCAGATGAAGCAAAATAATATGCTAAAGAATTCAGTATATGTGAAAAATGTAAATTATTGACTCCTGAATAATTATTAATTCATTATCCGAAAGCAATTTAAGAAACTCTAAATTCTTCAAAATGTATTAATATTAATGGAAATAATCCATTAAAAATATATATACATCGTTTATTAATGCATTCTTTAATCCCGAGAAATTAATTAATTATTAAAATTTAAAATCATATTTAATAATCTTAAGATATAAGTAATTTATTTTCTACTTTTAATATTAAAAACGCATTTAATTAAGGATAAAGATTATATCATATTGCTAATTATTTTTAATAATAAAATTAATTAATAAATAATAATAAATCTAATAATAATATATAATCTAATTAAATATTTTATAATAATTCTATTAATAATAAAGATTTAATGTAATCTATATAATTAGAAATTAAATAATTTTATTAATTTTTAATAGAAGTTCATATAAATTATATGATTTTTATAAATAAATCACCGGAAACTATTTAAAGATTTGCTAATGCTTATATATGTAAATAAAAAAATATTAATTATAATATTAAAGCATATAAATAATTAAATAAATTTATAAAAGATAATAAATAAAAATTTTTAAATATTATTTAACTACCTTAATTTTAATAATTTAATAATATTATTATTTGAATTTATATTTTATCATATACAATAATTTTAATAATTATCAATAATAATATTTTATTTTAATGTATATTATTATAATATATTATTTATTTATTGATTTAATTTAATAATTTTTTTTTATACATATTTATTATTATATTTATTATATTATAAATTATATTAGAAATCTAATTAATTTTTATCTATATTTAATATATTTATCTAATAATTATAAATTTATTAATTTAATAATTTCATATCATTTTTTTTAGAAATTTACTTAAAAGATAAATATAATAATTTAATTAAATCAATATAAATAAATCTTATTATTATTTAAGTATCATTAATTAATGTATATTATTTTTTAATTTTTTATTAATAATCTATTTATAATATTTTAAAAATTGAATCTATTGTATTTTTTTAATTAATAGATATATTTTATTATTAACCGGTTTTAAATGATTCTTAAAAATTACTTATAAATTATTATTATAATTATTATTTTAATATATATAATATTATATTAAATAATTATAATAAATATTTAATTTGTACAAATTATAATTATATATTTTATTATTATAAATTTATTATTTATTATATAAAAATTTAAATATTATTATTTAATTATTATAAATTAAATACAATTATATTATTTTATTATTATTTTTAATTTAATTATATATTATAATATTTGTTATATATTTTTTAAAGCGGTTCTTAAAATTTACTTATAAATTTATTATTAAACATATCATTTAATAATTATTTTAAAATAATGATAAATGTTTTATTTTTAGATTCTTATTAAATTTAAAAATCTAAAATAAACTTTTTAAAATAATATATAATAGATGATTATATATTATATATTTATTATTTATTATTATTAATCATATTATAATATTTATAATAAACTTTTTAAAATTAATTAAAAAATATTATTTTATAAATAATTATTTTATAAATAATCATTTTAATTAATTAATTAATAAATTAAATGTATAAGCTTATAAAATACAATCTGATATATCATTAATACGTTTTTTATCATATTATATTATGATATTTTATTATTATAATAAATATTATACTTATTATCTAGAATTAAATTTATTTTAATCATATTTTTTTTTATATTTTATTGGTACATTAATTAATTATAATTTTTATTTAATTTAAGGATTAATTTATATAATTATAGTATTTTAAAAATAATAGTATTATATATATTTTTTATTTATTATTAATAATTAATTATTAATATAATAACATTATTAATATTAAAAAATTATTTAATTTTATAATTATTTATTAATTAATTATTTTTATGTATTTTAAAGTTATATATAAAACATATATATAGAAGATTCTAATTAAGAAAATGAAAATTTTCCTATTTATTTTTCAATTAATATATAATTAATTATTAATTTATATTTATCAATTAATTAATTTATATTTTATAAACAAATATATAAATTTTATATAATATTAGGTAATTATAATTATTTTTTATTATTATTTTAAATTATCTTTTAATTAATTTATTAATGTATTTCTTTAATATTAGTATTATTACATGAATATATTTATATGTTATTATCTTAATTAATATTAGTTAAATCAAAACTTTAACAGAAAAAAATATTAATTAGTTTATCATTTTTAAATTATAATAATACAAATGATAAAGATTTAAGTCCTATATCAATACTTAAAATATTATTAATTTGATTCATTATTTATTAATTAAAAATATAAATAAAATTATAAATAATTCAAATAATATTTTTTAATGTTAATAATACTTAAATATAATAAATAATTCAAATAATATTTTAAAAATTAATATTTTAAATATTATTAATATTTTATTATTATAATAATTTTAATTATTTTTTTGTAGGTGGTTTAATAATATTTTATTTTATTTTTTTAATTTTAGGTAAAATAGGAGGAATATAAATTAAATATTTAGTAAAAAATTCTCTAGCTATTAATTAAAATTATTTGATAGTTTTAGCAGTTTTAATAAAATTTCCATCAGCTCCTTAAATAATAACAATACCTTTTTATGTAACTAAAAATGTAATAGCTTTAAGATATTTACGATTACTTGTAGATTATGGATTATATTTAGAATAAGCATTTGGTTCCTTTTCAATTCTTAATTTAACATATAATACAACTCGTTTAGTAGTTAATTAAAAATTAATACAATCAATAGAATTATTTTGACAAAATTAATCATAATTATTACGAAAATTAATATCTTATTCATATACACTTGTTAATTTTAAAAAATCTATTAAATGATTTTCAGGTATATCTAAATAAGCGACAAAATTTATCATAGCTATTTATTTAGTAATAATTTAAACTTCTTTTTATTATTATATTTAGTTATTTAAGTAATTATTATCACAAAATAATAATTTATAAGTTTCTATTAATAATTAAACATATTATTTAGTTATAGAAATATCATACATTTCTGTAACTCCAGGTAATTATAACATTCCATTTCTAAATAATCTCAATTTAAATTCTTTATATTTATTATTTTTATTTTTATTTTTTTAAAGTGGATTTTAAATATCATTTGTAAATTATTAAATTTCATTTGAAAATATAAAATATATACAAGAATTCATACGTGTTGGATTACTTTAAAAAGAACATTCTAAATCAATAGGTTCATCTTTATTATAATCAATAGAAATAGTAAATTTTTTAGATTCCATTCTTTTTAATAATGGTGGAAACAATGGTTTATAATTTTTATCTTATTATAATAATATTTTATCTTATTTTATAATATTATTTATTTTAATACTTAAATCTTTAGATTCATTAGGTTTTAAATCTGGAAATTTAATATTACTTAATTCTATAATTAATGTTTAAGTTGATAATTTAATATTTTTTATATTCATAATATCATTATCTAGAAATTTAATATTATTATCATTTATTTATTTTATTCCTATTGAAGTTGAAACTCCACCTAAATTTTTATAAATATCTTCATACATTTAAATTTCATCTATATATTCTTTTTTTAAACTTAATTACATTTAATTTAGTGTTTTATAATTCTTTTTTTTAAATAAAAATAAATTTTTAATAAATAAAATTATATATATAAATGGATAAAATATAAAACATTGATTAAAATAAGATTAATTCTTTATATTATAATTATTTATTAAATATTGCATTCTCATATATTCCCATTAATTATAAAATTGATATGTTGAATTATTTATTTGATTACTCAAATATTATATTTGAAAATAAAAAAGTTAATAATATACCTAAAATTTTTAGAAATATATCTTAAATTTTTATTAATATTGATGTTAAAGAAGATTTAAATGAATTATAAAAAAATAATGAATTATATATTGAATTAATAGAAAATAAAAATAATTAAAATAATATTATTTGTGAATTAGATTATTATTAAACTATTAATTTTATATAAAATTCTGAATTACCTTATAGAATTTTATAAAAATATATTTAAAATGAATTAATGGATGATCATATAATATTTTTATAACCAGGAATTAATAATTAATATACTAATGTATTAATTTATATGTTTTAAGTTTTTACAAATGAAGTATATTATTAATAATTAATTAATTGTTATAACCATAAAAAATCTATATCCATTAAAAACGGATAAATATTGAATGAAGATATATAATATTTAGAAATTTTATTAAATAATGATAATAGATATATTTAATAATTAGATACTAATGAATAATAAGAATTTAAATTTTTTTCATAAAAATTTTAAATATATTTGAAAGAAAAAAATAAATAAAGTCTTCCCATTCTTAATATCGATTAAGAAATTTATTATTTAAAATTAAAAAGATAACAATCCGAAAAACATTTAAAACCATATTTAGAATATTTATTATCTACTTAATAACCATACAAATATTAATAATAAATCTAAATAATAAATAATTTATAAAAATATTTAATATAATATATATATTTATAAGATATTAACACATTATAATTTAATAATGATTATTAGATTGTTTAATTTATTAGAATGTTAGATATTAATTTAACTAATAAAATTTAGAATATTTTTAATTGATAAAATTATTTATTATTATTTTATTTAATTTAATATGTTTATTATATATATATTTATAAATAATAAAGACTATTTTTTTATTTTTTTAATATATATAAATAATGAATAAATATATTTTAGAAAATAGAACATAATAATAGATACATACTTGTATATTTAATACTATTTAAAATGATATAAATTCTGGTTTTGATTTAAAATAAAATATAAAAGATAAAATAGTAGAATTATAAAAAGAATCTATTATTATCAAAAATAAAGAAAAACAATGTAATGATTATAAATATGATTAAATTATTGCTAATAGTTCTAATTTTTAAATTCCTGGATATGAAAATATTGACTCTTAATTTTAATAAGATGTTTTTTTAAAAATACATTAATATATGAAAAAATTAAAATTACCTAATGAATTAAATCATTTACTTAATATATTTAGTTAATAATAAAGTAATTTATTAAAATTTAATTAATAATAACAATAATAATTTAATTATGATAACTAGATATTTAATAAATCTTATAAATATAATTTTGATTATATTAATAATTAATTAAAAAATAAAGATATTAATTTAAATTAACGAAAAATGATTTTTAATATTATAGAACCTAAAACATTTATGGGATAAGTACAATAATTTATATAATATATTAATGATAAATATTAATATGATATACTTTTTAATAATTAATAAGAGTTTGTGGATAAAATTAAAGATGAAAGATTAAAAAAAAAAGATTTAATAAAGTTTATTAATCATTTAGTCACTAAATAAACATTTGCTGATTTTATTTTTTCATCTCCAATTTAATAATTTAAAGATATTTTTAATTCAGATTTTTTTACTGAAGATTAAAAAAAAAATGAAGAGGAATAATTAAAAATTTCTAAAATGTAATATTAAATGTTAAAACATACATAAATGATCTATTTATAATAAAATTCTGATAAATATTATTATAATGTTTTAACAGCTCCTACTGGCACAGGTAAAACAATATCATTTTTATTAAGTATAAGTATTTCAGAAATATTTAATATTCCATTTAATAATAATTATTCTCCAAATAGTATTGTTTTTGCTAATAATAATTTTTTAGCTGAATAAATATAATAATCATTTTATTAATAAGTGTCTAGAAATTATAAAATAATTAGAATATCAGTTAATTATAAGAAGAGTGATAGTAAATTATATTTAAATATTTATGAATGTTAATAAAATTCTAAAGATCCTAAACAAATATTAAATGTTTTATTAATTGAAATATGTATATCGGATTTTAAACCTTATGTTTCTAAAAATAAATAATCATATCTATAATAATATTAATGTGATTATTTATATAATGATACTAATTCTAAAAATATATAATATATTAATATGGGATAATTAAGAAGAATGAAATTTTTTGGTAATGTTTTAATAATTCCCTTTCCGTATTATAAATTTTTATATTAATATGGTATTTTAGATAATAATGCATTTATACATACTATTGCATATGATGAAATTGATGAATTTTTAAATATCAATTAAATTTTAGAATTTGAAAAAGTATTTTTTAAATAATTGTATAATAAAAATTGTAGACATATAATATTTGCTAGTGCTACTACTAATAAAGAATTTATTTATAAGAAATGTATTAATTTATCACCTAATTATATTAATAATAATAATTAATATATTTAATATCATAATTTTTCTTAACTTAAAGATTTATAATAATATAAGGATTATTATGATATATATAATTTTTATGATAAATAAAATTCTGATTAAAATGTACAAAATTATAATTAATTTAATTCGATTGTAAATACTGATAATGATATTGATAATGATATAGAAGATAGTTAATCAAAAATTTTAAATTCATATAAAAAATTAATTAATAAAGATAATTATATTAAAACTATTAAATGTTTAAATTTAAATTCAAATTCATATTCATAATTTCTAGATATTACATAATCCGTTAGATATGGAGATTCTGTTACATTATTATAATAAATTTAATAATAAGTAATAAATTAAAATTAAAATGAATATTATATTTATTATAATACATAACCTTAATTCGTTAATAATACTAATATTATAAATATTAATAATGTTCCTAATTTAGGATATAATTGTATAAAAGTGAATTAATCTATTTAAAAATATTCTTTATTTTTGTAATATGGTAATAAAAAGGCTGAAGTTAATATTACTCTTAACGATATGATATTATAAACTTTATAATAAGTAAATACTATATGTTTCTCAAATATTAAATATTATTATTTAAATTTTTATTATGATGATATTATCACTTAATAAAATGATTTTATATATTTAAAATCATCTACTATATCAAAAACTATTTAAAAATATTATTAACCTTCTTATTAGATATAAGATACATTTAAATTAAAAAATAAAGCTTTAAGAAATATTATAGAAACTAATAATGTTTCTTGGTATTTACCTGTTATTGAACTCTAATATGAAAAAATTAGTTTAATATTTAATAGTCCTAAATATGATATTTAATTAGAAACATAATAAATTTAGTCTCTTAGTTAATAAATTACAAATTTTATAATTAATATATAAAAAGAAAATTAAAAACATAATTCAATACCTAATTAAAAATAGCCTAAATATGCTTTATTTATTCATTTTGAAGAAAATTTAATTTAAAATATTTTTAATAATATTTATAATGATGATAATATAAATTTTTAACATCTTACTAATTTAAATGATCTTGATTTTTCAATATAAATGAATGATTATTAACATATTTTTAATAATAAAGATATGTTTTTATCTGAAACTTTAAAATGTATATTTTCTACTCCTCCTTAAATTTAAAAAAATTTACATTATTTTGGAGATGGAAATGTTATAGGACGAGGATTAGATATTTCTGAATTAACATCAGTTTATATATTTATACCATAAGATTTTTTATTTTCAAGGTCTAATATTACTTTTAGAATTCTTAAATAATGTATTGGAAGAGTAGGAAGAGCTGGTAGATTTGGAAAAGCAATAATTGTAAGTTATGGTATTGGTATTTCAAAATAAAAAATATAAGATTTATAAGAATTAATGTTAAAGAATAATATTAATAATAAAAATAATTTTAATGAATAAGAATAAACATTTATTAATTAAACATTAAAATATAAGGAAGAAGAGTTTGAAAAAATTACATCATTATAATAAAATAATATATATTTATAAAATATTGATATTTTAAATTTTATTAAGGAAAATAATAAATATTCATCATTATAATAATCTTATTATGATAATATTTAAAAATAAATAGAAGAAGAATATTAAATTTGAAATTAATATTATTCATTTATTTATTATTTGTTTAATTTATAATATATTTTTTCTTTCTAATTAATTAATTTATAAACATTATTATATTATAATATATAAATTATTAAAATTATAATATATAAAATCTGAAATTAATTTAAATTCCAAAAGTTTATCTTTCATTTCTTATTATATGTTTTTATTATCTAATTTTATTTTAATAGTAGGATATATTAAATCTTCTATCCAATCAATATTTTATAATTAAATTAAACTATTATCTAAATATGAACATTAAATAATAAATAATAATTAATCTATATCAGTTTAAAATGAAATTAATCTATTACCAATACATAATTCTATTAATGTAATACCTAAACTCCATATATCATTTTTTAAATGATTTTAAGTATAAATATCTAATATTTATTAATCAAAAAATTCATTATTATTATTATAATTTTGTAATAATTCTTTTTATACTTAACTAATCATAAATAATTGTTCAGGAGAATAATAACCTTCAGTACCTTAGACAATAAATTCATAACTGGAAAATGCAAAATCAATTAATTTAATTTATGGATTTATTAAATAATAATAATTTTTTTCCCAAAATTCTTATTGTTATTTGTTAGATTGACAAATATTAATAGTTTCATTACATAATAATATATTATCTGGTTTTATATCATTATGTGAAATATTTTAATTATGTAATTATTCTAATATTATTATTAATTATTTTAATATTTATATTATATTATCTTATAATAAACCGGATCCTTATTTTAAAGTATATGTAAATAAATCTATAGGTATGTATTCTAAAAATAAAATATTATTATAATTTTTATTTTTTTTATTATTATTTTTAATTTTATTATTTAAAATATTATTTTTATTATATTATTTATAATATTAATTTACAAATTTTTATATATAATTATTATCATATAATTATGGAACATATTATAAATGTTATAATTTTTATAATATTTCTTTTTCTTAATTAAATTCTGATTATTTTTTAAAATGTTTTATAACTATTTTATTTTAATCATTACCTATTATATATACAATTGATTAACCACTTTATATTTTTATAGGATTACATTATTATATTTTATTTATAATTTCATTATTATTTAATTATTTTTCTTATTATATATTTTCTTATTATATATTTTAAATATCTTCTTAAAAACTATTTGTTAAATCTATAGTTTTATCTTATTATAAAATTAAATTTGAATCCATTTAATATTTAAATAAATAAAAAAATATAATTATTAATAATATATAAACATATCAATCTTTAAATGATTTATCAATATTATTTAATTCATCATCATTATTTAATTCATCTTAAGAATCATAATCTAAAAATTAATCTTATTTATCGTCATATCCAGTAGAAATAAAAACATTAAATACACCTTTATTAAAATCTTAAGTAGTTTAAATAATTTCTTAATTATATATTTATTTAATAAATTAAATTAAAATAGTTTTACTATTATTATATTCATTAATAATTTCTGGAATGATTTAATTTAAAAATACAAAAATTAATATTTAACATTTAATATAATAACATTATTCAATATTTAATATATCTAATAATTTGTTAAATTATTATAAATATTTAATAGAATGATATTATAAAGTTTAAAGTAAAATAGAATAGAAATATTATTTTAATCTATTCCATCTATTTTTTAAAATATAATCATTAATATATAATCCTTATAATAATAATAATGATTATGGATATTTAAATTAATTAGAAATTTAAAATTTAGATTTTTTAGTT
>Ga0214923_10003846_pt1 | contig 18586 bp, 21 predicted proteins | sample LL1510_MetaG_FD_177993 | JGI IMG/M metagenome (GOLD analysis project Ga0214923, IMG submission 177993) | Freshwater microbial communities from Lake Lanier, Atlanta, Georgia, United States - LL-1510 | ecosystem: Environmental > Aquatic > Freshwater > Lake | place: USA: Georgia | collected... | reverse complement strand
TTTGGTATAATTTCATTACGCATAGGAAATACATTACAAATTGTTTGTTCTTCTTTTTCTACTTGTTTCATCATTTTAATCATACAAGGAAAATAATCCATAGGACTACACATCAAATCATAATATAAATTTTTCTTGAATGTTTTAACTGGTATAATATGTTGTTTTTGTTGATTAATCCAAGTATGATAAGAATTGTGAGATTTGTATTGTGTTGTTTCAACATTCAATAAATCATTTTTGATTTTTCTTAACTGATTACATAATTTATTTATTTTTGCATCTTTTTCTTTTTTGGTAATATTCATTTTTCTTATTTTGCTTACAATAAATTTCTTTTTCCAAACCACATTTACATATCGTTCCACATATTCCACAAAATGATTTTTAATGTTATTTTCATACATGGTTATAATATCAATTGTTAAATAATCCAATATGGTATTCATATGTGTATATTCAAGTGTATCTTTTTGAATAAGTGGTTCAAAATCGGTTTTATAAAAAGCAGTTAAATTGTCTTTGAGTTCCTTAATTTCTTTCTTTGCAGGTCTTCCTTGTGATTTTTCATTACACATAATTTTCATACACGAATTTACAAATACCTTATCTATAACTGGTAAAGCGTTATGAGTTTCATAGTAATTCAATAAATATAATTTCATAAAAAGTAAAACATTAATTACTATTTTATTACAAAGAATAACAGCATTAGTTATTTTCGGCGTATTTATATCAGGATGTTTCAAGACACTTTTCAAGGAAAGTTTAATTCCTTTGAAAAAGTCGTCAGGCGGTTTTTCTTTTATAGACATCCCTATAATATTCTTAAATATTTTATTTTTAAGTAATTTAACGAATAATATAAAATATTATCCTTTAAATATTATTATATTATTATATATAATATATGGAATACAACTTAATTAGCAAATTTACTTTAGTTGATATTTTTGTTGTAATTGTAATTTACATTTTAGCTGTTTTTATAAGTTTATTTGTGCAAAGAAATAAAGAGTTTATGACACCAGTTATATATGGATTAATGTTTGGTAATTTTATATCATTAAGATACGTTTATGAATATACAAAAAATTTATAAATAAAAATCCTATAAATGATTGTTTAAACTTAAACAATTCATCATCATCATTTTGAAGTTATATTTTCACTTGTGGTTTAGTAATTTTATAAGATATTGGTTTTCTATTTCTTCTTGTAAGATTTTTAGAATATTTATATCTTTTAATCCAATCTCGTAAAGTGGATTTTTTACAATCAAATATTTTACAAGTTTTCTTATACCCATCCCCTCTATCATTATTTAAGTAATATTTAACCGCAGAAATTTTATAATCTTCTGTCTTATGTTTAGTCATCTATATTATTTTGAGAAAAATATAAAAATAATTAAAGGTGCGGTTTTAAATCTTCAAGGGTTTAAATTATTTATAATATATATGTCATTTAGAAAATTTGGAGGTGTAAATTTTTCTGCAAGACATAACGCTGTTTCAAGTAATCTTAATTCTGTAAATAATTTATTTATAAAAGAAAATTTTGGACAGACAAAATCATATATTAATTATTTATCTGATTTTAGTGGAAATTTAAGTTTATATGGAAGTTATTATATTACAGAAAATTTAAATGTTAATGGAAATGTTGATATATCTGGAAATTTAACTATTTATGGTGATTATGATTTTTCTGGAAATGTAAATTGTAATGATATATCATGTAACAATGTAATAACAAATGATATATCATGTAACAATGTAATAACAAATGATATATCATGTAACAATGTAATAACAAATGATATATCATGTAACAATGTAATAACAAATGATATATCATGTAACAATGTAATAACAAATGATATATCATGTAACAATATAATAACAAATGATATATCATGTAACAATATAATAACAAATGATATATCATGTAATCAACTGAATGTCAATTTTTTAAATTATTTAAATTGTATTAATGGTGATTTGTCAAAATCAAATGTTAATCAATCACAATCGTCAAACAGTAAAAAAACGGTAGAACAATTTAATTTATCTCCAAATTCTACATATATAATTTCATATAATTTTGTTCCAAATAGTTCTGATTATTTTATAATGGGTATATGGACTGATGAAAAACTCGTATATCCAACGAAAAGTATTGAAGATGGAAATTATAATATAACACAATCTGATGGTAAATATTGCTATGTGTGTACTGTTTTTAGAAATACAAATACAACAGATGGTTATGCACATGGAGGAAGTTGTAGTTTAATAATACAGACAAGTAGTGAAACGAAAAATAAATTACTATATTGTACGGTTTATACACAAGACGATGGTGAGTATTCTTATAATGCAACTTGCTTGTTAATTTCAACAAATTAATTATTCAAAATTATAAAATCATCTAAAATCCTCCAGGAAATTTAACTAAATTTGCACCAATACCAAAACCTGCACCACTGCGTGCGGTAACACCCATTGAAGGAATATAAGTATCAAGAATACTAAAAGTAGCGGCAGCAGTTAAAGCTATTAAAATAATTTCTTCAAGATTTAAAGAACGTTTTGGAATAGCATAAGCAGCAATAGCAACCATTAAACCTTCAACTAAATACTTAATAATTCTTTTAACAAGTTCAGCTATGTTAAATAATCCACTCATTATATAAAATAATAAGAAAATAATTATTCATTTATAAATAACTTAAAAACTATTAATTAATTAATTTAATGGGTAAAAACACAAACAACAAAACACAAAATTATGAAAGAAAAATGTTAAATGAAACAACACCTAATCCGAAATATATTGATTTATTGGAAGAAGATAAACCAATTGCAGGGCAAAAATTTGTATGTATTTCATTTTGTTCTCCTGAAAAAATATTAAAAAAAAAGGAAATATTTTTTTTTGAAGAATTCCTAAAGAAATGGGAATTTAATAAATCAATGGAAAAATTTGTGCAATTTATAAATTTTATTTCATATAAATATAATGTTTCGTTTGAAGATTTGAATAAAGATTTTAAAGATTTTGTGCAAGAAGAGAAAGACAATTTAATAAAATCATCATTAGATGATGATTATAAAACATTTATTGACCATAATGAAGAAGAATTGCAAAAAAAATTTGACATAAAACATAATTTTCAAACAAATATTAGAGGAATAAAAGTAAGAGGAACATATGCGACAGAACAAGAAGCTGAATTAAGAGCAAAACTATTGAGAGAAGAAGAAGGTGCTATTCACGATATATTAGTGGGACCAGTAGGTATTTGGATGCCTTGGGATCCAGAGGCTTATAAAACTGGTCGTGTTGAATATCTTGAAGAAGAATTAAACCAATTGATGCATGAAAAACAAAAGAATGAAATAAATGCAAAAGCGGAGTTTGATAAACGTATTAAAGATGCAAAACAAAAAGCTATTGAAGAAAATATAAAAAAGGCAGAAAAAAGTGGAAATGTATTATCTCAAACAATCGATAAAAATGGTAATTTAATTGGTGTTAATAATGTAAATACACAAGAAACTTTATTAGAAAATCAGGAAAATGTTTCAATTATAGATATATCAAAAGAATTATTTGAAGGTGAAAATATTGTAGTTGGTAAAACAGATTATGGGCAAAGACAACTTAAATCAGGTCCTTTTAAGAAAACATAACAAACTAGATAAATATTATATAATAACTATTTATATTTTAGACAATATAAATAGTTAAAATAATTACATTATTATTAATGAATATTTACACCCTTGAAGATTTAAAATGGGACAAAATATGAGTAATATTTTCTATTTTATTATAACGATGAAACACAAAAGCGAAGATTATAAAATTTCTGTGGTTAATATTATTTGAAAATTAAATATAATATTATAAAAACTTGTACAAAAAATACATATTTATAAATTATAAAGACCATCCAGTTAATTATGATAAATTCAAAATGTATCTTGTTGAAAAGAATAAATTAAACAAAGAAACGATAGAATTTTACAAAAAAGATACTTGGAGAAAAATGAAGTTTCGTCAATATAGTTATGGTAAGAAAAGTATTGATACATTCTTGAATAAAATAAAGGAAACATTTGGAGAAAATCTATTAATTGGTTATGGAAATTGGAGTAGAGATACTCAAATGAAATTTTTTATGCCTACGATGAATAAAGGATTGAGAAAATTAATCCATAAAAAATATGATACAATAACCGTAAATGAATGTAATACAAGTAAAAAATGTTGTGATTGTCATAAAGATTTAGAGTATTACAAAGATAAGGAAAATAAAAAGGTATTTCGTCTATTGGTTTGTTCTAACTGCGTGAGTTGCGAAAACAAAAAAATCGTATTTAGGACAAGAGACGCAAATTCCTCAATAAATATTTTGAAATTAACTAAATGTTGGATAAATAACCAAACAAGACCAATAGAATTTCAAAATCATATTTCGTCTTTCACTTATTCAATAAACAAAGAGAAGAAGAAAAAGTAAGACCATCAATATTGATTTTACATTTTTGTATTTTTTTAACGCAAAAGTCGGCGTTTTAAATGTCCAAAGGTGTAAAATACGCTAGCTTTTCTGTGTATATGTATATGTATGGCATCTCCATCTTAATTTTCTAAATATTGTAATGTATAAAATATTCGAAATGTATAATAAATTTTTTTATATTATAATTAAATTTTTAAATAAACAACTTAAATATTTTTTATAAAGAAAAATAATGAATAATATTGTAAATAATAATTACACAACACAAAATGAATTATTATTAAATAATTTGATGAGTTTTTATGAAAAAAATGACAATTTAAGTAAAATGTTAAAAATTATTACAGGTGAAACTTGTATTTCTCTCAGCATAGTTGATTGGTTTGCTACAAATTATGCAAAAAAAAATTATACTGTTTATAATTTAAAAAAAGAAAATGGAGAGAATGTTCGTTTTAAAGTTTATCAAGATTATAAACTTAAATTAAAAGCGTATAGTAAAAGGCGTTTTGATCCATTTTGTCGTGGTGAAAAAATAAGTATTCCATATAAAGATGGTTCATTTATTGAAATTACAATTGGACAATTAAATTTTTTTAAATGGGCGTTAGAAAATAGAGTAATAGATTATATAAATGAAAATTATAACCATATTGAAAAAGATATGTGTTTGCGACGAAACATTACAACATCAAAAAGAAAAGAATTAGGTTCTGAAAATTCAAAAACAAGAAAAAAAAGGGAAGAATTATCAATTTCAGCAACTAAAAGTTTTAAAAAAGAAGAGGTAGAGATTGTAGTTAAATTTAATTAGTGTAATTTTGTTCTACAAACACCTAAATTTATAAATAAAATTCTATGTTAAACAATTATATAAAAATTAGATTATCATAGTTTTATAAAAATAAAAATAATAAAATATTTTATTATGAATACTATTGAAAAAAGAATTTTATTATTTTTATTTGGATGTATTCCAACACGTTTATTTTTAGTTTATCTTTCTAAAAATGTTCCTATTCATCATTTGCCTATTTTAGGATATATATTACTTTTACCAGCTATTGGTTTTATTTATTTATTTTTTAGTGGAACAAGAATTACAGGTGTTGAAACATTTGGTGATAAAATTTGGTGGAATAATTTAAGACCAATTCATGCATTATTTTATTTTTTATTTTCTTATAATGCTATACACAAAAATAAAAATAGCTGGATATATCTGTTATATGATGTTATTATTGGTTTTACTAGTTTTCTTGTTTTTCATTTTTATAATAATAATTTTTTATATTTATTTAAAAGAAATAAATGAATTAAAAATATATTACATTTTAAAGTAATATATTTATGGGAAATAATTTACGTACACAAATAAAGATAAATTATGAAGATATGCAATATATTATCAAAAATACTAATAATTTTCTATTAATAAATACACTTCCTATAGAAGAACAAAAATGTTTAATTATAAAAACATTAAACATTAATAATGAAGAAAATATAATAAATAATTATTTAAAACAAGGGAAAAAGGATGTAAATATAATTATTTATGGAAGAAATTGCAATGATGAAAAAATAAATATAAAATACAATCAATTGATTTCACTTGGATTTTATAATATTTATATATATACAGGTGGATTATTTGAATGGTTATTACTGCAAGATGTATATAGTGAAAATGAATTTCCTACAACCAACAAAGAAAATGATATATTAAAATACAAACCTAACAAAATAATTGATGTTAAATATCTAAAATATTAAATAATCATCATCTTTTTTGATTTCAAAATTGTATTTTTGTATAGCTAAATTGCATAATTTATCAGCATATTTATTTGAATTTCGTAAGATATGATTATATTCAATTTTTTCAAATTTCTTTGACAATTCTTTCGCTTTTTCATATAATTCCAATAAAGTTAATGACTTGCATGTATAATATTCATTCATTTGATTTATTACAAGTAAACTATCACCTTCAACTTTAATTTCTTTAATTCCTAAATGTATAGCTTGTTCTAAACCGAAAATTAATGCAATATATTCGGCATAATTATTAGTCATCATTTCTCCAACAAATAAACTGCCTTCCCATACTATTTTATTGTGATTATATATTACAGCTCCTGCACCTGCTAATCCTGGATTTCCTTTACTACAACCATCAAATTTAAGAACATATTTGTTCATTGAAAACATTGTATATATTATTTGTATATTTTTATATTATTAATATATAAATCAATGAAATATAAAATTTACAAACCAAATAACAAAACAAAACGAAATTTTAAAAACATTCAACAAATAAATATTTATGATAAACAAGTAAAACCAAAATATAAATATAAACATAAATCAAAACCAAAACCTAAAACAATAAAAATATATGTTGGAGGAAGACCTAAAATTAACTTTCCATATACATATTTTATTATTAATTATTTAACATTTAGACAATATTACAATATTTTAAATCCATATTTAAATTTACAAACAAATATTTGTAATGATTTATCTATAGGTAAAACACTGAATATTGATGAACAAAATAATAATAGTTTTTTAAATGAGAATGAAATTTGTATTCTTGTTTTGAAATATGATGATGTATATTTGTTAAATAAAGATATAAATTTGTTAAATAATCAAAATTTTTTAAATAAAATTTTAGGTCACACAAAAATCATATTTTACGAACAATTGCAAATAATTGGAATATTTAATATTTGTTTACATTCTATAGATTTTATAAATCAAAATAGCCAAATTATTAAACAATATAAAAAAAAAAATATAGGATATGGTTCAGTTTTATTTAATTGTGTTTTAACATGTATTATTCATGAATTAAATTTAGAAAAAAGATATAAATATTTATGGTTAGGAATTAATTTGAATAATGTTGAATTTAATAAAATTGCCTGGTTATATATATGTAATGGTTTTGGAAATCCAACAATTACAAATATTACACCAAATGGTATTCAAATGCCATTTTTGTTTTTACAATTGACAAAAGAAATTAATAAATATATTAATACTCGTGATGATGCACTTATTCCATATTATGAAACTATTGACTTATATAATCAAATTAAAAATAATACAAACTTAAGTAAAGAATGTATTTTTTCTTTCCATTTTAATTTTGACAAATCAACTATTTTAAATTTAAGATTAGCTCCATTTTTAAGTTTTACGGAAAATAAAGAAATTATAGGTATAAAAGATATTTCATTACAACGTGAAATATCCGGAATATTAAAAAAATATAAATCTTATGTAAAAAATGAAGAAATAATAAATACATTATCTTTTGAAACAATGGATTATAATTTTCCAATTTATGAGATTGGTGACAGTAAAGCTGTTGATATTAAATTTGGTGCTTCTATAAATTATCATACTCATCCAATCATTAATTATTCAATTAATAATGTTTTAATAGGACCACCATCTGGTATTGATATGGCGTTATTTTATAAAATATATGTTATATCAATGGATAAAAATATTCAAATACAATTTCATTGTGTAATTTCAATTGAAGGAATATATATTTATTCATTAACACCACAAGCAATTTTATATATTTATCAAAATTTGCAAAATAAAACATTAACTCAAATACAATTAGATAATACTTTAAAATATATTGAAAAAGTTTTTGATTATCCATTTAATGAAAGACAATATAATTGGGAAAATTATTATAATGACAATAATATTGACGAAAATTTAATTAATCGACATATTCAAAAATATATGGATTGGTTTAATAAAATAAATAATGAAAATGATTTTTTTAAAAATTTATTTAACATACAATTTTCATCTTGGAGAGATTTTACTAATGAAAAAATATTTACAATATATTATTTCAATAAAATTTTTCAAATTAATAGTTTATTACAAGAAGAAAAAAATACATTACAAAATAGAAATTCACTTTCTTAAAGTGTAACAACTATGAAAAATAGGTTATTGTTTGTTTTGGTGATTACGAACAAAAATAAAGAAATAGCAAAGTAAAAAACCAAAAGAAAAGGTGAAATAGACTCAATGCATGTCCTAAGCTCCCTAGGTCTAATACTTTTAGTATATAAACAAAACTTAATGATAATATAAAACAACTGATATAAACACAAAATAATGCAGATATTAATTAATTTTAGAAGCAATAAAAAAGACGAGTGAACTATTTTCTCCCAAGTCATATCTAATTTTTAATGGCAAATCATTACTAAAACTAAAATCAATTTCATTTGTTAATTTATTAGTGCATAATTTATTTAAATAACTTAAATTATAAGTAATTTGAAATGTTTTATCTTCAATAATTGAATAACTAACCATATTATTAATTTCTATATTAACAATCATTTCACAAGAATCACCTTTTGTTTCAAAATTTATATAATTTTCAAAAAAACTAATAAGTACATTATCTCCAAAATTACTCAATTCATCTAATACATCAGCTATTTTTTTGGAATAAATTGTAACATCTGCATCATATTCATTTTCTTGAATTGTAAGTTCATGATAATCATAATCAATTAGTGGAATTTTAAAAAATTTGTTAAGGTCATTATTTTTGTTATTATTTATTAATTCTATATTTAATATATCATCTTCTACTAATTTAATTATTAACGTTTGTTCTTCATTTTTTGTTGTAATAACTGAATAAAAAATATTTGAATCAAGTGAAAATTTATATTCATCTTCATTAAGTTTATATTCTTCAAACCATTCTTTTGAAAGTTTTAAATCAAATAAAATAACATGTGAAATATCCATTCCTTGAATATGTAATTCATTTTTATTAATTGATAAATTTATTTGGTTTGATAAATTTTTTAATAAATAAAAAATTGCATTAAATGTTTTTTTATTCTTATTATTTACTTTTATTTCAATATTTGACATTAAAATAACATTATATATATATTTATATTGTTATTTTATATTATTAAAAATTATAATTTTTACATCTTTGGACATTTACACACTTGAAGATTAAAAACCGCACTTTTCTGTATAAGGTTAAATGTCCAAAGGTGTTAAATTATATATCACTTTATAAATTTTTTGAATATTTAAGTTTAATTGAGGTGAATTTAAATTGGTTTTGAAAATAGGGCGAATATAATTATTTTCAGTCTGATTATTATCATACTGAATATCTTGTGTCTGATTATTTTTCAATGTGATTATTTTAATTATGAATATATTCTATTTGGTTATTTTCAGTCTCGTTATTTTCAGTCTCGTTATTTTCAGTCTCGTTATTTTCAGACTGGTTATTTTCGCTAGAATTTACCAAAATTTTACCTTCCAATACCGCCAATGCATTTTCATAATCACTAAATGTAACATTTGTTTGATTAACAAATGTATCATATTTTAACATAAATGTTTTAAGAATATCTTTCGTTTCTATTAAATCTCTATTAAATTTAAATATTTGTTCGCTGTATTTAGATAATTCAATTGATATACATTTATATTGTGTATTTAAATTTTTAATATCTTCTGATAATTGTGTATAATCTTGTGAATTTTGTGAATTTTGTGAATTTTGTGAATTTTTTTCTAAAGAATCTAATCTATTAATTATTGAAGCCAACACAGAATTGTCGATTAATTTGTGGTTTTCAGGTATATCAGTTTTTTTTGTTTCTTCTTGTTGTAGATTATCTGTGTCAATCATCCATTGTTCAACTCTTCCGAGTCTTAAAGTAATTAATCCAATTGCATCTGAAATACTTAATTTAGAAAATGGTAAACCATTTGAACTAATGTTAACATTATGTTGTTTTAGTGGTGTTGTTTTAGAATTTCTTACATTATTTGGAGGCATTTGTTGGATAAATGCTGCCTGTGAATTGATTGATGTAATTGTTTTATTTCCACTTAATGTGTGTGTTTGCTCTCCTGCTCTTTTAGACCTTGCGGCAGCTAATGATCTTGAACTCATATAATAAATATTAAATATAATTTAATTATAAAAAACTTACGGAAAAATATATATATATAATTTTTTATGCAACCATTTCAAATTTAATATATGGATGATATTGATAATTATGTATTTCAAAATCTTCTATTTGATAATCATTAATATTCTCTCTAATTTCCTTAATTGAAATTGTTGGAAAAGGAAAAGGTTTTCTATTTAATTGTGTTTTAATTGCTTCAATATGTTTTTCATAAATATGAGAATTACCTTTAAAATAAATAAACTCATATGCTTCTAAACCACAATGTTTTGCTAATAAATGAGTGAGAAAACTGTAAGAAGCAATATTAAAAGATGTACCACATGCTTCATCATTGCTTCTTTGATACATTGCACATGATAATTTATTTCCATCATGCACATTAAATTGACAAAAAACATGACAAGGTTCTAATGCCATCTGTTTTAATTGACATGGGTTCCATGCAGTCATGATAAGACGTCTATTGGTTCGTTGTGTAGGGTCTTTTAATGCATCAATAATTTGTTGTAATTGATCAATTCCGTTTTCTAAATTAATATTTTCTGTTTTACTTTCACCACAATATAAATTAAATATATTATCAACATCATTTTTTTGTTCTTGTTTTTTACAAATATATGGTTTGTTAAAAAAACGCCATTGTCTTCCATAAATTGGTCCTAATTCATTTATATCATAATTAATTAATCCTCTTGAATCTAAATATTCTCTTGTGCTATTTCCATCCCAAATATGAACACCTTGATTATTTAAAATAGTATTATCAGTTTCGCCACGAATAAACCATAATAATTCTCTTAAACAAGTTTTCCATGCAACTTTTTTAGTTGTCAAAATAGGAATTTTTCCATCTTTTAGAGAGAATTTCATCATACAACCAAAAATACTTTTTGTCAACCCATTTCTTCCTTGTTGCCAATATCCATTATCAAGAATATTTTTTATATTATTCAAATATTGATATTCTTCATGTGAGTATTCAATAATATTTTTAAATATAGTTTCTGTAATTTTAGAAGTTTTTTCATGTTCATTTTTATATTCTGTTTCTTTTATATATTTATTACTTGAAAATTCCTCAAAAATGTGTTCCATATATATATAATTTAGCATAATCTTTAAGTTTATTTGGGAAATAAATGGAAAATTTAATTGAATTTATTTAATTGAATAATAATTAATTTTAATTTCTAATTATAGCGTATAAGAGATATGGATAATTCAGACGATTCAACAAGTTTTTTTAAACATGTATTTAATTTTGATGATAGCACAAAATCAATAATATTAAATATTTTACAATATTCATTATTGGCAGTCATTCCAATAGTTATATTAAATAAAAGTATGCAAAAATATATTCCTGAATTAGATGATAAAAAAAGTAGTTTAGAAATTACTGCTGAAGTATTAGCACAAATAATTTTAATATTTATGGGATTGTTTTTAATTAATAGAATTATAACTTATATTCCTACATATAGTGGAACAAAATATGAAGATATTAATTTGTTAAATGTAGTATTATCTGTTTTAATAATAACTTTAAGTTTACAAACAAAGCTTGGAGAGAAAATATCAGTATTGGTAGAACGTGTATATGAATTGTGGAATGGAAAACAAGAAAAACCAAAAACAAAAAAAAACAATAATTATGTAAAAGTAACACAACCAATATCAGGAGAACAAACTGAACAAAAACAAAATTCTCAATCTTATAATTATACAGAGGGAACTGCAATAAGTTCTCTGCCAAATTATGACACTAATCAAATAACCCAACAATTGCCAAATTATGATAATATGTACAGACAAGATAACAATCCATTAATTGGAGCAAGTTCACCAGTTATAACTGAAGGATTTAATGAACCTGCAGCAGCAAATGCAGTTTTAGGTGGAAGTGCATTTGGAAATTGGTAAATTTTGATTATTATTTATTTCTTTTCAAAGTAATTATAAGTTATTTTATCTATAATTTTTATATCATATAATTTTGCAAAATGATTTTCATTTGCAAATGAATTATTTTTTATTAATTCAGTTAAATATTCATACATATATTTTTGACCTTTTGATATGTTTATTCCAGGAATATGTAAAAAATAATTTGCAAAACCAAATAGTTCAGCTAATGTTGGTGAGTCAAATTTTTGTTTTACATCGTATAAACCACCATCAACTCCAAAACAAGATGTATGTAAAAGGTTTGCATCAAAATCCAAATAAACTAATTGTGGGAAATTATTCGCATAATTTGATAAACCTAATTGGTCATCATTAAATTTATTAATTATCATCCATTCAAATGCATTTATTAAATTTTTTACTTTACCTATTATTAGTCCAGAATTAACATATTTTCTTAATGGAATATTATATAATTTATTATAATGTTCCCAATATTTTTTAATAGGTATTCCTTGAAAAAAATAATTTTTATCTTTTTCAAGTTCTTTTTTTATTGATTCATCGCTCCAATCCATTTGACCTAAAAGAAATATTTCTGAACTTATAATTATTTTATCATTTATATTTGTAAGATTATTTATATCATCTATAAAATTATTCGGTTCTCTCACGCAAAATACATCTCTAGAATCAGTTAATACAACTATTTTTTCGGGATGAAGTGTTTTTAAATGTTCAAAGTAAGTATTAATTTTTGTGATGAAACCACACCATTTTACTCCTTCACCAATAAAAACATAATCCCATTTTTTATTTTTCAATGTTTGTTCATATGTTTGTGAATTTTTATTTTCTTTATAATTGTTTTCTAAAGAAATTACTAATGGTTTGTCTAAATTATAAGTAATATTCATATTTATAATATCAGAATTTATAGTTGATTTATCCATATAAAATAATAAAAAATATATTTAAATATTAATATATATATATTTTTAGATGAAACTAATAAAGTATTTTATATTATGCCGCCAAAATGTGGAACTACAACTATAGCAAAAATGTTAAATGTTGATTTACATTCAATATATGATTTATCAAATATAAATAATACAGAATATAAAAAAGTAATAATAATAAGAAAAGATATTATTGATAGTTTTTTATCAGGATTTTATGAAGATTTATTTAATAATACTTGTTATTTAAATGTAGATATAACTTTTTACGAATATTTATGTTTTTTATATAAATGTTTTATAGATAAATATCCTCTTGTAAATAATATGGACGTATATAATAAAAAAAATATACCTATTTGGTATGGTAATTGTTCAAATATATCTTTACCAATAACTAATAGTAAAGGAAAATTTGTATCACATATTCAAAGTCAAAAATATGCAATTAATGAAATTGTTAATTTAATAAAAACAAATGAAAATGTTGTAATTGTTGAAATTACAAAATTATCAAAATATTTAAATAACAATATAATAGAAAATTCTAAACAAAAAATTGAACTTGATAGTAATATTAATTTTTCAAATTTGTCATTATCATTTATAAAAAACAATAGAATAATTGTAAATAAAGATGTATTAACTAATAAACAAAAAGAAATAATATTAGAAATGTATGATGAAGATATTAATTTTTTAGAAGAAAAATATAATGTTTTTTAATTTATAATCTATAAATAAATATAAATATATTATAAATACTTAACATATGGACATTAATAAATTATTAAAAGCGTTAGATGATGAAAAAAATGATGTATTATTTAATTTCACAAAAAAATCAATATGTGAAATGAATTTGAAAATATTAAAAGAATTGCATCTCTCAAAAACTATTCTTATTACTTTTTACAATAAATTAAAAAATTACAAATATGTTGACGAATTGAAAGATTTAAAATATGGAACATTTTTAAGATGGATACCAATTGGTGACCCATCAAATATTTATTTAACCAGAGGAGCTATTTTTTGTGAAGTTAAAATTACTGATAATGGTATAATGTTTGTTTGTAAAAATAATGGTTTGCGTTCACGTTATTTTCAAATTGCATTAGATAAAAATTTAATATTTCAAAAATTAACAAAACAAGAAGAAGTATTATTGTCAGCATTAGAACATTTATCTAAATAAAATATTTTACTTTTCTTACATTTGTATATAATGAAATGCATCAAAATCATCTTTATATATTTCATTTATTTTATTAATTGTTTTTCTCTCAAGGATTAAACCATTAAAATTTTCTTTATTTGACATATTAATTTTTTTAATTGGATGATTAACGTTAAACCCTAAATAATTTAATATGATTCTAAAATCATTTTCTAAATTTTCAAAACGTCCAATAATATCAATAGCACATTCACCATTTTCATTTATAATTTGCATTTTTTGATTTATGAAAATATGCCCGTATTCAATATCAGATACAATATTTTTCATATTTAAATAGTCGTAAAAATTTGTAGTAAAATTAAATATAATTTTAAAATGTTTCCATCCAGATAATGCTCTTTCATATGGATTTCTTATAAAGCAAAATTTTGTATAAGTTTGCCATTTTTCTTCATTCATTTGCATAATTTTATTATATTCATCACAAGTTTTAAAGTATAAATATATTCCAATTTCACGATTAAAAAAACTATTATCATAAATTTTATTATTAGAATGAATAGATTTTGATTTACATATAATATAATGATCTTTTCTTTTTCTATACATAAGATGTAAATAACTATTAAAACCATAATATTTTTCTAATGTTGGACCAATATATGAACCACCAGTTTTTGGAATATGAATAAATATAGCTTTTTTATTGTGATTTATATAAATCATTTCAATTTATATATTTTTTTTAATTTTTTAAATTATTTTTTTTGTTTTATTATAATATTTTTTTCCGCCAGTTTTTTTAGTGGGATTATATACTGGTTTTATTATATAAGGTTTACCTAAAAACTCGGAATAATATTTTTTAATTGAATTATACTTACTATTACATTTTGATTCACTTAATTGACTTGATGTTAAATTTGTTCCTGGTTGCAATTCTAATTCAATTGTTATAGCATAAGTTAGGTAACTAATATCATTATTACCTCCTTTTATTTCATCATAATTATACATTTCATCATAATTATCCATTTTATTATTATGTATTTTATCATTTTCTACATATCGCAAATTCAATAATTTATTTGAATTTTGAAATAATTCATCAAATAATTTAATAAAATCCTTGGATTGAAATGGATTATTCATTATTTGTATAACTGAATTGTGAATATTTTTCATAATATTATTATATATATTGAAATTTTGTTTTGATTCATCACTTAACCATATATAAATTGTACTATATATTAACATTAAAATATGAAATGGTGGTGTCAATTCTTTTAATTTAAATATTGAAAAAGATTTTGTGTTTTGTATTAATTTACTATTTGTATCTTTTATTTTATAATTAAATTGTATCAATTCATAGTGATTATTATAATAATATAAAAACATAATTTTATTTGAACAATTTTCTCCAATTAAAGTATTATTTGTAATTAAACTTTTTAAAAATTGTTTTTTTCCAACTTTATATTTTTCTATAGAAATAATACTTATATTTAATATTTTACAAATTGCTTCAATTGCAACCTCATTTGCCCAATAATCTTTACTTTTTATATAATTTGGTATTTCATTTATTTCTAATACTCTAAATGGTGTAAAGTATTCTTCAATATAAATTGGAATTTTTTTTGGTTTATAAATTAAAAAATTAGGATTTGATTTATATACATTGTTTAATTCATCCATGTATTGAGATTGACTAATAGTTCCGTTTTGTTTTTTTGTCAATATATCAATAGATTTTTTAAATTGTTTATTTAAATTTTCTAATTGTTCTTTAGCAATATCTAACATTTCATTTTTATTTAAAGTATTTATATAATTTAATACAATTTCTCTCAAAAGTCTGATTGTAAATAATTGAGAATTGCCATAAATATTAGAATATATTATTTTTTCATTTGTTTGGTTTTCATAATTATATATATTTATACCATCTGCAACTGCTTTAAAAAAACAATCTCCATCAGTTGGAGATTGTATAATATTAACTTGTTGGCAAGATTTTTTATAGATTTCAAAATTAAATTGCTCTGTTCCATTACTATTTTTTTCATAATTTGTTTTTTCATAAAATTTATTAATTGCATTTTTTATATTTTCAGGAAAATTAACAAATACATTATTTAATAAAATATAAAAATTATTATTTCCAAAATAATTAATAAAAAAATTTGTGGAATTTTTATTTACAATTAAATCATCTTTAATATTTTTCATTATTTTTTCTTCATTATAAGTTTTATTAAAATTGTCTTCATTTTCATAAGTATTTGTTTTAAAATTGTCTTCATTTTCATAAGTATTTGTTTTAAAATTGTCTTCATTTTCATAAGTATTTGTTTTAAAATTGTCTTCATTTTCATAAGTATTTGTTTTAAAATTGTCTTCATTTTCATAAGTATTTGTTTTAAAATTATATCCATACAAAATTGATTTAGGTAAAGTATCTATTTGATGTTTAGCTATTTTTATTTTATTTGTTTCAATGTTTGGAATAATTTCAATATTCCATTCTCCCGTTGTCCATTTTGCATCTACTATAACATATGTTTTACTTCCAATGTATATTATTGAATTTGTTGGAAATAAATTATCTAAAGTAATTTTTATATTATTATCTATATTTTCATTTTGTGTTGCTTGTAATATGTTTTTAAATGTAAAATATTCGTGTTTTTTTACAATTAATGAATTGAATAATGATTTATTAAAAAAACATTTTGGAATAAATTCTTTAGGGATTTCATTAATTTTTGAACTATTTAATTTTATTAATGGATTAAATTGTATGTTATTTTCTTGAATATTTTTAATTAACATATATGGTTTAAAAAAAAATTTTTGAAATCCAGGAATACTAGTTCTTATTGTAATAATTAATTGTTCTGGATAAATATATTTTTTTTCATTTTCCATAATTATATAAAAAATATATTAAAATTTTATTATTTTTTTTATTAATGACATAAATTCATTTACATAATTTTGAGGAATTTTATCAAAATTTATTAATATTTCATTTAATTTATATTGTTCATAATACTTTTCATTTGCAAGTTTTTGCAATAAAAACCCTTCATCTTGAATACATTTTTGTGCAGTTTTTAATCCACATTTTGGAAAAGATGGAGGAATATTATCGCTTTTGTCACCCATTAAAATTTTTATTTGCAAATCAATTTTAGCATTGCCAGTTGCATTTTTACAGTTTTCTACATTTTTATATGCAAGTGTAAATAATTTTATATTTGATGTACTTAATTGCAAATAATCTTTATCACTTGTAATGATATAAATATTACATTTTGGATATTTACTTATCAAATATTTTACTGTTAATGCAATACAATCATCTGCTTCTAATCGCGGATGTGTTAATACATATTCTATTCCGCCTTTTTCAAACATTTTTTCTTCATATACCATTTTGAAAAATTCTCCTATTATAAAACTATTTTCTATTGTATTTTTTCTAGTTGCCTTGTATTCACTAAAAATATCATTTCTCCAAATATCTTCTCGCTTACAATCTTTTCCAACAATCATAATAGGTTTTTTTTTATCAATATTTAACTTTTTAGGAATTTGTATTAAATTATTAATAAATGTTTTTTTAAATTTTTCAACAAAATTTAAATTTTCATAAGGATTATCAATTGACACATTTGGATATGCATTATTCCACCATTTTAATAATGCAAAATAACGATAAAAACAATAATAACTTCCGTCTATAAATATAAAAGTATGATTATCCATTGATAATAATTTAAAATATATATTTAACTTATTATTATAGATTATTTATAAATCAATTTTAAATCTAAATTTCTAAATATTAATATTGCCTGATGGATCATTATCCATTAAAGATGTTAAAATTTGATTAATTGCATTTTCTGTTCTTGTAACAAATTGAGAATTATTATGACCCAAATTTGTGTTTGTATTG
>Ga0214923_10003844_pt1 | contig 18591 bp, 17 predicted proteins | sample LL1510_MetaG_FD_177993 | JGI IMG/M metagenome (GOLD analysis project Ga0214923, IMG submission 177993) | Freshwater microbial communities from Lake Lanier, Atlanta, Georgia, United States - LL-1510 | ecosystem: Environmental > Aquatic > Freshwater > Lake | place: USA: Georgia | collected... | reverse complement strand
ATTAACTTATTGGCTCAAAGCGACAGGTTCGTCAATGACTATGGATCATGACATGTCAATGTCTGGAATGTTGACCGTCAAGGAACTTGCTTCACTCAAACGTCTAACTGGAACCCAGTTCGATCGGACATTTCTGCAACTGATGATAAAACATCACCAAGGAGCGCTTGAAATGCTTGATCTAATCTCCGATTCCAAAAATGCGGAGGCCAAGGCTCTAGCTAAGGCAATCAAATCCGCACAAAGTAAAGAAATAACTTCCATGAAACTACTAATCAACAAATTGAAATAAGGAGAAATTAAATGCGTAAAACAATTCTAAGTATCGCAACTGTAATAAGTCTTGTCGTGGGCTCTAATGTCGCACATGCAGACACAGCAAAGCCAGGTGCAAGCATGACCCACATGAAGACCGCTGCGGGAGTTACATCAACTCTTGAAGCAGCAGGTGTCATTCTTTATGTACAGGGCGGCGCAACATCTGCTGTTATTGGCGAGAACTTGAGTGCTGCAACTAGCCAAGTTGTATTCCACATTCCAGTAACTGCAAACAAGGCTGGCGTTCAACATACTGGAAGCAACATCATTTTCTTTAATACAGCAAACAACCAGTTCCTGACACTTAAGAATCCAGTTATTGATCTAGCCAAGGGTGTTGTTTCAGCAACAGTTCCTCAGGCAGGAGATGCAAAGGTAGACATTTTGACAATCACCAATGCATCAACGGCTAAGCCAAAGATCACAAACGATAAGAAGATAAAGCAGCGTACAACTGCCTACACAGGAACTACATTGGTACTTGCTCCAGGAGTGGCTGCAACAATCGCATCAGTCTTAGGTTTGCCAGCAGGTTCATTGCCAGATGGTTTGGCCTTTGGAACAGCTGATGTAACTCTCTACAGCAAGCTGAAGTAAGGTCTAAAAATGGAACCAATCTCCCGTCGTTCTTTCATTGCAGGCGTATGTGCGGTTGTCGCATTGAGTGGAAGTGAACTTCCTGCTGCAGCAAACACTGCGGTTAAGAAACTTCCTGGTGGCCGCATATCGGTTAATCTGAAAGCGGTCCCCGCATTAGCAAAAGTTGGTGGGGCAGCAAAGATTGGATCTGTAAAGGGGGTGCCAGTTGCGATTGCTCGCACTGGCACCTCTAAATACATTGCTTTTAATCTTTTGTGCCCTCACCAAGGGGTAACGGTCACGCAAAATGAGAAGGGATGGGTTTGTAATGCCCACGGCTCTGAATTCGAAGCTGACGGTGATTTGGTGTTAGGTCCAGCCACGTCAGGGTTAGCGCGGGTACCTATGAAGATCTCAAAAGGTCTAGCGACCATTGGGTAATTAAGATAATTCTTAATTAACCGAGTTAACTGAATTGGGCCTGGGAGTTAATCTCTCAGGCCCAATTTAGCTAATAACTTAATTCAATTGATTTGTTTTCCCAATCTTTTGGGGGCAATAATGAGGGCAATTGTATTTTTTAAGCGTGACCTCACGCATAACAATGTCGTCTCCGGCTTATAGGGCGACTCTTCTTCAAATTAGGTGGGCGCAGGTTAAATCTGCGCTCACCTTTTTACATTTTGCTTGTACAAGTTCTTACATAACCTGTCGCAGATTAAGAGATTTTTATGGGGAAACCATGGGCAAATATGGGCAGTCTTATGGGCAGGTTTGAACTACAAACAACTTCACAGAGTTGTTTGTATGTCAGCCAATTGTTGAGGCTTATAGGGCGGCTCTTCTTTCTAGATGTTGCATTAATGCTACATAGCATATATGCTACAACTATGAGTCGCAATCCAGAAGAACCGGTCTATAACCGTATTGAAGAAGTCCGTGCTGCCTTAGGACTATCTAGACAAGATCTTGCCGATAAGGCTGGCGTGCACTACCAAACCATTGGCTATTTAGAACGTGAGGAATACAGCCCATCGCTCGTTCTGGCCTTACGTATAGCCAAGTCACTGAACCAAGAAGTTTCAGATCTGTTTTCACTTAACCCATTCAAGAAAGGAAAGTAAAGATGACTAAAAAGAATGAGTTTTATTGGTTTGAGGGCGTTACCGAAAAAGGCGTCAAAGCTTTACTAAATGATGAAAACTCAAATTTCAGATGGCTTAGACCACAGCGAAACCGCAGAGTTCTAGTTTCCCTGATGATCGTGGGCCTTATTGCAGTGGCGATGGGAAGTTATTGGCCAACTTTAAAGACTAATCTGAACTTATCTGATGGAACTTCAGTTATCTATTCCGTGTCAGCGATATTTGTAATCTTGGTTGTTCTTGGTGGCTACTCGCTGCTGCGCATCAGCGTGAGGTCAATTGCAGATGCCCCAGATGAGTTACTGGATGAGCGCCAAATACAGGTACGTAATACTTCAATCAGATATGCATACTATGCGATGGGTTACGTAGTTCTGACTCTCTTATTGTTGACGTTTTTTGGACCTGAATTAAAGCTGTTTCAAGCAGAAGGCAATGATGGAAGTTATCTCATGATTGCCACCCTGTTTGCTTATGCCTCGATGCCTTCCATGGTTATGGCTTGGCGTGAGCGAGATATTTGACTCCGGCTTACAGGGCGACTCTTCTTCCAATTAGGTGGGCCCTCATAAAAATATGAAGGTCTATTTTTTTTAAATAATCAATCCAGCAGAACGAAACTTCTTATCTCTGCCTCAGGTGGTTAGAAGAGTTTTTCGCCACCGATGACTTCACTCCAGTTGGGTGGAACTGATGCTTCAATTGAAACCATAAGAGATGCCCAACGCGCTCCTGCTTCCATCCCAACTATTCCATCTGTCATACCGAGTGCGTAGGCAGACATATATCCCGAGAGGAATGCATCTCCCGCGCCTGTGGTATCTATAGTCTTTGCTGGAAATGCATCTTGATGAATAACCGAGCCCTTCTCGTATTGATCAACGCCGTCCATTCCTCGGGTGTATACGATTCTAGGAAAGCGGTCCAAATAAATTCTTGGGTCAATATCTTCTGGCAAATCAGATGTAGATCCAATTGCAATATCTGCCCTAGGGTGTTGTGGATCGAAAACTGCGCTCAAGCCAACAACAGTCAGGCAGCCCTTTGCTTGCGCAGCCGCTAATTCAGGATTCAAACTACTGGACCAATTGGGGAAAACTACGATGTCATCTTTATCAATCGGAGTATTTGCGATTGTGAGCTTATGCTTGATGCTTTCGCCAAACGGGATAATGGCCCTCTCTCCATCTTCTTCTACAAAGACGAGGCATTTCGCAGAAGGACCATCATTCCAAATAATATCTAGATGCATTAGATCACTTGCCAAAAGACACTGATGAAGTTTCTTGCCAATATCATCTGTACCGATGACAGTTACAAATCCTGCCTCCACACCAGAACTTGCAAGCGACTGTGCAATATTTCCTGCACTTCCACCCACTCTTTCAGTTGATTTTGTCGGCGCGGTAAATTTTCCAGATAAGGGAAAAGAATCAAAATGTAGAATTGTGTCCCATGCGATAGAGCCAACAATCCATATTCGTCTTTTCAACTTTTCCTCCGTTAGCTATTTGATTTGATTCTATGATTGATTAGCACCTTCATAGCAGCATTTAACTGATTTATTTCGCTCCAAAGTATTTCTTGCAGCCATGAAATATCAAATAATTTTGAATTCAATGGATCACGGGCTGCAAATAAGCCTGCTGCAAGTGCTGCAACAGTATCTGTATCTCCGCCAAGTTCACATGCAATTTTGTACGAATCAAGTGCATCCTTTGCATGCACTACCGTCCAATAGACAGCAGATAATGTTTCAAGTGGATCGAGCGAAATTCCTTTTTCTGGGGGCATCCACTTTTCGATATTTGCTATTCCAGCGACAATCTCAGCAGGCGCATTAGTCAATGCAGCAACTTCATTCATCAACAATGCAGTTACATTTTGCGGGGGGCCTTGCAAAGTTGCTTCACTGTAAAGGCGAGAAACAAGAACGGCACATCCAACAGCAATGGGATTCTTGTGTGTAATACGTGTTAATTCAGAGACCATCGCGCGACGCTCTACAGCTTGAGATGGGGCATATGCCAACCCAATCAGAGAAGTTCGCATCATTCCGCCATTTGTATTACCGATAAGGAAAGTATGGTTTTTTATCATCTCTCCTTCATCTGGGCGCATTTCAATTCCCAGGGCAAAACGAGTAGTTGGTCCTAAGCCACGAAGATTTGGAAGTGCTGCGCGAAGGTCATCAAGAAATTTTTCACCTGACTTAATTGGTTCACCAGATGTATGAGCAAAAATTGTTATCAAACTTAGTAGGGTGTCATCGCTAACGCCACCTTGTGGCCAATCTTTGCGACTGCCAACATGGTCGAGATCGACTTTCATCTTTGTGCCGCGAAATTCGTAAGCAACACCGAATGCATCTCCTGCTGCATAAGCAACAAGTGCTGCCGCGACAGAGGCTCGAACTCGAGATTCAGGGGTGGAGTCAGACCAATGTGCTGTAATTTCGCTATCGATCACGCCAGATTTGGCGAAGTCTTGGATGCTCATTTTTCCCTTGTAACTTTGCCACCGGGTGTCAGATGGCGTAATTTATGAAAGGGCTGTGACTTATTCACAAATCACATCGCTTTGGTAATCGTCCATTTCAAGTAATTTAATCGTCCCCGCTCCATCTACGGTAAGCCTGACCTGAACGAGCCGGTCGCAGTCGTTGTCAGTACCGGTCTCGTAAAGGGCGAGCAGAGTTGCTCTCGGTTCGGTGCATCCAGGAGCAGGATGCAGCTGAACGAGGTCGCTGTAAGCAGCCAACCCCGGGTGGATCAAAAATGGCATTTGCCAAGTTCGGCCCTCATCGAGGCTGACCCGAGCAGTCAGCATCGAACGACCCGGCCCCGCTGGATTGAGGAAAACTAAGGTATCTCCGCTGACCCCCGTGATGGCCAGCGCTGTTGCCTGGCATGGTGGGTCAGTCAAATTCTCGTCTATGCCGACGTCGTGAAAGGTGAGGCCCCCGTCGTCGCTTCGGGCTGTGAAACGATAACCACGACCATGCTGATCACGACTGTTCAGATAAATAGCACCAGTACTTGTCTCAACTACGACTGACTCATTGGCTCCTTCGACATCAATTCCTCCGCCAATGTGCCAAGAGGCACCCAAGTCATCAGAGTAGATGACGTGGGCATGTCGCGAAAGTGTGACAACCTCAGTATCTAAATGACGGTGATTACAGGGGACGAGAATTCGACCCGAGCGTAACTGGACTGCGTGGCATGGCCCAGTCGCGTACCAAGTCCAGTCCCCACGCATGACTTGAGAGGTAATCTCTATCGGCTTACCCCATGTGAGGCCACCGTCGGCGCTGGTCACAGTCCAGACAGCCCTGCGAAAAAGGCCCTTTCGGATAGTACTTTCGTGCGCCTCAGCCTCATTGGAGCAGAAGACGAGCACAACGTCCCCCGTCTCACGGACTAGCACCGGGGTTGGATTGCCCACGGTGAACCCCGGCCACGACACAACCACCTGAGTCGGCGACCAGCTCTGCCCGCCGTCGGCGCTACGCCTAAGTAACAGGTCGATCTGCCCCGAGTCGCCGCGCCCGGCCCGACGACCTTCGCAGAACGCCAACACTGCGCCATCACTTGTACTAACCAGAGCGGGAATCCGGTAGGTCGCATACCCGCCGTGCCCGCCCGTCCATAACGCATTTGCTGTGGCATCGCCTTCGGGGGTTTGAGAAAAAGTAGCGCCCGACGACACATTCGCGGACTGGTCCCGAGTTAGGTATGTCATGATCTCTCCGATGTCTCAAAGCCATGCTGGCTCAACGTTAATGTCTCCCAAAGGTGGCAAGCCACAAGGTGCGAGTCGCCGTCAATCTTCGCCTCGCGGAGTTCGGGCCGCTCGTCGCGACACACCTGCTGGGCGTACGGGCACCGGGTATTGAACGCACAGCCCGAGGGGCGGTGAGCCGGATCGGGAATCTCACCAATGGACTCGAGGTGAACCCGCTTAATCCGAGGATCGGGTACGGGTGCCGAGGCCAGTAGCAGTTCGGTGTATGGGTGCAAAGGTCGGGTGAATATTTCGTCACGGGTGGAGATCTCGACGATGCGTCCCAGGTACATGATTGCGATGCGGTCGCTTTGGTATCTGACCACGGAGAGATCGTGAGCAATAAATAGGTAGGTGAGATTACGGTCACGCTGAAGTTCCTTGAGGAGGTTGAGTATCTGGGCCTGGATAGAGACGTCCAAAGCTGATACCGCTTCGTCTGCGATGACCACACGCGGGTCAAGCGCGAGCGTGCGTGCGATCGCGATGCGCTGGCGTTGGCCGCCAGAGAAGGTGTGTGGATAACGGCTCATCAGATTGGGGTCGAGGTTCACCATGTCCAACAGCTCAGTGACGCGCGCCCGAGCCTCCGCGCGACTGGTGACGACTTTATTAATGTAGAGGGGTTCGGCAACTAGTTGTTCCACTGTCATTCGTGGATTCAACGAGCTGAAGGGGTCTTGGAAGACCATGCGGATCTTCTGGCGTACTCGGTTGAGTTCCTTCCGTGGAAGGCTGAGGACGTCGATCATTGTCCCATCTTCGTCGTACATCACGCTGCCTCCGGTCGGCTCAACTGCTCGCACCAGGCAACGGCCGGTTGTGGTCTTTCCGCTCCCGCTTTCACCCACGAGCGCGAGAGTCTCACCTTCATCGAGAGTGAAGCTCACACCGTCGACTGCTCGCACCTCCCCAATGACTTTGCGGCGAAAGCCCTTGACCCGGTCGAAGCGCATGGTGAGATCGTGCACTTCGATAATGGCCCGTCTTTCATTCATCGGATGTCCCTTCGGGTCGCGGTGAGCCAGCCAGAAAGCAGGCGACCCGATGTCCCGGGCCGACCTGGACACTTATCGGCTCGTGGACATCGCATAGTCCTGCAATGCGCTCGGGGCAACGTGTTTGGAAACGGCAGCCGCTTGGCAGATTCGTTGGGTTTGGCACCATGCCGTCGATCGGAACCAGAGCGACCAATGGACCACTTATAGTCGGCATCGATCGCATAAGCGCCTTGGTGTAGGGGTGCTTCGGGTTGTGGAAAAGGTCGTCAACTGGCGCAGTCTCCATCTCACGACCAAGATACATAACGAGTACCCGGTCAGCTATCTCGGCAATCACGCCTAGATCGTGGGTAACGAAGATGATCGACATACCCTGCTCGCGGCGGAGCCGCGATAGCAATGCGATGATTTGTGATTGCAGAGTGACGTCTAAGGCAGTTGTGGGCTCATCGGCAATGAGGATGTCGGGGTGGCACGCCAGGCCCATAGCGATCAAGGCGCGCTGGCGCATGCCCCCACTAAGCTCATGGGGGTATGAATCGATGAGCTGCTCCGGGTTCGGCATTCCCACCGACCTCAGAAGGTCTAGGGTCTGAAGACGAGACTCCGCCTTGCGGGCGGAGCGTTTGAGGTCTGGAGGCAGGTTATGTAGGGCAACTGCCTCACCGATCTGGTTGCCTATCGTATGCAGTGGACTGAACGCGCTCATCGGTTCTTGAAAGATCATGGAAATCCGGCGTCCACGCACCGAACGAACTTCCGGGCCGTCTGCGGAGGACTGCGCCATTTCGATCTCGGCGTCACCGTCGCGAAAAACGATCGTCCCGCCGTCGATGCGGCTGCGCTTGGGCAAGACACGCAGAATGGAAAGCGATGTCACACTTTTTCCTGAACCACTTTCTCCAACGATCCCAAGAACCTCGTCGGGGAACACCTCAAGGCTGAGTCGGTCGACGGCGCTTACATCACCCTCACGCGAAGGGAACGTGACGCTCAGCTCTCTCACCCGAAGGAGTGGCTCTCTGGCGCTCATTACACCCTCGAGTAGGGGTCGGCTGCATCGCGGAGGCCGTCCCCTATGAAGTTGAATGCCAGGATGGTGACCACAACAAAAAGTGCAGGGATAAACAACCAGGGGGCCGTGTCGAGCACTCTTACCGCGCGGCAATCTTGCAGTAGGACGCCCCAACTGATGGCGGGCGGCTGCAACCCCAGACCGAGGAAGCTCAGCGTGGTCTCCGCCAAGATCATGGACGGGATCGCCAAGGTAAGTTCGGCAATTTGGTGGCTGAAGAAGTTGGGAAAGAGGTAACGTCTGATGATGCGCCCAGTTCCAGCACCATCGAGTTTGGCGGCCTGGACATACCCCTCTTCCTTGAGGGCCATGAACTTTCCGCGGATGGTTCTGCTTGCACCGGAGATCACGTCGAAAAGAGCAAGGATCAGAGTGATAGCGACGAAGGTCTGCAACACGGTCCAGTTCTGTGGGAGTGCGACTGCTAGAGCGAGCCAGATCGGTAGCGTGGGGATCGACGTGAGCACTTCAGTAATTCGGATGAGGATAAAGTCGAACCAGCCTCCGCGCAGTCCCGCGATGCCGCCCAGGATTAGTCCCGCGAAGAAGCCTGCTAACACCCCGATGAATCCGAGCGTTAGGGAGATTCGAGCTCCGAACACGATACGACTGAACAGGTCGCGGCCGAGTTGGTCTTTGCCCAGAGGGCTGTAGACCTCTCCTCCAGCAACGCCGAACAGGTGGATGTCACTATGAATTAAACCCAGGTACGTGTAGGGGTCTCCGTGCACGAACAGTTGAAGCGGCATCGGCTTGGAGATGTCCTCGGCGTAGATGATTCGGCCGCTGTCGATGTCAATCGTCTTCTTCAACTGATACACAAAGGGGTTGAGGTGAAAGGAGTCAGAGCTATCAGTGAAGTGGAGTTTCTGCGCAGGCGCAAGTACGAGCTCACTCTTGATCGAATAGGGGTCGTATGGAGCAAAAAACTCTGCAAATCCGGCCATCAGGTACATCGCGCCGAGCAAAATGAGGGAAGCGACGGCAAACTTATGTTTGACGAACTTCCACCGAAAGATCTGGCTTGGTGATGCTGCGGCTACAGTTTTAGAATCTGTGATAAGCATCTTCGACACCTGTGCCGGACCAGAATCATTACGCTTGATTTTCCGTTTCATACCGAACCCCGGATTCGTGGGTCGACGATGGCCAGCAGGAGGTCCGACAACAGGATTCCTATAACCGTTAATAACGAGAGGATGAGAATGATGCTTCCGGCAAGCTCTGTGTCCTGGTGCTGAAGGGCTACCAGCAACACCGGCGCTAGTGTAGGGAGCCCCAAAGTGAGCGAGAGGATAACCTCTCCGCTGACCAGAGTGGTAAGCAGGCCGGCCGCACCGACAATGAAAGGGTTCATAGACATTCGGGTGGGGTACTTGAGTAGTAAACGCAGGGTCGACACCCCTTTGGCCCGCGCGACCGTGACATACGGTTTCCCCAATTCGTCTAGCAAGTTGGCTCGCAGCAGTCGAATAGTCGCGGCCGTCCCCGTTGACGCGGCGATAAGAGCGGGGATCCAAAGGTGACTTACGATGTTGCCGAGTTTGGCTAAACTAAAGGGCTCGGTCACGTACTGCGGATCCATGAGCCCAACGTTTACTTCGCCAGTCGCCTTGTAGTAGCCCCAGAGAAATAAAACTGCGAGGATGAAATCCGGCACCCCCATGGCCAAGAAGCCGAAAACTGAGAAGAAGTAATCGGTCTTTGAGTACTGCCGCGTGGCGGACAGGATCCCGATGGGTATTGCGATGGCATAAAGCATCAACGTTGAGAGGAGCCCAATGATTATTGTGTACGGCAGGCGCGACAACACAACCGAATTCACTGGTTGGTTGAGCTCGAGGGAGTAGCCGAAGTTCCCATGAAAAATTCCGCCCATCCACGACAAATACTGCTCAATCATGGAGTTATCGACGCCGAATTTAAGCCTCAGACTCGATACCTCTTCAAGGGAGATTTGAACGTTTGCGGCTCGTTGGGCCTTGACATAGCTGTCGACGAAGTCACCCGGTGGGAGCCTAATCACGATAAAAGTTAGTATGCTGATCACAAACAGCACTGGAATCATCGCCAGTAGCCGTCGAACGATGTGTTTACCCATCCCAACCCCCTTCTTATACTAAAACTTGCAACAGTTGGGGAGTCATTCCTAGCGGATCCAACCCGAAAAACCGAGTTCGTCGAGCCCAACTCGGAGGTTGCGCTTCTGTTCAGCCGTCAAGGCGCGGTGAGGAAGTCGAGTGGGGCCGCAGTCCACCCCGAGGATGCCCATCATCTCCTTTTGAGCCGCGAGGCCACCGTGGCTCAAAATCATGCGGATCATACGGACTGCTTTCGTCTGCTCCGTTCGCGCGGACTTCACGTCACCATTGTTTACGGCGTCAACAATGCGTCGGTACAGGGGAGCGGCGAAATTGTAGGTGCTCCCAATAGCGACGTCGGCACCGGCGAAGAGTCCGTTCGCCAGCATCTCGTCAACGCCGAAGTACACCGACAGTCGTCCATCGGCAATGTCCAAGAAGCTCTGCAGGATATGGGTGCGCGAATCTGTGAACTTCACCGCCGCTACCGACGGCACAGAGACGATCAAAAGTTCAATGAGGTCAACGAGGTCGACCTCGTTATTGTTAGGCAGGTGGTAAAAGATGAAGGGGAGGTCAGGCGCGCCGCTGGCGATGATGGCGATGGAGTCGACGACTGTTTCGACATCGCGGGCGGCAGAGTGCCAGGGCAACATCGCAGAGATCGCGGTGGCCCCGACTTCACGGGCGTGTTCGGCGAGCCCGCGCGCTTCATGCAGGCTGTTGTGACCAACGTGCACAATCACAGGCAGCCGACCGTCACTTGCTTCAATGTAGGCCTCGGCGACCAGGCGTCGCTCAACGACAGTGAGCGCGTGTCCTTCACCGGTGGTCCCACACACATAGAGTCCCACGATGCCGTCGTTGAGAAGGTGGTCGACAACAGCGCCGACGACCTCAAGGTTGAGACTGCCATCATCGCGCATAGGCGTGAACGTAGCGGCCATGAGCCCAGCCGTCGGCAACTCTGCGGTCAGGCGCACACTGGTCTCAGTCACCGATGACCGTTGTTTGCACGATTTTGGCCCGAATCTGGGTAAGTCGAATACATAGGCACCTCTATGGATAGTGCATCACTCACATAATCAGCGACACATGGGATGTCAGAAAATAACATAGTGCTGCTCCCATTACAAGAACATATCTACAAAGCCGACCTCTTCTGCGCCCCCAAATTAGAAACTAATCCTGAATGTAATTGTTATCAGGCAAACTCTCCGGGAATTGCGATGTTCGGCCCCATGACATCCCATGTTACAAGGCAGAATCAAGATTTACGTGGGGCCAGCCGAGTTTGTCTATATGAGATCGGATGCCGTTGAAGTGGTTTCTGACAGCCACAGCGGCCCCAGCGCCATCTCCCTTTGCGACCAGATCGTAGATGAGACGATGATCGGCGGCGGTGGTGGCGAGATCGACCCCTCGGTCGGGGATCGTTTCGGCAATGGATCTGTAGGCGAGCCAGAAGGCGCGGAGTAACTCTGACAGCAGGCCATGACCTAGCGGTGCATAGAGCGCCGCATGGAACGCCATATCGATGTCGGTAAAGGATTGGCCTAGCCCGGCGCGGGTCTCCATGATTATGACAAGGGCCTCTAGACGGGCCAGATCGTCCGGACGAGTCTGCGCCACTGCTCGGGCGACGAGTTCAACCTCGAGGGCGGCACGGACCTGGACCAGCTCCAATGCGGCACGGCCGTCCGTGTGCAGGGAAATCCTTGCGAGGTAGGACAGCAAATTGACGAGTGGATCGAGGCTTCCTGCTGAGACGTAGGTTCCCGAGCCACGCTTAATCGTCACGACCCCCAAGGCCTGTAAAGATTTAATTGCCTCGCGCACGGAGTTTCTACCCACACCTAGCTCCTCTACAAGCTCGCGCTCGTTCGGAAGAGCGTCTCCCGGTCGAAGCCGTCGATTTAAAATCAACTCAATGATCGAGTTATGAAGGAGGCTGTTGCTAGTTTCACTGGTAAGCGAGGGGTCTTGCGTTGGGACCTGATCTTGGATATTCTTTTTTAATGACATGGGATATCCCATGTGTCCACGAGGAGGCTGACCAAACTGTGACTGATACGCATAGAAAACATCCCCTTCTGAAAAGCTTATGGGGAAAAGAGTAGCGCATGCCTCTGCCAGCTACCGGCCCGCTCCCAAGTGTCTCGTGAATGTATGACTGCCGAGATGCCGCAAGCGAATTCTACTGGGCGGGCTCTACTTATGGACCCGCGTGTCATCGCATCCACGAGCGGTGTTGACATAGTTCTGGGCCGCGTGCAGAAGCATCCAACAAACCCGCTCTTCGGTGAGGACTACTTCGCGATCCCCTCCCGACCCTGGGAGACAAGGTTTGACAACGTCTACCCGTCGGTTGTGCTCGACCCGGATTCGGGACTCTTCCGTGTCTGGTATTTCAGTTTCCTAACGGACTCTGATATGGCAGACATCCCACTTGCTGAGCGGCCATCTCGCACCTACGGCTCACCCGCCCGCGAGGACGGGCTACTTTATGCCGAGTCACGTGACGGGATCACGTGGTTCAAGCCAGAACTCGGTCTCATCGGGTTCCAAGGCGGAACGGCAAACAACATTGTCATGAGCACGGAATCGCACGGAATCCACTCTGGAGGGGTGCTGCTCGACGAGCACGAAACCGATCCTGCTCGCCGCTACAAGGCTGTCTTCCGCAATCGCCGTGACCGCACTATGGCGGTGTCGTTCTCGGCCGACGGCCTCGACTGGTCACAGCCCGTACCTTGGGCGCAGTACTCGGCCGTGGGCGACACGCACACAAACGGCTTTTGGGATGCGAGTCGGAAAAGTTATGTGGTGGTTACCAGGGGATGGACTGACAGCACGCCAGACAACCCCTATATCGGCGAACGCATTGTTCTGCGCACCGAGAGCGAGGACTTCCTAAATTGGACGGAGCCGCGTGAGGTCCTACGCGGTGCTGACGAGCACGACCAGATCTACTCAATGCCGATAGCCCGATATGCCGACCTCTACATTGGTCTTCCCGCAGTGTTCCACAAGGGTGAGCCCAACGCGAGCGATTGGGACCTTGTCGACACCGAACTGGCCATCAGTCTCGACACTGAGAAATGGTCACGCGTCGCCCCGGGAACACCATTGATTCCCCGCGGACATGGGTCCTATCCGACAGGCGCCTATGACTGTGGCTGCATCTACGCATCTGCTCCGATCGTGATCGATGACCAAATCTTTCTCTACTATGGCGGAAGCAACGGAACACACAATGGATTCCGCGAGAGCTCGCTCAATTTGGCCACCCTGCCATTGGATCGTTGGGCTGGATACTGCGCGGGTCCTTCGCTCGGCTTCATCACCACGACGGCTCTTGTTCTGGACCCTCACACCTTCAGTCTCAATGTTGCGACATCAGAGACCGGCTCAATCCGTGCAGCAATCCTGACAGAGACCGGCTCCGCTCTCAATGGCTTCGAATTCGACGACTGCGCACCAATCACAGGCGACGGTCTGCGTCTATCTATCTCGTGGTCACGTGAGCTCGCCGAACTCCCCAACACGCCCGTGCGACTGAGGTTCGAACTTCGCGACGCCACAGTTTTTGCTATCAACGGGGCGACGAGGGCCACGACATGACTGAACTATATCGACGCCAGTTCGTTGATTTCGGGACGTACCTAGAATCACAACCATCACGCGCTAACACGAGTTTGAAGCTTGCCCCCATATCTAGCTGCAACAACATAAAAGCACGACCTAATCGAAAGGAAAAGGAATGAAAATCAAAATCCTCATCGTCGCCACGGCCTTGGGACTTACCTGCCTCCCGTTGCAAGCACTTACAACTGGGGCTGCAGCGGCAACTTCCAAGCAATGGAAGTCTTGGGCCACTGTCGCGCAGTACAAAAAGGAAACGGGCAAGACGATTTCAAGATACGTCGATCCTCCGGTACTTGCCTCCAAGGTGAAATCAGGCGCTCTTCCAGCAGCAGTATCCCGAATTCCCAAGGATGCCCAGGTCGTAGCTGGACCTAACGGTGTTGGTCAGTCCGGCGGCACGCTCCAGGTCCGGAGCCTCGGTGGCTCAGACCTGCTCTTCGAGTACCCATTCTCATACAACGCCGACCAGAAGACGACCTCTCCCAACATAATCAAGTCTTACGAAGTGAACTCAGCTCGTACTGAATACACGATGCACTTGCGCGACGGTATGAAGTGGAGCGATGGCGCTCCTTTCACCGCGGACGACTGGGTCAACTATTACAACTACATCGCACTCAACAAAGAGTACGCCCCCCAGGGAATCTCAGCGTTTGTGACTAAGAGCGGTCCCGCGTCCATCACCAAGATCGACAACAAAACGTTCAAGTACACCTTCAAAGACCCCTACTGGAACTTCCTTTACGCGATGAGCAGGCTCACTCCGCCGTTCGTGCCATGGCATTACATGAAGGACTTCAACTCCATGTCGGCCGACCCCACCAAGTTGAAGGCGTTAGTCGCCGCGAGTGGGCTGCCTAACTGGCAGGCGCTTTGGGATTCGAAACTGGGTGGTTACGCGGATAACCCGAAAACTCCCACAATCTTTCGCTGGGTGCCTACGAGTTTACCAACGGCGCCGGTCAAGGTATTCGTCCGCAACCCCTTCTATTGGAAGGTCGACACGGCCGGCAACCAACTTCCGTACATCGACTCCGTGCAAAGTAGCGAAGCTTCGGGAGACGTTCTCCTCGTCTCGGCCCTCGCCGGCAAAGTTGACATCGCAACTGGCCCTCGGCTGGGTGGCGGAGTCAATTACTCGACAGTCAAGGGACAGGAGTCCAAAGGAAAGTTTGCCATCGTTCCGACCCTCGGCTCCGCCGACAACTTCGGCACCATTATGTTCAACTTCGGCATCAAGGATGACTTCCTGAGCAAATTGTTCAACGACAAGAACTTCCGCATCGCCTTGTCATTGGGTACTGACCGTCAGCAGGTCAACAACATCCTTTACAACGGCCTTTTGACTCCCTCGCAATGGGCGCCTAACGACGGCAAGCCCTACTCAGGTGATTCAGAGATCTATAAGAAGTACACAAAGTATGATCTGACCACTGCAAACAAGATGCTCGATTCCCTTGGCTCGACCATAAAGAACGGGATTCGTGTGGGCTCTGATGGTACTCCCATGAAGATTTCCCTGTTCTATAACACCGGGGAAGGTTCGCAGGACAGTGCAAAAATGGGCGAACTCCTCGTGGCCCAGTGGAAAAAGCTGGGTATTGAGATAGTTCTCAAAGGCCTGGACATGGACACCTACGGATTTGCCTCAGGTGAGACTCAAGGGCTGTTCCTCTCCACGATTGGCTTGCAGGGCGAGCTGCCTTTTACCATCGGTCAGTTCGAATCGGACAAGTTCTTCGCGCCATGGTCTGAGTGGATGATGACGAGCGGTAAGTCGGGTATTGAACCGCCTTCCGACTTTAAAAAACTCTACGGCCTATATGGGAACTTCCCAACAGCGGCAAATGACGCAGCTGCGACAGAGATTGAGAAACAAATTCTCAATGTCTACGCGCAGAACCTCTGGCTGGTGTCTATGCTCAAACGCCCTGCGGTCTTCCCAAGCGCGAACTACAACGTAGTGAGTGCCCGGATGGGGAACATATCCAACCCGATGCCCAAGGAGCTGAACTACAACTCCATGGAAACCTGGTTCATTAAGCGCTAGCTGTAGGACTGTGCCACGGTTGTTCACTTCTTGTGAACAACCGTGGCACATCAGCTACTTCTAGCACGCCGCCTCTTTCCGTGCCAGTGCAACGGGACACCATCACGGGAATTTTCCAGGTGGAAGTATAAAATATGTATCCGGCTTATAGGGCGACTCTTCTTTATACTAGCGAATTTTAATCAACGCAAAGGAAGTATTTGCATAAATAGTTACTCCCTCTGGATTTTGCACCTTTGATGAATTAATCGGAGCATCTCCTTTACCTAATGGTTTTGGAGACTTACCCCCTAGCCCAGGTTCTTCTGGCTTATCCGTTGTACCCGAAAGAGGCGGTTTATCCTTATCAGGTTTGCCATTTCCAGAACTCCCAGCGTTCCACTCTTGAATGTAAAAAACAGAAGAGTATTGACTTAGATCAGCAGAAGGGTAGTAGCTATCCAAGACGACATCTGTTTTGAAATGCCAAGCGCTCAAATACTCGACGCCATGACGGGCAACAATCACGGAGTTCTTAGGGATATCTACTTCAGTAACCATTTTTTTAAAGTCGCCATATTGTTGTTCGGAGAAGACATACTTTGTTTCAACACTATTGAGTTGAACTGCAGAAAACAGCGTTACAGCAGCAAAAACGGCAACTAGTGCCTGTTTCCATGGAATTTGAACTGAACCAAATATGAGAATCGCAGCAATACTAAGGGGAACAAAAGAGAGTCCCACCAAGCGATCAGACCACGCTAGTCCAAAAATTGGTGAGGAAAGAGCGAACGTTGCGATTAGGCAAGTAGCAGTCAGAGAAAAATGAGAGTGAGTAAAATTTGCTCGAGAGATCCACAGGATTAATGCAAATATTAAGGCGGCGGATTGTCCAATAATAATGGATCTTGCCATTACTGGATTTGCATACCCGTAGCGAATAGCATCAAAAGCTGGCCTAATAAAGACGTCATTTGGAGATGTTACGAAATCTACCAACCTCGTAAAACGAGTTGGCACAAGCATTTTAAGAAAAAAGAGTAAACCGATAATTCCAATAGCTGAGAATCCAGTACCTTGAATCCAGAACTTGATATTTCTTCCACGTAATTGAAACAATCCCCAGATAGATAACAAAATGAAAGTTAGAAGTAGAGTGCCAAAGTGTGAGAAGGCTATGAAAAGAGTTGCTGAGCCCAATGAAATGATGGAAAAACGCTTTGACTTATTCTCCCAATTCATTAAAATCCAACATATAAAAAATACTGCGGGGATTGCTGATTCATTCTTTATGAAATCACCAGTGAAAAAATAGAGTTGAATTGGATTGAGAAGAACGACGAGAATAGCAATTGAGGGCAGAAATGGGTTCTTAAACTGCCTAGCAATTAGGTAAATCGGGATAGCTGATAACGCTGGGAATACGGCGTCGGAAATCCTGACGGCAAGTTGAACATCACCAATGATCCACGCCAATATCGCTTGAATCCATAAAATTAATGGCAGATCAGAAAAAGCTAATGAGAAATTATTCAAAATTGATTGAATCTGCACCCAATAATATGCACCATCTAAACCGGGTAATAACGCCCCATTAGTCAACGAAAGTTTTACCCAAATTCCAAGGACTACTGCGAATCCTGAAGTAACTACTGGAAGATATTTTGCGGAAATTGAGTTTTTAATCATAATGCAGGGTAACCCAAACCTCGAAGTTGGTGGGAAATTTGAGGGCAATTAATAATCCTGAGCGTACGTTCACACATAACAATGTCATTTCCGGCTTATAGGGCGACTCTTCTTTTAATCAATACTCACGATATCTGGATGCAAATTTCGCATGTTTGCGTAAGACCATCTACCTAGAGCCTCAAGGACTTTGCGAAGTTCTTTTCCGCTCTTAGTGAGCTGGAATGCATTATTGCGAGCACTTCGATCGGCGTCTACTCTTTCAATGATTCCCAACGCCGTGAGTAATTTAAGTCTGTCAGCAAGAATGTTTGTAGAAATTCTCTCGGGTGATTCAGAGAACTCGGAGTACGTGCGAGTTCCATAGGTGATGAGATCTCGCACGATGAGTAGAGACCATTTGTCTCCAAGGATGTCTAGCCCAGAGCTGATTGGACATTCAGAGCGCCATTCGACAGGGCTTGCCTTCTTACTTGCCACGCTGCCCCCTTACTTAGAGATAGCTGCTGCCATCTCGGTAAAGGTTATCTCTAGAGGGGTCGGCTTCCAGTTAAGGATTTCTATTGTTTCGTGATTATCGTAAGCAATCTTTACACCGAGATTAGGAACCATTCCCTTTGCTTCACGATCAAAGAGAGCCATAAGTTTGATTGCGAAGTTCGGCGCCTGACGTGATGGCACCTTTTTGTAACCCGCATTTTTGAGCGTTTCGGCCAAATGTGACATGGCAACTGGTTGCGAGCTAGCAGCAATAAATCTCTTACCAGCAGCTTGAGGTGCTTCAAGGGCTGCAACATGAAGACGGGCAATATCTCTCACATCGACCATCCCCATAGCGATATCAGGAATTGCTGGCATCTTGCCTCCAATGAGGTTTGCAATCATTGCTTCACTTGTGCCGTCACCAGCGGTACCTAAAGAGGGTCCAAGCACAAAACCAGGATTGATCGCAACAAGTTCCATGGAGCTTCCGTTAACTGTTTCCCATGCAGATTTCTCTGCCAGGGTCTTGCTCTTTGCGTAAGCGCCAATATTTTGGTCTAGGTCAGACCATGAATCTGGTCCATATGTTCCACTTGGTCGACCTGAAGTCATTGAAACAACAGATGAGGTAAGTACGACTCTCTTAATGCCTGCTTTTATTGCAGCCTTAATCACTCGCTTTGTACCTTCAACAGCAGGAGTGATCATGACATTTTCGTCTTTTGGTTCAGCCAAGAGAAATGGGGAAGCAAGGTGA
>Ga0214923_10003843_pt1 | contig 18592 bp, 14 predicted proteins | sample LL1510_MetaG_FD_177993 | JGI IMG/M metagenome (GOLD analysis project Ga0214923, IMG submission 177993) | Freshwater microbial communities from Lake Lanier, Atlanta, Georgia, United States - LL-1510 | ecosystem: Environmental > Aquatic > Freshwater > Lake | place: USA: Georgia | collected... | reverse complement strand
GCAAACTTTAGTCCTTACCAAATCAATGAAAAAGGTCGGGTAATCAAAGATTACAACATAAGCAACGGTGGTAATTTGGCGCGTTTGAGATCTGTAGATTTCAATATAAATACACGATTATCGGCCGACATGTTTAAGAAGAAACCAACTCCAAAGCCAAAATTGGAAGACGGCGAAGAGAGAGAGATGGACGAAATCAAACGTAAAACTTACGACTATTACGATTTCAACATTCCATGGTCTGTGAATTTTGCATATATGTGGCGTTACAATGCCGAAGAAATAAATCCAACGAGAAAAGTAAACACCAATAGCATTACCATTTCAGGAGATTTAAATTTAACTGATGAATGGAAAATCGCCTATCAAAGTGGTTATGATTTCAAATTAGGAAGATTGTCGGGATCTCAATTTTCGGTAATTAGAAACTTACATTGTTGGCAAATTGAATTCCAATGGATACCAGTTGGTTACGCCAAGCAATGGGTATTTACATTACGCCCGAAAAGCCGATTATTGCAAGAATTAAAACTGAATAAACGTTATTATAGCAATCCTGCGTTAATGTAATTCAACCTTTTTTTATTATATTTGTTATCCTTACATGTCTATTCAAATTCAACAACAAGCACCAGATTTTACCTTGGTAAATTCCGAAAAAGAATCGGTAACATTGTCATCTTTACAAGGCAAAAACGTAGTTTTATTGTTTTTCCCCTTTGCATTTACTAGTGTTTGCACAGCAGAACTTTGTGATGTAAGAGATAATTATGCTGCTTACCAAAGTTTAAATGCTGAAATATTGGCAATTTCTGTTGATTCAGTATTTACCCTTGACAAATGGAAACAAGAAATGAACTACCCTTTCCAAATGTTATCTGATTTCAATAAGGAAGTTTCAACGGCTTACGATTGTATCTACGATAGTTTTGCATTTGGCACAAAAGGTGTTTCTAAAAGAGCGGCATTTGTAATTAACGCCAGTGGAGCAGTTTGCTACACCGAAGTTTTAGAAAATGCAGGCGAAATGCCAAACCTAGAAGCTATCAGGGCTTGCTTGGCAGCTTTATAATCAATCTTTATGATTTTGAGGGATATTTTAGGTTTCGTGATGTTGGGGATATTTTCCTCCATTCACGCACAAGACCTACCCCATCCCAAATACAACTTAAGATACCATTACACGCATTTTGACCATCCCTTAAAAACCAAAGTGGATGAAAAAATTTCTAACGAATTAGTAAAAAAATACCAACCAATTGGATTAGATACATTTGATTTTTATATCAAAATTCAAGAACAATTGGGTTACGATACAATCAGGGCTAACGGATCCTCATTTTTAGTTAGCCCTTTTTATATTCAGCGGTTTGAAGTTTCAAATAAAGAATATCACGAATTTTTAAATGATTCGTTAAATCCAGCCAGAATTCAAGCGAAACTTACGCAAAAATGGTTAACACCCGATTTCAATGTGTGGACAGATAGATTTGTCTGGAACGAAGCCTATCAACAATATTATTTCCAACACAAAGCTTATGACGATTATCCGGTGGTTGGAGTTTCACAATTTCAAGCAACCGCCTATTGCGATTGGTTAGAAGTTAAGTTAAATGAGTCTCTAAAAGCTTTAATTCCAAAGGGATATAAATTGATTGTCGATTTGCCCACCTCTGCCGAATTTTATGCTGCCGTAGATGAGTGTATTTTAAAACCCACAATTAAATTCAATCAAAAAAAAATTAACCGATTCAAGCCAGCAGTTTATCAATATATTTTTGAAAATATGCCACCCTATTCTGTGAATTTCAAACATGTAGTTACCGATAGAATGGCAGAAATTGAAATCAACACAAATGTAAATCCTACCGATGTAATTCAAGACATTCCAAAGGGTTATTTACAAGTGCACCATTTACTTGGAAATGTGAGTGAATGGACAAGCACAAGGGCTTGGGGACATTTGTACAACAATAAAGATTTTGTTTACACAACCCAAGGGAAAATTGTTCCGAATTTAGACGAAACACAAAAGCAAGAAGTATTAAATACATATTTGCGCGAAGATGCATCCCTCAAAACACATTTTGTTGTGAAGGGAGGTTCTTGGATTCAAGATTTATTTTATTTAGATCCAAGCACAATAGAAATTAGCCGTGGCGATAAAAAAAATGCCTACACTGGATTTCGGACAGTAATTCGTTTAAAAGCCTTGTAAATAAATCCACTTTACAGCGGACTTTTTTCATATTACTTCGATTTCATTTCGAATCAAATCATCCAAACATTCTCTCTTTCGAATCAATTGGGCTTTATTATTGTAAAACAAGACCTCTGCGGGGCGCAATCTTGCGTTATAATTGTTACTCATGCTAAATCCATAGGCACCGGCATTTTTAACCCTTAAAACATCTCCTTCTCGCACTTCGGCAATTTTACGATCATAGCCTAAGGTATCCGTTTCACAAATATATCCAACCACGCTATACAATCTCGGTGCAGCATTTTCATTTGATATATTTTCAATATGGTGATATGCATCGTAAAACATAGGCCGAATTAAATGGTTTTGACCACTATTGACACCCACAAAAACAGTTGAAGTAGTTTGTTTAATTACATTGGCTTTAACAATCAAAGAACCAGATTCACTTACTATAAATTTACCTGGTTCAAACCAAAGGGCAATTTCACGGCCATACTTATGGCAAAACGCTTTAAAGGCTTCCGCAATTTTAGCACCCATTTCTTCAATGTCTGTAACAATATCGCCGTCTTTGTATGCTACTTTAAACCCTGATCCAAAATCCATAAATTCTAAGTCTGGGAAAGATTCAGCCGCATCGAACAACAATTCAGCACCACGTAGAAACACATCGGCATCAAGGATATCGCTTCCTGTATGCATATGTAATCCATTTACATTGATTTTCAAGGACTCCACTACCCTATGCACATGTCGCAATTGATAAATTGAAATACCAAACTTAGAATCAATATGGCCCACAGAAATGTTGCTATGTCCACCAGCCATGATATGGGGATTTAATCTGATGCAACACGGCACCGAAGCTCCATATTCGTTTCCAAACATTTCCAAGGTAGAAATATTGTCAATATTAATTGTCGCACCCAATTCCACTGCTTCTTTAATTTCTGTAAAATCTACACAGTTTGGGGTATACATAATTTCGTGGGGTAAAAATCCGGCTCTTAATCCAAGTTGAACCTCTTGAATCGAAACCGCATCTAATCCTGCACCTTGTTTTTTTAACAATTTAAGGATATTGATATTGTTTAATGCTTTGAGGGCATAATGTAAATGCACATTTACACCGGGAAATGCATTTTTTAATCGTTGATATTGATCAATGATTTTTTCGCCGTGATACACATAAAGAGGCGTGCCGAATTCTTCAGCAATTTCAAGTAATGTTGAGTTATTTATTTCTTTCATTTTTATTCAAAAAAAAAGCGGGGCATATCACCCCGCTTTCAATATTAATGCGAAGTATGTTTAGTTTTTAGATTTCTTTTTTGCTGTTAAATCAATAACAATTGGAGTTGCAATACACAAGGAAGAATATGTTCCGATAAGAACACCAATAAGCATTGCAAAAGAGAAATTCTTCAAGGCATCACCACCGAATAAGAATAGAATGATACAAACCACAAATACAGTAGACGAAGTAATGATCGTACGACTTAAAGTATCATTCAATGCAGAGTTAATCATCAGTGTATCGTCTTTGTCAGTACGACGTGAAGTTAAGAACTCACGAATACGGTCAAATACGATTACCGTATCATTAATTGAATAACCCAATATTGTTAGTAATGCAGCAATTAAATGTTGGTCAAACTCAGTAGCGAATGGTACAAAACCATCTACGATAGCGTATACCGACAATACCAATGCCAAGTCATGAACCAACGAAATAGCAGCACCAATACCATAAGCGATGCTTCTGAATCGGAATACCAAGAACAAGAAGATACCAACAACGGTAAGCATTACTAGGAATGCGGATTTGTTTCTGATTTCAGTTGCTATTGTTGGAGTTACGTTTGAAACTTGAACAACAGGTCCTTCACCATTTTTATCTTTTTTAAGTTCAAATGAAGACAACGCTTTTAGCAAGTCTTCTTGAACTTTAATTTTCGTTTCTTTAGAAGAAGATTCTTTCAACAAATAAGTTGTAAGAATTTTATATTGACCTTCAGAACCAAAAGTTTTTACTTCATTACTTGAACCAGCGAGTGATTTGTCTAGAGTTTCTTTAATATCCTCAGTTTTGTAATTTTTGGAAGCGTCAAATTGAATGATGAAAGAGTTACCTCCTTTAAAATCAATACCAGTAGTAATACCACCTTTTGTTACGAAGGCAATAATACCCAATACAATAATTACAGAAGAGAATAAATAGTATTTTTTACGATTTTTAACCCAATCAATATTCTTATTTTTCAAGAAATTCTCATTCCAAGTAAATCCAAATTTGGTATCCAAGCCTTTATCAGCTCTTCTGTCTAATAACAAACGGGTGATGAATAAAGCAGTAAATAATGAACTAAAAATACCAATTACCAAAATAATTGCGAAACCATAAACTGGACCAGCACCTGTAAATGTTAAAATGAAACCTGCCAATAAGTGGGTAATATTTGAGTCAATAATCGCACTCATTGCATGTTTGAAACCTTCATTGATTGCAGTTTTCATTCCTTTACCAAGAGCCAATTCATCTTTGATACGTTCGTAGATAAGCACGTTTGCATCAACCGCCATACCAATGGTTAAGATGATACCCGCCATACCAGGAAGAGTTAACGCAGCACCTAAGCTTGACAAAACACCCATAATTAGGAATACGTTTCCTAAAACTGCAACAATGGAAATCCAGCCAGCCCTGTTATAATAAACCACCATGAACAATACAACAGATACAAAACCAAGTATCAAGGCTAAGAAACCTTTAGAAATTGCAGCATCACCCAAAGATGCACCCACAACTTCACTTGCAACAATTCTAGCAGGAGCAGGCAATTTACCCGCTTTCAATACGTTTGCCAAATCTTGTGCTTCACGGATGTCGAAGTTACCGGAAATTTGGCTGCTTCCTCCGCTAATTTTACCATTAACACGTGGTGCAGAGTAAACCCTGTCATCAAGTACAATTGCAATATATTTACCAATGTTTGCGCCAGTTACTTGAGCCCAACGAGAAGCTGCAGATGGCGTCATCTCCATAGATACCTCTAACTGACCAGTTTGGTTTGTATTTTCACGGGCATCAGAAATAATATTTTCTTCTTCAGAAGATAAAGCAGCATTTCCGTCTCTATCACGTTTCAAGAAATAAACGAAATAGTCTTCAGAATTGGTTAATTCTTTTCCGCTTTGGTCATAATCTTGTGGTTTTGCGCTGAACGCAATTTTCACAGATGGTTCCAAGATTGCAGCATATTTTTCTTCAGAAAGAATTTTTAATAATTTTTCACGGTTGCTACCTTTAATGGTACAAACAGCAGACTCTTCACCTTTACCAAAAGGTTTAAGAATAGACGATAGTATACTTTTTTCAGATTTACCAGCATCAGCAGTTTTAGCAACTGAACTGTCTTTTACCATTGACGTATCGTTGGCAGCGGTATCTTTAGTAGGAGCAGAAGCCATAGACGCGGCTTTCATTAATTGACTGTATATTTTAACACCGTCAATACCACCATTTACTTCGTAGAATTCTAATTTAGCACTTTTCTCAACCAAATCTTCCATACGGCGAGGGTTATCTACCCCTGGTAATTCAACACTAATTCTACCACCTTCAATAATTTGAACAACCGGTTGGGTTACATTGGCTTGGTTGATACGTTTTTCAACTACCGATTTTACGTTAGCAACAGCTGTATTGATAGAAGAACGCAAGTAATTTACAACCTCAGTTTGAGAACTATTTGGTTGAATCACTGAATTGTTTCCTTTCACAAACAACACTGCCATATTTCTTCCAGGCGCAACTTCATTAAACGCAGAAATAAATGCATCTACATAATCAGTTCCTTTATCTCTAACAGCAACATCCGCCATTTGAACTGCCTTTAACATATCAGCATCTTTTGGATCGTTTGCCAATACTTTTACAATCGCATCTTTTTCAACTTCTAAGGTAACGTTCATACCACCTCTCAAATCAAGACCTAAGTTGATTTCTTTCTGCTTACACTCAAAATATGTGTAATTTGAAATACCTAGTAAATTGTAACATGGCTTGTTTCCAAGACTGTCAATGTATCTCAAGTACACATCCTTTTCTCTCTCTCCCAATTTTGCTTTTTTAGCTGCAAATGCATGGGCATCGTTTTCAAAACCTCTCGCTTTAAATGTAAAAGACAATTGGTACAAACACGCTATTGCCAATACAATTGAAAAAACGACTACTGATCTATTACTTTTCATTGTGAATTTGTTCTAATTATAAAATGATTTAGGTCGCGAAAATAAGCAAAAAAAGTATGTTTCACGCTATTTGTGAAGTGATTACAAATATTTTTCAACGAAGTTACTAACATCAACCATATTTTGATGTAACATACATTTAAAATGACCTTTAGGACAAATATCAAATCCCAATTTTGAGCAAGGGTGACAAGATAAATTTTTTACTACAAAATTATGTATTTCAATATTTTGACGATTTACAGGACCCATGCCATAACCCAAATCTGTATTACCCCAAATCATTGCAATGGGTTTACCCAACGCCGCTGCCAAATGTGCCATCCCTGTATCGCCAGAAACCACAACTTGTGAATTTTTAAGCACAATTGCCGATTCTTGGATGCTAATTTTGCCCGAAAAATTCAAAATCACTTCCGGAAATTGCTTGAAAATTTGTTCTCCAAGCTCGTATTCCCCTTTCCCTCCTATTAATACAAACTTGCTATTTGGTGATTTATTGATTAATTCAATGATTTTTTCTTGAGGGATTCGCTTCGTTAAATATGTCCCTCCTAATGCAAGACAAATATAATTTTCAGGTAAATTTTGTAGGTTATCACTTTCGCTTTCACAAACAAAATCAAGTCCCTCAAAATCATTTTTAATGTCGTAGTATTTTAGCGTATCAACATATCTATCAATAATATGTGAAACTTTAAAGAAACTGATCTTGGTTAAAGAAAACAACCACTTCGAAACATTCTTCTTTTTTAATGTCAAATGTGGCACATTCCAAAACCTTAATTTCAATTGCAAGCTGCGCAAATTGGAATGCAAATCTATAATTGCATCATATTGAATGTTATATAATTCAGACCTATCAGAAGTGTTTTCCCAGGCAAAAATCTGATTCACATTTTCATTTCCCTTGAGTAAATTCACAAAGGCCGATTTTGTTACAAAGTGTATTTCAGCATGAGGGAATTTATTTTTTAACAACCTGAAAACCGGAGTACATAGTAATATATCACCTATAGAACTAAACCGAATTACCAAGAATTTCATAGGAGATTGCGCACCTTTCTTCTGTTTGATAAATACACTTCAAACTCTTTTAAATTCATGGCATTCAATGTATTTCTCTTGAGTAAACCGCCCTTTCTCGCAGCCAAAGTTCCAAAATACATATCGTGATACCCCATTTTTTCATGGGCATCGGGATTGATACTTATCAATACTCCCTTTTGTTGAGCATAATAAATCCAACGCCAATCAATATCCAAACGATAAGGATGTGCATTCAATTCAATCACTACGGCATTTGCCGCGCATGCATCGATAATCAGTTTGTGATTAATTTGATACCCAGAGCGCATCAATAATAACCTGCCCGTTGGATGTCCTAAAATGGTGGTATAGGGATTTTCAATTGCTTTTAATAGTCTCGCGTTTGCTTTCTCTTCATTCATTGTTAAATTCGAGTGTACAGAAGCCACCACGAAATCAAACAATTTCAAAATTTCTTCGGAATAATCCAAAGATCCATCACTTAAAATATCGCTTTCAATGCCTTTGAAAATTTTGAAAGGTGCCATTTTGATATTTAAAGTATCAATTTCAGCCATTTGTGCCAAAACCCGATCATCACTTAATCCTCTGGCATAACCGGCAGATTTAGAATGGTCGCAAATACCTAAATACTGAAACTTTTGAGAATTGGCATATTCAGCCATTTCGGACAATGTGTTTAATCCATCACTATAGGTTGAATGATTGTGTAACACCCCTTTTAATTGTCCATATTCTATAAAATGTTGATCAGTTTCATTGAAATCTAATTCATATAAACCTTCGCGTTGCTCAGGTATGATAAATGGAAGTCCTTTAGATTCATAAAGTTCCTCTTCAGATGTAAAATTCAACGCATCAGTTTGAGAATATTCAATTTGGTTCAAATGATCAAAAGAACCGGTTGTTTCAAACAGCAAACGTTCAAAATTCAAGTAATCTGAGCAAATAATTTCAACAGATATTTGTCCCTCAATAAACATATGTATTTCGTCATCATTTACATTGATTGCATAATCTTGTTTAGACAAAAAGTTGATCAAGTCATTCTGGTCGATGGTAGTTACAACCATCAATTTCTCAATAATTTCGCTACATCTTCTAAAATCACCGGAATATTCAAATTGAAACCCAGGAAATTGTTTTTTTACAAACTCTCTGAATTCATTGGCATTTCCCATCAATCGGGCGTAATGCCATTTCCCAGATGCCGAAATTGAAAATTCAATTCCTTTAATAATCTCAGCTTGGGTTTTAAGTCCGAACCCCTTGATTTCCGTTAACCTATTTTGCCTACAAGCATCTAACAAATCACTCACTGCCTCAATTTGCATTTCTTCCCAAATAACTTTCACCTTTTTAGGGCCAAGTCCTTTGATTTTCAGCATATCAACAACACCCACAGGCGTTTTAGATATGCATTCATCTAAAGCAGGAAAACTTGCAGTTTCATAAATTTGTTTGATAGCAAAAAGGACAGATTTCCCTACACCGGGCACAGCCAATAAGTCATTATCAGACAATGATTCAAACGATTCTTTTATCTTTTTTAAATTGAAGGCCGCGGTGGTAAATGTTTTGTATTTAAAAGGATTTTCATCGTGTAACTCTGCAAGTTTTGCATATAAATTGAGCTTTGACAGTATAGATGAATTATCGGTCATCGAATTTAATTTGAACTCATTCTGAATTTGGCTGGGATAAATGAAATTTCTCCTGTTGCCATGGCTTCATCAAAATCAACCCAAATGATTGAGTTGGGGATATCGCCATACAAGTACATAATATTCATATCCTTACCTGTATTTTTATTTTTCAAAACTTCAACGCCCAAGATGACCATTTTTTGACCACTGTAACTCGATGGCAATTCAGCAGCATCGTAATCGCCTTTAAAGAAAGATTGGTAGAACCCATTTCCTGTAGCCGTATCATAAGACGGCGCTCCGGGCTCCCATCGCGTTCTGCGATACATGTCTAAATGATAAAAGACAGCTGCGCTGGTTTTACCAATAACAGCGGTGTCACCGCGCCCAATATCAACTTCAACTGGAGGAAGGATATTTTCAGATTTTTGTTTTGGCTTCTTTCTCGAAGAATCACCTTTGCCATTCGTTTTAGAAACGGTTGTTGATTTTGCTTTTTTTGAAGGATTTGGTTTTTGTTGGGCAATTGAATTGTTTGCCATAAAAGCGAGCAAAAAAACCATCAATGTTCTAAATACTTTCATATCTTTTTAACAAATAATAGTAAAAGTACAATTAATCTATCAAATTTACCAATTTTTCTGAGGCCCAAGCACTCAAAGCAACACCCATACCTCCCATTCTTACACAACAATGTAAATGTGGTTCTATTTGCTTTATAATTGGTTGACGGTCACTTGCCATGCCCATAGTTCCCGCCCATTGGTAATCAATTTTAGGATTTAAACCAGGAACTATAACTTCATTCAAAATGTTTTTCAAATGAGAAACTAACTGATCTGTTGTTTCTTGACTCATGGTTTCCTCTCCCTTAAAATCTATATTTCTGGCACCGCCTATTAAAATCCTAGCACCTAAACTTCTAAAGTAAACATATCCTTTGTCGTAATGAAATATCCCTCTGAAAGGCAAAGTAGGAATAGCCTCTGTAACTAAAACTTGTCCTCTAGCCGGTGCTACATCCAGTTCTGGTAAAATTTGTCTGGTAAATCCGTTTGTGCAGATAATTAATTCTTGTGCCACAACAGATATATCAGAATTTGCAAATTTCAAATTCCATTTCAGAGATTCTAGCGGATGAAATGATTCGACTTGCAATCCGGAAAATATTTCTATTCCCAGCGATACCGCATGTTTGCGAATGGTTTCATAGAGCAAATGGGTTTGAATTGCCCCTTCTCCTGGCGAGAAAATAGCACTCGGATGAATATCCATTCCAAATGATGAAGATTTTTTTATATGGAAGGACATTTGTCCATGTACTTCAAATAACTTCTCATTGATTGAATCTACGTTCTCTGCAATTCGATCAAACTCTTCAGATTCTGAGTTTTTAAATATTTCATATCCCCCAGAATTTTCATACCCTATGGTTGTTTCACCATAAGTTGATATCAATTTTTGTAATCCTTGATAGCGCAACGCATATAGTCCCAAAGCATCATCTAGACTAATATTTTTTGCGTCGTCCAAAATTTCACCAAGGCTACCAAAACAGGCAAACCCTGCATTCCTTAGGCTTGCAGGGCTTCCAAAAGTAGAAGATTCGATAATCCAAACCTTCCTATGTGAAAATTTTTGTTTTAGTTTAATGGCAGATTGCAACCCAACGAGTCCGGCTCCAACAACAACGATATCGGCTTTGTCTGCCCATCGTTGTTCCCAAAAACTAACTGGTGCATTCATTATGCATTCAATTTGTTTGCAATTGCATTGTTATAAATATCGGTGATTTCGCCATAATTCGCAAATTGTTCACCGTTTACAACAATGTTCTTGTCGGTTACCGTACCAATATGCGTCGCTGGCAAACCAAATTCAGAAGCCATTTTTTGAACTTCTTCAATTTTTGAAGGATCTACAGAAACCACAATACGAGACTGAGCTTCACCAAACAAATATGCATCCAATCTGAAATTTTGATCAGAGCAAATATCGAAACCAAGTCCACCTTGCATTGCACTTTCCAAACAAGTGATAAATAAACCACCTTCACTGATATCGTGAACAGAGTTTAAAACTTGATTGTGAGAGAATTTCTCTAACAATAAGTGCAATTGATATTCGGTATCTAAATTAAATTCAGGGCAACTTGACAAAGCAATATTTTTCAATTTTGACAAATACTGAGAAGAACCCAAATCGTTTTTAGAATTACCAATTAATAAAATGGCATCACCTTCATTTTTGAAGTTCAAACTCATTCTATGCTCCGGAGCTTCTATTATTCCTACCATACCAATTGTTGGCGTTGGATAAACCGCTTGACCAGAAGTACTTTGGTTATAAAAACTTACGTTTCCACCGGTTACAGGTGTATCGAATTTACGGCAAGCCTCACCCATTCCCTCAATGGCAGATTTAAACTGAAAGTAAACTTCTTCATTGTATGGATTACCAAAATTCAAGCAGTTTGTAATTGCAGTTGGAACACCACCCGTACAACGGATGTTTCTTGCTGCTTCTGAAACTGCAATTTGAGTTCCGATATTTGGATTTGCATGTACATAACGGCTGTTACAATCAACAGTCAATGCCAGGCTTTTATTTGTTCCTTTTACTTTCACCACTGAAGCATCTGATGGCAAGTTTGTAGACTGATTTACAGTACCAACCATACTATCGTATTGCTCATAAACCCAACGTTTGCTTGCAATGTTAGGTTCCGCAGCAAGTTTCAATGCCGCTTCTTTGGCTTCAGCTAATGAAATGTCTGAAATTTGATCAATTGAATACTTTTCAATTTCGGCAAAATATGCTGGAGTTGTCCAAGTTCTTTTATAAACAGGAGCACCACCGCCAAGTACCAAAGATTCTGCAGGAATATCCGCTTCAAGAACGCCATTCATAAAATAACGCACATGTTTGGTATCTGTTACCTCACCAATTTGAGCATAGATTAAGTCCCACTTATCAAAAATAACTTCAAATTCTTTTTCTCTTCCTTTTTCAACTATTACGAGCATTCGCTCTTGGCTTTCACTTAACAACAATTCCCAGCCCTTCATGCCCGCTTGACGCATAGGTACGCGATCAAGATGAATGTCCATACCCACATCAGTTTTGGCACTCATTTCACTTGTACTACAAGTAATACCTGCAGCACCCATATCTTGCATACCAACAACAGTGCCAGTTTCAATGATTTCCATCGAAGCTTCAAGAATAAGTTTTTCCCAGAAAGGATCACCAACTTGCACCGAAGGCAAATCGTTGATACTATCTTCGCTCATGTCTTTGCTTGCAAAAGCGGCACCATGTATACCATCTTTTCCTGTAGCAGAACCAAAAATATAAACAGGATTTCCAGCAGGACCTGCACCGGCAGAAATGCTTTTACCTACTTCAACGATACCAACAGACATGGCATTTACCAGATTGTTTTGTTCGTAACAATCGTCGAAATAAACCTCACCACCAACGGTAGGAATTCCAAATGCATTGCCATAATCGCCAATGCCTTTTACAACTCCTTTCACTAGCCATTTGGTTCTATCTGTATTGATATTGCCAAAGCGCAATGAGTTTAATTGGGCAATTGGACGAGCTCCCATTGAGAAGATATCACGATTAATACCACCAACGCCAGTTGCAGCCCCTTGATAAGGTTCAATTGCACTAGGGTGGTTATGACTTTCAATTTTAAAACAACATGCCAATCCATCGCCAATGTCAACCAATCCGGCATTTTCTTCACCGGCTTCAGCCAACATTTTTGTTCCACTTTTCGGCAAAGTTTTTAACCAAGTGATAGAGTTTTTATAACTACAATGTTCACTCCACATTACCGAATAAATTGACAATTCAGTAAAATTGGGTTCTCTACCAAGGATTTCGCAAATTTTATGAAATTCTTCTTCTAACAAGCCCAACTGTTTGGCTTGATCAATGAGCGATACATTATTTTGTTGCATTGCTGCAAAAATAGTATGTATTTAGAGTAAAATAGTAAAAATTTACTGACAGTTTATGCCCAACTATCGCAGCAACATGATTCCGCCGTTTACAGTTGCTCTTCTAACCCTGTCGCCAACTTTTTGCTCGTAACGATAAATGAAAGTATATAATGCTTCGGGACATACTTCACCTTTGTAATAGCCAGACCACTTAAATGAATTTGCATCACGGCTATCAAATATTTTCTCACCCCAACGGTTATATATATTTAAAAACACTGGATTTACATCCCTGCCAATAATTTCGAAAGAATCGTTTCTACCATCACCATTTGGTGTAAACGCATCTGGAATAAATACATCGCAAAACCCAGACGCTAAAGTTACTTCAATTTGATCTGTTGCATATCCACAGGCATTTGTTACCGTCACTGTATATATGCCAGAATTAGCCACATAAATTGAATTCCCAGTGTAACCCGTGCTCCATGTTGTGGTTGCACCCGGCCAAGATGCTGTTAATTGCAGAATTGATCCTTTACAAATTAAAGTATCACCGGGCAAAGAAACCAGAGGGGTAGTTTTCTCGTTTATATTGATTGTATCAGACCATTTGCAGCCGTTATTGTCTACATCAGCAAAATATTTACCTCCGTTAGAAATGGTTCTGGGGTTGGCATTTGATCCATCATCCCACAAAACATTACCAGCAACAGGTATAAATAAATCAGTTGTTGAACCATCGCAGATTGTTGTATCTTTTCCTAAACTAAATTTAGGCAATGCATTAATTTTAATGGTTTGAGTAGTTGAATCAGGACAGAAACTATCCTTTATAACATACTTTACAAGTTGAATACCCGCATTACCTGGGGTATAATTTGTGCCAGCAATTTTACCAGAAGATGTGGTAAAAACGCCACCAGGAGTTGCTGGGGTTAGTGAAATAGCGGCACCTCCCTCACAAACTGCACCCGACAAACCAGTAAATTTAGCGTCTGTAGTTGGTTTTACATAAACATAGCTTGTATCTCGACTTTTACAACCTACAGGACTTTGGGCTTCATGGATAATTTGATAATTCCCTGTTGAAGCGTAGGTATGTGTGATGCTTTTGGTATTGGTTGTTGTACCATCACCTAAATCCCAAAACCAAGTTGATAGACCAGGGTAAACATTATCAAATTTGAAAGAGTTACCTTTAAAACATTGAATTGGATTATTAATAGAAACGCCACTTGAAGGATCAGGAATTACATTGATAACCAAGGAAGCTGTATCGGTGCAACCTGTGCTATTATTGTCGTAATAAGTTTCACTTTTATATAAAATCCTGTAAGTACCAGCTTTTGTATAAATTTTATTTGGTGTTGGAATGGTTGCAGAATCTGAGGGTGAAAAATACCACGTTCGGGTGTAAGCGCACCTTGGAATTTTGGCTAATGTTGTTTGGTCATCGAACTGAAAATAATTTCCTTCAAGACACTGAGAAAGTTTATTATTTTTTTCAATTGGTTTACTTACAGGGCGTGGGATAATGAATACGGCCTTAGAAGTGGTATAATTGTCGGTACAACCTAAGGCTGGCGATGCAATTAAGGTAACCAAAAAGTTACCCCCTTTCATGTAGGTATGGGTAACATTTGTACCTGTAGCAGAAGAGGCATCTTGAAACAACCAAGAATAAGTTACCCCGGTATAGGTAGCACTTGATTTATTTGTGAAGGTAACAACATTGGTTTTGTCGCAACTATCTTTACTCACCGCGAAACTAAAATCTAAAATTAAATTCTGTGTTGTAAATGACGCAGTGGCATAAGATGAAGTCAAATAATTAGGACTAGCTAGTCCATCGTGCTCAAATACAGCAATATAATATTTGGTATTGGGTTTAAGTCCCTTTAAAGTAAAATTATTATTAATGTTATTCCAACAAGCAAAATTAGAAGAACCTAAATTGTCACCATTTCCCAATATCGCAAAAGCAGTGTATGCAGTTCCATCTGTTGGTGAAACGTTCACCGCCGAAGCTTCTTTCACTACGCACAAACGCCAGCCTCCATTTCCATTGGTCCAACTCACCACGGCTTGGTTACATTGAATGGTACCCACTGCAATATTACTAGGGGCAATTGTTGGCTCTGCAGCCATCAAATTCCCGAGTGAAAACAATGATATAAGGGCAAATAGTAATTTTTTCATCATATTACAACACAAATATAGTAATAAATAGACATTTTCTTCACATAATACGCAGCCTAGAATTCAGGATTTGTAATAAATTCTTCAGAAATGATGTCTTTGTTCATTAACTTGAGCAATAACTGAACCAAAGTAACTACGTCTTTATTACAATAAACCGCTATTCTTTTGAGGTCGTTTTCACGGTAATAAACGTCTGCAACCATACTCCCATCTATATCATCTTTTGGTGTTGGAATTCCAAAAAGATTTGCCAGCAAATTCAAACTTGTAAAGCTCTTAAAATCACCAAATTTCCACAATTCCATTGTGTCTAAATTTGCAATTTCCCATGGTTTTTTGCCGGCATTATCAAGCAAAAAAGGAAGCTTAATACCATGAACAAGCATTCGTCGGGCAATATATGGATAATCAAATTCCTTGCCATTGTGGGCGCAAAGTTTGCATCTATCGGTATTAAAATGTTGTATAAGTAAATTGGCAAAATCTTGCAACAGAACTTTTTCGTCATCGCCGTAAAATGACTTTAATCTGAGTTTTTGTTCTGAAGGATGCCCTGTAATAATTCCCACGCCGATACAAACAATTTTTCCAAATTCAGCATAAATGGCGGCACGGTCAAAAATATCAGAAGCCGTAATGTCCTCTTTGATCATTGATTTCGCTTTTTTCTCCCACAATTGTTGCCATGCTGTTGGCAAACCCGAAAAACTCGATGCCATCGGCACCGTTTCAATATCCAAGAATAATACTTTGGTTAAATCTAATTGCGCTAAATACTGCATGTTTTAGAAATTGTACATAAAGATTCAAATCTACAAAATGCGCATAACTTTATTTGGGTTTTGTTGAAAATTCCGTGAATTTCGCAAATCATAATTATGGAAGAAAAATCCACCAAACGCCGCAAACCAAGTGCTCTGCCAAGTATTTTAAGCTTAACTGCAGTGATGTTTTTTTTAGGCCTGCTTGGAACGAGCATTATTGGCTTTAAAGGATTAGGCAAATTGCTTATGGAAAGCAGCAGCATCGATATTTATTTCAGTGATAGTATCTCACAAGAAGATGTGTTGAAATTCAAAACTCAGATTGATAAATTACCATGGGTAAAAAATTCAACCTTTGTTTCTAGAGAAGAAGGAATGAAACAAATGGGCGACAAATACGACCCCGATTTTAATTCTTATATTGATGTTATTACCCTACCCTTGAGCATTGAAATTTATCCCAAGGCAGCATATGCATCGTCAAAATTTTTAGACCAAATTTCAAGAGAATTTAAGGAAAATTCATCAGTAGAAGATGTAATTTATCAAAGAAATTTGATTGAAACGCTAAACAGTACGCTTAAAAATACGCAACTCATTTTGGGTGGAATTGCTGCTATTTTTATTGTTATGTCGGTAATTTTGATTCAAAGCGCCGTTAGATTGGGCATTTTCGCCAACCGTCATACCATCAAAAGTATGCAACTGGTAGGCGCCACCAATACATTTATAGTAAAGCCCTTCATTCTTACATTTATTAAATTTGCGTTAATTGCATTTCCGATTGCAGCGGCACTGGTTTATCTGATTATTTGGCAAATTCCAATGATATTTAGTCCATTAAATATCTTAGCCGAATTCAACAAAAACATAGATGCACAAAATTTGCTTTATGTTTCAATTTTCATTGCTATATTTGGAGTTGTGTTATCGGCAACTTGTAGCTGGTTAAGCACTCGAAAATTCCTAAGAACTAAAATTGAAAATCTATACTAATGAGCACATCTAAAAATAATCTAAACACGCCTGAAAATAAACCAGGTATGATCTTTAGCAAAGAAAATTACACACTCACATTAATTAGTCTTTTGATTATTATCATTGGCTTTTTTGTAATGGCTGGAAAAGAAGGTGATATCTACGATTTTCGCAGAATTACTTTGGCTCCGATTATTGTAATTATTGGATTTGTTTTGGGCATATATGCCATTTTCTTTAAAAAGAAATAAATGACTTGGCTCGAAAATGTTGTGTTGGCCGTTGTAGAAGGGCTAACAGAATATCTGCCGGTAAGTAGCACCGGGCATTTAATGATGTTCAAAGAATGGATGAAAATTCAAGGTGCACAACTCGACACCTATATGATTTCTATTCAGTTCGGAGCAATTTTTGCTGTTATTGTGCTTTATTGGCAAAAGTTTTTTTCAGCCAATTGGTTTAACTTTTATTCAAAACTTTTCATCGGTTTTATTCCAGCGGCAATTTTAGGATTCCTCCTAGACGATTATCTAGAGGCAATGTTACAAACTCCTGTTATTGTTGGAATCATGCTCATTACAGTGGGTGCCTTTTTGATTTTTATGGACAAAATACTGACCCCTGGAACAAAAGAAGTTGACGATATTTCATATAAAGATTCCTTTATTATTGGTTTGGTTCAAACCGTTGCCATGATACCAGGTACAAGCCGAAGTGCAGCAACAATTGCTGGTGGATTGGGTTGCAAATTATCGAAAAATGCAGCAACTGAATTTTCATTCTTTTTAGCTATCCCTACCCTATCTGCTGCGGCTGCCTATAAAATTCTTAAAAACTGGGACCAACTAAGTGTTTCGAACTTAAGTGATATTGCCATCGGAAATATCATCAGTTTTGTTACTGCCGCAATTGCAGTTAAATTTTTTATTGGTGTTGTAAAATCAAAAGGTTTTCAATTCTTCGGATACTATAGAATTATCATAGGAAGTATTTTTCTTATTACCCTGTATTTGTAATTATGAGTTTGGGCAAGGCAATTCTCATCACATTTTTATGTATGGGTTGTTTTCAATTCAACAATGGAAATGCACAAGCGCCTAGTATTCAATTGGCCCGTCTTAAATATTCAGGTGGCGGCGACTGGTATAGCAGTAAAACTGCGCTTAAAAATCTAGCAAAATTTTGCAATTCCAAAATCAAAACTAACCTCAGAGATGATGAAGTAATTGTTGAAGTTGGTTCTGAACAAATTTACAATTTCCCTTTTGTGTTTATGACAGGACATGGAAATGTCATTTTCAATGAATCTGAAAGTTTAAATTTAAGAAACTACCTGAAATCGGGTGGTTTTTTGCATATCTGCGACAACTATGGAATGGATATTTTTATTCGCAGAGAAATGAAAAAAGTATTTCCCGAACTTGAATTCAAACAGGTTCCATTTTCTCACCCCATTTATCATCAAAATTATCAATTCAACAATGGGCTGCCCAAAGTGCATGAACACGATGGAAAACCGGCAGTTGGATATGG
>Ga0214923_10003841_pt1 | contig 18599 bp, 3 predicted proteins | sample LL1510_MetaG_FD_177993 | JGI IMG/M metagenome (GOLD analysis project Ga0214923, IMG submission 177993) | Freshwater microbial communities from Lake Lanier, Atlanta, Georgia, United States - LL-1510 | ecosystem: Environmental > Aquatic > Freshwater > Lake | place: USA: Georgia | collected 2015-10-15 | reverse complement strand
AAATGAAGGATTTAATCCTCATGCTGGAAAATATTTAATATCATTAGATGGTGAAGAATATGTTATACCAGCTGATACACTTGCTATAAGTAAAAATGGTAATCTTTCTAATATAGCTTTATATAATCTATTTAAAAATAATGGACAATCTAGTAAATTAGGATATCCTGTTGGCGCAATAGGAGATTTTACTGATTCTGAATATTTATATACTAAAGTATTTTTAGAAGGTAATAATCCAGCAAATGTTCCACCATTAGGAGGTGAATTTATTGTAAGTATGGACGATAAGTATGATAAGAATAATAAGATAAAAGATTTTAATTACGATAATTATAATCCTGATAATAGTGATATTAAGATAACATATAAAACAGCAGATGGTAAAAGATATCCTATTCCACAAAATATTTATAGTTTAGCAGATTTAACAACTTTAGCTAGAGATAATTATAACAAATTAAATGACGATAATACTAGAGGTATTTATATCAATTATCTTCAACAACTTCAAGCACAACAAAAATAACAATGGCAGCACCTTCAATAATTGAAAACGATAAAGGAATTCCTACATATATTAGTCCTACTGCTAGACAAAATTTAGCAGCTCGTGTAGGTAATGAACCTATACCTGTTAATATAGGTACTACCATGACTGGTAATTTACCAAAAAATCAAGAATATCTACAAGGATATGCTTATAATAGATTAGAATTAGGAGCTAGAACTCCTGAACAATATCAATATCAAGCACAATCTGTAGGTGATGCTTTTAAAAATGGATTAACTCAATTTGGTTCTGAAGCTATATTAGGTACATTAAAGTCTGCTGCTACATTATTAGATTTACCGCAATATGTAAATATTGCAATGAATAAAGAAAAAGAATATAATACATTATTTGGAGAATATATAGATGAAATATCTGAAGGAGTTAGAGAACGTAATCCTGTATTTGGTACTGAAGAAGTTGAATTAGCTAATCCTAAATTTTGGGCATCATTACTTCCTGATTTAGGAACTACTGTATCACTATTTTTACCTACTGGAGCTGCTGTAAAAGGATTATCATTAGCTACTAAAGGAATTATAGGTGCTACTAAAGCTGGTGGTATAGCTGGTAAAGTAGCTAATCATATAATGAGAAATAAAGATACTTATAAAGGTGTAGGTGCTGCAATGATTTCAAGAACTATGGAATCTAGTTTAGAAGCAGAACAAACACTAAAAGAATCTTATGAGAAATATCTATCTGAAGGATATGGTGATGAACAAGCTAAACAAATGGCTGGTGAAGATGCTAGAAATACTTATGTAGCTAACTTACCATTAGTATTATTAGATGCTGTACAATATAGTTCACTATATAAAGGAATGTTTAATCCATTAAGAGGTGCTAGAGCAGCAGAAAGAGCGTTAGAAAATACTACAAGTAATGCTATACTTAAAGCTGCAAGAGGTGTATATAAAGCTGGTAAAGTATTATCTGGTCCAGCAATAGAAGCTGGAGAAGAATTACTACAATTTGGTATTCAAAAAGAAGCTAGTAAAACAGATTCTGCTACTAATACATTATTAGAAGCTATATCTAATTTACCTAATTATGTATCAGACCCTGAAGCACAGAAAGCTATGATTAGTGGTGCATTTGGTGGTGGTGTATTTGAAGGATTAAGTTATGCACAACGTAAGTTGTTTAAACAAGATGCAGAAATAGATGATGATTTAAGAGCTGGAAAGATTGCTGGAGCGCATTATAAATCATTAAAGACATTCATGGATATCATGAATGAAGATAGAATAAAATTAGAGAAATTACAGAATCAAGGTAAACAAGACCAATTTATTAGTAAAGTTGATACATTCTTAGATGCAGCTAAATCTGATACTGATAATTTTAAACCTGATGATATTGAAGAATTAGAACTTGTAAGAAAAAATTATAATGAAAAATTAGCAGATTATATTAATAAAGGTTTTAGTGGTGATATGCTCAATAAAATAGTAGAAGAAGATATTAAAGCTACTATATTTAGTAATCTTAAAGATAAGTTATCAATAACTAAACCTCGTTCACCACAAGTTACAGACAGAGAATTAAGATTTAAAGCATTAAGTTTACTAGAAGAAATGGAATCTAATAATATAGATTTCTCTAAAACAAGTAAAATAAAAGCTGGTAGAATTCTTAGAGAAGTTAGAAGAGAAAAAAGAACTCTTCTAGAAGAAATGCAACAAGAACCTGATTTTGAATTAGCAAAATTAAATCGTAAGATTAAACCTGATTCTAAATACAGAGAAGCATTAACTGTACAATCTAATATTGAAATTGCTACAGTATTGGCTAATATTGCTAATAATAATCTTAATAGATATACTAATAAAGATATATTAAAAGATGATATTGCTATTGATAAATTAATAGAATCTTATAAAGATTTATCAGATTATAAAAAGAAATTTACTAATCCTGATGAATACTTAAATTATTTAGATAAATTATCAAAAGAATCTAATGATGAAGATTTGAATATTGTTATTAATAGTATTTATGATGATTTAATAGAAGAATCTTTAAGAGAAGATAAAGAAGTAAATCCTATATTAGAACAAAAAATAGCAGATAAAAATCTTTTTGAGTTTAATAAAGAAAAAATAACCGCTGATATAAATGCTCCATACGATTCATTAATAAGTACACCTATAGTTAGTACTCAATCTAATATATATCTTACTAATAATAAAGAAATTAAACCAGGATTATTTTTACAAACTAAAGATAGTAAAAAAGATATAGGTGTTGTTCTTGGTATAGATACAAAAGGTGTAAGAATTTTAGACGTTAAAACAGGAAAGATATTTACAGATACTAAAGATAGTGTAAATAATACATTAAAAACTGGTACATTTAGAACTACAACTATTGATGGTGTTAATTATATTGTAGCAACAAAGATGTTAATAGATATCAATACTGGTGAAATTATTATACCTAAAACACTTGAAGATAAAATACTATTTAGAAAAGCTACATTAGATGTATTCAGTACATCAGTTATTGCTAAAATAGAAGATAGTAGAAAGAAAGCATTAATTACTAGTGATATGATGGTAAGGGATGCTGAGAAGTTATATGCTATTGAGCAAGAAAAACCTATAGATAAAGATTTTGGATTATTGGCTAGAATATTTAATAGAACATTCAAGAAAACATTAGGAATAAATCCTAAACTTCTTATTGAGAATAGTGTATATTCATTAAAATATTATGAGAAAGGAAAAGCAGTTGATAGAATATTTATATATAGAGATAAAGAATTTTCTAAACAGATAAAAGTTAATAACATATTACAAGATGACCCTAATTATGATTTATATGATGATACTATAAATTATGTATCATTTAAAAGAATGTTATTTCCTACTAAATCTGAAATAAGTGTAAGAAATATTAATAAGATTAATAATGAACATGATGCTAAATATATTGAAGCATTACAGAATGATGAAATTAATGCTAAAAGTGCTATTGATACATTATTATTATTTAACAGTAAACCAAATGATGCAGTATTAATAGATTTAATAAATAAAAGTGAATTAGATAATACAAGTATTTATAATTTTGAAGAATTATTAAATAATAATTTAAAAGATAATACATCTAATGATAAAACAGCATTTCAATTTATAAGTGATACAAGAAATCATATACCTAATTTAATTCTTCCAGCTAATATAAATACTTTATTAACAAAGTATGATGTTTTTACAATAGATGATGGTAAGAATATTCCTATTACATTAGAGAATGGAAATAGTATGCACCTTACTAATGAATCAGGTGTATTATTTTTAATTAATAAAACTACAAAGAAGTTAGAACTTGGAATAATTGAAACTGCATCAATGGATGCTGATTTAATAAACTTATCTGTAGCTCAAGCATTTGTAGAAAACACATTAGGTATTCCAGTATATACTGCTAAAAGAATAAAAGATGATGGAAGTGAAGTTAATGATGTAACTCTTATAAGTCTTTATACTTATGATGATGTAATTGATTTTCCATACAAATCTGGATATGAGTTTATTAATCAACTTACAGATTCTGATTCTATGACATTAGAAGATGAAACTGAAAAAGCATTAAACAGATATAGTTTACTTGAGAAAGATATTAATAAATTTATTAAAGAAGGAAAGACTGCAGTTAAAGATTTAGTATCAATTATTAGTGGTGCTTTAAATCGTATTAAATATCCTCCAAAGTTTAGTAAAGAAATAAGTGATAATCAAAAAATAAAAAGTTATATCAAAGATTTTAATGATATAATTAATAATATTAATCAACCTAATGTTCAAGACTTAATTGTAAGAGATGAAAAAGATTTAAATAATGATAAATCAATTAATATTACAAGAGGTAGTGATGAAGTAATTGAAGAAGAATATGCTCCATTAGTTACTCCAACATCAATAGAAGAAATAAAAACTACATTAAGTAAATTAAATGCTAAAGAATTTATTATAAGTGATGATAGTAAACAGTATATAGATAGAGAAGGTAATCGTTATGATAGAGTATCTAGTATAGATAAAACTGGAGAATTTAAAGGAGATAATAAAGCAGCTAATAGAGGTACTATTATTGATGAAATGTTACGAGCATTTATAATAGATAATAATGTAGATATTGATTCAATATATGCTAACCATAGATTGAAGAATGAAACAGATGAATTTACACCAGAATTTATTAATGATTTAAAAGATATATTTAAACAAGTTAAAAATGTTACTGAAGAAAAAGGATTAACACTTATATCTGATATACCTACATTATGGGGTACAATTCGTAATAAGAAATATGCTGGTACTATAGATTTATTAGGAATAGATAGAGATAATAATATCTATATTATAGATTTAAAAACATCTACACAAGATAGAACTGATGCAAAAGGAAAGTTTTATGCTGGATATAAAAAATCTGATAGTATTCAACAATCAGGTTATGCAGAATTACTTAGACAACGTACTGGATTAACTGTAAAGAATATTACATTATTCCCAATACAAACAACTTTAAATACAAGTACTAAAAAATATACTAAAGCTAGACCTAATGTTACAGCAGTTACAAATGATATAGAGAAACAGAAAGCTGATGTAGAAAGAAGAAGACTAGAAGAGTTAAGTAGAATTGCAAACAAGTACTTTCCAAATACTAAGTTTACCAATATACTTTATCATGGTACGAGAGGTCAGGAAAGGTTTGAACAATTTGATGAAAACAAAATTGGAGAGTTAGACAGTGGGTATTTTGGAAAAGGTATTTATTTAACTCCAAATAAAAGTGTTGCAGAAGGTTATGCTAAACCATATAATGGTATTATTCTTTACACTGTAGTTAATTTACAAAATCCATTAAGAACAGATGCAAACCAGGCAAACAGTGGTATTACATTAGATAATAACGATGGAGCTATTGTTACATTAGGAGAAGATTTGCTTGGACTATCTGAGAAACCAGTAAATCCAAATGAAGTAGTAGAGGTTGTATTAAAGAAAGCAGACCAGATTCAAATTTTATCTGAAGAAGAATCAAGACAAGTTGATGAAATCAATGCTAAATATGATGCAGAACTAGATGCTTTAGAACAATCTAAACCAAGTAAAGAAGTAAAATATACAATGTTAGCTGAAATAGATAGAAATATATTTCCTATTGATGCTAAACAATCTGAAGAAAGAATTACTGGAGATAGAGTTGATAATAATGATATAGATGTAAATGATTATATTTTAACTAATGGCGATGTACATGTACATAATGGAGTTACATTTTTATATACAGAAAATAGAACTCCAGGTATTATTAATCCTGATAATACTGTTACAGATATTAAAGGAAATAAAATTAAAAAGAATGTTAAAAAGTTCTTTTTAAGAAATAAATATAATAAAGTTAAAGCTGCATTATATAATACTGTATCAAAAGTAAAACCTTTAGTATTAAATAATAAATATGTTAAGCAAATTATCTACATGGATAATGCTGCTTATAGTATGTTAAGTATTTTAAGTCCTGAAGTAACTAAAAGTTTTAATGATGCTGGTGTATATCTTTATGGAGATATGATACTAAAATACTATAATGAAAATAATCCTAATAATCAAATTACAGTATTAAATGAAGATGTATTAAAATCTATAAAATTAGCTGATGTTGATACTTATGTACAAAATGCTATTAATACTGGTAGTGTAAAATCTGTAATAAAGAAATTACGTTATAATAATCTTTCCGATTATACTAATGATAAAGGAGCTAAATCATTATTTAGAGTTGATGCTAAAGTATTATTTGATTATCTATTAGATGCTAATTATATAGAAGATATTAAAAATCCTAAAGTTAAAGAGATTAGAGATGCTGTAAATAACTTTAGTAAAACAATAAAAGAAGGTGAATTAATTAATGACTACAATGATATAGTAAATAAATTATTTGGTGAAGTTACTGGAGCTAATGTTGAAGAAGCTTTAAATAATTTAGTAAAGAGATTTAATAGTATAAAATCTACTTATACAAAAAAATATAAAACATATACATTAAATCCTATTCCAGAAAAAGAAAAAGAACCAGAACAACCACAAGAATCACAGGAAATACCTGAAGAGGGAGATTTCTTTATACAATCTGATTTATTTGAAGGTGTACCTCTTCAAGAAGGACAAGCATATCAAAGTGCTAATCCATCTAAAAATAAACTTATTAGTGCTGATGAATGGAGAAATGATTTTAATCGTATCATGGGTACAAATTATAGTGTAGATGAATTAAAAACTGAACATGAAGAAATAAATGAATCAGACCAAGTTCAATATTTATATGTTGGAGAAGGTGTAGTTGAAGGTACTACTGTATATAAAGTAATTAGTTTTGTTGAAAAGAATAATAAAAAAATACCATTAGGATTAGTTGATACATTACCTAATGTTCTTAAAAAGAAAAAAGGTAAATATGACCCTAAAGAAACAAAAGAGTTCTTTATAAATATTGTTAAACTTATAGCAGAAGGTAAATTATTTCCAAATCAAGTAATTACAGGAGTTAAAGGTGTTATAGGTAAAATAATGTACACTAATAAACATGACCAACGTACGCAATTAAATCAATTTAAAAATATTGATTATAATATTGTAAAGGTTAAAAATGGTTCATTGACAAAACATTATAATGATGGACAAACAACTATCCCAACTAGTTCTATTATAAATTATAATAAAGTATTAGATGATTCAAAAAAGAATCCTAGAAGTAGTTTTTATTATATGGTATTTCCTGTAAGTAGTACTAAATATGTTTTACACATGATAAATTCAGAAGAGTTTATGATGAGTGATAATGATATTGAAAGACTATTTTCTATTAAAGATTATAATCAATTATTATCTTATGCAAATAGATTTAATTTAACTACTGATGTAAAAAACTTTATTATTGCAAATGAAACTAATGTAGGTACTGAAGATTTTATTAAAAAAGCTTTAACGTTTTTTAGTAAGAATGATAAAGGTTTACCGAGTAATGTTCGTAAAGTTAGAAATATAAATAATTTTGAACCTTCAGATTTTCAAGATATATATGTTAATATAGGTATTCATGGTTTTATGAATACTAACTTTATTGTAAGTAATAAATATATAACTGAAGGCGATATAAAAATTAATGTTGAACCAATTACTAGAAAAAAAGATGATGTAACTGAATCTGGTAAAAGAAAACGTTCTATAGCTAAAGGTTTAGTTTCAGCAAAGTTATCAAGAGAAAATGCTTTAAATAATCTTAAAAGAATACTACCTGAAGGTTATGATGTTAGATTTTATGAGAACTTAATTAAAGAAGGTAATGATTATTTATGGGGTTATGTATCACAGAATGTAATAGGACTATCAGACCAGGGTAGAATTGGTGAAGAATATCATGAAGCATTCCACGTTGTATTTAATGCTTTTATTAATCAAACAGAAAGAGAAAGATTATTAGGTCATGTAAAAAATTATTACAAATCTAATAGTAATAATAGTTACACAGATGAACAATTAAGTGACCCAGAATTTGCTGAAGAATTACTAGCTGATTTGTATAGAGATTTTGCATTAGCTTATGATGAGCAAGGTAATAAAAGTTTATTAGATTGGATAAAAGATATTCCTAATGCTATTATAAGATTCTTTAAAAGATTATTTAATCTTGAAACAAGTATTCAAAGAGACAAGCAGAAATTAGATAAATTTTTTAGGTCTATTAGTTCAGGAAAATTTACTAAAAATAGTGCAGAACTAATAAAAAGTTTTAAAGCTAGTAAAGCTATTTCGTTATCAACATTTAATGGAACAGAAAAAGCTGAAATAATTAAAATGTTTTCATCTATAGCTTTAGATGATGATATATATGATTTAACTAAACCAAGTACACTATTAAATAATTTTAGTGACCCAGAAAAAAGTGTATTAACAAGTATTACTGGTGAATCAACACTTACAGCATTAATTAAAAAGATTAATAAGAATAATTCAATAACTCCAGATAATTTCTCTAAACTTCAAAACATAGTAAAAGGTTTAAGAAGAGATGTAGATGTTATTAATAATAATGGTATAATAGAATTAGTTAAATCAAAAGATATATTAGAACCTGAATTTGGAGATTTACATTCTTTCTTAGTAAAATCATTTGCTAAATATGGATATATTATTAATGATGCAAATCTTAATGAAATAGTTTACGATTATAATAATGAGAATGAAGATATTAATAATATAGAAAATGAAGCTGAATTAGAAAAAGGAGAAGAAGAAGTAGAACAAAAAGAAGGTTTTTTAATAAAGAAATTCCTTGAAGCTCCACATCTTAAACTTAGAGGTAAAGCTAAAATACTATTATCACTTATTAATACTGGAGCAACTGATATGTTTGGATTTGGTATTAATTTAAAGTTTACACCAACAGAAGCTACACATAAATTCTTATCTGCATTTGGTGGTTCAGTAGATGTTGAACATCTTAAATTTAGAATGCAAAGAATGTCAGAATCAAATGATACATTCTATAAACATTTATACGAAGATTGTGAAGAATTGTTTTTAGATAAAACAAATGTTTATAGTGAGTTATGGAATACTTTAGGTAAACTTTCTAAAGCTGATTTTTATAATACTTATGTTAGACAAGTTGGTATGTTTGATGAAGGTTCAGGAACTTTTATAACTAGAATTAATGCTAATATAGATGATTTACAAAGTAAGTTATATAAGAAATTTAGAGATATAGAAACGGTAATAAAGAAAATATATTCTGATTTACCAAAAACTGACAATGAATTACTATTACAGAAGTTTGCTGAGAATTATACATCACAAGAAGATGTCAAAGGTACATTAGAAAATAGAATAGGACTTACAGCATTAATGAATTTTATAGGCTATAATGATATAGATGAAACTGTAAAAAGTATAAATGATACTGCGCCATTAAATTATTATCAGAATATATCAAAAGTTCCTAATGAAGATTTAAGAGCTTTAGCTGATTTATTTAAATCATTTTATGTTAGATATGATGAAATATATAAATCAAATAATTTTGATAAACTATCTGAAATATCTAAAGATTTAAATAAAAGAGATAATAAAATTTTATTATCTGTATTAGCTAAAAAACTTCCTAATGATATTGCTAGTACACATAGAACATTAGATGATAAATTGTATTATGACTGGCAGACACCTAATGCAGTAAGTAGATTAATAAATTTAATTAACTCTACAAAAGATGTAACTAAAATAGGTAGAGAAACTATTCCTTTTAAAACAATGGAAGAAATTTATGAGAAATATAATGTTGATAGACTATATCGTCATCTTCCAATAATGTCTAATACTAATTTAAAATATGAAGAAAGTAATGGATTTATAACTGATGTAGATTTAACTATAACTAAAAATGAAGTACAGAATTATTCTAGTAAAGATTTAATGCTAGAGATTCTTAATAATATTCAAGAAAATAGTTTTGTATCACCAATACTATCAGATTCTGGTAGGCAAGTTTATATTGGTGGTATAGATATGGTAAATTATGATAAAGCTTCATTAGGATTATTAAGACTTGTATTAATAGAGAATAATAGAAGATTAACAAATGGTGGAGATACATTTAAAAATTATAATAATAACAAATCAAAATTATATATATTTCCTGAATTAGAAAATATTCTACCTGATACTATTGTAGATTTTGAAGGATTAACTAATACTGAAATTAATGATTTACTACAAGAAGAAAAATATTCAAATATATTAACTACAATAAAAAGTCTTGTAAATCAAAATGCTTTAGAATTAAAGAATAGTTTAATAGAAGAAGAAATATTAAATCCTGATAATACTTGGCAAATAGATTTAATAAGAGAACCTAAGTTAAAAGATTTAAATAATTTAGATTTACAATTACAAACACTTGTAGCTAATCATATATTTAATCATACACAATTAGTATATCTTTTAATTGGAGACCCAGCATATTATAAAAGTCTTGAAGATTTAGTTAAAAGAGCTAAACAAATAATATCTCCAGCATCTGTTATAAATGTTGATGCTACATTTAAGAAAAAGACATCAAATGATTATGATGTAAGTGATATTATTACAGTAGATAGAGATATGAGAGTCTTTATTGAAAAAGATGTAGAAAGAGATTCTATAAATCAACCTGAATTAGCAAAGTTAAATAAAGAAATAGGCAATGGTTATAAGAATGTAAATTTAACAGATGGTCAATCTATTACAGATGATATAGCTTATAGAAATAGATTAATAGCTGAAAACATTTGGACTGATGAATTACAAGAATACATGGATGATTCTATGAAAGGTTATCCTGCATCAAGACTTACATTAGAAAAAGCTGGACTTCAAATAAAAGAAGGTGAAACAAAAGAACAATATATATTTAGAATAAGAAAACAAAGTGATTTTAAAGTTATTAAACCTTACTACTTTAGTATGATTAATCAATCAGAAGATGTAGTAAATGAAGAAACTGGAGAAGTAAGTACAAGAGATTTTATAGTACCTTTTCAAAAGAAAGATTCAGAACTTAGAATATCACCTTACTATGGATTAAAGACTATCAATGGTGTAGAAAATGTTATGTATAATCCTTATTACTATAAGTTATTAACTGAAGTATTTGGTTATACTATAGAACAAGAAACATTAAGAGAAATAGTAGAAAATGGTGTAAAAAAGAATATAGTAATTAATAATCATAAAGTAACTTATAATGCTAAAAATAGAAAAGCTGATATAGTATCATTTGAATCTACTTTAAAAACATTTGTAAAAATACCTAAAGAAGGAAACGCTATTGTTACTGTACCATTTGAACATTGGGGAAGACAAATGGAAACTCCTAAAGGACATTATAATAATGATGTTACATTAGGTACACAGATAAGAAAACTTATAACTAAAAGAGTAAATCAATCAGCTAATATTATAAGAAGATTTAAAAATAATGTAGTAGAATCAGTACTTGTTATTCAAGAAGAATTTAATCAATTATTAATTGATGATATAAAAAGAGCTGAACAGAGATTCTTGAAAATGGTACAAAAAGGTGGTAAACGTGATGCAAAGAAAGTATTAAGATTACTAAGAACTGAAATAAATAGTAGAAATAATCCTAGTCAATATCTTGAAGCATTAGAAGTAATAGGAGAATCAGATAGTAATAGTGAAATACTTACAAAACTTCCAGCATCACATCCATTTCATACTGAAAAGATACAAAACATTCTATTTAGCATACATCGTAAAAAAGTAAATAGAATGAAGTTTAAGAGTGGTTATAAATTAGCTAACGCATCTAGTATAGGATTTGAAAAACAACCTCAAATAATATTTAATAATCCTGCTAATCCTAAAGAAGGTATTAAACATTTTGAAGTATATGCTCCAATACATGATACTAGATTGTATGAATTTGTAGATGAAGGAAGTGGATTAATTCCTAAATCAAGAATGAGTGAGATAGAAACTAAATATCCAGGAATCTTAGATGGAGTAGTATATCGTATTCCTACTGAAGATAAGTATTCTATGTATAAAATTAAAATCATAGGATTTATTGCTGATGAAACTGGTGCTATATTTATGCCTGATGTAGCTACAACTCGTTCAGGATTAGACTTTGATATTGATAAAATGTTTGGTATGTTTCTTAACACACCATTGACATTAGACCAATATGCTTTTAATAAATTAGAAGCAATGGCTAATCAACATAATCAACTCATTAATGATTATATTAGTAATGAGTTATCTTATAGTTTTAAAGTATTAAAAAGAGTTGTAGAAAGTGGATTAGCTAGTGAAACTGATATCATAGGTTATAATAATGTTGTAGCTAAAATGAAAGAGTTAGATGCTAAGTTATTTGAAGCGATGAACAAAGAATTAAATGATACTGATTTTAATGATGAGTATAAAGATTATGTAGCACAAATAGAATCAGATAATAAGAAACTTCAAATTATGATGGATATATTATCTTCAGAACATACTGTAATAGAACAAATGACTCCAGGTGGATTTGAAGATATGGAACTACATGCTTTAGAACTACAATATATTGAAAGATTATCTGAAGGTTATATGTTAGATGGTGTTATGACAAAATATACTAAAGAAGAATTTTTTACTAAATTAGAAGAGTTTAGAAATTTAAATAAAAAAGCTAAACAAGAAGCTGTTATAACTAAAAAGAAATTCTGGGATATAGGTAATATGTCAAAGACTATAAAGAGAATGAATGTTGGTAAGAAAGTTCTTGGTGCAGCAGCTAACTATAATGCTATGTCTGCCGTTGTTGAGAAATATAAAATAACACAAGGTAAAGCTTTAAAATTAGAAAAATCAGAAGATAATAAAAAAATTTGGAGTATTGTAAAATACAATAATAAAGAATTAAAACAAAATATTACAGACTTAAAAGACTTAGATGAAGTACAAAAAAATATAGGTACTGGTATGATTGTTGCAGCATCAGCTGATAATGGTAAAACATCAACACTAGAACCATTAGGAATTGATTTTGATAACTTTACTACTTATGTTGGATTGTATGGTTATGGATTTCCAAGAAGAACTATTGAAAAAATATTAAAAGTTTATAATTCTTATTCAAAAAAATATGATACTTTAGATATTTTACATACAATGGAATCTAATAACAATTATAATATTACTAATGATAGACTAGATTATGCTTTATTTAATCAATCAATAGAAGATGTAGATATAAATGGAAATGTAACTATAAATGAAGATATATTATCTTTATTACAAGCTGTTGATATTGTTATAAATGGTTCTGTATTTCCAGAAGGAAAAAGAGGTAAAGGTGCTGCTAAACAAGGATTAAGAGTAGTAAGATTATTTAAAAGATTAAAGTATGGTGATAATGGATTAGGTACTAATTTATTTGAAAGTGCTGATATTGTAAATGATATAATTAGTTATAAACAAAAGTTAGCAGAAGAAAGAGATACTGAATTGTCATATATAATGAATGACCCAAAATTGTTTGCCAATGTATCAAGAAATAAAATGGTAACTGGTTTAGAACAAATGTTAACAATAATGGGCATTCCTTTTAATATGATAAAAATATATTCAAAGTACAGAATACCAGAAGAATATACTAAAAAGTTTTATTACGCTATATATTCATACTTGCATAAAAATTATATAGATGAATTTAACAATCCTAATAGATATGATAACATGCAAGGTGAGTATAAGAAAAAAGTTACTCGTGTTACAAATGCTGTAAATCATCTTAGAGATTTTAAGAAAGCATATCCTAATAATATATTCTTAAAACAATTAAATATTGATACAGTAAGTAACAAAATATTTTTTACTGAAGAAAGAAAGAAAGATGATGCGTTAATTGAATCAACAATGGATGATTTTCAAAAATTATTAGATTCAAACGAATACATAATTGTAACAGATAAATATACAGGTAAGGAAGTAAAAATAAATACATCAGATTTTGCTAATGATTTAGTTTATTATACTATTCAAGCTTACGGATTTACTTATAATTATCAATCATTCTCATATTTAATACCTCCAGATTATTATAATGATAATATTAAAAACTATACTGCAAGTATTACAGACTTATTTAATAAAACTATTGAGAATGAAGGTATAATGAATTCTATACACGTTGAGTTTTTATTAAATAATCCTGATATGATTAAAAGAGATACTTTTGGAATAGAAAGAACATATCAAAATTATACATTATTAATAGAAGATTATATTGAATTTTTAAAACTACAATCATTAGATGATAAAGAATATCTTGAGAAAATACCTAGTATTGTTGGTAATAGTTTTTTAGAACAAATGTTTAGTTTAGGTGTAGATAGACCATTAGGAAGTTTAACATATCAGAATCCATTCAATGAAGGTTCTAATAAGAATAAATTAAATCCACAATCAGTATTAACTTTGATGAAAGATTTTACTGTTGAACCTATGAAATTTTATACAGTATTTAAATATAAAGGTGAAGTATTTGTTAAAATAGAAGAAGACGATTTTTCAGTAAAATATATGATTGCAAAAAGTAATAATGTAATAAATAGTAAATCATTTCAATCAAGATTAACAGAAAAGATACAAGGTCTTAGAAATATTAAAGCTATAAATGTAACAGATGCTACTGCAACTCAATATGTTGATTATGGATTATATTCACAATCTTTTATGATGAGTTATCTTCCTGATGTTAGTGGTGATTTAAATATTCCTAGAGTAAAATCAAGAGAACAACGTTTATCTACTATAGATGCAGTATATAGACCTGTTGAAACTGTAGATAAAGTAAAGATTATTGATATACTTACTCAACAACGTAAACCAGGAACTTCAACATTTATTAAAACACTATATGATTTAGCAAATAAATATAATGTATCAGTTCTTGATATTATAAAGAATACTGGAGATGTAGGAAATACAACTTTATATAATGAATTAGTACAAAAAAGTAATTCAAAAAACTTAGAAGTTGATTTTCATTACTTTGATGATATACTAACTATATCTGAAAGTTCAGTACAAGAAAAAGAAGGTGAAGAAAATGGTAATGAATTACCACAAACAATATTTGATGTTATTAGAAAACTTAATGAAACAATAGGAAGTAATCTTGATAATCTATTATTAAATCTAAAAGATGAATATGCAGGTAAATTAATTTATGCTACTCCAGGTGCTGGTAAAACTTTTATAGCTAGTATGTCAAAGAATGTTATTGATTTTGATAATCTTTTAGCTCAACATATTACTAAAATAGATTCTACTGCTGTAAGACAACCTGGTCAAACTATTCAAAACTTTATATATTCTAATATAGGTGTTTTTGGTTTTCAAAATAATGCTTATAACGAAGCATTAAAACTAATGAAAAATGGTTATACTGTATTAACTGGCTCTAAAGAATTAATAAAAGTTAGTGATTATGTATTTACAATGCCAAGTACTCAAAGATTTAATAAAGAAAGTCCAGAAAGTAAAGCTATTAGATTACAAGAAGAAATAGAATTAGCAAACAGATTTAATAAACCTATAACTGAAATAAGTAATCTTCAAGATGTACTTGTTGAAAAACCTAGAGTTGAAGAAACTAAACTTACAGTTGAGATAATTAACTCTAAATATACTAGAGCAGATGTTATGAATAATCCAGATACAGCTTATGTATTTACTGAAAATACATATAGTATGAGTGAATTTCCTGATAGAGTAGGTGGTGGTACTGCTGTAATTAGAGGATTAAAAAATGCTTATGGTATTGTAACTAGAAAGAAATATGATTATGATACAAAAGAAAAAGTAGATTATGCTGATACTCCTGAAGATTTTCAAGAATTTACAGAAATAAATGAAACTCTTATAGATTATATTAAAGAATCAGGAAAATCTAAAATAGTATTCCCACCAAGATTTGCTAATGATAAAGCTAAATTACCTACAAGATTTGCTGAATGGTTACAAACAGCTTTGTTAGATAATTTTGGATTAGTTACAGAACTTAATTTTACTAAAACTGGATTAATTAGTAAATCTGTATTATCACAACAAGATGATATTCAAAGTAAAATAGATTTTCAAGTTGAAACATCAGGAAATACTATTGGTGAAATGTATAGAAATAGAACTATAAAAAACGCTTCAGCTGATGCAACAATAGCTATTGCTGTAAACTTTGAAACTCCAGGTGAAAAACTTACTAAATCATCAGTAGTAAATCAAGGCAAGAAATATATACCTATTGATGCAAAGGTTTTAGAAGTTACAGAAAGTAGAGTAAATAAAGTAGTTGATATGCTAAACTCTGTAAACGCTAAAACTTTAAATATTGCAGGAAATGGTATTTATACAATGAAAGGTTTATATACTCAAGAACAACTTGATGAATTTAGTTATCAATTACTTAAAGCTATTACTGAATCACCTAATCTTAAAAATAAAATTGTTTCTATTAGAAGTGGAGGACAAACAGGATTTGATGAAGCTGGAGCTAAAGCTGGTATTAGATTAGGTATTCCTACTACAGTATTAGCACCTAAAGGTTGGTCATTTAGAAATATTGATAGTATGGATATATCAAATGAAAAAATGTTTAAAGAAAGATTTAAGACTATTCAACAACCTGAAACTCAAACTAAAATAAAATATTCTAATGAAGAATTAAAACAAAATTCTAATATTGAAAATGATGCAATAAAGTTTACAAGAAAAGATAGTCAAACTGATAAAGGATATTTTGAAGAATTTTCTAATTTTACACCATCTAATGTAGAAATAATTGATAATATGGGTTTAAAATATAAAACAGTTGAACACTACTATCAATCACAAAAAACTTTAAATAAATTAGAAAGAGAAAAGTTTACAGATAAATCTATGACTGCTAATCAAGCTAAAAAATTAGGTAACAATAAAGATGAATTAACACTAAGAAGTGATTGGGAAACAATAAAATATGATGTAATGAGAGAAGGATTACGTCAAAAGTTTCAAGATAAATCTTTTATGGATTTACTTAAATCTACAGGTAATAAACAAATTATAGAATGGACTTGGTGGGGTGATAAAATATGGGGAATGTCTGATAAAGATAGTAAAGGAGCAAATGCACTTGGTAAATTGTTAATGGAATTAAGAGGAACTACTGACACTAATGAGTTTGATAAAGGTAGTGGATTTGAAAATGAAGATAATTGTAAAACACGAAAATAATATGAAGAAATTAATGCCAAACACAAAAATGATACCTACTATGAAAACTGGAGGTAGTATTAAAATTGACCCATCTAAGAAGGGAACATTTACTGCTCAAGCTACTAAAATGGGTATGAGTGTACAACAAGCTGCTAGTAAAATATTGTCAGCTAAAGAAGGAACTTATACTCCAGCTATGAGAAAAAAAGCTAACTTTGCTAAGAATTTTGCTAAATAAATAATATGAGTAATTGTAAGATATTTCGTAATAATGATGGTAGTATTAATAGAGTATTTGATGAACTTGGTAATGAAAGTCAATTATATTATGATACTTTATTTCATGTATCTACATTAGTTGATAAACTACCAATAACTCCACCTATTAAATCTTACTTAGAAACTGGTAAAATAAAAGATACTAGTATTCCTGAAGTAGCACTAGGATTATGGGCATATAGTTATTCAGATAATTTTAGAAATAAGTATGATATTAAAGTATCTAAATTAGAAGAAGTATCTGTAGATGATATTATTAGACATATAGAAGAATATTATCCTAAACCTGTAGTACAAGAAACTATTAAAGTAGAACAACCTGTTATTAAAGAAGGAGTAGAAGAATTGTTTAACACTAATCCTGAATTAGCTAATCAAGTATATGAATCTTTAGGTTTTGTTACTCCTTTAAAAGCTTTAGAATCAAATTTTGAAAAAGTAAAAGAAAGGTTAAATGATTTTAATAATGTTTTTGCTGAAAATTTAGGAAACTCAGGATTACCTTTTGATTATTTTAACGAAGTTGAATTAAATATAGATGATTTAGATTTATCTGTAAAAAATAAAGAAATGTTTGATGTTTTATACCAAAAAAATAAAGCATCAGATTATTTAAAATCTGAACTTACTTCTATAGATAAACAAAAAAACCCAATATTAATTAATAACAAAGGTCAAGTTGTAGAAGGGTGGCACAGAATAAATTCTTTAAAAGCTAATGGTGTAAAAACTGTAAAAGCTTACATACCTATAACTCCACAACAAAAACAACAAGCTCTACAACTATACTCTCAATATTTAGATACTATATTTCCTGATAGTAAAGTTGAAGAAATAGATAATAATTTGTATATTAGTGTTTTAAATGATTTAAAATCTCAAAAAATAATTGACAAACAATGTTCGTAAAAGATTTACAAAGATGTCAATATACA
>Ga0214923_10003840_pt1 | contig 18600 bp, 16 predicted proteins | sample LL1510_MetaG_FD_177993 | JGI IMG/M metagenome (GOLD analysis project Ga0214923, IMG submission 177993) | Freshwater microbial communities from Lake Lanier, Atlanta, Georgia, United States - LL-1510 | ecosystem: Environmental > Aquatic > Freshwater > Lake | place: USA: Georgia | collected... | reverse complement strand
AATTCAACCGCCCTCTGGACGATGTGCTGGTCGAGGTAGCTGGACTCACAGCCCAAGGCGTGAAAGAAATCACCTTGCTTGGTCAAAACGTCAACGCTTACCGTGGCAGCATGGGCGACACCGCCGACATCGCCGACTTCGCCCTGCTGCTCGAGTACATTGCCGAGATACCGGGCATTGAACGCATCCGCTACACCACCAGCCACCCCAACGAATTCACGCAACGCTTGATCGATGTGTATGCCAAGGTGCCGCAACTGGTGAGCCATCTGCACCTGCCGGTGCAACACGGCAGCGACCGAATTTTGATGGCCATGAAGCGCGGCTATACCGCCATGGAATACAAAAGCACGATTCGCAAGCTGCGTGCGGTGCGGCCCGACATCTCCTTGAGCTCTGATTTCATCGTCGGTTTTCCTGGGGAGACCGAGCAAGACTTTGACAAACTGATGAAGCTGATCGCCGACGTCGGATTTGATGCGTCGTTCAGTTTCATCTTCAGCCCTCGCCCGGGTACACCAGCGGCCAATTTGCCAGACCAGACGCCCCACTCAGTCAAGCTGCGTCGCCTGCAACACCTGCAAGCCACACTGGAGGACCAGGTGCGACGCATCAGCGAGAGCCGGGTTGGCACGGTTCAAGGGATTTTGGTCGAGGGCGAGTCGCGCAAGAACGCGGATGAGTTGATGGGACGCACCGAATGCAATCGAATCGTCAATTTCCCAGCTGGCCCACTGGGCCCGCGTTTGGTGGGAAAGATGCTGCAAGTGCGCATCACCGAAGCGCTGCCGCACTCCCTGCGCGCAGAAGTGGTGGAGGCCTGAGGGAGGGTTCAGCGCGGCATGCCAGGAAAGCCCCCGCTCATTCCGGGAAAGCCCTTCATGCCGCCGAGTTTTTTCATCATTTTCATCAAGCCGCCACCGCGCATTTTTTTCATCATGTCTTGCATCTGTGCAAATTCGTTGAGCAGTCGGTTGACCTCTTGAATCTGCACACCGGCCCCGGCTGCGATGCGGCGCTTGCGGGTGGCCTTGATCAACTCAGGTTTGGACCGTTCTTTGGGGGTCATGCTGTGGATGATGCCTTGCTTTTTCAGCATGTCTTTCTCGGCACGGTTCAAATCCAGATCCTTGGCTTTGGTCGCCAGTTGTGATGGCATCTTGTCCATCAAACTCGACAAGCCGCCCATTTGTTTCATTTGCTGGATCTGCGCCAGAAAATCGTTCAAGTCAAAGCCATCACCGCTTTTGAGCTTGGCGGCCATTTTTTGCGCCGCCTCCATGTCCACGTTGGCCGTGACCTGCTCGACCAAGGCCAGGATGTCGCCCATGCCCAAGATGCGTGCGGCATGGCGCTCGGCGTCAAAGGCCTCCAGCCCATCGATTTTTTCGCTGGTGCCGGCAAACTTAATGGGCGCTCCCGTGATTTGACGCACCGACAGCGCCGCGCCACCGCGGGAATCGCCATCGGTTTTGGTCAGCACGATGCCCGTCAGGGGCAAGGCCTCTTTGAAGGCCTTGGCGGTGTTGACCGCATCCTGACCCAGCATGGCGTCCACCACGAACAAAGTCTCCACCGGATTCACGGCTGCATGCAAGGCTTTGATTTCTTGCATCAACACTTCGTCAATCGCCAAGCGGCCGGCGGTGTCGACCAACAACACATCGATATAGTGCTTGCGGGCATGGTCCAAAGCAGCCAGGGCAATCGCCACTGGCTGTTGGCTGGGGTCACTGGGGAACCACTCGGCGCCGGCTTGCGCGGTCACGGTCTTGAGCTGTTCGATGGCCGCTGGTCGGTAAACATCGGCAGACACCGTCAGCACTTTTTTTCGGCGTTTGGTGATCAGGTGTTTGGCCAGTTTGGCGGTGGTGGTGGTTTTGCCTGCACCTTGCAAACCAGCCATCAAGATCACCGCTGGCGGTTGCGCTGCCAAATTGATGTCAGACACGCCCTCGCCTATGGTGGCGGCCAATTCTTTTTGGACGATGCTCACCAGCACTTGACCAGGTGTCAGGGAGTTGATGACCTCCTGGCCAAGGCCTTGTCCTTGACCCGAGCGATGAAGTCACGCACCACGGGCAGGGCCACGTCGGCCTCCAATAAAGCCATGCGCACTTCACGCAGCATGTCTGCCACATTGGCTTCTGTGATGCGAGCCTGACCACTGATTTGCTTGACCAGTCGCGAAAGTTTGTCACTGAGAGCGGTTGCCATGGTGTTACCTGTGTCAGGGGCTTGCGTTGAAATCGGCCCAATGGTGGGCAAAACGCTAAACTGTGGCCATGATTGTATTCAGTGCATCCAACTTTAGCCTGATATGGGGCTTGGTTGCGGCTTGTGCATACGCCATGGGCGCTTTTTGGGGAGGGCGACTCTCACCAAACCAAAGCCGAAGTTACCTCTGGGTCATATCCCTCTTTCACGGCTTGAGTGTGGTGGCCAGTTTGATACCCGCGCCAGAAGAGGTGGCACATTTTGGTTTTGCCGCGGCATTGTCTGCCACCGCATGGCTGGTCTTGCTGGTCTATACCCTGGAACACCATTGGTTTCCGCAAATGCAAACCCGCTGGATCCTCTCCTCGGCTGGCATGGTGGCGGTGTTTTTGCCTTTGGTTTTTCCCGGTCAGGCGCTGCACAGCACGGCATCTGCCTGGCTGCCTTTGCATTGGCTGCTCGGTTTAGGGTCTTACGCCATGTTCGCGGCCGCCGTGGTTCACGCCAGCTTGATGAGCCGTGCGGAACGCCAAATCCGTTTGGCAGCCACAGATCCCAGCGGTCTGCCCCTGCTGACCTTGGAGCGTTTGACCTTCAGGTTTGTGCACATCGGCTTTTTTTTGTTATCACTGACCTTGATGGCCGGTTGGTGGTTCAGCGAACAGCTTTACGGATCTGACAAACCCTTTCACTGGGACCATAAAACCGTCTTGTCCACCTTTGCATGGATGGTTTTTTTGGTGCTGATTTGGGGGCGCCATGCACGTGGCTGGCGCGGTCCATTGGCGGTTCGCACGCTTTACTTTGGCTCCGCCATGCTGTTGCTGTCCTACGCAGGTTCTCGCTTTGTCATGGAAGTGCTGTTGCACCGCAGCCTGTGAAATACCTGGTCCTCATCGGTGTCGTCTTTGCGGTCATATGGTTGATCAAGCTCAGCCGCCCCATCTCCTCTGGGCAGCGCGATCCATCACCTGAGTCGTCTCAACCGATGGTGGCCTGTGCCTATTGTGGAGTTCACTTCCCTGAGCTAGAAGCTGTCCACGCAGGCAACAATCGCTATTGCAGCCAGGCGCACCGTGATTTGAAAGAGGGTTCTGCGTGACAGCATCGATTTGCAACAAAGGTTGGTATCGGTTTGCGCACCGCATCGATTCACCCAACCATGGCCCAAGACCCGTGCAAACCGAGATAGATCTGGTGGTGATCCACGCCATCAGCCTGCCACCGGGTGAGTACGGCAGCAATGATGTTTCGGATTTCTTCACCAACCGATTGGGACACGACAAACACCCCTACTTTGAGCAATTGCGTGGGGTCAAGGTATCAGCCCATTTCTTCATTCGCCGTGGCGGTGAGTTACTTCAATTTGTCAGTTGCGATGATCGCGCTTGGCACGCAGGCACTTCCACCCATCAAGGCCGCAACAATTGCAATGATTTTTCTATTGGTATCGAACTCGAAGGTTTGGATGGCGACACGTTCACTGCAGAACAATACGAAAGTTTGATTTCACTTTTAGCGGTTTTGGCTGCGCATTACCCGCTGAAACAAACTGTCGGTCATGAGCATGTTTCACCCGAGAGAAAAAAAGACCCCGGTCCTGGTTTTTCATGGCTTTATTTGCAACAAGGTTTGGGCTGGGGGCCTCAGTTTTTTCCGACTAGGGTTATCCACAGCATTTAAAAAACACAGACTCCATCTACACATTTCAAGCAGTCATTACCAACAGATGGGTCACAGCAGCTTTTTTTTAAAAAAATTGTCAAACACTACACGTAGTGTGTTGAAAAGAGTTTCGACCCCATATATAGTGTGGGCTATGCACATGTCAGGTGGCCCAACAAAGTGGTCTGGCATCGGCGAATAAGTAGTCAACAAAAGCATTCACGCCCAACAGGATTTCAAAAAGATGCAAATCGCTCCCTCTTCGACTGTCGCCACGACCTACATCAAGTCAAAAGATGCCACAGACCAAGCCCAAGTCAACGCGCTCAACGCCAGCCTGACCCACTATCAAATCATCCGCCGCAATGGCGCGGTCGTCCCTTTCGAACCAGCCAAGATCGCCATTGCCATGATGAAAGCTTTTTTGGCTGTTCATGGCACCCAAGGAGCCGCATCAGCCAGCGTGCGTGAAACGGTTGACCAAGTCACCCAAGCCGTGGTGCGCGCCTTGCTGCGCTCGCGCCCTGGCGGTGGCACCTTCCACATTGAAGATGTGCAAGACCAGGTTGAACTGGGTCTGATGCGTGGCAGCCATCATGAGGTGGCTCGTGCTTATGTGCTTTACCGTGAGCGTCGCACGCAAGAGCGCGCCTCCAGTCATGCGCAACAAACGCCCATCGAACCTGTATTGCACGTGATGGACCATGGTCAACGCGTGGCCTTGGACACAACCCGTTTGACATTTTTGGTCGAAGCTGCATGCGCAGGTTTGGGGCCAGATGTGCAAACTGGCCCCATCCTGAGCGAAACCATGCGCAACCTGTATGACGGCATTCCGATGGAAGAAGTGCACAAAGCTTCTGTGTTGGCAGCCAGGACTTTGATCGAAAAAGAGCCTGCTTACACCTTTGCCACCGCTCGCCTGTTGATGTATTCGATTGCCAAAGAAGTGTTGGGCAAAGAAGCAACCCAAGCCGAAATGGGTCAACATTACCTGGACACCTTCTCCAGCTTTTTGAAAAAGGGCGTGGAAAACGACTTGCTCGACGCCCGTTTGCTGCAATTTGACCTCGAGCGTTTGGCCAAAGCACTCAAGCCTGAGCGTGATTTCCAGTTTGACTACCTGGGTCTGCAAACCTTGTACGACCGTTATTTTTTGCATGTGCGCAAGCACCGCATCGAGCTGCCACAGTCTTTCTTCATGCGGGTGGCCATGGGTTTGTCGCTCAATGAGGTCAACCGCGAAGAGCGAGCAATCGAGTTTTACGAGGTGTTGTCTTCGTTTGACTTCATGTCCAGCACACCCACTTTGTTCAACAGCGGCACCATCCGTTCTCAACTCTCGAGTTGTTACCTGACCACCGTGCCTGATGACTTGGATGGCATCTACGAATCGATCAAAGAAAACGCTTTGCTGTCCAAATTTGCCGGGGGCCTGGGCAATGATTGGACACGCGTGCGCGCTTTGGGCAGCCACATCAAAGGCACCAATGGCGAATCACAGGGTGTGGTGCCCTTTCTCAAGGTGGTCAACGACACCGCTGTGGCGGTCAACCAAGGTGGCAAGCGCAAAGGCGCGGTGTGTACTTACCTGGAAACATGGCATTTGGATATCGAAGAGTTCTTGGAGCTGCGCAAAAACACCGGTGACGACCGCCGCCGCACACACGACATGAACACCGCCAACTGGATCCCCGACTTGTTCATGCGACGCGTGATGGAAAAAGGCGAGTGGACCCTGTTCTCGCCCTCCAACACACCTGATTTGCATGATTTGTTTGGCAACGAATTTGAAAAAGCCTACACCGCCTACGAGGCCCAAGCGAAACAAGGCCTGATCAAACCCGCCAAAACCGTGCAAGCCAATGATTTGTGGCGCAAGATGCTGACCATGTTGTTTGAAACTGGCCACCCATGGATCACTTTCAAAGATGCGTGCAACGTGCGTTCACCCCAACAGCATGCTGGCGTGGTGCATTCCTCCAACCTGTGCACGGAAATCACACTCAACACCAGCGACACCGAAACCGCGGTATGCAACTTGGGTTCGGTCAATTTGGTTCGCCACCTGAAAAACGGTGCCAATGGCCAAGAGCTCGACCACGACAAACTCAAGCGCACGATCAAAACCGCTATGCGCATGCTCGACAACGTGATAGACATCAACTATTACGCAGTCAAAAAGGCGCGGGACTCCAACCTGCGCCACAGGCCTGTGGGTTTAGGCATCATGGCCTTTCAAGACTGTTTGTACGAACTGCAAATCCCCTATGCCTCTGAGGCCGCGGTGGCCTTTGCCGACCAATCGATGGAAGCGATTTGCTACTACGCATATTGGTCATCCACCGAACTGGCTCGCGAGCGTGGCCGCTACTCCAGCTACCAAGGTTCTTTGTGGGACCAAGGGATCCTGCCGCTGGACACCCTGAACTTGCTCGAGAAATCGCGCGGTGGTTATATCGAAATTGACCGCAGCGCCACATTGGACTGGGAGGCCTTGCGCCAAAAGATTGCAACCGACGGCATGCGCAACTCCAATTGCGTGGCGATCGCACCCACCGCCACTATTTCGAACATCGTGGGCGTGGATGCTTCCATCGAACCCTGTTTTGGTAACTTGTCTGTCAAATCCAATTTGTCTGGTGAATTCACCATCATCAACGCCTATTTGGTGCGTGACCTCAAGCGTTTGGGGCTGTGGGATGACGTGATGGTCATGGATCTCAAACACTTTGACGGCTCCTTGCGCCCCATTGATCGGGTGCCCCAAGCCTTGAAAGACATGTACGCCACAGCCTTTGAGGTGGAAACCCAATGGCTGGTTGAAGCCGCAGCGCGTCGCCAGAAATGGATAGACCAAGCCCAATCACTCAACATTTACATGGCAGGCGCATCAGGCAAAAAATTGGATGACACCTACAAATTGGCTTGGTTGCGTGGCCTCAAAACCACCTACTACTTGCGCACCACCAGTGCCACACAAGCTGAAAAGTCCACGGTGCAAGCCGGTTCCCTCAACGCAGTTGCCTCGCATGGCGGTGCCTCAGCACTCAGCGCCATGGAAGTGGCTGCGGCAGCGGCTAGGGCACAACTGTCCAGCACGCCAGCGACCGATGTGGCGTTTTGCGGCGTTGACGATCCAACGTGCGAAGCCTGTCAGTAAAACCCCAAACCCAACGCAGGGTATTCATCATGGATGACGATGCAATTCAACAACATACCTAGACTTGAATGTGAATGAACACTTTGCGTTTCAGCTCCAAGCAATCATAATCACAAGAATGGAAAAACAGCCATGTTGATCTGGGAAGAAGAAGCTAAACCCCTAACGCCAAGCGCACCTGTCGGCGGCCTTCAGAGCCTCCCGACTCAGTCACCTCCTCAAACACCTGCACCGCGTATCCTCAATGATGGCGCCGTCGTGTCTGCTCCCAAAGTCCCTTCCATCACAGCCAAGGCCTCAGCACGTCGCGTGACCGCTGCGGATAAGCGCATCATCAATGGTCAGACCGATGTCAACCAGTTGGTGCCTTTCAAATACAAATGGGCTTGGGAAAAATACCTGGCCACCTGCGCCAACCACTGGATGCCACAAGAGGTCAACATGACCCGCGACATCGCCTTGTGGAAGGACCCCAATGGCCTGACCGAGGACGAGCGACGAATCATCAAGCGCAATTTGGGTTTCTTCGTGACCGCCGATTCTCTGGCTGCCAACAACATCGTCTTGGGTACCTACAGGCATATCACCGCGCCAGAATGTCGCCAGTTCTTGTTGCGTCAAGCGTTTGAAGAGGCGATACACACCCACGCCTACCAATACATCGTGGAGTCATTGGGCTTGGATGAAAGCGAAATCTTCAATGCCTACCAAGAAGTGTCATCCATTCGCGACAAAGACGAGTTTTTGATCCCCTTCATCGATGCGATCATGGATCCGCAATTCCAAACAGGCACGCCTGAAACCGATCAAACCTTGCTCAAATCACTGATTGTGTTCGCTTGCCTGATGGAAGGTTTGTTCTTTTATGTGGGCTTTACCCAAATTTTGGCCCTGGGCCGTCAAAACAAAATGACCGGTGCTGCTGAGCAATACCAATACATCCTTCGCGATGAATCGATGCATTGCAACTTTGGCATTGACTTGATCAACCAAATCAAGTTGGAAAACCCCCATCTCTGGACATCGGAATTCAAAGCTGAAATCCATGCCCTGTTCCACAAAGCCGTGGAGTTGGAATACCGTTATGCGGAAGACACCATGCCGCGCGGGGTGCTTGGCATGAACGCGTCCATGTTCAAGGGCTACTTGCGCTATATCGCCAACCGCCGTGCGACTCAAATCGGTCTAGAAGCACTCTTTCCGAATGAAGAAAATCCATTTCCTTGGATGAGTGAAATGATCGACCTGAAAAAGGAACGCAACTTCTTTGAAACACGCGTCATCGAGTACCAAACTGGTGGTGCGCTTTCTTGGGATTGAAGCCTTTATGAATCTATTTTGTTTTTGGACACCACAGCCCATGACCCTGTTATTTGGCTTAACTTGTCTGGAAACAAACCCTGTTCATGGTGATGAACTTTGGTTCAGCACCATGAATCACTTGGCTGCGTGAGAAGGAGCCAAGTGTTTTGAACCAACGATCTGAGATCTTGATCTAGGAGAATCTGATGGCAACTGCAAAAAAATCCGCTGCAAAAAAACCAGCAGCAAAAAAACCAGCAGCAAAAAAAGCTGCTACCAAGAAACCTGTTGCTAAAAAAGCAGCAGCCAAAAAGCCAGTCGCTAAAAAAGCGCCAGCCAAAAAGCCAGTCGCTAAAAAAGCGCCAGCCAAAAAGCCAGTAGCTAAAAAAGCAGCAGCTAAAAAGCCAGTTGCTAAAAAAGCAGCAGCTAAAAAGCCAGTTGCTAAAAAAGCAGCAGCCAAAAAGCCAGTTGCTAAAAAAGCAGCAGCCAAAAAGCCAGTTGCTAAAAAAGCGCCAGCCAAAAAGCCAGTCGCTAAAAAAGCTTCGGTCCATCATCCAGCAGCCAAAAAGCCTGCCGCCAAAAAAAAGCCAGCCGTCGCTAGCAAGCCGGTGAAGAAGGCAGATGCAAAGCCACACAAGGTTGCTGCACCGGCAGTGCACCATGTGGCGCAAACCACGCTGAATCCCCAAGCTGCCTGGCCGTTTCCAACTGCCACCAAGCCCTGAAGTTGAAACAGTGTTTGCTGACAACCCGGTGTCTCATCGCACCGGGTTTTTTTATTCCAAGGTGTAGTTTTGTGGACCTCGGCTGGCGATTTTGAGCGCGCCCATTTTGTTGCCGAGTTCAGCACAACGCAGCAAATCCCATCCTTGTTCCAGTCCGAATAACAAAGCACTTCGCCAGGCATCTCCGCAGCCTGTTGGATCCACCACAGCGCGGGCTTTGACAGGCGCAACCTTCTCCATCTGCTGGTCTTGCCAAACCTCGCATCCATCGGCCCCCAAGGTCACCATCAAGCCTTTGACGCGGCTGGAAATCTCAGCGCTGCCCCAACCTGTTCTGTCTGTCAGCATTTTTCCTTCGTAATCATTGACCGCCACCCAAGTCGCCAATTCGATGAAGTGGCGCAAAGCCTCGCCATCAAACATGGGCAAGCCTTGGCCAGGGTCAAAGACAAAGGGAATGCCAGCATCGGCAAATTGTTGGGCATGCTCGATCATGGCTTCACGGCCATCTGGCGAAACAATGCCCAAGGTGATATCTGGCCGCTTTTCCACCCGGTTGGTGTGCGCTTGCATCATGGCCCCTGGATGGAAAGCGGTGATTTGGTTGTTGTCCACATCGGTCATGATCATGGCTTGGGCGGTGTAATGGTCATGAACCATCTTCACGAAATCAGTGGCAATACCGAGTTGTTTGAGGCGGTTCAAGTAAGCCTCGCCGTCGCTGCCCAACGTCGCCATCGGCAAGGCTTGACCGCCCAAAAGCTTGAGGCCATACGCCACATTGCCAGCGCATCCCCCAAAATCCCGCTGCAACTGCGGAACCAAAAAAGAAACGTTCAGGATATGCAACTGCTCGGGCAGTATGTGTTCCCTGAAGCGGCCTTCAAAGTGCATGATGGTGTCAAAAGCCAAAGATCCGCAAATCAGCACTGCCATGAAGGCTCCAATTTAAAAAAATCAAGGGTAAAAAAGCAATGATCGGTAACCAGCTATTCTCGACGAAAAATCTGCATCAACCGTGAATTTGATTTCAAAGCCTTGCGTTCGGTTGGCTCGCAATCTATCGGCCAACCCCAATTCGGGCGGCATGAGGATTTTGCGTATCACCACGCTTTCATCGCTGTCGATGAGGGTCAATTCCAATGACGGCATCAACACCGGAAAATCGCTGGCGTTTTTGATCACGCCCTCAAAAGCATACAAATTGGCGTCGACCCGTTTGAAGCTGCCCGACTCCATCGAAACCTTGTCAAGGGCAAGGGGCAGTCGAACATCGCAAGCCAGGGGTTGACAGAGTTTGGTCAAAACAGGCATCAACTCTGGCATGGCTGCAGCTAACTGGTCACGCGAGTAAACCAAGGCTTGAAGCCCAAGCCAGGCAAGCAGGCATGCCATCAACCAGATACCAGGGTGATGGGTGGCCAGTGCATTCACAGCAACAGAAGGCTGCTTGGCTGCCAAATTTGTCACCACCGAACGCTCTTTGACATTGGGCGTCGAAGTGTCGCCATCGAGTTCAAACAAATGCTGATCCACCTCAAACACATGTGCGCACCTGCCGCATCGCACCCATGCGTCTGCCGCGCTGTAATGCTCAGCTTGAATGGCAAACGCTGTTTGACATTGCGGACAAAGGGTCACCATCGCCATGGTTTGACAAATTCAGTAAAGGTCAAAGCTTATCAAAGGGAGGAGCCTTGCATCAGTACCCACCCCTCTTGACAGTCTGCGACTGCCAAGGCAAGGTGGGGTTCATAAGCCGTTTTGATTTCCTCTGCTTGGCGCTCCAAGATGCCTGCCAGCAACAAGGTTCCACCCGATGCCAAATGACTGCACAACAGGGGTGCCAGAACTTTCAACGGTGCTGCCAAGATATTCGCAACCACCAAGGCATACAGGCCATGGGCCAGTTCAGGCAAGCCTGCACGCAATGTCACTCGATTGGCCAGTGCATTGGCCTGAGCAGACATGATGGCGTCTGGGTCTATGTCCACAGCATCGACTGAGGAGGCGCCAAACATGGCAGCACCAATCGCCAAAATGCCGGAGCCGCAACCGTAATCCAACACGCGACGGCCAATGGGCGGGTTGTGGGCGATGAAGCGCAAGCACATGCGCGTGGTCGGGTGAGTGCCGGTGCCAAATGCCAAGCCTGGGTCCAGACGCAAGACCCAGTGCGCCGCTTCAGGGGGTTCATGCCAACTGGGGACGACCCAAAAGTCTGGGGTAATTGGAACTGGCTCGAATTGAGATTGGGTCAACCGCACCCAATCTTGCTCAGGCAGTTGGGTGACAGAACACAGAACGCATTGATAAAAAAATTCTTGCGCCGACAGCAACCGAGACGCTTCTTGGGCCAGGGCTTCTGAGGCAAACAAAGCAATCACCTGCGAGCGCAACCATCCTGTTGCCGGTTCAGGCATGTCTGGCTCGCCAAACAGCGCTTGCTCTTGATCGGTGTTCGCGTCAGCGTCTTCCAGCGAAACGCTCAGGGCGTCCAATGCCATCAATGCATCACTGATGGTATCCACCTGTGATTGAGGGCATTGCAGCCTGAGCTCAAACATCAGGACTGTCTAACGGCCAGCCACTCTTCCAAATAGTGGATGTTGGTGCCGCCTGCTACAAAGCCAGCATCATTGATCAGTTCTCGGTGCAAAGCGATGTTGGTTTGGATACCCTCCACCACGGTCTCGCCCAATGCAGTTCGCATGCGGGCCAACGCATGCTCACGGGTGTCACCATAGGCGATGATTTTGCCAACCATGGAGTCGTAGTGAGAAGGCACAAGGTAGTTGGTGTAGAGGTGAGAGTCCACGCGCACCCCGGGCCCGCCAGGTGGGTGCCACATCGTGACCCGACCCGGTGAAGGCGTGAAATGAAATGGGTCTTCGGCATTCACTCGACATTCGATGGCGTGGCCTTTGATCGAGATTTGCCTTTGCGTGAAAGGCAATTTTTGGCCGGCAGCGGTCATGATCTGGGTCTTGACGATGTCAATGCCTGTGATGAATTCCGTGACCGGGTGCTCGACTTGTACGCGGGTATTCATTTCGATGAAATAAAACTCACCGTTTTCATACAAGAACTCAAAGGTTCCAGCCCCGCGGTAACCCATTTTTTTACAAGCAGCGGCACAACGGTCGCCGATGCGCTCAATGAGTTTGCGAGCAATCCCTGGCGCCGGCGCTTCTTCAATGACTTTTTGGTGTCTGCGTTGCATCGAGCAATCGCGCTCACCCAGATAGACTGCGTTTTTGTGGTTGTCGGCCAGAATTTGAATTTCAATATGCCGAGGGTTTTGTAGAAATTTTTCTATGTAGACCGCTGGATTGCCAAAAGCGGCGCCAGCTTCTGCTTTGGTGGTTTGGACGGCATGGATCAAGGCAGCTTCGTTGTGCACCGCCCGCATGCCTCGGCCACCTCCTCCACCGGCGGCTTTGATGATCACTGGATAGCCAATGGATTTGGCTATGCGGCGAATTTGCGTGGGATCGTCGGGCAATTCACCTTCGGAGCCAGGTACACACGGAACTCCTGCTCTGATCATGGCTTGCTTGGCCGATACCTTGTCCCCCATCGTTCGGATGGATTCAGGTGTTGGCCCAATGAACACAAAACCGCTTTTCTCCACCCGCTCGGCAAAATCAGCGTTTTCGCTCAAGAAGCCGTAGCCCGGGTGTATCGCTTGCGCGTCGGTAACCTCTGCTGCCGAAATGATGGCCGGCATGTTGAGGTAACTCAGGGAGGAGGCCGCCGGCCCGATGCACACGGCTTCCTCTGCCAATTTCACATACTTGGCTTCACGGTCTGCCTCCGAATACACCACCACCGCCTCCACACCCAGCTCCTTGCAGGCGCGCTGGATACGAAGCGCAATTTCGCCACGGTTGGCGATCAGGATCTTTTTAAACATGCCTGGGGATCACTCAATCACGAACATGGGTTGACCAAATTCGACCGCTTGGCCGTTGTCGACCAAGATCTTGGTCACGGTGCCGCTGTGATCAGCCTCAATCTCGTTCAAAATTTTCATGGCCTCAATGATGCAAATGGTCTCTCCAGCTTTGACCACGCTGCCAACCTGCACAAATGGTTTGGCTTCCGGGCTGGAGGCGGTGTAGAACGTGCCCACCATGGGAGACTTGACCAGGTGACCGGTCTCGGCGGCTGGCTCCTCAACGGGCGCAGCCGCAACAGCGACAGTCGGCGCTGCGCTTGCAGTTGGCACGGCAATCGGTGCCGCCACCACAGGGGCAGCCATGACCACAGGGCCACCAACAGGTCCCTTCACAATGCGTACCTTGCCCTCGGCTTCAGTGATTTCAAGTTCGGAGACATTGGACTCCGATACCAGGTCGATCAGGGTTTTGAGTTTTCTTAAATCCATGGATCTTGTGGTCTTCTGCTATTAAAAGGGTGTAATTTACACCATTTTGCAATTCGACCTGAAAAGGCAATGGGCTGTTGGGCGGCTTAGGCCCACGACTGGATCTCTTGGGCAGTCAGTTTACCTAATTTACGCATCTGCACCCGGCCTTGTGCATTCATCACCAAGGTGAAGGGCAGACCGCCCGCCTCATTGCCCAAATCTTTCATCAATTGGCTGCCATCCAAGCCGGCCAAACCAATCGGGTAGTGGACGGGATGCTGACTCAAGAAGCGCTTGACGGCACTGGGCTGATCGATCGCCAATCCGATCATTTGCCAGTTTTTAGGGTTATTTTCCATGAAAAAGGCGTTCAATAGAGGCATTTCTTCAATGCAAGGGGTGCACCAAGTTGCCCAAAAATTCAGCACCAGTGGCTTGCCCTGAAAGTCCGCCAACAAAAGGTCTGAGCCATTCGGTTGCGCAAACTGGGCCGCCCACAGTTTTGCTAACTGCTCTTCATGAACCGTTTGGCTGTGTTGTTGCCACCAACTGAACCCGACACCTGCTGCCAAGGCCGCAGCAGCCACCCCCAGGAAAGTTCGGCGGGCAGGGTGGTTGGTTGGAGAGGCGTTGTCTGAGACCATCATGTATTGTCCAACAACTGGCGCAGGGCTTCTGTATCACCTCTGGGAGACCGCCCTTGGCTGTCAGGCCGCAATGCACCCCGCAGATCATCATGGTCATAAACCATCAAATGAACGCCAATGTATTCACTCAATTCAGGGCAAAAACTCTGGATGCTCAGCGTGTCCACCGCCTCGCCTTTGAAACCTTTGACTGACTGGGCTGCATAGCTCACCCCCTGATCAATCAGGTGGAGTTCGGCAGACTTGGGGTCATCGCAAAACATCTGAATATAAATATCAGACAAACGGGTGGCGCTGCCCCGCCAAACGGCACCACTCAAATGGGGGCGAAAGGCTTGCAGCCGCTGCATCCACATCAGCGCCAGGTGACGCAGCGCAAGCAATTCCTTTGGTTGGGTTTCCGCATGAAAAAGTCGCAGGTAGTCAAAAACCTGTTCCTCTACGAGGTCGTTGTCAGGCAATGGGCTGTTGCCATGGAGGCCTAATTGACGCAATGCCCGATGCTTGGCGGGGCCGTACTCCAAGCCTTCCTCGACCACCAACCTGGCAGCGCTGATCGCGATTTCGACTTTGAGTTCGGTTGACATGCGGCCCATTTTGCCTTGTTGGCCAAACCTACAATCACCAGCTATGCATATTCATATCCTCGGCATTTGCGGCAGTTTCATGGGTGGCTTGGCCGTCCTCGCCCGCGAGGCGGGTCATCGGGTAACCGGCTGCGACACCGGCGTTTACCCGCCCATGAGTGACCAACTGCGTGCCTTGGGTATCGAGTTGATCGAGGGCTACCGTGCGGACCAGTTGCAGCTCAAACCTGACATGTATGTGGTGGGCAATGTGGTGTCGCGTACCCGAACAGACGAGGGCGCTGCGCGTTACCCCCTAATGGAAGCCATTCTGGACGCCGGCCTGCCTTACACCAGCGGGCCTCAGTGGCTGAGTGAGCATGTGCTGCACGCCCCCGCGCTTACCAGGCATGTGTTGGCCGTGGCAGGGACCCATGGGAAAACCACCACCTCCGCCATGTTGAGTTGGGTGTTGGACCAAGCAGGGTTGAACCCCGGCTTTTTGATCGGTGGGGTGCCCCTGAATTTTGGCGTCTCGGCTCGCTCTGGTGCGTGGGCGGCAGGACAACAGCGACCCTTATTCGTCATCGAAGCTGATGAATACGACACCGCTTTTTTCGACAAACGCAGCAAGTTTGTCCACTACCGACCGCGCACGGCGGTGTTGAACAACCTCGAGTTTGATCATGCCGACATCTTCCCGGACCTGGCGGCGATCGAGCGCCAATTTCACCATTTGGTGCGAACCGTACCTGGCAGCGGGCGTTTGGTGGTCAATGCCGACCAAGCCAGTTTGCAGCGTGTGCTGCGCATGGGAGAGTGGAGCCAGGTCGAAGGGTTTGGTTTGGCAGCCGATGCCGCCTGGCAAGTGCGCGGTGAGCCTCATGATTTTGAGGTGATGCACCAGGGCCAGGTCAGAGGCCATGTGCGGTGGGCATTAGGTGGGGTGCACAACCAGCTCAACGCCTTGGCCACCGTCATCGCAGCCGAACACGTGGGTGTGTCCGTGACGGATGCATGCCAGATCTTGTCGGGTTTTGAAAACGTGAAACGACGCATGGAGGTGCGCGGTCAAATCGGGTCTGGTGCGCAAGCGATCACGGTTTACGATGATTTTGCACATCACCCCACCGCCATCCGCACAACCATTGACGGGCTGCGCCGCCAAGTGGGCCAGGCACGCATTCTGGCGGTGTTTGAACCACGCAGCAACACCATGAAACTCGGCGCAATGAAATCACAACTGCCATGGAGTTTGGAACAAGCCGATTTGGCGTTTTGCCACACAGCTGGTTTGGATTGGGATGCCGCCGAAGTCCTATCCGGCATGGGGCAACGGGCCAGCACCGCCCAAGACATCGACACCTTGGTGGCCCAGGTGAAGGCTGCTGCCCGTCCTGGCGACCATGTGCTGTGCATGAGCAATGGTGGCTTTGGTGGTGTGCACGCGAAGTTGCTTCAAGCCTTGAAAGCCTGATGGGGCGACAGCACAGGCATCACTTTTTGCCGCGTCGCGCTTTCACACCCGAAGACAGCGCTTCCAGGATGAGCAGGGAGTCATCCCATGACACGCAAGCATCGGTGATGCTTAGGCCGTATTCAAGGGCTTCCACCTTGTCTTTGCCAGGTGTGAACTTTTGTGCGCCAGATTTCAAATGGCTCTCGACCATGACCCCAAACACGCTGTGTGATCCGCTGGCTAACTGGCTGGCAATGTCTTTGGCCACGACCAATTGACGCGCGTGCTGTTTGCTGCTGTTGGCATGGCTGCAATCGATCATCAAGGTCGCCGGCAGCTTGGCCGCCTCAAGTTCTTTGCAAGCCGCTGCCACACTGACCGTGTCGTAATTGGGTGCTTTGCCGCCACGCAAAATCACATGGCAATCGGGGTTACCTTCGGTCTGCACGATCGCCACTTGACCGTTTTTATGCACTGACAAGAAATGGTGCCCGCGCGCAGCCGCTTGTATCGCGTCGGTGGCGATTTTGATGTTGCCGTCTGTGCCATTTTTGAAACCAATCGGCGCAGACAAACCCGAGGCGAGTTCGCGGTGAACCTGGCTTTCTGTGGTGCGAGCGCCAATGGCACCCCAACTGATCAAGTCACCGATGTACTGTGGCGAGATCACATCCAGAAATTCACTGCCCGCTGGCACCCCTTGGCGATTGATTTCAATCAGCAATTGTCGGGCGATGCGCAAGCCTTCATCGATGCGGAAACTCTCATCCAAGTAAGGGTCGTTAATCAGGCCTTTCCAACCCACGGTGGTGCGTGGTTTTTCAAAGTAGACACGCATCACGATCTCCAAGGTGTCGGCGAATTTTTCCCGCTCTGCGATCAATCGTCTGGCGTAATCCAGGGCAGCCGCCGGGTCATGAATGGAGCACGGGCCGATCACCACCAGCAAGCGGTCGTCTTTGCTGGTCATGATTTTGTGGATCCGCTGACGGGTCTTGGCGATCAATGCCTCTGCTTGCGTGCCCGCGATGGGAAAAAATCGAATCAGGTGTTCAGGCGGCGGCAACACGGTGATGTCCTTGATGCGTTGGTTGTCGGTTTGGCTGGTCTGGTCTTTGTGAGAGGCGTACATATCATGATTGGCTGTTTTCATGGTGGATCCTGGATGGCAATCGGTTTTGTTCAATTGGTTGACAAAAAAAAAACCGCCGGGGTGCGGCGGTTGGTTGTGGCGTTCAGCGCATTCGTTGCGTTTAGACCTCTCGACCGCCGGTGCAGCGTGAGATTCCAAAATAGGCAAACTGAAATGTGACTGATCGCATGAAAGTGAATGTAACACAGGCCTGACACAGGCATTCAAGCTGTGCCACCCACAGTTAAACCGTCGATTCGCAAGGTGGGTTGGCCGACACCCACAGGCACGCTTTGACCCTCTTTGCCACAGGTCCCCACACCTGGGTCAAGCGCCATGTCATGGCCAATCATGCTCACGCGGGTGAGTGCATCAGGGCCGTTACCGACCAAAGTGCCACCCTTCACAGGGTATTGAATCTTGCCGTTTTCCACCCAAAATGCTTGGCTGGCAGAAAACACAAACTTGCCCGAGGTGATGTCGACTTGCCCGCCACCGAAATTGGTGGCGTACAAACCTTTTTTGATGCTGGCAACGATTTCTTGCGGGTCTTTGTCACCACCCAACATATAGGTATTGGTCATACGCGGCATGGGCACATGCGCATAACTTTCTCGACGCCCGTTGCCCGTTGGGGCGACGCCCATGAGTCGAGCGTTCATGCTGTCTTGGATGTAACCCACCAGAATGCCGTCTTCGATCAAGGTGTTTTTCTGGCTGGCATGACCCTCATCGTCCACATTCAAAGAGCCTCGGCGGTTGGCTATCGTGCCATCATCCAGCACCGTGACGCCCTTGGCAGCGACCCGCTGTCCCAGCTTGCCGCTGAAAGCGCTTGAACCCTTGCGGTTGAAGTCCCCCTCCAAACCATGTCCAATCGCTTCATGTAACAAAATGCCCGGCCACCCCGAGCCCAGCACCACGGTCATTTCGCCTGCTGGTGCTGGACGGGCCTCGAGGTTGGTGAGGGCAGAACCGACTGCTTCCTCTACATATCTGGTCAGACAAGCCGCGTCAAAATAGGCTAAGCCGAAGCGCCCGCCGCCCCCGGCAGATCCGCTTTCGCGGCGACCCTGTTGCTCAACGATGACCGACAAGGACAAGCGCACCAGTGGGCGCACATCAGCCGCCAATGTGCCATCGGCCCGAGCGACCATCACCACGTCATATTCACTGGCCAAGCCCGCCATGACTTGCACCACGCGCGGGTCTTTGGCGCGTGCTTGTTGCTCGATGCGCTCCAGCAATTGGACTTTAGCCGTGCTATCCAAGCTGCCTATGGGATCTTCGTCGGCATACAACTGGCGGCTTGGCGCGATCACCCGAGCAGGCACCTTGGTGCTGGCGTTCAA
>Ga0214923_10003839_pt1 | contig 18606 bp, 11 predicted proteins | sample LL1510_MetaG_FD_177993 | JGI IMG/M metagenome (GOLD analysis project Ga0214923, IMG submission 177993) | Freshwater microbial communities from Lake Lanier, Atlanta, Georgia, United States - LL-1510 | ecosystem: Environmental > Aquatic > Freshwater > Lake | place: USA: Georgia | collected... | reverse complement strand
CATGACTAATCCTAGAACCACAAACAAAAGAATAAAAGGAAAAAGAACAAATAACCAAGATAAAACAGTAAATCCACCTTTACATAACAAATTCAATATCCATGTCCAGAAAATTACATAAATAAATTTCAAGACAAAAATCATTAATGTGTTTGGAACTGCCATACTAAAGGAACCGATGTTGTAACTTTTAACATTTCCGATATTTTGAAACATTACCATAATAATTCCAACAATAGAAATAACGAAATAAATCATAGCAGGTGGACATAATTTCTTGAAAAATGTCATTATAATTTAAATCAAGAAAAAATAATTATTTTTAATTCTTTATTTATATTTCAAATAATTCAAATTATTTGAATTGGTATTAACTAATTGATCTTTCCATGGAAGAGGATTCACAGGAGCTGGAAAACCATTTAAAGCATTATAAACTCCACCTACACTAGAATTGAATTGTCTTCCTACATTAGCAGCATCTTGAAATAAAGAATTATTACCTAAATCAAAACCTCCTTTTCTAGAACGAGTTCTTCTTCCTCTTTTTCCTCCTCTTCTTTTTCTTCCACCAACAGCATAAGGAGCAGCAGGTCCTACATCTACCATTTGTCTTGAAACATCGTTATTATAATTATTTAATTCATAGTGATTATTATCACTATCAACACCATTTACTCCAGGCCAAGTTTGAGCACTAGGAGTCCATGGATCACCTGTTAAACCATTTGGATATTTACCTCCACTTTGTGTCTGAGAAGAATTTAACCAACTCATAAAACCGGGATTTTTTCCGGGATTTGGATATGCACTAGCTAAATTAGCACTAGGTTTTCCAGTATAGGCTAAATAAGGATTTGGAGAACTGGGTGGTTGAGGTTTTCCAGTATATGCTAAAATGGATTTATTGAAATCCCCTCCTCTTTTTCTTCTAGAACCTCCTTTTAATAAATTAGAAGAACAAGAACCGCATCCTCCACTTCCACCTCTATAATATCTTTTTTTAGTATATCCTCCTCTTTTTTTGCTTGAACGTGAACCTCTTTTAACTTTATATGATTTGGCCATTTATATATTATTTAGATATTATTTACTTTACGAAGATGAAAAAAATAATTTTTATAAAAATTCATCTAAATATAAATAAATAATATCTAAATAATATATAAATGTCCGTAGCAAGTATAACTAATACATATAATGGTATAAATTTCAATACTTACGAAGTAGTAATAACAAATTGGCAAACTGGTGCTACAGCAACTGTTTATTTTGGTTCATATTTTGTAGGAAATTTGCTTATGTCTGTTTCAGCTAGTAATGGTTCAATGATTGGTGGTGCAAGTGCTACTTTTGGACAGAATCAGAATCAGAGTCATATAGTATATGGATTTGCAGATAGTGTAAATATTTATTTTCCATCTACAATTTATGAAATGGTATTTCAATATAATGGTACTGGAACAAGTCAAGTAAATGGTTATATTACGTTTAATTTATTATTTTTGGGTAAAGGAAGATGCGATCCAGAAAATCCACTAACTGTAACAATGAGTTCTTGAAGATAATAAAATACAGTTATTGAAACAAATAAACACATATAGAATTAATTCTAATAGTTCAATTTTTATTACATGTATAAATCATCAAAAAATAATATTATTGTACAACTATATATAACAAGATAAATATTTTATTAATTTTAAAAAATATAATAAAAATATAATTAATTAAAACTCTAAACTCACTCTTTTTACTCAATATCGACATGGGTAAGTAAATGACGTCGACAACACATTTTTTTTAATCCTAACTCATCTAGAATTTCACCTTCTGGAGTTTTATCGTGAAATTCTTGAGTTAAGTAAATAACTTTATCTACTTCTAAACCTTTTGCTAGCTTCCTCTTACGCACTTCTTCGACATAATAACGATATTTATCCGCAATCACCATACCACAAGTAAAACATTTAATTGGAATAATCATTTCTTTAATTTATTATAATATAATATTAAGTTGTATTTATATTTTTAAATCAATTTTATTAAATTATGTTTTTTAAATTATGTTTTTTACAATTTTTTATGAGAATAAATAGCCATTTCATTAGATCCAATAAAATCATAACATAATTTACATTTATATTCTCACCTTTTGAAAGCTTTATTTATATGAAAAATATTCATTATTATTTTATTTAGATCTACATACATTTTTCTTTATTCTGAATAAAGGTATTATACATGATAAAAAGATATATAGTTAGCATTATTTTACATTTTATTAACTAAAACTCCAGGATAAAATTAGTAATCCGGAGGATCCTGCATATGAGGTTCCATTTACAAAACTAGATCCTCCTCCACCAGAACCATAACCGACTCCAGAATGTTGATTACCTGTACCCATTGTCGATGCTGACCCTCCGGCACCTCCACTACCATTACCTCCATTACCATCCCAGTTAACAGTTCCGTAAGCAGGATGTCCTCCTCCTCCACCTCCACCTCCAATATTATATGTAATATTATTTGGAGATGTATAAGTTATTATATTGCTCGAATTACCGTAATATCCAGATGATTCTCCATTAGGATTACCATTTCCACCGTTACCTCCATTATTACTTGTCCCCCCTGTACCTGCATTTGCTCCACCTCCACCTGTAACACTATTAACTCCAGTAATAGTTGTAGAATTACCATTATAAGTGCTAGGAGTATATTGAAAATGATAATAAGGACCTCCTGATCCGATTTGTATATCATAATATTGACTACTATTATTAGTAAAACTTCCTGAAGCATAATTACCTCCAGCACCACCTCCACCAGGGGGTCCAATTGGATTACCATTGGTAGGGTCAAAGGTACTACCGCAACCAGCCCCTCCGCCTCCAACCATAAAATAATTTATCTCATTAATTAAATTAGAAAATTTAATTTGACAAGTCCCATCAGTATATGTTTGATTACCTGGATTGGATGTAGTTATAACTAAAACATTATTAGAATAATTAAAAGATATATATTGATTACTATTTGTAATTGTATAAAGTCGAGGAGCGAAAATTGTATTAAGATCTTGCGAATTTACATAATAATTAGTTACAGGTGCCGATGGTCCTGAAATATATGGAGCGAAAACTGTATTAAGATCTTGCGAATTTACATAATAATTAGTTGCCATTAATATAATATAATAAAAGAAATAAATAATAAAATTGATTTACACCTTTTCGCATTTAAAGTGCTCAAATATTTTACCTTTTGTATCTTTCTTCTTTTTTATAATTTATATTCAAAAGCTAAAGCTTAAGTTAAAAGATAATCTAATCTATATCTATATATAATCTAGGTTTCTACTAGTTTAATTCCTTTACTCGTTTTCACTTTCTTATGTTGTTTTCCAGTTTTATGAAAAGAATCATGACATCCGTCACATAATGTCACTATATTCGCCAAGTTATGTATTTGTATTATCCCACCATCTTTATTATTAATTATAACACCATTTTCTGCTTCACTTTGATGTTGTAAATGATGTACTTCTGTTCCTAAACTAACTCCGCATTTTTCACATAAAGACATGATTTTCTTAGCATTAAAATGTGATGTTTTGAGAGAAAGTATGGAATTCTCTACTGGATTATATTTCTGACGTATTTCATATGCTTTCGCAATAAAATCTTCTGGCAAACTCAAACTTTTACATACTTCTAGTCCATACATAGAATTACCGGGCCCATCCTCCAGACGTCGATTATAAATCAACATATCTTTCTCTCGATTATAAATAACTGCCATATGTTTCAAAACCATTTTTTTCAATTCTCGGACTTCATCATAATCTACAATTTCATGTAAATGTGTCGCGAAAATAAAACTACTAGAAACAGAATAAAGACGTTGAATACCCGCAACAAAAATACTAATAGCGGACATATTTTCTGTTCCTGAACATAATTCATCGCCTAAAATCAAACTATTTTCATCTGCTAATCGTAAAATAGTCCGTAATTCACTCATTTCAACAGCAAAAGTAGAGAGACCTTTGAATAAATTATCGTTTCCAATAATACGCGTGAAAAGATATTTATAAGGTTTGAATTTAAAATTGGAAGCAGGAACATACAATCCAGCTTGAGCCATAATTACAGCTATGCCTATAGAGCGTATAAAACTCGTTTTACCAACAGCATTTGTTCCAAATAAAAGCATTCCATCAACATCTCCTTGTCCTAAAGTAATATCATTAGGAGTATATATTTCATTTTGAAGAAGTTGTTCAATAATACAATGACGAAGACCAGTCACCGAAGCAAATGCTTTACTGGCATCTTTATCAATAACAGGTTTACAATAATGATATTTAAAAGCAATGGTAGCTTTACACAAGACAACATCTATTAAAGCAATAAAATTACTTATACATTCTATCATACTCTGATATTCTTCCATTTCTTTAACAAAACGTTGAAATACTTTTGTAATGATATCTTTCATTCCAACCTTGATAGCATTAATGTTTTTACACAAGTTATTAATTTCAGAATGATGAATAGAATTATTAGCCGAACTTTGTTTATGAAACTCGAATCGTTTTTTACTAACGACAAAATCGAATGTTTTTTCTGAACAATTTCTTATAGTAAACTTCAACGGAACTATTCGATCCGTTGAAGGCAAAGCATCTTCTAGAATCTTACAACGACGACTTGTAGTTATTAAACTGAAATTATTTTTTTCAGTTTCGTATATTTTAATATATTCCGTTGGCAACTTTTTTGTTTTTTTTTCTTCTTGTGACACCAATTGGCTTAAATAATCCCGAATGGCTTCTAATTTAACATTCGATGTTTCCAATAATTCAGTTTTTTCATCTAATTCTTTATCTATTCCCATACAAATAAAATTCGTTTCAAATCCTTGAAGACAATCCAATTCTTTGGCAATTGTCAAATCAATATGTTTAGAAATAAAATCGCGAATTTTATCACAGTATGTGGTAATTTCTCTCGTTTTCACATTATTCAAAAGTAAATAATTCAGGAATTTTTCATCTTTTACACGTTCATGTAAAAAAATATAGATATCTTTAATGATACCAAGATTTTCATGTAATTGAAAAAAAGATTTCGGTGTTAATTTACTTAAATAAATCTGTCTTCCCCATTTCGTCAAATCTTTTATTTCCGTCAAATTACGTTTCAAAAAATCAGAGTAGTCCTCTTCCATTGATTTTTCCTTAATTTTTACATTTTTCAAAACATGCTCTGTAATATCGTATTCTTGATTTAAATAGTTTATATCGGTGGTAGGATTTAATAATAAATACTGGAATTTTCTTTTTCCCATTGGAGTAATACAATGATTCAACATTTTCAGTACAGAAGAAAATCTTCCATTATAATTCGAAGATTCATCCTGAATAATATTTAATTGTTTGAGTGAATGATTAGCTAATATTAATCTAGTTGAACAATTTTCAAAAACAGGTTCAGAAACCTTATGAATTAAGTAAGGATTATGTTGATAAATAAAATCTAACAAAAAACAAAAAGCTTGAGTTGCTACATGATTACTATAGAAATTTTGGATAAATACATCAAAATCGAAATTGGAACTAGAACTATCTTCAAATCCAGAACCATCGATTTTATAAAAACGTTCCAGAATTTCTTTCTGATAAATTTGTTTTTCGCAATGGAAAGCACGTTTTGTAAATTCATTATTTAAAATATCATCTTGAAACAAGAGAGAAATCACATGTATTAATTTTCCACTTATATTGATAAACTGAATAATATCATTCACTTCTTTTTCACTCAATGCTGAAATAAAGATAATTTCATTCGGATTATAAATAGAAATAAACCGTTCCAATTCATCATATGTGGTTGGATTATGAATATAATTTTCTTTATATTGAAACATGGCGGTTTTTCCAGTATAAATATCAATATTCGCCATACCAACCACTACATATTCTCCTTTTAAAATACGATTATTGGAAATACGTTCTATCCAAATACAAACGGTATTATTCGATAATTTATTATTATTATCTTCTGAAAAATAAGTACCGGGAGAAAAAATGCCTGCTAAACTACGCGTCGTACCTTTTGCTGCTTCATCCTGTGTATAAACCACTGCTGTAAAACCGGCATCTTGAATTTTTTTAATGTATTTTTCAATCATGATATCTTTAAATCCTGCCATCACAATGGAATTTGTGCCTACACAAACATTTTTATCGACAACATTCAGTTCGCATATACGCGAAAATTCCTGGATATTACTTCCCGTTATTAATCCATTACCCGTTTTTTGCCCATAAACTTCAAAAAAAGATCCGACTTGCATTAACAAAATCGTTTTTTCTCCATATTCTCTCTCATATTTTATTGTTAATTCAAAAAATTCATTTACTAAAGCCATTTTTACAAAATAAGTTGATTTTAATTTACAAAAATCTTGATATAATATTATTAAAAAATAATCTTTAATATTATATTATTTAATTCTTTTACCTGGTGCCTTTTTGTATGTGGTTTGTCCACGCTTCTTTTTATATGCGGCGTTGGTCTTACCGCCTCTTTTTTTATGTTTAACAACACCTCCTTTTTTCATGGTTTTCTTCTGACGCCGTCTTTTCACCGTTTTTTTACCAAACCGTCTTTTCTTACCACCAAAAACATCGCCTTCCTCATTATTAGGATATGCTTTTACAATAATTCCAGCTAATCCTCCTTGACCAGCTTGACAATGAAGAGCACTCACACCAGAACCTAACCCAGTGCCAACTTTACCTGCTTCACTCAAACTAATGACAGAAACAAGTTGTTTATCTGGGAGTGGGATAATGCTGTAATATTGCCAGTCATAGTCATCTTCGCTTTCTAATAATTCGTCAATTCCGTCCATATAAATATATTCGGCTTCAATTCCAACAGCATTATCAGATGTAAGATTTAGACCAATTTTTTTAATATTGTAAAGAGGTAAATTACCAACGATATTTTGAAATGTTTTCTTATCTCCTTCTAGACATTCATAAACAAGAGCATCATTTTCTTGTTGATTAATAATAGAACGCGATGTAAGATATATTTTATTATTATATAAAACAGCAATATTATCTTTTTTATCTTCTTTTAAATAATCTCTTATATTTACATTTTCCATCATAAAAGGATCATAACCTTCTGAATTTACATCAATAATTTGTTTTGGGTAATTAGGAATAGGAGGCATTTCTCTTTTGGCCCATTTATCATTATTATTAACTTGATTACTAAATTCAGGTCCACCTAAACTTTCTTCTTCATAATCACTTTCGTTATCAAAATTCAAGTAATTTTCAGAATTATCACCATCTGGACTTTCTTCTTCACCACCTAAATCATTCATGGTAAGAGCACGACCTTGAATAAAATCATCATCGTCGTCATGTGGTAAACTATTAGCCCTTCCTCTTCTTCTAGTGACGTTAGGATTATTCATATAGTTATCCCATTCATCATTATAATCACTACTATATTGTGAATCATTACTTGGTGGAGTAAAACCATGAACATTCTGATCATCATAATTAAGTGGTGGTGTATTAACAGGTGTTAAAATAGGAGTATTTGGCATTATTTATCTCTATATATTATAATAATATAAATATAATATATTAAACTCAAGAAAATAAGTATTTTGTATTCTATTTATTTTTTTTTCTTGGATTTCATGTCTAAAACAACAAATTCATCATCTGGTAATCCAATCATTAAACTCAATATTTTTTTCTTTGTAAAAGTGTATAATTTGTCAGGAATAAGATGTAGTTTATAAAAAAGAAATTTCAATATAATTAAAAGAACAGAAGCATAAAAGGGTAAAACAGTTTTTCCATTATGTTCTTCTAAAATATCCCTTTTAAATTTTTCGTCATAAATAGAAAATTCGGCATAAAAATCATTTTCTGGTTCCTTATACATAATTTTATAACCATCTGCTAAACGATTACTTTTATTTAATTTCCAAACAAATTTTTTAAAATGACTTTTAGGAACCTTAAAAAAATGCTGCATTTTAGAAATCGTGCTCGGAACATTATCAGTAAATATATCTATGTCAATATCGCTACTTCCGGGAAAATAATCGTCTCGTTGAACACTTCCAAAAAATAACAATTTTTTATCTAGATAAATACTAAGTTTTTGAAATAGTTGTGAAGCATATGGTGATAAATCATTTTTAGTAGTTTCCATATGTTTGTATATATACTAATTTAATCAAAGATAAATATTTATAAAAATAGAATAAAGATTTATTTATTTTTAACTTGTTGGATCTTTGATAAAATTATGAATTAAAGTATCTTTATTAGAATTAGTAACTTCACCAGCAAGCATGGAAGATTCATATAATTTTCGAATAACATCATTTGGTGCATTACTACCTGTTTTTATCAAATTATGATTACGCAAATAAGTTTTGATATCATTGATAGAATGTTTTTTCAATTCTTTTTGAGCAGTAATTACATTTTTTCTTGTTTGTGAATCCTTAATTAAAATGCCAATTGTTCTAGTTGTTTTAGATTTTCCTAATGTATATTTTCTCTTAATTGTTTTTTTAATCAGTTGGTTTTTTTTATTCTCATTTTCACTTTTCAATTCTGTTAAAGATGAGTTATTATCATTATCATAATCATTGTTTATATTACTTGTATTACTTATATTGCGCATAGTTGAATTATTATTTACTCTAGGTAGTTCTTGAAATGATTTACTTGGAATAGATGTTTCCATTGAAATATTCACTTGACTCTGATATGGTCTTTGTAAAGGTTTATTGGATTCATTACTAGATAACGATGAAGAAATCTGTTGTATTTTTTCTTGTTGTTTATTTTTAATTTTTTCTTTCAATAAATTAAGTCGTTTTTCTCTTTCTAAATTAATACTATTTACATTTAACGCTGAATTTGGACTAGTTATTTCATAAGTTTTTTGTGTTTTATTTAAACTACGGTAAGTAGGCTTATATCCACCTTTCAAACATCCATAAGGAACGCTATCGTCGACTCTATAATTAATTTTCATCGGTTGTTCCCCATAATTCGTTTGTAAAACAGGTTGTATTAAATCACTCGGTAATTCTAATTCGACATGTGGAATGATATTATTATAATTACGAATTGTTTTATTCAATAACTGTTCTTTTCTTTTTTCATTTTCATCTTCTCTTTTTTTTTGTTTTGAAATACTCTGTAAATATTCAATCGAGTCTTTGAATTCATCTGAAAAAGTATCTACTAAATTAGGTTTATTCAAATCTTTTTTATCATCAAAATTACTTGTTTCTTGAATTTTATGTTCTTTTATTCTTTTCAACAACTTATTTTTCAAAAGATTCGGAGAAATAATAGGAGTAGGTAAAAAAGATTTTACCTTTTTCTCTCCCCTATTTTTTCGAGTTCCTCCCATATTAAAAATTTCAGGATTGATTTTTATGGTTTTTTTTGCATCAGACATTATTTATTATACTATTCAACCAAAACATTTTCACTAAATCAACCTATTATGTCAAAAATACAAGCATCATTATATATACATAGAAGCTAGAGCTTTAGAAGGATTATATTTTCGGCTCTTTACTTCTTCATTTTCTAAAAATAATTTCAAACCATTATTCATATCATCCATATTAATACATTTTTTTTCACAATTTTCTTTACAAAAAACCCTCTTACTATGTACAATTTTAATTTTAGATAATAATATTTCTATATCTCTTCCATAAAACTTGAAATAATCCATATTTCTCTCAAACCAAGATATTTCTAAATTAACTACTTTCCAATCCATTTCCAATACTTTTTTAATAAAGATATTTTTCAAATCTTCTGCTTTATATTCATCTGTTTTAAAACGCCATGTAAATCTAGAATCTAAACCTTGATTATAAGCAAAAAAACATTCTTTTAATTCATTCTCATAACCAGCAATGATAACCATTAATTCATTTTTATAGTCACTTAATGCCTCGCATAAAGTATCGATACATTCTTTTGAAAAAGAATCCCTTTTTTCTGGATTACCTAAAGCATATGCTTCATCAATAAAAAGAACGCCTCCAATACAATCTTTAATAACATCTTTTGTTTTTATTGCTGTTTGTCCAAGATATCCGGAAACTAAATCACTACGTGTAACTTTTCTAAATACTCCCGTTTTTAACATACCCATTTTAGCGTATATTTTACCAATTAATTTAGCAATTTCCGTTTTTCCAGTTCCAGGAGGTCCATAAATCACTGTATGCATAAAATCTCCTTGATATTGACCTTTTTTTGACACATGTAATTCTTGAATAAAATAAAGAATTTGTTCTAAAACACTATTTTTAAGATTTTTCATTCCAATCATCGAGTTTAGTTCTATTAATGGTTCTTTTATATTATGTAATACTGATAAATTTATATTATATTCTTTATCACTTTGTAATGGATAAGTATCAATCATTTTTAAAAGATCGTCTAATGAATTTATTTCCATTTCGATATTTATTTTTTCTTTTTTAATATCTAAATTATAAGAATCTCTGTCTCTTTTACGTTTTATGGTTGATTTACTAGGTATATCATAATCAAAATATTCATTTACATCATTTGTTTTTATTTTAGATTTAATTACATCATAAGTTCCCCATCCGGAAAAATGTTGTGAATTGTATTCTTTATTTTTAAAATTAGTTTCAATAGTTTTAATTAATTCATCGATAGTTTTTTTTTCTGAATTAGAATTGGAAGTAGGTTTTTCTTTTTCAATGTTATAACTCCGGTTTTCAGTAATAATATTTTCTTTATTTTTATTTTTATCTAAAACGCAAAGAAATTTGTTATATTCATTCATTTTATTTACTGTATTTATTGACATTTCTTAATTATTATTTATTAATCCTAGGATTCATTTATATTATTTTTTATTATATACATGAAAGAATGTAAATCTAATTTTATAAAATAATTTTTTGTAAAATTAGATTCATTTTATAAACCATTTAAAAATAAATTGAAATGTAAAATAACTGAATTTATGAATGAAACAAAAATGTCTGAATTAAAAATGAATAAAATGGATAATAATAAAGTAGATATGTCAAACTTGGATATGGATATAAATAAAAGAGAAAAAGATACTTTCGATATTTCCAATGATAAATATATTGAAACTCCTTGGACTATAATCGAAAGTTATTTTAAAGGACAACATTTGGAGAGACTGGTAAGACATCAATTAGAATCGTATAATAATTTTGTAGGATACCAAATTATTAAAACGATTGAAATGTTTAATTCTGTACATATTGCTTCAGAACAGGATTTTGATCCAGTTTCTAAAAAACATGCGTTGGAAATATTTATAACATTTGAAAATTTCAATATTTATAGACCACAAATTCATGAAAATAATGGTGCTATAAAATTGATGTTTCCACAAGAAGCTAGGTTAAGAAATTTTACTTATGCTTCTTCGATGACAATAGATATTAACATAAAGTATGTTATTAGAAATGGAGAAAATCTTGAAAATATACAAACCTTTTATAAAATACTTCCTAAAATACATATTGGTAAATTACCAATTATGTTAAAATCTAATATATGTATTTTGTCTCAATATAAACATGTAGATAATAATCAAACAGGTGAGTGTAAATATGATGCGGGGGGTTATTTTATTATTAATGGTTCAGAAAAAACAGTATTAGGTCAAGAAAGAGCTGCAGAAAATAAGGTTTATTGTTTTAATGTTTCTAAAAATAATACGAAATATCATTGGATTGCTGAAGTTAAGTCTGTGCCAGATTCCAAATGTATTTCACCAAAACAAATAAATATGATGATTGCGTGTAAAAATAATGGTTTTGGTCATGCTATTTATTTACAACTTCCACGTGTAAAACAACCTATTCCTTTATTTATTGTTTTTCGGGCTTTAAATGTTATTTCAGATAAAGAAATTTGTGAAAAAATATTATTGGATTTGAATAATAATAGTGAAATGTTGGAAGCATTACAAGCTTCTGTAATTGAAGCAAATACTTATCTTACACAAGAAGAATGTATCAAACATATTACTAGTTATGTTATGTATACTCCTATTAACATGGATAAAGAAACAGGAGCAAAGAAAAAATTGGAATTTACAATGGATATTTTGAATAATGATTTATTTCCACATTGTCACAATACAACTCAAAAAATCTATTTTCTTGGATATATGGCAAATAAATTGTTAAGAGCTAGTTTTGAAATAATAAAAACGGATGACCGTGATTCTTATATTAATAAACGTATTGACTTGACTGGAACTTTATTAAATAATCTTTTTAGAAATTATTTCAATAAATTGGTAAAAGATATGGAAAAACAAGTGATTCGTGAAATAAATAATGGCTCTTGGAAATCCAAAGATGATTATGAGAATATCATTAATATGACGAATATTTATAAAATTATTAAATCTACTACTATTGAAAATGGATTGAAAAGAGCACTTGCTACAGGTGATTTTGGTATTAAACATACGAATTCTAATAAGGTTGGAGTAGCTCAAGTATTGAATCGTTTAACATATGTTTCTAGTTTAAGTCATGCACGAAGAGTTTCTACACCAACTGATAAAAGTGGTAAATTAATTCCTCCACGCAAACTACATAATACGTCATGGGGATATATTTGTGTAGCAGAATGTTTCGACCCAGAAACAGAAATCTTGATGTGGGATGGAAAAACTAAGTATGCAAAAGATATAATGATTGGAGATGTTCTTGTAGATGACCTTGGAAATCCTACAACGGTTCGCACTACCTGTTCCGGGTCGAAGAATATGTATGATATTATTCCAGATAAACAAAATTTTATGAAACATAGAGTAACTGACAATCATATTTTAACTCTTAAAATACGTGGTCATAAATCTATAAGAAAATCAAATAGAAACGATAGGAAATATACTCATGTTGTAAAATATTTTAATCGTGAAGAACTTAAGTTTCAAGAAAAACATTTTAACTCACTAAAAGAAGCAGAAGAATTTGTAAATAGCTTTGATGATGATGATACGATAGATATAACGATTGAAAAATATCTTGAACTGAATAAAAAAACAAAAGATAATTTAGTTTTGTTCAAAATAGAAGGTATTCATTGGCCAAAAAAGGATATAGAAATGGATCCATATTTACTTGGTATGTGGTTAGGGGATGGTCTTAGTGATGGTTGTGGTTTTGCTTTGAATTATAAAACTGATAACGAAACTTTAGATTATTGGAAAAAATGGGCTGCTGAAAATGGCGCCATTGTTACCAAAGGTAAAAGATATAATTTCTCTATTGTTTCTAGAAAAAATAAAGAAGCTCAAGAAATGGGATTATGTAACAGACTAGAAGAAGCTCCTCTAAAAAAATATCTTCGCAAATATAATCTTTTAAATAATAAACATATTCCAAATGAATATCTTACAAATGATAGAGAAACACGGTTGAAGCTTTTAGCCGGATTAATAGATACAGATGGTTCTGTACGTGCCAATGGTCATGAAATTCGTATTTGCCAAGGTCCATCAAATTATCAGATAATAGAAGATGCTTATACATTAGCAATGTCTCTTGGATTTTCATGTGGTGTAAAAGAAGGAATAAGTCAATGGACTGATGAAAAAAGTGAAGAGAAAAAATTCAGCACTTATAAAGAACTAACAATCGCAGGAAGTACAATTCATGAAATTCCAACACTTTTACCACGAAAAAAATTAAATCCTATTGAAGATAAAACTCATTTAATTAGAAGCAAATCTTTTATGTGTAGTAAATTTAGTTTACAAGAAGTAGGTATAGGCCCATATGTTGGATGGCAACTACACGATAAACGCGGAAGATTCTGTTTAAAAGATGGTTTAACCAGTCACAATACTCCTGAAGGGCAATCTGTTGGTGTAGTTAAAAATTTGAGTTATATGACACATATTACCATTTATTCGAATTCTTTGCCTTTGTATGAATATGTGACACCATTCATTATACCAATTGAAAAAGAAGATTTATCGACTTTAGATATGTTTCATAAAGTAAAGGTATTTATTAACGGAGCTTGGATTGGAATAACAGATAATGGAATGGAACTATACGCAATGTTAAAAGAAAAAAAATATATGGGAATTATAAATATTTATACTTCTATTATTTTCGATTATGTAATGAAAGAAATTCGTGTTTGTAATGATGGTGGTCGAATGACGCGACCTGTTTTACGTGTTAAAGATGATAATATTTTACTTACTTATTCTATTCTTGATAAATTAAAAAAAGGAGAGTTGAATTGGAATCATTTATTAACTTCGTCGAGTATAGAGAATTCCGTTATTGAATATATTGATCCTGAAGAACAAGCTTGGGCAATGATTGCTACAAAACCTAGTCATATTATTTCGCAAAATGGAAATGAAACTTATAAGTTTACACATTGTGAAATTCATCCAAGTACTATTTTTGGAATCTTGGGATCTTGTATTCCTTTCCCCGAACACAATCAATCACCTAGAAACACGTATCAATGTTTAGATATAAATGAAACTGTTTTAATGAGTAATGGAAGTAAAAAACGTATTGCTGATGTAAATATAGGAGATGAAGTTAAAACATTTGATCCAGAACAATTATATAAAAATGATAGATTAATAATTACAAATTCAAAAGTAACTAATCATTTTATAATTCAAAACTTGTTTCCTATTTTAGAAATTACAACTGAAACTGGTAAAGTAATTAAAGCAACACATGATCATAAGTTTATGACAAATAGAGGATTAATTGAATTAATAGAAATAGTAAAAAATCCTGAATATTATTTGATTTGTATATGCAGTGAATATTTGACTAGTTATTATTTTGAAAAAATAGTTAATTTTGAAAAAATATCTGATTCATTGGTTTCGGATATAACAGTTGAATCTAAAAATCATACTTTTATTACAAGTCATAATATATTATCTAGTAACTGTGCGCAAGGCAAACAAGCTATGGGAGTATTTGCTACGAACTATGAAAACCGTATGGATAAAACAGCATATGTCTTGAATTATCCTGCTCGTCCATTAGTTGATACGCGTTTAATGAATATGATTGATTTGAACAAGATTCCTTCTGGGTGTAATGTAATTGTTGCCATCATGACGCACACTGGATATAATCAAGAAGATTCTTTGCTTTTTAATAAAGGTTCTATTGACCGTGGACTTTTCGTTACTACCATTTATCATACGGAAAAAGATGAAGATAAACAGAAAATCAACGGAGATGAAGAAATCAGATGTAAACCTGATGCTACTAAAACCAAAGGAATGAAAATGGGAAATTATAATAAAGTGAATTCTAAAGGTGTTATTCCTGAAAATACTATTGTGGAAAATCGTGATATTATTATTTCAAAAGTGACTCCTATCAAAGAAAACAGAAATGATCATACAAAAGTAATTAAATTTGAAGATCAAAGTAAGATTTATAGAACAGCAGAAGAAACATATGTAGATAAAAATTATATTGATCGAAATGGAGAGGGATATAATTTCGCCAAAGTTCGACTTAGAACAGTAAGAAAACCAGTGATTGGAGATAAATTCTGTGCTCTACCTACACAACAAGTTCTTACAGATAAAGGTTGGATGGAAATTAAAGATGTAAATATTGAAGAACATCGTTTAGCAACATTGGATATAAATGGTAAATTAACATATGAATTTCCTTCCGCAAAATTCGAATATGATCACGATGATAAAATGTATTTTATTCAAAATAAACAACTTCATATTGTTTGTACATTAAATCATCGTCTTTATGTGAAAAAACGATATGGAAAATCATACGAATTAATCGAAGCAAAAGATGTAATGGGAAAAATGGTGCGTTTCCAGAAAACAATGGAAAATGTTTGGCCTGACCAAGAATCAATAAATATTGGCGAAGAAACATATAAAATGGACGATTGGTTACAGCTTCTAGGAATGTTTATTAGTGATGGATATTGTCATAATAATATTATTTACATTACAGCAATTAAAGAAAGGAAACAAGAATTTGTAAAAAGTATATTAGAAAATTTACAATTTGTTTATTCGTATAGTAAAGATGGAAAATTTGTTGTTTCTGGCAAAAAAAATAATAATATTTGTAAACATTTTTCAGAATTAAGTCTTGGTTCTTTAAATAAGTTCTTACCTGAATATGTTTGGAATCTATCTAAACGTCAGTCTATTTTATTATTAGAGGCACTATTACAAGGGGATGGACATACAATGACATATAAAGAAGAAGACGGATTTAGTCGTTATGGAACAATAAGTATTCAATTAGCAAATGATATTACTAGACTAGCACTTCATTGTGGATGGTCTGGAATTGTAAAAATAGCTGAAGAACCTACTGGAATTGCTAGAATTGGAAAACGTAACTTAGGTTCAAGAGCAGGTCAAGAAATATCAGTTACTCAACAACATACTTACTATAAAGTAAGTATTATAAGAAAACAAAATGAACCTTGGATTAATAAAAAACAAAATGATTCTAATGAGGAAAAACTTATTGATTACCAAGGAAAAGTCTACTGTGTAGAAATGCCAAGTTCACATACTTATTATATGCGTGAAAGTATTAATAGTCCTTGTTTGATAATAGGAAACAGTTCAAGACATGGACAGAAAGGAACAATAGGTAACATTATCCCAGAATGCGATATTCCATTCACACGTAATGGCCAAAAACCAGATATCATTATAAATCCGCATGCGATTCCGTCTAGAATGACGATTGGACAGCTGAAGGAAACTGTGCTAGGTAAAGTATTGGTAGAATTGGGATTATTCGGAGACGGTACATCCTTTGGAGAATTTGATGTGAAAGATATCTGTAAATATTTGCTGGAAGCAGGATATGAAGCACATGGAAATGAATTAATGTATAATGGTTTAACGGGAGAACAACATGAATGTAGTATATTTATGGGTCCAGTGTTTTATCAGAGGTTGAAACACATGGTGAATGACAAGTCTCATAGCAGATCCATTGGACCAATGGTGAACTTAACACGTCAACCGGCAGAAGGACGATCGAGAGATGGAGGGTTGAGATTTGGTGAGATGGAAAAAGATGCTATGGTATCTCATGGAGCAGCTAGATTTACTAGAGGAAGAATGTATGATGTTTCAGATAAATATTCGGTTCATGTATGTAAAAAATGTGGATTAATAGCTTCTTATAATAATGAGATGCATATTCATCATTGTAAGACGTGTGATAATAGAGCGGACTTTGCTTATGTAGAAATTCCTTATGCTTGTAAATTATTATTTCAAGAATTAACTACAATGAATATTGCTCCAAGAGTTTTAACAAACTAGATTAAAAATTAGATAAATAAAAATTAGATAAATAAAAATTAGATAAATAAAAATTAAATGTAAAAAGAAAATCTATTATCGTTGTATATAGCAACAATAAATAGACTCAATAGTATCATTAATATTTATTTTTTTTTTATTACAATATTCAAATATCATTTCAAATAATTGTCTTTCAGGAGCGTATTTCCATACAATCTTATCCTTAGTTAAATAATCATTCATAACAGGAATATGTTTTAGATGTGATATGTCGGTATCATAATTATAATTGCCATAATTATTATCTAACCCATTACAATAACATTTCATAATTTCAGGTTTTCCAATAGCAAAAAAATCCCAACACATTACTATTTCTAATTTTGGTTTATTTTTAAAAAATGATAATATGTCTAATATATTTACTGTAAAAACTGTGTCAAATCTCAAACGAATTATGTATTTACAATTTTTTATATCTATTTCACCATTAATAATGTCATCATTAAATAAATTATAACAGTCTAATATTTTATAGTGTTGATGAATACTGTTGTCATATTTTTGATAATTTAACCAATTTTTATTATTATATATATCTAAATACTTTTTTATATTTTCAGTCTTATTAATTGGTTGTTTTAAATAAAAGCCTGTATTTAATAAATGTATATTACCTATATTACTTGAATTAAAATAAGAAATAGTATTCTCTAAATGTAAATCATCTGTTGTAAAATATATTTTATAATTATACATACTTTTGAACTTATCTGTAAATATAAAATTATTATAACTTTTTAGAATATCTGATGATTTATTAGTATTATGTGAAAACGGAAAACTCCTAGATTGACCTGAAAATAAAAAAATTATACTCATAAATATTAAAAATAAATTATTTTTTACAAATTATTTTGCTTAGAATAAATTATTACAATAAATGTGTTAGTTTATTTGTCAAAAAGGTAGTAAGAGCAAATAAAATACCCCCCCATAATGTATCAATAAAAACAGTGAAAATCGACCATTTATTAAATAAAGAGTAATTAGTTAATTCATAAACAGCATAAACGGAAAACCCTAATAGAAAAGCAGTCTTGAACTTTTGTTTTTTAGAAATAATAAAGTATTCTAACAGAAAAACAAGAAATACATAAGTTAATGCTGT
>Ga0214923_10003838_pt1 | contig 18607 bp, 14 predicted proteins | sample LL1510_MetaG_FD_177993 | JGI IMG/M metagenome (GOLD analysis project Ga0214923, IMG submission 177993) | Freshwater microbial communities from Lake Lanier, Atlanta, Georgia, United States - LL-1510 | ecosystem: Environmental > Aquatic > Freshwater > Lake | place: USA: Georgia | collected... | reverse complement strand
TGTCGTAAAGCCGGCTTCAGCCTGTCGTCAAGCCGGCTTCAGCCTGTCGTCAAGCCGGCTTCAGCCTGTCGTCTCGACCGGCACGATGAGCACGCCCGCCTGGGCGTGCGCCAGCACCGCCTCCGACGTGCTGCCGAGCAGCCAGCGCGAGAGCGGGTCGGTGGGCGTGCGGCCCACGACGACGAGGTCGTCTGCATCGGCCTTCGCCGTGGCGAGGATCCTCTCGCCCGGGTTGCCCTCGACGACGATCGGCGGCGAGGCATGGAACGGAGCGGGCAGCGACCTCGCGAACGCGTCGAGCCGGCCCGCCAGCTGCCGCACCTCGGCGGCGTGCTCCTCCTCCCAGGCCCGGGCGATGGCGGCCGTGTCGGGATCGCGCACGCGCTTCTCGAGCCAGGCGGGGAGCGGCCCGGCGAGCATCGACTCGGCGACGCCGATCACGTGGCCGCGGGTCGTCGCCGGCCAGTGCAGCATGCCCAGCGTGCGGGAAATGGCCGCCGCGCTTTTCGCGTGGTGGCAGGCGAGCACCCGCGGCCCGCGGTCCGCGGCGGCGGGCCCGCGCACCACGAGCACCGGCAGGTGGGCGCCGTGGACGACGGCCCGCGAGACGCTGCCCACGAGCACGCGTTCGGCCGTCCCCATGCCGCGGGCGCCGAGCGCGATCATGTCGGCCCGCCACGCCGCGGCCGCCTCGAGGATGCCCACGGCCGCGGGCTTCGAGGCCTGGAGCGGCCGCACCGGCGTCGCGAAGCCCTGCGGCAGCCGCTTCGCGGCCTCGTCGAGGATCGCGGCCGTGGCCCCCTCGACGAGCGGCCGCGGGCTGCCGGGCAGCTTCTTTTCGATCTCGAACGGTGAAAAAAAGAGGGCGACCTCGTCCGCGGCGGGGTCGACGAGCCGGCCGGTGAACGCGACGGCGTCGAGCGACGCGGCCGAGCCGTCGACGGCGATCAGGACTTTCATCGGTGGACTCCGGCGGCTGTGGGGGCGGGCGACGATTCTAGCCGATCCACACCTTGGCGGGCTCGCCGGGCACCTCCCGGGCGAGCCGCGGCACGGCGTAGCCGGGGAGACGCCTCCGCAGGTCGTCGAGCAGCCGCAGTGCCTCCGCCTCGCCGACCTCGAAGTGGGCGGCGCCGCGCACGCGGTCGAGCAGGTGGAGGTAGTAGGGCACGACGCCGACCTCCACGAGCCGCTCCGAGAGGTCCGCGAGCACGTCGGCCGAGTCGTTGACGCCGGCGAGCAGCACCGCCTGGTTGAGGAGCATCACCCGCGCCGCCGCCAGCCTGCCCACCGCCGCGGCCACGGCCGCGTCGAGCTCCGCCGGATGATTCGCGTGCACCACCACCACGCACGTCAGCCGCGTGGCGGCGAGCACGGCGGCCAGCCCGGCCGTGACCCGCGCGGGGAGCACGACCGGCAGCCGCGTGTGGATCCGCAGCCGGCGCACGTGAGGGATCGCCGCGACGCGCTCCACCACCTCGCCGAGCGACGCGTCGTCGAGGAGCAGCGGGTCGCCGCCGGAGAGGATCACCTCGTGGAGCGTGTCGTCGTCGGCGACCGTCGCGAGGGCCGCGGCCAGGCCGGCGCGGGTGGCGCCGCTCTCCGCGTAGGGAAACTCGCGGCGGAAACAGTAGCGGCAGTTGACGGCGCAGCCCGCCGCCGCGAGCACGAGCCCGCGGCCCGCGTACTTCCGCACGAGCCCCGGCGCCGCGACCGCCTCCCGCTCGCGGAGCGGGTCGGCCGTGAACCCGGCGGCCGCACGGTCCTCGGCGGCCGTCGGCAGCACCTGCAGCAGGAGCGGATCCCGCGGGTCGCCGCGTCGCATGCGGGCCACGAACGAGCGCGGCACGAGCAGCGGAAACCCGGCCGCCGCGGCCGGCAGCTCGGCCCGCCCCAGCCCGAGCAGGCGGCACAGTTCGTCGACGTCGCGCACCGCGGCGGCGAGCTCGCGCTGCCACGGCGCCGCACGGCGGTCGGCGACGAGGGGGGCCGCGACGGACTGCGTCATGGGGGTGTCCTGCACCGACGGCGGAGGGGCGTGCCGCCGCAGGGCGCGGCGTTGACAGTTTCCCACGGGGCGACCACCCTTGGGGCCCCGTCGGTCGTCCGGCGGACGATCGACGTTCAAGGATACGGGAGGCAGCGGTGGCGGGCTACAACACGAGCGAATTCAAGAAGGGGCTCAAGGTTCAGATCGACGGCGACCCCTACATCATGATCGAGTGCAACTTCGTGAAGCCGGGCAAGGGCCAGGCCCTCTACAAGTGCAAGCTCCGCAACCTGCTCCGGGGCACCGTCCTCGACCGCACCTACAAGAGCGGCGACTCGCTCGACGCCGCCGACATCACCACGATCGAGGCCCAGTTCCTCTACAAGCAGGGGGACCAGTTCGTGTTCATGGACAACAAGAACTACGAGCAGTACGAACTCTCGAAGGAGCAGGTCGACGACGCCTGGAAGTGGATCAAGGAGGGCACCGTCTGCTCGATGCTGCTCTACAACGGCAACCCGATCTCGATGGAGCCGCCGAACCACATGGTGCTCAAGATCGACTACGCCGAGCCCGCCGTCCGCGGCAACACCGCCACGAACCTCACGAAGCCCGTGAAGCTCGAGACCGGCGCCGAAGTGATCGTGCCCGCCTTCATCGAGCAGGGCGACATGATCAAAGTCGACACCCGCACCGGCGACTACCTCGAGCGCGTGCAGAAGTAGGACAGGCTTCAGCCTGTCGTCTTCGATGCATGACAGGCTGAAGCCTGTCCTACCACCACCAACGATCGGCCGGGATCGTCACGGCGGCGGCGTGGGCCTTGGCGACCGTGCCGTCCTCGTCCATGAGCAGGTTCGGGGATTCCAGCGCGATCGTCGGCTGCATCGTCACGCCGCCGCCGATCGGCGTGAGCAGGCGGTTCTGCCGCCACACGGCGTTGATCGCCGTCTCCACCTCGAGCGGCACCGCATGCCGCTCGATGGCATAGGCCTTCTCGTCGAGGAGGGCTGCGGCGCCCCACTGCGCGCGGCCGTAGGCGTCGTGCTCCTGGAGGTAGGCGGCCGCCACGGCCATGTCGACGAGGTTCCGCAGCTGGGCGTAGACCGGATTGCGGGCCGCGATCTCGGGATACTTCTTCGTGAAGGCCTCGGTGAACAGCCTGCTCGCCCGGTCGGCGCGGTCGGCCGACATCCGGCGGCCGTCGGGCAGCACCGCCTCATCGGCCCCCACGAGCTTCACGCCGCGGCCCACGAGTTCGATCGCCAGATCGTCCTCGGAGACCCGCACGCACTGGTAGTCGGGCACGAAGTACCAGCGCTGCAGGGCGTTGGCGGCCACGGTTCCGGCGCTCGCCAGCTCGATCCACGTGGCCATCTTCACCGGCGGCCGCTCGAGGCCGATGCCGATCAGCTTCATGCGGTAGTCGGCCTCCACCATCACCTGGGCGAAGTGGGTGGCCGGCGGGACGCCGTCGACGCGGACCACCTGCGTGCCGAGCGCCTGCCGCATGCCCGACACGATCTCCTCGGCGCCGGACGCCCTGGGGTTGATGCGGCCGAGTTTTCGCAGGTAGGCCTGCATCGCCGCGAGCCCCTCCTGCTTCGGGTCGATCGAGCAGCCGAGGAAGCGGTCGCGGGGCTGGCCGGGCGGGAAGGCGCGAAGCGCCGCGGCCAGGTCCTCGAGGAGGAGCGTCGGGGCGCCGGTCTCGATGCCGACGACGCGGCCGGTGGCGTCGGTCATCCACGGCTCCGCCGGGCCGGCGATCACCACCTCGCCGCGTTCCGAGCCCGAACCCGGATAGATGAACACGTAGCGGAGGCGGGTCAGGCCGGCGAGCTTCTCGAACTCGTCCGGGATGCCGCGGCCCGCCGCGCCGGCCTTCGCCACCTCGGCCTCGAGCCGCGACAGCGCGACCATGCGGAGGGCCGCGGGCTTTTGCAGGTCGCCGGGGAGCGTGGCCACGGCGGCCTTCCGCCGCTCGAGCGAGAGGCCGGCATCGGGCACGGCCTGGGCCCGCAGCACGCCCTGCGCGTCGATCACGACACCCGCAGCCGTGGTGATGCCGCCGCCGCCACCGGCGGCGCCACCGCCCGCGCCGCCACCCGCACCGCCACCCATGCCACCGCCGCCCGCACCGCCGCCCATGCCACCGCCACCCATCTGCCCGCTGGCCGGCGCGCACAGGACCACCGCGGCGAGGATGCCGTAGCACAGTCGCAGGATGCACCGAGGCGATTTCATGCAGGGTTCCAGGAGACGGCCCATTTCCCCGTATCCAGTATCGACTGCGCAGTGGCCCGATCTCCACTTTCGCGGCAGGGCCGCCATTTTCCCCGCTAGGCGAGGGCCTTCGGGCCGCGGCGGGCGGGTTCGGGATCGCGGCGCTTCTGCCCCGGCAGCGGGGCCGCCCGGACGGTCGCCGGCCCGAGGAGGCCGGTCAGTTCGTGGAGCAGGGCGGGCGACCAGGCCACGGCCTGGCGATCGACCTCCATCAACACCCGCCGGCCGTCGGCCAGTTCGATCACCATGCGCACGGGCGTGCGGCCGGGATGCCGGGCCAGCACCTCGGAGAGCCGGGCGAGCACGTCCGGGGCGTGACGTTGCTCGGCGATCTTCACCGTGACGCTGCGCACCGGCCTCGTCCACACGTCGGCGATCGGCACCAGGTCGTTGACGATCAGGTTCGTCTCGTCGCTGCCGGCCCGCCGGTCGATCGAGCCGCTCACCACCACCACCGCGTCGGGCACGATCCATTCGCCGAGCCGGGCATGATCCTCCGGCCAGCAGATCGTGCGCACGAGGCCCTCCATGTCCTCGAGGTCGAACATCGCGTAGCGGGTGTGCGTCGACCCCGCCCGGGGCTGCTTGACGTTCGAGAGCTTCACCGCCGCCACGAGCCCGCCGACCGTCACCTCCCCCTTCGCGGGCACGGTGGCCAGCCCCGCGGTGCCGTGCGTGCACACGGCCTCGAGCACGGCGGCATGCTCGGCCAGCGGGTGGCTGTGCACGTAGTAGCCGAGCACCTCCTTCTCCCCCGACCGCATCTCGAGGTCGGACAGCGGCGGCACGTCGGGGAGGCCCGCCGCGGCGGCCGATCCGGCCGCCGCGGGCGCCTCGTCGAGGGCGTCGAACAAATTCTTCTGGCCGCTGCGGCGGTCGGCCACCCGGGCCGCCCCCGCGGCCATCGCCCGCTCGATGCCGGCCAGGATCGCGCCGCGATGGCCGCCGAGCCGGTCGAAGGCTCCCGCCTTGGCGAGGCTCTCGACCGCGGTCTTGTTGACGAGCGACGGGTCGAGCCGGCTGCAGAAGTCCTCGAGGTCGCGGTAGGGCCCGCCCCGGGCCCGCTCGGCCGCGATCGCCTCGGCGGCCTGCCCGCCGCAGCCCTTGATCGCCGCGAGCCCGAACAGGATGCGTCCGCCGGCCACCGTGAAGTCGGCGGCCGACGCGTTGACGTCGGGCGGCGTCACCTCGATCCCCATCCGCCGGCAGTCCTCGATGTGCTCGACGACGGCGTCCTTCTTCTTGAAGTTCCTCCCGGGAATGTCGCCCGAGAGCAGCGCCGCCATGAACTCGACCGGCCAGTGCGTCTTGAGGTAGGCCGTCTGCCAGGCGAGGAGCGCGTAGGCGGTGGAATGGCTCTTGTTGAAGCCGTAGCCGGCGAACTTCTCGATCAGCGCGAACACCTCCTCGGCCTGCCGGCTCGACAGCCCCTGCCCCTGCGCCCCGGCGACGAACTGCTCCCGGAAGGCCGCGATCGTCTCGAGCTTCTTCTTGCCGATCGCCTTGATGCAGGTGTAGGCGCTCGAGAGCTCGATGCCGCCGAGCCGCTCCAGGATCCGCATCACCTGCTCCTGGTAGACCATCACGCCGTGGGTCTCGGCGAGCACCTCGCGCATCACCGGATGGAGGAATTCGGCCCGCTTCCGGCCGTGTTTCACGGCCACGTACTCCTCCACCATCCCGCCCTCGAGCGGCCCGGGTCGGTAGAGCGCGTTGACGGCCACGATGTCGAGGAAGTGGTCGGGCTTCATCCGCTGGAGCAGGTCGCGGATGCCGCCGCTCTCGAGCTGGAAGATCCCCTTCGTCTCGCCCCGGCAGAGCGTGGCGAAGGTGGCCTCGTCGTCGAGGGGGAAGGCGAATGCGTCGGGCCGCGAGCCGCTCGTGGCGGCGATGACGTCGAGCGTCTTGGCGACCACCGTGAGGTAGCGCAGGCCGAGGAAGTCCATCTTCATGAGCCCGGCCCGCTCCACGTCGCCCATCGCCCACTGCGTGATCACCTCCTCCTTGCCCGTCACCCGCTGGAGCGGGACGTATTCGACGAGCGGCCGGTCGGCGATCACGACCGCCGCGGCGTGCGTCCCGACGTTGCGGGCCAGCCCCTCGATCTGCCGGGCGAGGCCCACGAGCTCGCCCACCTCCGGATCGGCCTCACAGGCCGCCGCCAGCTGGGTGCCCGGCGCCGCCGCGTCGTCGAGCGTGATGCCGAGCTGGTCGGGCACGAGGGCCACGATCTGGTCGACCCGCGGGATCGCCAGCCCCAGCGCCCGGCCCACGTCGCGGATCGCAGCCCGGGCCGCCAGCGTGCCGAAGGTGCCGATCTGGGCCACGTTCGCCTCGCCGTACCGCTTCTTGACGTAGTCGATGACCTCGCCGCGCCGCTCCTTGCAGAAGTCGATGTCGATGTCGGGGGCCTCGCGGCGATTCACGTCGAGGAACCGCTCGAAGAGCAGGTCGTACTCGAGCGGGCAGACGTGCGAGAGGTGGAGCGCGTAGGCCACGAGGGCCCCCACGCCCGAGCCCCGCGCCGCCGCCGGGATGCCCCGCTCGCGGGCATGCCGCACGAAGTCCCAGACGATGAGGAAGTAGCTGGCGAACCCCAGCGTGTCGATCACGCCGAGCTCCCGATCGAGCCGTTCGAGCACCTGCGGATGGAGATCGGCGGCGGCCGGATCGGCGGGCGCGCGGTCCGCCGCCCACCGTTTCGCCACGCCGGCGTAGCGCTCGCGCAGGCCGGCCAGGCAGAGCCGCCGCAGTTCCTCCGACGCCGTGTGGCCCGCCGGCACGTCGAACCCCGGAAAGTGCCGCCTGCCGAGGTCGAGGTCGAGGGCGATCGAGTCGGCGATCTCCTGGCTGCGGGCCGCCGCCCGGGCCACGAAGCCGCGGTCGAGGCCCGGGAACGCCGCGTGCATTTCCTCGGGGCTCTTGAGATAAAACTCGCCCGAATCCATCCGCATCCGCGACGGGTCGTTGCGGAACCGGCCGGTGTTCACGCACAGGAGGATGTCCTGCGCCACCGCGTCCTCGCGGTTGACGTAGTGGCAGTCGCACGTGGCGACCGGCGGGATGCCGAGTTCCCGGGAGATTTCCAACGCCACGCCGGTCACCTGCTCCTGGGCGGCGAGGCCGTTGTCCTGGATCTCGATGAAGTAGCGGTCGCCGAAGAGCCGCTGGAACCACCCGGCCACCTCCCTGGCCTGGGCGAGCGAGCCGGGATCGTCGCGCGAGGCCCCGATGAGCGCGCGGCTGAACTCCCCCGACAGGCACCCCGAGAGGCAGACGATCCCCTCGTGGTGGGCCGCGAGCAGCTCGCGGTCGATCCGCGGCTTGAAGTAGAAGCCCTCGAGGTAGGCCCGCGTGGCCAGCTGCAGGAGGTTGGCGAAGCCGGTGCGATCCCGGGCCAGGAGCGTGAGGTGGTAGCTCGAATCCTTCTGGCTGCCGGCATCCTTCTGGAACCGGCTCCCCGGCGCGATGTAGGCCTCGTAGCCGATGATCGGGTTGACGCCCGCCTTCCTGGCCTCGTCGTAGAACTCGAGGGCCCCGTGCAGGTTGCCGTGGTCGGTGATCGCCAGGGCGCTCATCCCCAGCTCCACCGTCCGGCCGACGAGCCGCTCGATCGAGCTCGCGCCGTCGAGCAGGCTGTAGTGGCTGTGGCAGTGGAGGTGGGCGAAACGCGGTGTGCTCATCCGTGACCTCGGCATCCCGGCGACCGGCGCCACACGAGTGTACCGAAGCCGGGACGTGTCGCGGTCACCCCAGCGTCGGCAGCGACGATTCCAGCGGCCAGGCCACACGGCTGCCCGCGAGGGCGCTGGCGTAGACGGCCGCCACCATCTCCACCGTCGTGCGGCCGGCGTGCATGCCGGTCTCGGGCTCGCGATCCTCGACGATCGCGTCGACGAGATCGGCCACCGCCAGCCGGCCCCAGGCGGCCCGCTCGGCGGCCCGGTCGACGTCGCTCGCCGGCGGCGGGGAGTCGAGCCCGTCCGGCCCGATCGGCCTCCACGGATAGTCCTTCTCGGTCCGCCACAGCGGCGCCTCGCGGAGCCACGCCTGCGGGACGTTGTCGGGCCGGATGTGGATCGCGCCCTTCGTGCCTGCGATCGTGAGGCCGAAGGCGGGCTGCTTCTGCCCGGCGTCGCGCGTGCTCGCGAAGAAGCCGATCGGGCCGTCGGCCAGGCCGAACATCGCGGCGATCGAGTCGCCCGCGATCCGGCCGATCCCCTCGGGGCCGTCGACCGCGTCGGCCGCGGTGATCGGCCTCCCGCCGAGCGTGACGCTCGCCTGGCACCAGGCGGGCGCCCCGCCGAGGTCGACCATCAGGTCGAGGACGTGGCAGCCGAGCACGACGAGGTCTTCGCCGCCGCCGCGGTGATCCTCCTTGCCGCGGGCCCGCAGCTCGAGCACCTTCCCGATCCGGCCGTCTTCGACGAGATCCCGCACCGCCGCGTAGCCCGGTGCGTGACGGTTGACGTACGCGAGGCCGAGTTTGGCCCCGGCCTTGCGGCACGCCGCGATCACCGCGTCGGCCTCGGCCCGCGTGCGTACGAACGGCTTTTCCAGGAACACGCCCTTGGCCCCCGCCTCCACCGCGGCGATCGCCACCTCGGCGTGGCAGTCGACGGCCCGCATGCAGATGGCGACCAGGTCGGGCCGCACGTCGGCGAGCATCCTGCGCCAGTCGCGAAAGCCACGCGACGCGTCGATCGAGTGGCGGGCGACCGCCTTAGCGAGCCCCTCCTCCGATTCGTCGGCGACCGCGACGAGCTCGACGCCCGGCGTGTGTGCGACCAGTTCGTCGATGGCGTGCCCCCAGTCGCCGCGGCCCGTCCGGCCGATCGCCACCGCCCGCATCGCAGCCATGTTCAATGCTCCCGGAATCCGTCCGCGGCTATGATCGTATCGCATGCACCGCGGCCATCCAGACCACCTGCACCGCCCCCACGACCACGGCCGCAGGCACGGCCACGCGCAGGCACGTTCCGCGGGCGCCTTCGACCGCGCGATGGCGATCGGCGTCGGGCTCAACGCGGCCATCGTCGGCCTCGAAATCGCCGCCGGCCTGTTCGCGGGATCGCTCGCGCTTCTGGCCGACGCCGGGCACAACGCCGGCGACATGCTCGGCCTCGTGCTCGCCTGGGGCGCCGACTACCTCGCCCGCCGCCCGCCCACGCAACGCTACACCTGGGGCTTCCGCCGCTCCACGATCTACGCCGCGCTCGCCAATGCGGTGCTGCTGCTCACGGCCTGTGGCGCGATCCTCTGGGAGGCCTGCCGGCGGCTCCGAACGCCGGAACCGGTGGCCGGAGCCACCGTCATCGCGGTGGCCGCGGCGGGCGTCGCGCTCAACACGCTCACGGCGCTGCTTTTCATGCGCGGTGCGCGGGACGACGTCAACGTCCGCGGCGCCTTCCTCCACATGGCCGCCGACGCCGCCGTGTCGGGCGGGGTGGTCGTCGCGGGCGTCGCCATCCTCCTCACCGGCCGCACCTGGATCGACCCGGCCGTGAGCATCGCGATCACGCTGGCGATCGTGGCGGGCACGTGGGGCCTGTTCCGCGAGAGCGTCGACCTCGCGCTCGACGCCGTCCCCCGCGGCATCGACCCGGCGGCGGTCACCGACGCGCTCGCGTCGATCCCGGGCGTCGCGGAGGTGCACGATCTCCACGTGTGGAGCGCGAGCACGTCGGAGATCTCGCTCACGGCCCACCTCGTGGTGCCCGACTCGGCCGACCACGAGCGCGTGCTGGCCGCGGCCTCGGATGGGATGCGGTCACGATTCGGGATCGGCCACACCACGATCCAACTCGAACGCGCCGCCGCCGGCGCGGCCTGCGCCCAGCGGCCAGCGGAGACGCTCTGAGGTCGCCGCACGTCTACGGCGAGTCGACCTCGAAGGCCCGGTCCATGAGCCGCGGATCGCCGGTCTTCAGGCCGTAGAGGAACCAGCGCACCCGCTGCTCGCTCGAGCCGTGCGTGAAGGCGTCGGGCACGACGTAGCCCTGCGTCTTCTTCATGATCCGGTCGTCGCCGATCGCGGCGGCGGCGTTGACGGCCTCGCGGATGTCGTCCTCGTCGACGGTGCCGGCGAAGCGGGCCACGTGGTGGGCCCAGACACCGGCGAGGAAGTCGGCCTGCAGCTCCATCCGCACGGAGAGCTTGTTGTAGTCGCGTTCCGAGAGGCGGGCCCGCATCGACTGCACCTTGTCGGAGATGCCGAGCTGGTTCTGCACGTGGTGGCCGATCTCGTGGGCGATCACGTAGGCCTGCGCGAAGTCGCCGGGGGCGCCGAAGCGGCGCTTGAGTTCGTCGTAGAAGGCGAGGTCGATGTAGACCTTGCGGTCGAGCGGGCAGTAAAAGGGGCCGGCGGCGGCGCTCGCGAATCCGCAGGCGCTGCGGACCTGGCCGGTGAAGAGCACGAGCGTGGGCGCGGCGTAGCGGCCGTCGAACGCCTGCGGGAAGAGCCTGCCCCACACGTCCTCGTTGTCGGCGAGGACGACCCGCACGAACTGCGAGAGTTCGTCGTTCTGCGCCTGGGCGGGGGCCTGCCGCGGGGCGGGGCCGGCCATCTCAGGCGCCATCCTCGCGACCTGCATCGGGTCGACCACGCCCAGGAACATGAGCACGACCATGAGCAGGAGCGTGAGCAGCCCCCCGCCCACGACCATGGGGGCGGCGGACTGGCTGCGGCGATCCTCGACGTTCTTGCTCTGACGGCGGCCTTCCCAACGCATGGCGCGAGATACTCCGGGGCTGGAAACGGCTCATCCGCTTCGCGACCGCACTGTAGCAGGATGCATGCGCCGTTTCACGCGGCCCGCAGGCTGCCGGGTCACTCCGGCAGCGGGCGGCCCTTCGTCTCGGGCAGGAACGGGAGCACGGCGAGGCCGAGCAGGAACGCGGCGCACATCGCGATCCCCGCCGGCCGCATCGGCTGGGCCATCCACGCCGGGCTCGTGATGCCGGCGAAGACCGCGCTCGTCAGATAGCCGAGCAGGAACGGGCCGCTCGCGGCCACGAACCGCCCGACGTTGTAGCAGAAGCTCGTGCCGGTGCTGCGCAGCCGCGTGGGAAAGAGCTCGGGAAAGTAGATCGCGTAGCCGGCGAAGAGCGAGAGCTGGCAGAAGCCCATGATCGGCAGCATCCACCAGATGTCGCTCGGGTCGTCGAGAAACCGGAACACGAACGCCGTCGCCACGAGCGCCGAGAGGAGGGCGGCCGCGAAGAAGGTCCGGCGGCCGAACCGCTGGCAGATGCGGGCGGCGAGCATCATGCTCACGAACGCCCCCACCTGGGTCATCATCATCGCGATCGCCTGCCAGCGCTGCAGCCGCGCCTCGAGTTCGGGGCCCGAGAGTCCCTCCGCCTTGAACGTCACGGTGAACACGCTGCGCACGAGGTCGGTCGAGAAGACGCCGATGCCCCACAGGCCGATCACGCCGGAGCAGGCCAGCAGCATTCCCAGCAGGGCGTTCTTCCGCCAGCGCGGGTCGGCGAACAGGGCGCCGTACCCGCCGAGCGGCACGCCGGTCGTCGCGGCCTGCCGCTTCATCTCCTGCCACTTTTCCGGCTCCTTGAGGCCGGCCCGGATCACGAGGGCGAGCAGGGCGGGCAGCGCTCCGATCACGAACTTCCAGCGCCACGGCTCCCAGCCGGCGAGCTTCGTGGACTCCGCGCGCAGGAGCATCTCGGCGAGCGCGAGCCCGATCGCCCCCGCGCCGAAGTTGCCGACGGCGGAGAGCGCCTGCAGGAGCCCCAGCGCGTGGGTCCTCGCCCGCTCCGGCATCACCTCGGCCACGAGCGCCACGCCCACCGCGAACTCGCCCCCCACGCCGAGCCCGGTGATGAACCGGTAGAACGCGAAGTCCCAGAATCCCCGCGACAGCGCCGAGAGACCCGTGCAGATCGAATAGATGACGATCGTGATCATCATCGTCTTGGCGCGGCCCAGCCGGTCGCCGACGACGCCGAAGATCAGGCCGCCGGTCGCCCAGCCGGCCATGAAGATGCACGTGGCCAGGCCGCCGTAGAAGCTGACGTCCTTCGGGTCGGCCGCCGTGCCCGCGGCGGACAGGAGCGTCTCCATCGCCGGCTTGCGGGCGAGATTGAACAGCTGCTGGTCGAGGCAGTCGAAGAGCCAGCCGAGGGCGGCCACCGCGAGCACGAACCAGTGGTAGCGGGTCATCCCCTCGTGCCACGGGCCGTCATCCGGCCCGCTCGACGCGCCACGCGATTCGAAGTGCGGCAGATCGCCCATCGCCGTCCCCTGCGTCACACGCCCAGCGTTTCCTCGACCCGCCGCATGTGGGCGATGCTTTCGCGGGCGAGCCGTTCCGGACCGGGAGCATAGTCGAACACCTCGACGCTCACCCAGCCCGCGTAGTGGACCCCGGCCAGGGCGCGAAAAATCGGCCCGAAGTCGACCGCCCCGAATCCGGGGCCCTGGAGGTTGACGTCGTTGGCGTGGAAGTGCTCGAGGTGGGCCGCGCTCGCCAGGATGATCTCCGGGATCGGCGTCGGCTCGCTCGCCATCGCCTTGACGTCGAGATGGAGTCGCACGTGCGGCGAGCCGATCCGCTCGACGAGCCGGCACGTCTCCGCGGCCGTGGTGAGTACGTCGGTCTCCACCGGGGAGAGCGGCTCGAGGGCCACCACGGTGTCGGTGCCCTCGAGCGCGGGAAGCAGCCGCGTGAACACCTCGCGGACGTGGTCGATGGCCTCCTGCGGCGTCAGGCCCGGCAGGAGGCTGCGCTGCGTCGGCGACCCGAAGACGAGCACGCGGCCGCCGAGGTCGTGGCACAGCCGGGCGAGGTCTGCCAGATATCCGACCGTGCGGTCGCGGACGACTGGATCGGGATGGGCCACGTGGAAGCCCTCGGTCTTCGCCAGCAGCCAGTGCAGGCCGACGCACTCGAGCCCGGCCCGGGCGATCGTGCGCCTGAGGTCGCCGCGGGCGGCCGCCGAGAGCTCGCCGGCGAGCGGCGCGAGCGTGAACGGCGCGATCTCGATGCCGCCGTAGCCGCACTCAGCCGCGAAGTCGCAGGCCTTCGCGAACGGCCGGTCGCCGAACGTCTCGTTGCAGATCGCGTAGCGCATCAGGCGACCTTGGCGGAGCGGCCCGTGCGGGCCGAGCGGTAGCAGGCCTCGATGATCGCCACCGCCTTGCGCCCCTCGTGGCCGTCGAGCGCGGGCCGCCCGCCGGCCCGGAGGGCGTCGATGAAGGCCGCGAAGTTGCGGGTGTGGCAGGAATAGTTGATCGCCAGCGGGTCGGCGGCGCCTCCGCTCGTGCCGCTCGTGGCGTTGAATCGGGCCCGCGTCGCCTCGTCGGCGGCCGTCTCGGCGCGAAACCGCCACGTCGTCAGCTGCTCCTCGAGGATCTCCGCCGTGCCGTCGCGGCCGCCGAAGAGGAACCTGCGGAGCAGGCCGGGGTAGAGGCTCGTGGCGGCGAGCAGCTGGCCGAGGCCGCCGTTCTTCAGCCGCAGAATCGCGACGCAGGTGTCCTCCACCTCGAGCCGCTCGGCGTCGTGGGCCCGCACGGCGGTGAGGGCCGTCACGCTCTCGACAGGGTTCTCCCCGGGCGCGAGCCCCGGCATCGTCGCCCCGGCGATCCACTGCAGGGCGTCGACCCCGTGGATCGACTGGTTCATGAGCGCGCCGCCGCCGTCGAGGGCCTTCGTGCCCTGCCAGCGGCCGGGACCGTAGTAGGCGTCGTCGCGCCACCAGGGCACGTAGCTCGCGGCCACGGCGAGGCTCCCGAACCGGCCCGCCGCCGCCGCCTCGTGGACCGCGGCCACCACGGGATTGAACCGCTGCGGAAAGATCGCCCCCAGAGTCACACCCGCCTTGTCGACCGCCGCGAGCATCCGGTCGATGCGGGGGAGCGTGATCTCGAGCGGCTTCTCGCAGATCACGTGCACGCCGCGGCGGGCGGCGGCGAGCACCGCCTCGAGGTGCGCCCCCGACGGCGTGGCCACGGTCACGAAGTCGGGCGTTTCGCGCCGCAGCATCCGCGCGGCGTCGGCGTGCCAGGCGCAGCCGAACTCCGTCGCGAAGGCCCGCCCCTTCTCCTCCGTCCGGCACGTGGCCGCGACGAGTTCCACGCCCGGAATGTCGGCGAGCGCCCGCGCGTGCATCCGGGCGATCGCGCCGATGCCGATGATTGCCGCCCGCATGCCGTCTCTCGCCTTCCCGCCGGAGCGCGAGAGCCTAGCAGGTCACTTCCACCGATAGAAATGGTCGAAGCAGCGGTCGTGGAGACGGTGGTACCAGGCGAACGGGCCGGTGTGGGGCGTGCCCGTGCGGGGTGCGCAGGGGCCGCGGTAGATCGGCCCCCCCGAGGGGCAGCCGGGCACGCCGACCAGGTCGAAGGGCTGCGGCGGCTCGCTCGGGTGGCAGGGGGGGGGCGGCACGCAGGGGGACAGCGCCCGCGGCTCGCACGGACGGTGCAGAGGCTCGACCGGGGCGTACCAGTCGAAGGGCGAGTCGCTGCGGCCGGGCAGGAGCGTCGCGAGCGCCTCGAGCGCGTCCTCGCCGGTGGTCTCGGGCCGGATCGCCGGCGTGCCCCGGAGCGGATCGGGCGGTGTGTCGGCCGACACGAGCGCGATCACGCGCGGCACCCTGCGCGGAACGGTGGTCGGCAGGGCCGTCGGCGGCACGTTCCCGAGCGGCGCCGGTTCGGCGGCGGGGGACGAACCGGCGGCGCCCACGAGCCCGAGGCAGGCGAACCAGACCGACCACCGGGGTATCATGTTGCGGCCCTCCGGGAGAACCAATCGGCTGCCGTCGGCCGACCGCTGGAGTGCCCCCGAACGCCGGCCGCGGCCCGGCTGGCAAGCGGCGCAGGTTCGGCTTTCTGGGGCAGTCCAGGGCGTGCCGGCGCCGTGACCGGCGCCCGCAGGGTCGACCACGAACACCCGGATCACCGCCGCCATGCAGGTTTCCGATCCGGCCGGCGCACGCGAACCCCCGGGCCCGCCTCTGATCGCCGCGCTCGCCGCCGCGGACAGGCGGCTGGTCGTCGTCGCGACCGGGGGCGGATCCCGAGGCCTTTCCGACCTCTGCACCACGCCGGGTTCGACGGCCGTCGTGCTCGAGGGCCTTGTCCCGTCCGCCCGCGAGGCGGTCGACCGGCTGCTCGGCGGCCGGCAGGAGGCCTACTGCTCGCCGCGGACCGCGCGGCGGCTGGCGATCACGGCCTGGCAGCGGTGCCTGGCATGCGGCGCGGCGGCCGAGAGCGCGATCGGGGCCGCCGTCGTGGCGAGTCTGCGGACCGTCGCGGCGAAGCGCGGCCCGCATCGGGTGATCGTCGCGGTGCAGACGCTCGGCTCCACGGCCACGGCCACGCTCGAGCTCGAGAAGGGCGCCCGCAGCCGCGGCGAGGAGGAGGACGTGGCGGCCGGTTTGCTCCTGGGGCAGATCAGGGCGGCCGTTTCCCCTGATGCCGCGGCGGCGGTGATCCCGGGCCTCGAGCCCGCCGAGAGGGTCGAGGTGGAGACGGCGGCCGCGCCGCCGGAGTGGCAGCGGCTCCTCTGCTGCGCGAGCCCCGCGGTGTGCCTGGCGGTGGGGCGGACCGCGGCCGTCGCCGAGCCCCCGGCCGGGCGGCTCGTCTTTCCCGGCTCGTTCGATCCGCTCCACGACGGTCATCGCACGATGGCCCGCCTGGCCGAGGAGATCGCCGAGCGGCCGGTCGAATTCGAACTGTCGATCGCCAACGTCGACAAGCCGCTGCTCGACTACCACGAGATCGCGGCGCGGGCGGCGCAGTTCCCCGACCGCACGCTGTGGCTCACGCGGGCGGCGACGTTCCTGGAGAAGACCGCGCTCTTTCCGGGGGGCACGTTCGTCGTCGGGGCCGACACCTACCTGCGGCTCGCGGACCCGCGCTACTACGGCGGCTCCGCCGAGGCGGCCGCGGCCGCGGTGCGGACGATCGCCGGGCGGGCCCGCGGGCTGATCGTCTTCGGCCGCGCCCGCGACGGGGAGTTCGCCGACCCGGCTCGGCTCGACGTACCGCAGCCGCTGCGCGACCTCGCCTTCTTCGTGTCGGAGCGGGAGTTCCGCATGGACATCTCGAGCACCGCGCTCCGCGCGGCGCGGCCCGCGCCACCGGGCGGGTAAGGGCGGATCGCCCTCCCCGCGTCCCCGGCCGCGAGGCTCACTGGCGGAGCTTTTGGGCGAGGCTTCGGCCGATCCGGTCGAGCGTGACGCTCCGATCCTCGACACCGATGTGGGCCCGGATCAGGCTCAGGCCCGACTCGTCCGCGAGCGCCTTCGTGAGCGCCGCGTCGAACTCCCCCTCCGTGCGGACCTCGTATCCCGTCCCGCCGCCGAGCACCCGCGGCAGCAGTTGGTATTCCCAGGGGTTGATGTCGTTGAAGCTGCCCTCGTGGATCACCCGCTCGGTGCCGTAGCCCCGGTTGTCGAGTACGATCACCACCACGGGCAGACCGCGCCGCACGATCGTGGAGAGCTCCATGCCGGTCATCTGGAACGCGCCGTCCCCCACGAGCGCCACGACGCGATGGTCGGGCCGGGCCACCTTCGCCCCGAGCGCGGCGGGCACCGCGAACCCCATCGAGGTGTAGTAGGCGGGCGAGATGAACTCCGTCTGCCCGCGGATCACCAGCTCGCTCGACGCGAACAGCGCGTCGCCGACGTCGGCCACGACGATCGTCCTGTCGTCGAGCGACTCGTCGAGCCGGCGCACCAGCCGCGTGGTGGTGATCGGGGCGGCGGGGGCGGGCGTGAACGGCCCCTGGGCGGCCGCCGGCCCCGGGGGGTGCGGCCGCTTCGCGGCCCGCGGCTTGGCGGCGGAGAGCGCCTGGAGGAAGTCCTCGAGGAGCACGTGGTGGAAATAGTGGTGGCTGATCCGCAGCTCGTCGGCCGTGGCGTAGATGCTCTTCGAGGCGTCGAGCTTGGCCGTGAAGATGCCGAGGTCGAGGTCGGTGAGCAGCGTGCCGAGCAGGATCACGCAGTCGCTCTCCTCCACGAAGGCCGTCACCTCCTCGCGGCCGAGAGCCCCCTCGTAGAGCCCCACGTAGAGCGGGTGCACCTCGCTGACCACGCTCTTGGCCAAAAGCGTGGAGGTGATGGCGATCCCGGTGGCCTCGGCGAACCGCACCACCTCCTCCTGGAGCCGGTGACGGTGAAGCTCGATGCCGGCGATGATCACGGGCCGCTCCGCCGCCTCGATCCGCGCCACCGCCTCCTTCACCGCCTCGGCGAGGGCGCTGGGGTCGCTCCTCACCTGCGGCGCCGAGTAGGGGCGGATCTGGTCGGGCACGACGGCCACCATGTCGCGCGGCAGCTCGACGTAGACCGGCCGTTTGAGCCGATGGGCCGTGTCGAGGAGCTGGTCGATGTCGCGGAACGCGGTCGCGGGATCGACGATCTCCCGGCTGGCGGCGCAGATCCTCCCGAACACCTCGAGCTGCGTGTGCCACTCGCGCACGCGGTGGTGGAGCAGCGGATCGTTCACCCGCTCGCGGATCCCCGGCGCCCCGGAAATGAGCACCACCGGGCTCTTCTCCGCGTAGGCGCCGGCGATCGAGTTGGCCAGGCTCAGGCCTCCCACGCCGTACGTCACGCACACCGCCCCCATGCCGTTGACGCGGGCGTAGGCGTCGGCCGCGAACCCGGCGCAGTCCTCGCGGGTGCAGTTCACGAGGTCGAGCGGGCTGTGCTCGAGCATGCTGTAGAACGAGAGCACGTAGTCGCCCGGCAGGCCGAACACGTGGCGGATCCCGTAATCGGAGAGCCGCCGGATCAGGTACTGCCCGATCGAGAGCCCCATCACGCTGCGTTCCGTGTCGACGCCCGGCCTTCCGTCGGGCCCCATGCCGAGCCCCGTGTCGAACACCGACCGCAACTTGATGGGCATGTGCCCTCCTTTCACGCGGCGGAAGTATACGCGCAGAGCGGTTGCGCGAACTGGTACGCGCCGGCTTCGGCCCACCCGAATTCACGAAACCCCTCGCCATCCTGGCCTCGGGTTTCTTGGCGAACCTCCGTTCGCTCTTGAGAGCCGGGCCTCCAGCCCGGCAGTCCGTACAGGTGAGGAGGCTTCGGGCTCCCCAGTGCCCCGGCCGCCGGCTTTAGCGACCAGCGCAGCCATCTTCACGCGAACACCCGGCATCGTGCCGTTGTTCGCTTGGCGGGCCTCCGCCCGCTGGTGCTTCATCGGGCCTCCGGCCCTGTCGTTCGCGTGCCGGAGCCGAGCTTTGCTCGGCGACCGTAAGCCGCCGCCGACGCCGGGACGGCGGCGACGGCGCGACACTCGCCAGGCGCAGCGCCAGTCGCTAGGAGTGAACGGAGCCCGGGCACCGATCTGCCGCAGGC
>Ga0214923_10003837_pt1 | contig 18611 bp, 15 predicted proteins | sample LL1510_MetaG_FD_177993 | JGI IMG/M metagenome (GOLD analysis project Ga0214923, IMG submission 177993) | Freshwater microbial communities from Lake Lanier, Atlanta, Georgia, United States - LL-1510 | ecosystem: Environmental > Aquatic > Freshwater > Lake | place: USA: Georgia | collected... | reverse complement strand
AATTAGGCTTCAAGTGCCTTCTGTGAAGCAAAAGTTCTGTATTCAAATTCTTTTGTTCGTTTGAATTTCGGAATTCCTTCCGCATCAAAACCATCGCTTTGGTAGCTGCGCCAATCGGTTGGGACGATGCATTGCACACCACCTGCAATGAATGGGTTGCGTTGTCGGCAATCGTTGAGATAAGGATTACCGCCTCCCAGCGGTCCAACAAAAATATCAACTCTATCGCGCTCGATAGCGCCCCCGACATCTTGTGCGCACATAAATCCATCGTGTGTTTTGCCGTTGGGCAATGATATGCCGCGTAATTTTGGCATGTAAAGCAAAGCGCCGACAAGGCGTTTTTTGATTTCCAATTCTGACAACTCGCAGAAGTCGAGTCCGGCTTGTTGGCAGAGATGAACAAAATCGACGGCGACCGAGCGATAGGGGTGAAGATTATGTTCGAGAATGCCAATGCCGTATGCCCCTTGAGGGAGGATCTTGTAGTCCCAGATGCCACCGGAATAATTGGCGACATTTAAGACGCGGCCATCAAGCAAAGTGCCGGTTCCTTCCATGTCGAGATCTTCACGAAAGCTCTTGCTCACCCGTGCTATCAATTTGCCGCTCACGGCTTCATACAGCTCTTCGGTTTTTGCGCCCGAATGAAACTCTTCATCAGCGATGTTGTAAAAAGTTGGATAAAGGCTGCCAAGAGCAACTTGCTCTCCATCGGCCGAGCCCTTGGCAAGCATCTCGTTCAGTGATCTGAGCGGGACTCGCGCTTCGGCTGCGGGATCTGGGCAAATATCAGTTTCCCAGTAGATTGAACGCAGCTTTTGCGTCGGATAAAAGCAGGTGCCCTTGTCAGCCTTGAGTTCGACCCAGCTCGAGCCGTTGCGGTGAGCATCTTGTCCGCTGACACCCTGCACAGGTTGAGCGTGTAGAAGAAGCGCAACTCCCTCAGTTGATTCTGGCGACTTTGCGCACAAACAGCCCTCGGGGCTGTTAGGGCAATTGACTTTATAGCGTCCGGAAAAGAATTTGTTCGCATGAGCTGGGCTCACGCATGCCATGGTCAGAAAAAGGGTGATGGCCGCAGCGGGAATGAGTCGTTGAGTGAATCGCATTTTTGGTTCCAAAGATTCAGAGTTTTTTGCCCATCAGAAACAGCTGAGATGTCTTCCATTCAGCAGTTTTGGTGAATTCATAGCCATTTTTCTCGTAAAAGCCAACATTTCGCGCATCTGGCGCGGTCACAAGATGAACCCCTGCAACGCTCATGGAACGCAGGTAGTTTTCAAACACGTTCAGTAAAGTGCTGCCTATTCCCTTTCCGCGCGCACTTTCCGAGCAGTTGATGTGAAGATGGGCTGGGAATTCTGCGAACTCGGAAGCGAAAAGAGAGAACCACGGATGAAGAACTGCAAGTTCGGGGGCACTGAGTGTTTGGGGAGAGCCGCAAATATACCCTAAGACTTTGAGATCTGGGTCAACAGCCAAAAAGAAGCATTCTGAATGCTTCTTCGCATACCAATCGAGATATTTGAATCGAAATGCATCGCGCTCTTCTGCACTTGCAAAGGTTTTTTTCACAGACGATTCGAAGAATATCGCCTCAACTCTTGACCACAATTTACCTTTGTCGGCAGCTGTGCCCAGCGATAAAAGCGACTTAACCTGAATCATGACCTCAGCCCCTTAAGCCGATGGCTTGCCATCCACATCCGTCGAGCAGCACGTGAAATATTGAGCCTTTCTGCAAGCAGCAAAAAAGCTGGGAGAAGCTCAATTTGGATATCCGGGCGAGCTGGCACGTGGTGATGTCTCCAGGGTCTAAGATAAGAATACCCTGAAAACAACGTGGATCAAAATTACTTGTTGATGAGTCCCGAAAGTGCCTCGGAGAGTCCGTTGGCATCGCCGACCTTCAGAACTTTGGAAAGATCTGCTCCCACCACCAGCGCCATGCAATCTGCGGTTGGCAGCTTCGAGCCGGTCGCACCTGTCAAACTACACGTGTCGTTCGTTTGGCCCAACAGCACCCCGTAGGTGCGGCGCGGAAATGTATTGTTCAATTTATCAATTGCCGCTCTTAAAGTGTTTTCATCGTCTTTTGCGGCTCCATCCGAAAAGAAGACGACCGATTCGAGATCAAGTTTCTTCCTCCCTGAATTTTTCGCGAATTCAGAGAGGATGCCTTCGATTCCCTCAGCGTAGTTGGTTGTTCCGTCGGGGGTGTTGCAGGTTCCAAAGCGAAATTTATTGCTCACATCGTCACGTGAGAGTTTTAGAACATTCTCGAGAGAACCCAGTAAAGTTCTTTTTGCTGCAAAAGTCACAACGGTTAAGCGGACCTCCTCATTCGCCTTGAGCTTTGTTTTCAGTGAATCCACAAGGTCCAAAAGTCCGTCGAAGCGTTTGCAGTTCGGATCGCTTCCTGTGCCGGGAAGGGGCGACATTGGGTCTTTGAAGAGTGAACCTGATTTGTCCATAATCACATAAAGGTCGAGCGATTTTCCCGCTTGAAGAAAGCCGGGAGGGGTTACGTTTTCATCGCCCGGACGTGGGGTTTGGCTCGGTTTTGCGCCTTCGCTTGCCGATTTCACCGACGTTGCTTTTCTCGAAGGTGGAGGCGGGCTGCTGTAGTCGTTCCGTGAGCATCCAAAAGTTAAAATCAGGCTCACCAAAGAGAGCAGGAAGCCCTTTGTCGTTGATTGAGCTCTTTTTGTGCCATGGTGTATCTTCATTTTATTTTCTCCTAGGTAGATATCGGAGGATTTGCTGATTTCTTTGAGTTGCCCGGCGAACATTCCAACAACTGAAGACAAATTGAATTGAATTTCGAAATAGAGTGTTTGTTTGCATCGCCCAAAGATTTTTCGGTGTCTAATCTTTGGACATTCAAGCGCACCAGAAAGAGCCGTGATTTTTGCAGCCTAAGATTGGCACACGGCATGCTTCACTCAGGTGAGGGTGTAGGCCTTTTGCTTACATTCAAGCAAATAAAGAGGGCTGTGCCATGAAACAGATGTTCTTCGCTACGCTGGTTGGTTTGGCCGCATTTGCGGCATGCACCAAATCAGAATCTCAAGAGCAGGCTGCAAGCGTCCTCACCGCACCGCCCAGTACAGGTTTGATGTGCTCTGCGAAGCAAATCACCGACTGCACCGAATCAGCTGGCGGCCTTCCTTGCTTCACTCGGTGTAATCTTCAACCCAGCGATAAATTCTGTGACATGGAAGCTCTGGATAAATGCCTTGACAATAAAGGTGGCAATGGCTGCTACAAGAAGCACTGTGATGGTTCGGTTCACAGCGGACCATTTAACCCAGCGAATGGCAGTGGCCTCATGAAGCTTCCCTCGGAAGGCTACGGGTATCAAACGTTCGATGTAGAATATATGCGTTACGGACAGCCCAAAACTATCGCACGCATTAAGGAACTGGCTGTGCGTGTGTTCAACAAGACTGGCTTGAAACTCTTTGTAGGCGATATCTCAAACAGCTCGGGTGGCAACTCGGGTCGGCACGCAGGTCACTATGATGGAGTTGAAGTGGATATTGCAATTATGGGCAACACCCCAACAGTCAGTTGTTTCACGATCTGGGAAAGCTGCTATGCGCGTCCTGCACAGATCACCCTTATAAATGAAATATTGAACATGGGTGGCTCGACGGGTATGTTGCTCAACGACGGCAACGTACAGGCTAGATTCAACGGATTTGTGGGCTCGGCGTATGGGCATGACAACCACCTGCACGTGAACTGGCCAAGATAAATTTTAATCGAATGAGTCAATCCCTTCGATTTGCAGGAGTCGTTTTGAACGGCTCCTTTTTTCTGCTGCTGCTGGAGATTTAAGGCATGAGACTGCGGAGAAGTGTTCCATCGCTGGCCATTGTCTTGATTGGCGGGGCTGTTTGGAATGTTGGCAGCTGGGTGGCACACGCAGATCCGACGTGGTCTCGGGGCGAAGAGATTCCTCCTCAAGGACGTAATAATCCACTTGAGTTGAATTCAGATAAACTCAAAATTTTGTCGAAAAAAGGTCGCGAGCATGCGCTGAATTACCCTGTCGCAATGACGGGCGAAGTTCTTCCACGAGATTTGGCACTGCGGTTTTTTAGTCGCGAAAATGGTTTGAATCCTTTGCTTAATTTTATGCAAGGCATCTTCAAACGCATCGTTCATTTACAAAAGTTCTCAGATGTTGAACGCATGGTTGGGCTTGTCGATTATCCCGAAGATGAAGGCACTGGCGCTTATTATGTGCCGATGCCAGAAGGTAAAAAGCCCTGGTACAAAATGGGAACGAGCTTCATCAATGCTCCTGAGGGTCCGGCAATCACATTTAGCTGTGCAACATGTCATGCCGGTGAGCTTTTTGGTAAAAAAGTGATTGGACTCACCAATCGATTTCCTCGTGCCAATGAATTCTTTTTAAACGGCCGCGCCGCAACTTCTTTTGTTCCAACTCCAATTTTTAAATCAACCTTGAAAGCAACCGAAGAAGAAGCGCGTATGTATGAGCGCTTGCGCGACAACGCGCAGTTTATTGACGGCCGAATGCCACTTGTGCGCGGCCTTGATACGTCACTCGCACATGTCGCGCTGAGCTTAACCCGCCGTGCGGAGGACGAAAGCGCAAGCAAGAACGACGACAATCGAATTCATCCGCGCGATTCAATTCTTCGTCATCAACCCGGCGACAGCAAACCAGCAGTTTGGTGGAATGTTAAGTACAAGAATAAATTCTTGCTTGATGGCTCTGTGGTTGCGGGAAATCCAATTTTTACGAATCTTTTGTGGAATGAGATTGGTCGGGGCAGCGATTTAACGGAACTCTCACGTTGGCTCGATGACAACTCACAGGTGGTGCAAGAGCTCACGGCGGCTGTCTTCTCGGCAGAAGCGCCTCAGTTTCTCGACTTTTTCCCGGTCGAACATTTTGATCTTTCGACTGTGAAAAAAGGCCAGCAATTGTTTCAACAAAATTGCGCGATGTGCCATGGGAATTATATCAAGGGTTATCAGCGTTCCAACAGCAATGGCCTCAGCAACCGTGAACTTCTAGCCACTGTGAAAGTCGAATACCACCGCAACACACCTGTTGTGAATGTTGGAACAGATCCGCTCCGTGCGCAGGGAATGTCTGCACTGGCTGAGCCTCTGAATCGGCTCGCCATTTCAAAGAAAAATGGGATTGTTGTTGAGGTCCAGCGGGGCTATGTTCCTCCGCCGCTGGTTGGGATTTGGGCGCGATGGCCCTATCTGCATAACAACTCAGTGCCTTCCTTGTGCTCGTTGCTAACTCCCGCGTTAGAACGGCCTGTGCAATGGGATGTTGGCGAAGCGCACTCAACGCAAACTGATTTCGATTCCCAGTGCAATGGTTATCCGCTTGGAGAAAAAGCTCCACAGGCGTGGAAAAAGAACCGTTGGGGCCATTTCGACACACGTCGGCGCGGAATGAGCAACGTGGGTCATGATGAAGGGATTTTCTCCGAAAATGGCCGCTCCAAGTTTTCTTCAGAAGATCGTCAAGCGCTCATTCAATTCTTGCAGACACTCTAAAAAAGGTTTGCCCCCTGCAAGTCTATCTAAGATCTGCAAGGGGCGACTTCTTGGCCAGCGTTTGGCGTGTTTTATGTCTGAATTTAAATAAGACCCGGACCAACATCTGCTGTCACAACAAGAGCCTCTTCTCGCACGCCGTCGGCAAAGCAAATGCTGTTGGCAGCTTCGCGTCCGGTGCACACGGCTCGTTCCATAAGTGCAGATGGGTAGTCGGTCTTTAACCAATCTCCTGCAAAGAGAAGATTGTTGAGACCAAAACTCTGAGCTTCCGTTGCGCTTGGGCGCAATGTGCCCTGACCGCATTCGAATGATGTGAAGTTGTGATAGCTGCCAACGCTTGTAGCAATGACTTTGGCGTCACTCATCTCTGGCATGATCTCAAGAACTGTATTGCGCAAACGCGGCCAGATTTCGCTGTCAGGCAAACCAACAAGCTCTGGGGTCGTGTACAAATGGAATTCGATCACCGAGCCACCGGTTTTTTCGGCCCATGCTTTTGATTCGTCTTCGAGAAGGTCGAAGCGCGCCAGCAGATTGATAGGGCGGTGCTGGGGTGTTTCCAGACAGTCTGGAATTGCATCTGATGGTTTTTTATTGAACCACACGCGCAACACTTTGTAGGGATCAGCAATCTTTAAAGGCGCAACGCAGCTCTTTAATTTGCCAAGCAATGCGGTTGATTGGCCGTCGAACGAGACAGAGCCAGCGAGAATGCGTTTTGTTGCGCCCACGTCGGTGGCCAGAATTACGTTGTCGTACTGAGTGCTCTCACCGCTGACACCGCGCACCCGTCCGTCAACAATATCCAATCCGGCTACAGGGCTTGAGAGTTCAAAAACACAACCTAAGGATTCCAGCCGTTCAACCCAAGGCTTGAGCAGTGCGTTGTAGTGGTCGGTGGTTGTCACTTCGCGCTTGAAAGCGTTGGGCTGACTCAAGAAATAAAGATGCATATACAAACACATCTCTGCAGCACTGATGGTTTGTGGATTGTTGAGCGTTACCGAGGCTGCAGGTTCCATAACGATATCGTAGAATTTTTTGTTTACTTTTCTTTGTTTAGCAAGATCTGCGAAAGTGATATTGTCGAGCCGTTGATAGTTCGTCTTGTAGTTAAAAAACAACACTTCGCGGATGGTATTGAGTGTTCCAGCTGCGTCGAGGAAATTCATGTTCGGCGAGTTTTTCAGAATGTTCAAAAGATTAATTGGATATACGGGTGGTTCACTCTTGATGGTTTCAGACTTGTAGTCTTTGAATTTGAATTGCACTTCATCATAGGGGCGGAAGTGTTCATTAACTCCGAGCCTATCGCGGATGTTCTTTAGTACGTGGTAGTTGTTGAACCACATGTGCAACCCGTGTTCGACCCAAAAGGTTCCGGCAGCATTTGTTTCCTGCCGTACCGCGAGCTTGCCGCCAACGATCGGCATTGCGTCGCGCACGGTGACTTTGTAACCGCGTTCGCACAGCTCAAGAGCGGCCGACAAACCCGCCAAGCCAGCGCCGATGATGAGAATCGATTTATGTTCTTCACTGTTGAGACGCCTGGCAGCATGTGGATTGCGCGGTTGAATGACACGTGGGGGCTGCGGGAATGCCTGTGCTTTTTGCGCGTTGAGGACAGAATATCCGAGCGAACCAATACCAAGTGATTTGATAAAATCGCGGCGTTGCATGGTGCTGTCCTCCTGAGGCAAGCGCTGTTGCCACGCCAAGTTCAACCTGCCGAAGAACAAAGTGTGGCTAAGAAATTCAAACGGCCAAACATGCAGCTAGGATCAACTCCGGCCGCCTGCAAGTGAAATTAGCCGCTGCTTTATTCTTCAATTTCAACGCGATGTTCGAGGGTTCCAGCGCCTGGGCCAGCAAGAATGAACTCGCCTACAAGTTCTGACCGTGTGTGGGCAGGGATATTGATCCGAGCGATGGTCACTCGTCCGGAGTCTTGTCCTTTTGAACGCGGATTGAGAAAGGTTTGGGTCCAAGTTGGGCTCACACCCGTGCCGCGGTACGCGATTGGCGATTCTCCATCGGCAGAAATAGACAAGGACACTGTGCGGGGTTGGTCGCCGTTGTTAAGGATTTCAACAGGGTGAGAATATTGAACCGCCCAATTTCCCCAATTGGGCAGACGCCATGTGTTGAAATCGGGCAGATACCAGTGGTAGCGCGCCGACATCATCATGCAACTCCTCTCGCCCCAAGGCCATGGTTGCGGCCATTGGGACGCACAATGCGACGCACTTCCTGGAAGAATGAGGTCAATTAAATCCGAAACTATCGCTCGTTTGCGTTTCGGATTTGAGTCTTGTGGATCTGGGGCAATGTGCGTGACCCAAGAAGATTCGGTGAGAGGATGAGCTCTTCTGCGCAGTGCATTCCCCTGACAAGGCACGTGCCGTGCCAGGCTGCAATGTGATTTCTCTATCCCCTCTGAAGATAACTCGTGTTGAAAATATGCCACAGGCAGAGGCCCGATGGGGGTTAGGTCATCAATTGAGAAACGGGCACCTTGTAACCGGACCGCAGAGGTTTTTGCGACTCCTTTGTAGACAAGGCTTTCATGGACACCCCAAAGAGTGCGTTGAGAATACTGGGCTGGCTTGAGTTTATCTGCCGGTAAATTTCGAAAGACAATTTCGTCAAGCGTCAGTTTCCCCTTGAGAATCTTGAAATCAACAACCCCAGCGAAGAATTGGCCAGGACGGATCTTCTTTTCTGCGGTGGTACCCAAATAGATGCGTGAGTTCGGCAAGATGGTGATTGTCGACGGAGTGCGTCTCTCGTTCAGAAGAGTGGTGAATTCGTTTCCTCCCCGGCGCGCGCTACTTTCTTCCAATGCATCACCTTCAAGCAGGATCACTGCGGGCTCCGAGTTCGTGTTGGTCAGCATTAGGGTCGACGAGATGCTGCGCGGCATCATATTGCGGTGTTCCCACCACGCTCGATAATTTCCAGCTGCAAGAGTCTCGATGTGAAACAGGCGAGTTGCGCATTCTCGGGATCCGGACATCTCGTCTGCAAGGTCGCATGCTTCACGTGATTCCCAGAGAAACTCTGGGTTGTTCATAAATAAAAGAATGCGGTTTTGTTTCTCATCAACTTCATATGAAATGACTGGCGGGGCCTTGGTTGCGATTTCAGGCGGTGCTCCCCGCAAGAGAGTGGGCTTTCCAGCCAGAATGCAAGCCACGCTGCAGTATGCAACTTTCACAAGCTCAGAAAGAATCTGTCGACGGTTACTGAAGGGTTGCAGCACGGGATTCCTTTCAATGGGAAAATCTGCGAGAGTCGAGCAAGCCGAGTGGAAGTTTAGCCAAACGGATTCAGGATGCAAAAGATGAATGCAACGCTTGAGAAGATTCGTTCACTTCAAAATGCGTTATCCGCAGAGTCGCGAGAAGGGGGCGAGCATTATAGCCTTGGGCAATTGCTGCGTTTCCTGGAGCCGCTTGAGCTGGCTTTGGCCGGGCTGTTTTTTTCGGTCCCGTTTCTGCAGCCGATTCCACTCCCCGGCTTAAGTACGCCTTTCGGAGGTGTTTTGGCCGTGATGGGCGGATTGCAGGTGTTTGGCTTGGGCCATGCTGCTTTGCCGCGAAGCCTTCGTGATCGGCAAATAGAAACTGCGACAATTCAAAAAGTCCTTCTTTATTGTGAAAAGCTTCTTTGTTCGTTGAACTGGATTCCATTTTGGAGTTTGCCAAAGTTCCTGAGCGTGCTTGCTCGTCCGCGGGTGCTTTGCTGGCATATTATTTTCATGTCCGTCATGCTTGCATTGCCGCTTCCGATACCACTGAGCAACAGCATTCCAGCCTGGGGAATTGTTTTTACCTGCCTTGCAATGCTGGAATCTAATGCTCTTTTTGTAATTATTTCTTATGCATTACTTGTCGCGAATGGTGTTTTTTTTACAGCGCTTTTTTATCTGGCAGCGAAGTTGATGCTCAGTGAAGGAGCTCGACATGTTTTTTCTCTACAAGGAATTGAGCATCTAAAAGAGCTCCTTCAGAATTTGTTTTTTTGAATTTGAGCCTGTGAATGAATCTTGAAAAGAGGATGTGAAAGCGATGTCCGACCAGCCAATTATTATCGGAATTCTTCAAGCATCTCTTGCTCCGGTGACTGTGATTTCAGGGGCAGGATTGCTTTTAGGGGCAATGACCAATCGCTATGGCCGGACATCTGATCGCATTCGAACATTGATGCGCGAATATCGAACACGGGAGCATGATAAACGCGCTGCGGCGGCCATCGTAACTGAAGTCGTTATCCTCTATCGGCGAGCTCGCCTGATTCGCACCGAAATTATTGCAGTCGCAATCAGTATTTTTTGTGTTTCCATCACAATCTTTTGTTTGTTTTGGGACCTAGTCTACGGCCCTGAGCTCGACAAACTCGCCCGGGTCTTCTTTCTTTTGAGTTTATGTTCTTTGATTTTTGCAATGCTCTTTTTCATTGCTGATATTGTCGCTTCGCTCAAAGCGCTCCGGGTGGTGCTGAGCGCCGAGCCCGAGTTGTTTGATGCTTGCAGTCAAAAGATCCGTTGGTTGAAGCAAGTTGATTTGGGTGAGGAAAAGGATACCTGACAACGGAGTGGGCGATGCAGATTTTCGCACCGCAAAAAATAATTCCGCTTGGTCTGGCGAGTCTCGGCGACAGTTGGCTCAGCGAAACAATCTTTTTGGAAGGTGATGAATACTTCAATGCTCTGTTGAGCGCGATTTCGAACGCTCGTACGCGGGTTTTTCTTGAGTCTTATATCTTTGAAAATGAACATCTTGGCATGAAAGTGTTGACGGAGCTGCAAAGCGCCCACAAGCGTGGCGTTGATGTGCGATTGTTGGTTGATGGAGTTGGATCTTCGCAATGGATTTCAAGCGGCATATTTTCGCAACCGCAATTCAATTTCGAGGTGCGAGTTTACCATCCTTTGCCTTGGCAGATTTTTCCTGGGCTTGTGTCGCCTCGCGGGCCCGGAGTTACTTGGTTGGGGCGGCTTTTTGCTTATGCCAACAGCCGCAACCATCGTAAGGTTTGTATCATAGACGACGCGCAAGCTTTTGTTGGTAGCTTCAACGTCAGTGATGTTCATCTTCGATCTGTGTTTGCAGATAAAGCTTGGCATGATGTTGGAGTCTGCGTGCGCGGATCTCCAGTTGAAGTCCTCGTCGCCGCTTTTCAAAAATCTTGGCGACGCTCTTGGAAAATGCAAAACCACCATGCCTTGAAACCAGCATTTGAATTTCCAAAGAATAAGCAGTTCGAACAAAGTACTTTGGTTATTCGAAATGACGGTCGTGCGCTGCGCCACAAGGCGCTCTCGCGCCGGCTTCGGATGATGCGGCAAGCCAAAAAAAGGCTATGGCTTGCGAATGCCTACTTTGTTCCCAGCGGCTCGGTGCTGCGAGCCCTGACTTCTGCTGCCCAGCGGGGCGTGGATGTGCGCTTGCTCTTGCCGCAATCATCCGACGTAAGCTTTATGCCTTGGGTTGCGCGAGCTTTTTATGCCCAACTTGTTGCTCAAGGCGTGAAAGTTTACGAATATGAACCACGCATTTTGCATGCCAAAGTTATGCTCATCGACAACTTTGCAACAATTGGTTCTTCCAATTTGAATCACCGCAGCTTGTTGCACGATAGCGAGTTGGACGTCATAGTTTCGACTCGACAGTCGGTTGAGCACTTGCAAAAGATGTTTGAACGGGATTTTGCCGAGGCGCGCAAAGTGAATCCGCAGATGTCTGAGATTCGCAATCTTTGGCAAAAATGGATTGTGAAGCTGCTTCTCTATTTTCGTCACATGTTGTGATGGAGTTTTTGATGCGGGTTGTGACTTACAATATTCATAAAGGTTTTTCGATTGCTAACAGGCAGTTTGTTTTGTCTGAGATGCGCAACGCTCTGCATCATTTACGGGCTGATATTGTTCTGCTGCAAGAAGTTCAAGGTGAGCACCGGCGCAAAGCCCGGGTCGTACCAAAATGGCCCTCGTCTGAACAACATGTTTTTTTGGCAGATGGGCATTTTGATTACAAAGTTTATGGCCGCACTTGGGATGGTTGGGATGGTCACCATGGCAATGCTGTGTTGAGTCGTTTTCCAATTATTTACTCAAATAACATTGATGTTTCGAATGTGTTCTTTCAGAAACGTTCACTCTTGCACGTGGTTGTGCTGGTTTCTCCCGAGCGTCCACCGGTCCATTTTATTTGTCTCCATTTTGATTTGCATCAAAAGGGGCGTTTGAGTCAGGTCGAGCGTCTCGTGGAGCGCATCGAGCAAACCGTGCCTCATCACACTCCGCTCGTAATTGGGGGTGATTTCAACGATTGGCGAGGACAAATTTCTGCGCATCTTGAGAAAGGCTGCGGAGTGTCTGAGGTTCACAAGAATCTGCACGGCTCTTATGCACGCTCGTTTCCGAGTGCATTCCCGCTGCTGCCCTTAGACAGGGTTTATTCGCGGGGCCTTGAATGTCTTTCCGTAAAATGTTTGAGCGGCCCGCCGTGGACTCAATTGTCCGACCACGTGCCGCTCGTCGCAGATTTCGAATTTCGCGAAACTCTTACAAGCCCAGGTTGAACGCCACCGGCGCTTTCGCAGCTGGAGTTGTTGCGTCGGCATAAGAGGCTGCCAGCTTTGTTAGGTTCGCCTCGGCAATAGCTCGCTCGGAAGCAGAGAGGCCGTCAGCAGGCTGAGCGTTCTTCACGCGATCAAGTGCACGATTGATGTCAGCAACAGCCTGCAGACGTTCACTGTCTGGAATCTGGGCTTGCATGTCGAGCAACTTCAGCGCGGTCTTCATTATGCCCTTCATTGGTTTCTTAACCATGTCCGGCAGCGGAACGATTAAGTTTTCCAAAACCGTTGTCCCTTCAATCAAGCCTGCAACCACATAACTCACGGGATTTCCAACATCTCCTTGATTGCAGTCAAAGCGTTTCGCCATGTCTTCGTCGGTGCAGAAGGCCAATTTCTGTGTTGGCTTTTCTCCAAAATAACCCCAGCGAATTGCTGCATGATCATACGAGCCTGGCACCTTGCGAGCATTTGTGACGAAGCCCGGTTCGTAATCCATCACCGAGCTCGAAATTCCATTCGAATCGATGACCGTTGAGCCTGCAAAGTTGTGGCGCAGGCCAAGCGAATGTCCGAACTCGTGCATGATGACGCTAAAGTAATATCCTTTTATGTATTCATCGGCGCTCTTGGTGTTGGTGTCTGCAAAGAACGACACCACTGGGTTTTCGCCAGCGCCTTCAACCAGCGGGACGTTGCCGATTTTACCAGACAACTTGTTGAACTGCGGAGCCGCTTCTGTTGTGTATTTATAGATTCCGTCGAAGTTCTTAAGAGTCGTGCTGCCATTGATCAAAATTTGTGTTGCGAGAACCTCTCCTGTCACTGGATTCGCCATCGTTGGTGCATAACCAGCCCACGGAACTTCCTCGTCGAGGCCATCAATCCACTTCACAACATTGTAGCGTGGGTCGCCAAGATCAATGGCGTCGCCTGCGACTTCGGCTCTGAAAGCTGCGAATCCAAAAGAAATGTTCCAGCTTTCAATTGCCCGTTTTGCGACGTCTGCGTAATCGGAAGGGAAGCCCTTCAAGTAGACAATTTGCTGAGCAGGTTTTCTAGAACTCACATCAATTTTGTAGTGAGCAATAGGCATGTTTTCTTCGCTCGAGGTACCGCGGGATGCAGGGAAATAACCAATGTTTTGTGCCAGGGATTCGCCAACACTGCGGGAAAAAACGGTGGGTATCTTTGCCTGACGCTTGAGGAAGACCCGCAATTTCACTTGCCCTGTGCGGCTTTGCTCTCCGCTTGCCGGAGCTTTGGCAGTTTTAAAAGTCACCGTGTGAACAATGTCGGCGATCACTGTGTCAGCGTCTTGATCAACCTTTACAACTTGCGGTTGCGCGGCTGTTTGCCAACTTCCGGCATCACGCCCAGCATCTGCGTCGCTGACAGCTCCGCCATACTGATTCCAAAGGTTCAATTCATTGCCTGCCGATGAAAAATCAACTTCGATTTGTCCATTGGAGGTTTCGTTCACGTCAAATGCGAGCAACATTGCCAAGCCAGAACGACCTTCGCTTGCAACAATAAGCTGCGGTTTGCCTGTGGCGTTTTTTGAAAGAATCAATTGGCTTTCGACGGGGCGAAAGTTCAGGTTGAGAGCTGTGCTGAAGAACCCCTTTGTTTCTATGACGTTCAAGCCGAAGAGGAATTTATCTTTGAGGTCGCGTTTTTCAAGAATGGCTTTTGTGGGAGTGGTTTTGACAAATTTGACGCGAGATTGCGAGTCATCTTGTCGCTGACACGCGGTGCCGAGAGTGGCCAACGACACGACTGCGAGGAGGGAATTTTTCGCGAAGGAAAAGTTTGTCATTGCACATCCCCAAATCGAGAAAGTAGGGTTCCGAGTTCCGAAAGTCGCTCAGCGCGAGGACTTGCCGACCGGCCAGTCATAGCTAGGAACGGATGCACGACAAGTCAACGACAATCTAAACGTGCGAGGAATAATTATAATGCGTAGTCTTATCAGTTCCTTATCTAATGCAAATAAAGCGCTGTGGCGAGCCATTCAGGCCGTCGCCATGGACATTGATGGAACTTTAACCTCGCAGGGAACATTTCCGGCTGAAGTTGTGAAAGCGCTTTATGAGCTAAGAAGTAGCGGGCTTAAATTAGTTCTCGTGACCGGGCGTCCGTCGGGCTGGGTGCAAGCGCTTGCGAGTTATCTTCCCGTGGATGCTGCCATAGCCGAAAATGGCGGAGTTGTTTTTCTGGGACGGGAATCGGCTCCTTTCGTGCGCAATCCAATTGATGCGACTTTTACTCACACCGGTGCGGCTGACTTTCGCCCGCCGCTGAAGACAATGTTCGAAAGCCTCCTGAATAAATATCCCTTCTTGGAGATCACTGAAGACAACGTCTACCGACTCAGCGACTACACTTTTAAAGTCAAAGATCTGTCTTCTGAAATGTTGTTGAAGATGAAGACTATTGTTGAGAGCTGCGGGCTGGCGTTTACTTGGTCCACAATTCACGCGCATATCATGCCGCAAGGTCAGCAAAAAGGTGCAACTCTGCAGTGGCTTTTGCAGCAATGGAATATGTCTTCTCATCCAGCTCATACGACCTTGACTGTTGGCGATAGTCCGAACGATGTGACGCTGTTTGATAACCAAAGATTTCCGTGTTCTGCTGGAGTTGCAAATATTCTCAAATATCGTGCTCTGATGCCCAACTTTCCACAAGTTATTAGCGGCGGTTTGGAAGGAGATGGATTTGTTGAAATTGCGCAAACGCTCTTGCAATTGAGAAGTGAGAAACCTTGAGTCGTTTCCCTGAGCAAATAAGTCATCAGAAGCCAATCATCCTCTTTTCCGATGAGCATTGGCTTGTCGTCGACAAGCCTTATGGTTTGCCCACTCACGGTGGAGACGCAGGCGATGTTGGCATCCAAGAATGGCTTGAACTTCATCTCGGCTTCAAAACATATGTTTGCTCCCGCCTTGATAAAGGCACCACCGGAGTTTTGATTTTTGCCCGCACGGCTCAAGCGAGCGCTGTTGCTGAGCGAATTCACACCGACGAGTCGTCGCAAAAAACTTATTTTTTTCTCGCAAGCAAGAATGTCTCTGCTGAAAAAGGTGAGAATTGGTTGTGTGAATTGCCGCTTGATGGGAAATCCGCGCGGACGGAATTTCACTTTGAAAAGAAAATTTCCGAAGGCGTATTTCTTTATCGTGCGACCATCTTTCGCGGTCGCATGCACCAAATCCGCAGACATGCAGAAGCTTCAGGATGTCCTTTGTGGGGCGATGTTGAATATGGTGGCTGCGCCGCTCCGCGCATCGCATTGCATTGCGCAGAGTTGCAATGGCCTGGCATAGCAAAGCCAATCCAATCGCCTTTGCCATTGTCGTTTACTTCCGAAGTTCATCGCCTTGGACAAACAGCTTTGCAAGCCCAAGTGGCCTATGAAAGACGTGGTCAATGGTTATCTTCGATTTCCTCGGCGTGGCGGATAGTTCAACGCGGCGAATTGACCAACTTCGATATTTCACTCGATGTCTACGGCAACTTCGCCTTGGTTTGGATCTATGATGATTCTTCGCGCGATAATTTATTCTTAGCAACATCATCTCTGCAAAATATTTTGCGAGAGAAGCATGCTGTGACGGGGTTCGTTTTTCGTAGAATTAGCAAGAATCCGCATAAAAAAGGCCTCATTCAAGAGCAATGGTGTGAAGGGGTTGAGCCACCGGAAAGCTTCTCGGTGTTTGAACATGATTGGCAGGCCGAGGTTTCTCTCACGCAGCGACAACACGTCGGGCTGTTTCTTGATCACCGCGACAACCGCCGGCGGGTTGAAAAAATTGCAGCTGGAAAACGAATTGCGAATCTCTTTTCTTATTCCTGTGCGTTTGCTGTTGCGGCCGTTAAGGCTGGCGCAGAGGTGGTGATGAATGTGGATGCTGCCGCAAGCGCACTCAGCTTAGGTAAGAGAAATTTTGAATTGAATGGTTTGTCTGAATTGCGCATCGGTAAGTTTATCGAGCGCGATGTGCGGGTCTGGTTAGAAAAACAAATTCAGAAATGTGATCGTGGTGAAGACCTTGGTTGGGATATTATCATCTGTGATCCGCCAACTTTTTCTTCGACACAAGATGCAGGTGTTTTTCACGTCGCTAAGGAATGGAGCGAATTGGCGCAGGGCTGTGCGCGTCTTTTAAAGAGGGATGGCGTTTGTTTCTTTTCAACAAATTGCCAAGCTCACGAGCGTGCTGGATTCGAAAGAGAGCTGCGCAAGTCATTTTCCGTAGTGCAAAGAGTGCGACCGCCGCTGGATTTCCCGGAAATCACAGGGCGGTCGCACGCACACTTCTTTGAGTGCAGAAATACTCAACTCGTGTAAGAGTTACTTTTTCTCCTCAACTTTTGGCAGTTCTTCAGTAAAGGAAGTCAAAGTTGGCAAGCCTGTCATGTCCAAAATAGCTTTCGCCTTCACGTAGCCTTTATAAGGTGCTGTACCTTTCAACTGAGCATAGGTGAGCTTTGGAACCGAAGAGCTGAAGGTTGTGATTGCAGAGCAATCGCTTGAAGATTTTGCAGTGAGATCGGTTGCAGATGCGCAGACGGTGACTTCTGCGTCACCGCATTCTTGCGCGGTTGCATCGTTGCCACCATTGGTTCCTGCATCGTGAAAGCGGCCAGTTCCATAAACAAGACTCGCATTTGCCTTGAGGCGCACACCGCAGCCGACGCCAGAGAAGGGCTCTTCATAGCTTTGCGCATCGTTCAGGCGTCCGGTGCCGCCAACAGCCATTTCAAAGTTAGCATTGGTTTTGTCGCCCAAAATATACATCCACGAGCTGTGCTGTTTGGCTGTGTCAGTGATGGAGGGTTTTGGAAGCGTGATCTGCCACACTTCGGCTTTGGTGCTTGTGTCATCAACCTTGCCCAAAGTGACCATTGTAGGAATTGTGTCGTCGCCCGCTTTTTGCACTTCCGCAAGATAAGAGAAGCCGTCTTTGCGACCGAAGAGCACCGTGAGCGTGCCGCCGCCGGTTTGTGCCATGTCTTCCTTGCACGAGAACCAGAAGCTCGCGCTACCTGTGAGAGTGTTGCTGCTGTCAGGAAGTTCGCTCAGAGCCCATTCCTTGGGAGCTTCTGTGACACACTTGCGTGCGCCGGATTTATGACGAGTGTCGAGCTCTGCAAGGCGCTCGTCGACCATTTTTAGGCGATACATAAAGTCGGTTGGACCAGGGCTGAAAAATCGTGTTTTAACTTCTTCAAGCTCTTTTCCAGCTGCCAACTCGTAGGTTTCTGTGAGCCCAGCCGCTTTAGAGCCGGCAGCGAGTCCTGCAGGGGCGCTTGCTTTAACAGGCACCAAAAGTTGGCCCATGCCAATAGGGTCGCCTTTAGGTGAGACCTTTTTGGAGCATCCAGCGACAACTCCAAACACAGTTGCAAGTCCGGCACCACCAACAACCAAAAGCGACTTATTGAGATTAGAACCAAAATTCATGGAGACCCTCCTTTAAAGTGAAATTTGACAACTCTGTTCTTGAAAACCGAGTTGATTGGCATTGATTCTAACTTAGAAGCCTGATTGGTACGTTCCCCGAATTTGAGAAAAGCTTTGCATTTTCCGCCAAAGAGAAAAGTGTGATAAAAAATTGACTCTGAAATGATTCGGAAGGGGCGTCTGATGCAAACGAGTGCTGAAAAGCAAGCGATATTGTTTGGTTCACATCGCGGAGCGCTGCGTTATTTGCTTGTAAAAGACGCTCACTTTGCCCACGAAATTTGCACTCGCAGCAAATTAGAGGTCAACGAGCTCCTCACCACAGATAGACCAGTGGATCCTCAGGTTGTTGATTGTTTATGGCAGCGGATCGAATTTTTTGCTCGGAAAGAGTATTCGCTTTGGCTCGATGCGGGTCGTCTCTTTCAGCTGCGTGATTTGGGCGAGCTGGCGTGGCTTATTTACTATGCGGAAAATTTTCACGCAGCTATCTCTGCATTGCAAAAGTTCGTTTTGAAGGGCGAAGTTGAAATCGAGACAGTGGGCGACAAAACACTCGTGAGTCTTTCAGCAAACCAGAGCATGAGCGGGCTGATGGTTCAGTATTTTGTTGCTGGATTTCTTGTGAGCATGACAGGACTCGGGATCCCGCAGAATTTGATCAAAAAGATTTTTTTACCTGAGTGGGTTGCTCCGGCTGATGAATTCGAGTGCAAGCAATGGATTGAGCAGGCCCGCAAAGAGTTTCGAGTTCCTATTTCATTTACTGGCAAGAAAATAGTTTTTAAGCTTGAAAGTAAAATTCTCTCTGTAAAACTTCGAACTGCGGATCCTGCGATACACGCGTTCTTTAAGAACAGGCTCGATAAATGTGAATTGCCTGAAGAGTCCCGCAAAGACACTGAAAACGACTCTAAGCTTGTAGCACAGCTCAAAAAAAGCATTAAAGCGGGTTTGAATTCGTCGCGACTCGATGCAAAGAATATCGCCGAGAGCG
>Ga0214923_10003836_pt1 | contig 18612 bp, 15 predicted proteins | sample LL1510_MetaG_FD_177993 | JGI IMG/M metagenome (GOLD analysis project Ga0214923, IMG submission 177993) | Freshwater microbial communities from Lake Lanier, Atlanta, Georgia, United States - LL-1510 | ecosystem: Environmental > Aquatic > Freshwater > Lake | place: USA: Georgia | collected... | reverse complement strand
GCTGTAGATACGGATATACCAGGAGTTTCAATTTTTGCCTTCTTGGAGTCATCGGAAATAGACTTAAATTCAGAAATACTTTCCAATCTATTCAACATATTAGTAATACGTGAATCATAAGAATTTTCTTTTGAATGTAAATCATTCAATTGCTTTGTAGCATCAGCAAGTTTTTGTCGAAGAGTTTCAAGCTCACGCTCTTTGTCTTCCATAGCCAGCTTCATTTTATCATTTTCAGCTCTCAATCCTTCATTTTCAGATTCAAGCCTATCATTCTCTGCACGTAAGTCAGATATTAATTCCAGTGCTTTGATGACTTTCGATTCTAGCTCTTCCAGACTTTCCAATGCTATCATATTATTCTTCCTCTTTATAGGTTTCGGTAGATTTAAGCCGCCAGCTTTGTCTTTTCCACTAAAGCCGCAAAAACTTCTTTATCGTTATAAGCTAAATCAGCTAAAGTTTTTCGATCTAGATTTATTCCGAGTTTTTTCAAGGAATGCATAAATTTTGAATAAGATAGTCCATTTTCTCTAACTGCCGCGTTAATTCTTATAATCCATAAATTTCTAAATTCTCTCTTTTTAGCTCTTCTATCTCTATATGCCCACTGCCCCGCCTTCCAAACTGCACTCAGTGCTGTTCTATAGAGCTTAGATCTTCCACCTCTAAATCCCTTAGCGGCTTTTAGAATTTTTTTTCTTCGATTTTTGTGTAGCGTTCCGTTTACTGCTCTTGCCATTATCTTACTCCATAGGGTAATAATTCAATAATTCTGCCCATATCAGACTCATGAACCAAGGTGGTTCCACCCAATCCCCTTTTTCTTTGAGGAGATTTCTTGGAGAGCTTATGTCTTAGGTGACTATGAGCTCTTTTTATTTTACCATTTTTTGTAAATTTAAATCTTTTTGCCGCAGAGCGGTTTGTTTTTAATTTTGACATATCAAAATCCTTTAAAATTATTTCGGGTTTATCAAAGCTACAATCTGCTTACCATCATGAACAGGAGGCTTTTCTGGAATCCCACTTTCCTTTAGCTCTTCAATCATCTTTACTATAACATTCATACCTAGTTCGGCATGCGCCATTTCTCTACCTTTGAATCGAAGTGTTACTTTTACTTTATCGCCTTTAATTAAGAAATCTACTGCTTGGCGTTTTTTTATCTCAAAATCATGTATATCGATTCTTGGTCTGAGTTTAATTTCTTTTATTGTTATAACATGTTGTTTTTTCTTAGCTTCTTTGGTCTTTTTTAACTGCTCAAACTTAAACTTTCCATAGTCTATAATTTTGCAAACAGGAATTTCTTGTCCACTTGATACTTCTACTAAATCAAGATTTTCTTCCTTTGCTTTTTCCAATGCCACAGTGAATGGTACGATTTCAGAGCCAGTATCACTGACCAATCTGACCTGCATGACTCCTGTAATTTGTTCATTAATTCTTTGGCTTGCTACTTTTTCAGTACCATATTTCTGATTTGGCTTTTTGTGCATCAATTCTCCAGTATCGGTTTACTATGTTTTATTTTTTATTTAAAATTCAACAATTTTTTGAGGCTATGAAAATAGAACTTACTATTTTTAGTAGGTTTTATTAATTTTCTAATTCTTTTAATAATATTTCCATAAATTCTTCACGGGAAAGAGTGTTGGTAGATTCCTCCCCTCTTTTTCTATAGGAAATAGATTTTGAATCCCGCTCCTTATCTCCAATAATTATCAAATAATTCACTTTTTTTAAGATAGAATCTCTGATTTTATACCCTATTTTTTCATTTCTGAGGTCTAATTCGACATGATATCCCTTGCTTTTAAATAGATTAGCCAATTCATTTGAATACTCAGAATGAGACTCAGCAACAGAAAGAATTCTCAATTGATTGGGTGAAATCCAAAATGGAAACTTGCCCTCAAAATGTTCTGTTAGAATACCAATAAATCTCTCTAGGGATCCATAGATTGCCCTATGAATCATAACAGGTCTGTGTTTTTTTCCATCATTTCCGGTGAATTCCAATTCAAATCTTTCTGGCATAGAAAAATCTAACTGAATTGTTCCACACTGCCATAATCTTCCAATACTGTCTTTTATGTTGAATTCGATTTTCGGACCATAAAATGCACCCTCTCCCTCTTTGATAGAGAAAGGGATATTTTTTTTGGACAATGACTCAGAAAGGGCATTTGTTGCAAATTCCCAATCTTCTGCCTTTCCTACAGATTTCTCAGGTCGAGTAGCTATATATGTTTTGAATTCTGTAAATCCGAACTTCTTATAGACAGAAAAAGTAAAATCGATTAAATCTTCCACTTCCTTGCCCAAATAATCCAAAGGTGTATAGATATGTGCATCATCTTGGGTAAATGCTCTCACACGAAACAGTCCGTGTAACACACCACTCAATTCATGCCTATGGACTGTGCCCAATTCAGAAAAGCGAAGAGGTAAGTCCCTATAGGAGTGTAGATGATATTTATAAATTAGATTACAACCCGGACAATTCATAGGTTTAACTGCAAAATCTTGCTCATCTATATCAGTGAAATACATATTTTCTTTAAAATTATCCCAATGACCAGACCTTTTCCATAAATCAGAATTTAGTATCATGGGTGTTCTAATTTCTTGGTATCCTCTAGTAAGACACTCAGATCTTATAAAACTTGCTAATGTATTCCATAGTGAGGTTCCCTTTGGGTGCCAGAAGGGAAAACCTGGAGCTTCTTCTTGGAAAGAAAATAAATCCATTTCTTTCCCAATTTTTCTATGGTCTCTTTTTTTTGCTTCTTCCAATGTGAATATATACTCATCTAGCTCTTTCTTAGAGAAAAATGAGACTCCATAAATACGCTGTAGCATTCTATTTGAGGAATCAGCCTTCCAGTAAGCTCCTGAAATTGCAGTTAATTTAAAGGCTTTTATTAATCCAGTTTTGGGAATATGTGGTCCTCTGCATAAATCAAACCATTCTCCTTGGTAGTACAAAGATACTGTTTCACTTTTAAACCCAGAGATTAGCTCTACTTTATATTTTTCTCCCATTGAGTTAAACTTTTGTAATGCAGATGGAATACTTAATTCCTCCCTCCGAACTTCCAAGTTTTCTTTGACGATCTTTTCCATTTCTTTTTCGATTTTATTTAAATCTTCAGGAACAATCTTATCTTCTCCAAAATCAATATCGTAATAAAAAAATCCGGGACCATTTTCTATTACAGGTCCCACTGTCAACAAAGCCTTTGGGTATAACCTTTGAACTGCCTGACCCAGTAAATGGGCACTAGAATGAGAAAAAATTTCTCTCCCTTCTTTTGATTCTATCGTTAAAACTTCAAAACTGCAATCTTTATCAATTTCTGTGCTTAGATCTTTTTCAATTCTATCAATCTTAACAGCTAGTGCGGATTTATATAAACTTGTACTAATGGATTGAACTATGTCTTTTGCATTAGTATTTTTGGGAAACTCGCGAATTGAGTTATCTTTTAATTGAATTTTTATTTTTTCAAGAGGCATCTAATTCCCCCAAATCATTAATAAATGAAATCATCTCTTCTCTTTTGGTATACAATGATGAACGATTAACTATTAATCTAGCCGTAGATTTTAATATTGTGTCATACTCTTTAAGTCCATTTGCCTTTAATGTTTCTCCGGTTTCCACTAAATCCACTATACAGTCTGACAGTCCAACTAGAGGTGCTAGTTCAATGCTTCCATAAAGTTTAATAATTTCACAGCTCATACCCTTAGTAAAAAAGTATTCTTTAGCTAATTGAGGATATTTAGTAGCTACGCGTAATTTACGTTGGTATTTATTTAGATCAAAGCCTGACTTTGCCGCTAAGGATAATCTACATTCTCCAATTTTTAAAGAGATAGGAACTACTAAATCATAAGAGCCTTCTCGTATTACATCCCAACCAACAATTCCTGCATCTGCGGCTGATTCCTCTACATAAGTTGGAACATCCTGGGCTCTAACTAAAAGAATTTTTAACTTTCCTATAGAATCTATAAAAGCTAACTCTTTTGATTTTTCATTTGGTTTTTCTGAAATCCATTTTGCTTTATACAACAGATTAATGGATTCTTCAGCAAGTCTACCCTTCGGCAGTGCTAAGACAAACAATTCTTAACCTTTGTTTATTTTTAAAATAAGGTAAGTGGACATCAATTTAGGTTGCTTTAATGCAAAACCTAATTGTTCGCTGTCCAATTCTAATACTTTTTTTAAATCAGAAATTGAACCTTCTTTGTCTCCTAACTCGAATTTCAAACGTCCTATTTGAAAAAGAGTCCAACTATTCATAATCACCATCTCTTTCTTGCCAGAGATTTGCTCTTCTGCTTTTTTATATGCTTCTAGGGATAATTTTTTATCTCCTGCCTGCTCGCAAAAATTACCCTGAAGATAATAGAAATAGGCTTTTAACTCTTTTGGAGTTTCTATAGAATTTGCAATTTTCTCTGCATACTGGGATGCTTTTTGGAATTCTCCATTTTTAATATGGATATCCATAATTTGTTTGGAAATTCTTAAGGTGGCTGATTTAGAAGAATGCTCCTGTAAAAATCCTTCCATTTCCTTCAATCTTGAAGGATCGGATTCGGAAAGTTTTTCTATTTTTTTTTCTAGTTTTTCAGATTCAAGAATAGCCTGTTTCTCTTTGTACTTACTATATTCCCCAATTGCTATCAGAGAACTTAGTATGACAAAAATAAATACCAAAGAAAATAGAACTCGAATCCTATTCTCTTGAATTTTATAAGAAATCTTGGTAAGAAATTTCTCAAGGAGAGTTTTCTCCCCTCCTTCTAATTCTTGCTCGAACTCCTGTACTTGCTTATTTTGTTGGAGTGAATTTCTGAATTTCTTTCTGTCGAATTTAGCCATTTTTATTTATTCTGAAGATTGATAAAGCTACCCAGAGTTCCATGGGAAGGTGAATCGTCTTGCTTTAAATATCTTGACATTTCTTCTTTTTCAAGTGCCTTATCAAAATCTTTGATAGAAAGAGATATTTTTTTAGAATCAGGTTCAATCTTTAGTACAACAGCTTTAATTACTTCACCCGCTTTATAAATTTCTTCTAATTTAATGTTTTTTCCATCTGGAATTTGTGATACATGTACGAGTCCCTCGTATCCAGGCTCTAATTCAACAAATATACCAAAAGATACAACACTTTTGATTTTACCAGTGATGATAACACCTACAGGGTATTTTTTCTTAATTGATTCAAATGGATTTTCTTGGAGTTGCTTTAGACCACAAGAAATTCTTTGGGTTTCTCTATTTACATCAATAATTATATATTTAACAACTTGACCCTTCTTTAAAAGATGAGTTGGATCTTTTACTTTTTCATCCCAGGTAATATCCCCAATATGAATTAACCCTTCTATTCCAGCTTCTACTTCAACAAAGGCACCATATTTAGTAATACCAGTTACCTTTCCTTCTAGAACATTTCCTTTTCTAACGTTAGAAGTTAAATTATCCCAAGGATTTGGTAAAAGTTGTTTGAGACCCAAGGAAAGTCTCTTTCTTTCTAAATCTATATCCAAGACTACGGAATCTACTTCTTGCCCTTTTTTCAGGACTTCTTTAGGATGAGGAGGTTTTTTTGCCCAGCTTAGCTCCGATGAGTGTATTAATCCTTCTAGACCTTCTTTGAGTTCAACGAAAACTCCAAAATTAGTTAGAGAAGTAACAATACCTCTTACCACCATGTCTTTTTCTAATTCTCTCCCAGCCCATACCCAAGGATCTTCGTACATTTGCTTAATCCCTAGGCTCAATCGATTATTTGCTGGATCAATCTCTAGAACTAACAATTCAACAGACTGCCCAACTTGAAAATATTGTTTAAAAGGAGCAAATTTTTTATAAGAAATATCATTTTGACGGAGGAGACCCTCGATTCCCTTAACAGTGCAGAATACACCAAAGCTAGCAATCTTAGAGACTACCGCTGAAACCTTATCTCCAACCTTTACAGATAAAATTAATTCATCCCATTTTTCTTTATTGATTTCTTCGAGAAGTTTCCTTCTGGAAATTAAACCACTTCTCCCTTTTTCATTGAGTTTAATTATTTTAAAATCAAGGGATTGGCTTTTTAACTCTTCCAGTGTGGTATATTTCAAACCCAACTGAGAAGCAGGTAAAAACATTCTTACGCCTTCCACATTGACTATAAATCCCTTTCCTTTCTCTTCTGATTCCAGACGACCTGTCACCTGCAAGTTTTTTGCAAAAGCCTCTTTTATGGTATCCCAACCCCTTCTGGCATCTGCCTCAGTTTTAGAGCAGACTAACAAATCAGAATCGGTGTCAGTTTCTTTGAATTTGATTAAGACTGAAATCTGGGTACCTCTATGGGGAACCTCGGAAAACTCAGATAATGGCACATAACCATCTGATTTAGCTCTAAGGTCTATATAGACTCTTTGGTCAATAACATCGAGGACTTTTGCCTCAATGATTTCTCCTCTTCTAAATGATCTTTCGTCTGCTTCAAGTGCAGACTCAAGTAGAGAGTTTTTGGAATTGGTATTAGCTTGTGGACTCAATGTTTACCGGGAAATATACGTAAATTTGCCCAGGATTTAAGAATTCGGGAAGATCCGACTATAACCTGGACAGGATCATATTAATTACAATATTTTTAGATAGATTAGAAGTGTCAATTAAGATTGCATCATCAGCCTTTTTCAAGGGAGCGATTTTGCGGAATAGATCAGATTCATCTCTTCTGATTATTTCCTCTTTTAGTTGATTAAAATCTATATTGACCCCTTTTTCAGAATATTCATCGTAGCGTCTTCTCGCCCTTACTTCAGGATCTGCTGTCAAATAAATTTTTAGGTAAGCATCTGGAAAAACTTCTGTTCCGATATCCCGTCCATCCATAACAATTTTATAACTCGCTGAAAGTTTATATAAATTTTTATTCACAAAATCTCTAACATCCCGTACTACAGCAATATGTTTAATTTCTTCCGTTACTTCTGGATCCCTAATTTCTTTGGATACATCTAATAAATTTAAATAAGTTTTATTCTCTTCTGTCTTACTCAAATTGGAATCTAATACTATTCTATTTAAGAATAAATTGATATCTTGTTGAGTTAACCAATCTTTGAAGTTATCAATACTTTTTTCTTTTTTATATATACTAAGTATGTAGTATGTAATAGCCCTATAATATGCTCCTGAATCCATATAAAAGAAATCTGACCTACCAGCTATTTCCCTAGCTACAGAGCTTTTACCTGATCCAGCTGGTCCATCTATTGCAATTATATTTCTGTTCACTTTTATTCCTTTTAATTATTTTTGTGAAAATTCGATAGCATAATAATTAAGTTCAGCTGAACTATTTTTACTATTTATTCGCTCAAAACAAATATTTGTATTACCAGATTCTGTTCCACTTGAGTTAGAAAAATAACCTGTAAATGAGGAAGAATCTAGGGCATCGGAAGTGCTTGATCCAGATGATATATTATTACTAAACAATAATAATGAATTCTCATTACTGCTCAATGAAGTATCTAAAGGTTTTATACTTTTTGTTATAGAAGTTGAAACCGTACTACTTCCATAACTTATGTTGACTGACCCGGTAAATTCAATTACGAAATAGCTTATATTAATTGTTCCCGCAGTTCCTTTCCGATTAAATTGAATTGTAGAAGAATTTTGAAATCCTCCCTTAATAAAGTAATTAGCTTCCTCCCCATTAATACTTGTGTCTGAATTTATAGAAAAAATTAGAATTGATTTATTTAAGTTAACTTGATTAATACTTTTTGTAATTGAATCCGTTGAGGCAGAAATTGTCAATTCTCCACTCTGAATTATTGATTCTTCAATTTGCACTTTTTGATATACAATCTTGGAAGAGAATCCTCCTCCTGAAAAATTTCTTTTAAATTCGAGTTTTTGATTGGACGTAAATGATGATTTGAACAACCTTGCCACATCTAAAGAATTGCTTGAAGATGTTCCTCTTGATGAGTGTACTACAAAATTTTTAGTTAAATCTAGTTGAACTCCAAAATCCAATACTTTTCCTAAACTATTTACTCCAACTTCAATTTCATCCCTACTCACAGCTATTCCATTAGAAAATTCAATCACTGAATAGCGAGCAAATGTACCTGAATATTCCCCTCCTGTATCAAATATTATTGAATCTCCGGTTGCACTTAATTTACAGGTAGACACATAACTCAGAGTTGAACCACCATATCGATATGAACAAAGTAGTAATGACTTATCTAAAGTAACTTTTCTACTTAAAGCTACGGTTGTACTAGGCCCTGTTAAACTTACTTCTGAAGTTTGTATAGCTCCATTTAGTTTGACAGATGTTGAAAGAACTAAGGGAGTTAAAGCCCCTCCTATAATAGCCGGGGATTGGTTTAATCCGCAATTTTCAAATTGAAATGTAATAGAAAATACTAGAAAAAAAATTTTAATCTTATATTTCATTTTTTACATTTTCCACTATATATTTTCGGACTTTAATTAGAAGAGAATCAAATGTTTCCTCATAAATCATTATATCACTGGGACTATTTTTTAATTGAAAAGTTTTTTTGTAATATAAATCGTAATATTCAGATAATAATAGAGATACAGCCCTATCTTTTTCGACTATTTTATAAGAATTAATTATTTCCGAATAAACTTCTGTTTTTATATATCTTTTTAAATATTGTAATTTGGAAAAAAAATCCTCATAAGAAAAATTATATTCTTCTTTTAATCTTGAGATTCTTACTTGTAATGGTAATTCAATCCAGATTCTTTTTGCTTTTTGAAGATGATTGTAAATTTGAGTTGGTAATAGTAGGTTTCCAATTTTACGACTTTCACCCTCAAAAATTATATAGCTATTTTTTTTTAATTTATTTAATCTCTCGTAAATACATGTCTCAAAAAATTTTTGTGAGGGCTGTGAATTTACCTTATTCCCAAAAACTGAGCCATTGTGATTAGCAAATTTTTCAAGATTTAAGACAGGAAATCCTTCTTCTTCTAATTTAGATAAAATTTCAGTTTTCCCAGAACCACTTAGTCCGTGTAGTACATAAACAGATTGAATATTTAAATCATTTAAATCAGAATTGACTTTACTTCTATATTGTTTATAACCTCCATTTAAGATATAAGTTTTGTATCCTATTAAATCCATTACAGTAAAAAGAGAGGTCGATCTCATTCCTCCCCTCCAGCAATAAATTAAAAATTTTGTTTCAGGTTTTCTTAGATCAATTTGCTTGAAACTTATTTCGGACTTTTCAATTTTATCAAGGATGGAAGATATATTTTTGGTAATTAATTTTGCACCAAACTGTTTTGCTAAAAAAGTATCTTTTTTATAAAGTGTTCCTACAAGAATTCTTTCTGAATTGTCTAAAACAGGGAAATTCTCAGAATTAGGGATATGATCTTCCTCAAATTCAGCAGGACTTCTCACATCAATTATACGAAAATCTCCCCTTTTGAATTCTTCTAATTCATTTGCAAATATATATTTTGATGGAGGTATCATTCGTAATTTTATTCCTATTGAAAAACTTTCTTGAAATTCCACCCCTAGAAAGTCCCTTACAACTAAAGGAATTATTATTATGAAATTAAATCAAAAAAATGCAAGTTCAAAAGCTGATCAAGTACTTTTAATTATATTAGATGGAGTAGGATATTCAGAAAAAGGAGCTGATTTAGGTAATGCTGTAAGTGGAGCAAATCTACCTAACTTAAACTATCTATGGAATAACCATCCAACCCTGCACATTCAAGCACATGGGAAAGCAGTTGGTATGCCCTCTGATGAGGATATGGGTAACTCAGAAGTTGGACATAATGTTTTAGGTTGTGGTCGTGTTTTTGATCAGGGTGCAAAACTAGTTAGCAATTCTATTGATACAGGTGAGATGTTTCGTGGGCAAACTTGGAAAGATTTAATTGCAAATGTAACTAATAACCAATCCACCTTACATTTTATAGGGCTCTTATCAGATGGAAACGTTCATAGTCATATAGATCATTTGAAAGCAATGCTCAAGGTTGCAAAATCAGAAAATGTGCAAAAAGTGAGGCTACATATACTTTTAGATGGAAGGGATGTCCCAGAGAAATCAGCACTTGAATATATTAATCCAATAGAGAATTATATCTCAGAATTACGATCTGATGATTTTGATGTAAAAATTGCTTCTGGTGGAGGTCGTATGACAATTACCATGGATAGATACGAAGCAGATTGGAGCATGGTAGATAGAGGGTGGAATGTTCATACTTTAGGAGTGGGAAGACAGTTTTCTTCAGCAAAAGAAGCAGTGGAAACTTTCAGAAAGGAAAATCCCGGAGTAATCGATCAGTATCTTCCAGAGTTTGTAATTGCTGAAAATAATAATCCAGTTGGGAAAATTGTGGATAATGATTCTGTTATCTTCTTCAATTTTCGTGGAGATAGGGCAATTGAAATTTCAAGAGCATTCACAGAAAGTATGTTCGATAAATTCAATCGGCCATATTTCCCAAAAGTCTTTTTCTCCGGGATGATGCAATACGATGGTGATTTAAAAATCCCAAAAAACTATCTTGTTTCCCCTCCTGCCATAGACAAAACTATGGGAGAATATATGGCAAAAAACTCAATTACACAATATGCAATCTCTGAAACACAAAAATATGTACACGTTACTTTTTTTTGGAATGGAAACCGTAGTGATTATTTCGACAAAAATTTAGAAACTTATGTTGAGATTCATTCAGATATTATTCCATTTGACCAAGCGCCCAAAATGAAAGCAAAAGAAATAACAGATACTTTAATTCCTGCAATGGAATCTAAAAAATATAAATTTATGAGAGTAAACTATGCGAATGGTGACATGGTTGGTCATACAGGTAATTTTCAAGCAACTGTAAAAGGACTTGAGTTTTTGGATGAATGTGTCTCTCGTTTAAAAGAAGTAGCAGATAAAACCAGCACTGTACTACTAATAACTGCCGACCATGGTAACGCAGACGAAATGTACCAATTAGATAAAAAGGGTGGTTTATTATTAGATAAAGAGAATCATCCAAGTCCTAAAACTTCTCATACTCTAAATCCAGTTAATTTAGTACTCTACGATCCAAAAAATAAATTTAAATTAAATGTAAATATAGATAAACCAGGATTGGCGAATATTGCATCAACAATTTTAGACTTACTTGGATACGAAGCTCCAGAAGATTATCATCCTTCATTATTATTAGGCTAATAATTCAAAGTAATTTTATTTAATTTGTATTTATATTATATAGATATATTATATGGTCTAATGATTTTATCATTTTGACGGTGTGTGAATTTGAATAAAAATGACAGAATATGAAGAAATTTTTACATTATAAAAATTCAAAACTTTTTAATTTTCTTTGTTACATTTGGACTGGTGTACTCTGCTATTTGGCATTTATGCCCTATAATTTATCTGTACTAACTTTTATTGCACCTTTTGGATTGTATTTCTTAAACTACAAGTACAAAAATAATTATAAAGAATTATTTATTCAGGGAGTAATGGCGGGATGTTTTATTACATTTTTTTCATACTACTGGATGAATCACTTATTTGTTGTATTTGGAGGGTTTCCACTCCCAATAGCAATTATTTTATTTGTAATATATTCAGTTGTAACAAATACTAGATACGGAATTTATTTAATAGCATTTGATTTAATGAGAAAACATACTAAAATGTACTCTCCAATTCTTGCTTCATTTTCAATTATTTTTGCAGAGTTCTTCTCTTTTCAAATATTCCCATATTATTTTGGAAATTTAGTTGCTGGTGATATTAATTTATCTCAAAATATAGAATATATTGGTATTTATGGACTTAGCGGTTTAGTTTTTTTTATATCATATTTTATATTCAAATTACTTACTAATTATAAATTATTGTTCAATAAAAAATACTCTATAAGAATGATTAAATTTTCTATTCTACCTATTGCTATTCTAATGTTTAGTTATCTATTCGGGTACTACCTTAAATATAAATGGGAAAACTATCCTATTTTTGGAAATAAAAAAATAATTATGATACAACCAAATGCTCCTTTAGAGTTTAGGGATGGGAGAAGTATTACAAAAACACTCGATGATTTAATGATGAGCATTGAAGAGTTGGCAATAAAAGGAGGAGAAGGAGTAAATCCAGACTTAATTGTTTTACCCGAATCTGGTGTTCCTTTTTTTTCAGCAAATAATATAAGAGCAACAAATATATTTCATAGGACATACAATGAAAGATTTGAAATTTTAATTTATCTTTTAGCAAATAGATTTAAAACGAATATATTTTTTAATGAACTAGATGCAACATTTATTAATGATGATATAAAAAGAGATAATCAAAGATTTTATAATAGTTCTACTTTATATGATCCTAATGGTATAAGAAAAGATAACTATCAAAAATCTTATCTACTTGCATTTGGAGAGTATATTCCTTTTGGTGAAATTTTCCCAGTATTATACGATATTTTACCACAGGTTGGTCATTTTTTACAAGGAAATAAATTAAATTTAATAACATATTATGAAAATTCAAACCCTCCAATTCCTTTAAATAAATCTCATTTGAGATGGATAGATTCCAGTTTTATGAATCTAAATTCTATTAAAGATTACTATAATGCTTATAAAAGTGAAACAACTGAAGCTGGAAAATTCTTACCTTTAATATGTTATGAAGTGATAATACCTGAATTTGTTAGAAAATTTAAAGATAGTGGTAATCCAGATTTTATTGTGAACATAACTAATGATAAGTGGTATGGTCCTTCTGTTGAAAGTTTTCAACATCTTGAATTGGCTAGGATTAGATCTATTGAATTTAGAAGATGGATGGTACGCTCAACTAACTCTGGCACATCCGTATTCGTTGATCATTTAGGTAGAATTTTAAATAATAGCTATACTCCCCAAGAAAAGGCAACTGTAGTATCCGCTCAAATTGATATTATAAGATCCGAGCCTACTTTTTACCTTAAATATGGTGATTTATTATCATGGTTATATATAATATTAGTATCACTATATGGACTGAAGTTGAAATTCTATAAAAATTAATTTTCAATTGATTCAGAGAGTTCTTTTTTGCTTAATTGAAAGGAATTTATAAATTGATAAATAGTGTCTATATGCTCATCTAATGGAGCTTTTTCTTTGTTACCTAAGTCATACAAGTAGTTATCAAATAGATGAAAATCAAATATTTTTAGCTCATACTCGGGTAACATGATAATGATATTTTCAGAATGCAGATCTAAAATTAAATTTTCTTTTTCTGAAAGATATCGCGTAGCTTCAATTACCCTATGAAAATTAAAGGCAATTTTTTTTATTTTCTGTCTAGATACTTCACCATATTTTTCATAATTAAAATCTAATTTCCAGGATGGAGATAATAAATCCTGAAAGAAATTTTGATTTAACCTCTCTTTTAACAATACAAACTCTTTTAAATGCTTACCTGGTATTAAAGTCTGATTATCACATGGAATTAAATGTACCATAGGAAAATTTAAAAATCCCTTTCTAAATCTTTGACCCATAAAATGTCTTGTTGGTAATACGAGATCGGGGAGTAAAGTTTTTATTTTCCAATAATGAAGTCTTTCCAATCCTAATCTACGAAAATTAAAAATTAATTTATCCCGATAACTTGAACTTTTATTTTTATTATAATAATAATCATATAATTGATATTCTTCAGGTTTTATATAAGATTGAATATCTTTTGAAACTTTTTTAAAAAGTGACCCAAACAATGGATCCGATGGAAATTTTGATTTTCCTACTTTTAGAACTTGATTCCAAGGAAGTCGATATACAAATTTATAAGATCCTCTACCAATATAATCTTCATTAGAAATAGGCATAAATTCATCAAAATATTCACCTTTATATTTAAATGTTACTCTAAATACATGTGTTACTGGAAATATATTCTCATAAATATTCCGGAATAGGCTTGATTTTCTTAAACCCATATCCACGGGTAAGTACTCAATTGGAATAGGTGGGAGTTTGTAAAATCTATCTTTAATAAACTCTTTATCGATACCCTTTTCCAAATAATCGATGAAGCTAGATACATCATTAAATTTGTTAAATTTAATGTAATTAAATAACTTTTCTCTCCAGTTTGATTTATTAATTTCAGACATTTCGTTTTAAAATTTCTAAAATTTTATCTCCGAATTTTTTAACCTTTTCATTTCCCATTCCCTTAATTTGAATTAACTCAGCTAAACTTTTTGGCTTTTCTTTAGAAATTCTTAATAATACATTATTTTGTAAAACCATATACTTCTTCCATTTTAAATTTCTTGCTTCTCTATCTCTAAAATTTTTCAACTCTCTTAATAAATTCGGAGAATCATTATCTGTTTTTTTATTTTTTTTCCTTGGAATTGGAGGATATAATTTATAATATAATTTAGTATATTTTCCAGATGTAATCTTGATATCACCTTGATCAATCATGGACTCAATTTTTTTTTGTATTGCTAAATCTGTAATTTTTGCTAATAAACCATAGTTCTTATCTTTATCTAATTTTCTTCTTAGTATCTCAGATGCCTTACTTCCCTTTAATAATCCTATTAATATTTTTTTACCAAACTTTGCTGGGTTATCTCTCAATGAGTCAATTATTATCAAATTTTCATTATCCGTAAACTCATGTTTAGATTTTTCCTCTTTAATTTTTATTTTTTTTGATTCTAATTGTAGTACATTTTCTAATTTTTTGTTAGAATTTGAACTTAAACAATTATCACATTTACTACACTTATTTATTTGTTCATCAAAATATCTGCATAATAAAACTTGACGACATTCATTAGATAATGAATATCTTTTTATTTGTTCAAGTAATACAGACTTATCTTCTATATCTTTAGAATTTGAAGCTAAATATCTTCGTATATTAAAATCAGAATTTTTATAAAAAAGCGTACATTTAGAAGGATTTCCATCTCTACCTGCTCTTCCAGCTTCCTGATAATATGCTTCTATAGATGCAGGCACTTGATAATGTATTACCATTCTTACATCAGGGAAATCAACACCCATTCCAAATGCATTTGTTGCCACTAATATTCTATTTTTACCAAGTGAATAAGAATTATGAGTTTTTATTCTAACTGTATCCTTTTGACCTGCATGATACTTATTTACTTTGTATGCATTAGTCTTTAAAAAATCATTAACTTCATCTACTTTTTTTCTCGTAGAACAATAAATAATTATCCTTCCGTTTGAAACAGAATCTATAAGTTCTTTTAACTTCTCATTTTTATCATTATCACTTTCAAAATATTCAACTGAAAATTCTAAATTTTCTCTTTTAAAAGTATTTGTTACTATTTCAGGATGAATTAAGTTAAGAGAATTAGATATGTCTTCCATAACTTTCTTAGTAGCAGTTGCAGTTAGTGCTACTATTGGAATTTTTTTACTTGGAAATAATTCTCTAATTTTATAAAGACCTGAATATTCAGGTCTAAAATCATGGCCCCATTGAGAAATACAATGTGCTTCATCAATAGCAATTAATTTTAAATCCATTTTTTTAAGCATAGTTAAAAAATATTGGGATAATGCTTTTTCTGGTGATACATATAAAATTTTTATTTTACCCTGTACGGCTTTGCTCAGTGCAGTTATTTGCTCCAACTCATCTTGACTTGAATTGCAATACATTGAGTCTATTCCAAATTTATTCAAAGAATCAACTTGATCTTTCATTAATGAAAGTAAGGGGGAGATGACTAAAACAATTCCAGGTTTTGGTGTTATTGCAACATACTGATAAATTAAAGACTTGCCTGCTCCAGTAGGCAAAATACACAAACAGTCTTTATCTTTCAAAATAGTTTGAATTGCTTTTAATTGTCCATTTCGAAATTGATCGAAAGAAAAAAACTTTTTTAAATTTTTTAATAATTCAAGTTCTGAATTCAATTCAGTTTAAATTATCTTTTAGCAAATTTATTTACTAAATCTATCGAAGTTACTTCGCTAAAATGACCCCAAAGTGAGTCATTTATGAATCTTTTATAAACATGTGCTCTTCTATATCCAAAAAATTTACCAGTATTTTCAATTAAATACTGCTCTAAAGTAAGAGAGTCCTGGACTCCCCTCTTCCTAGTCGCCGCGGCTTGATCAAAAAGAATTTTATAAGATTCCTTTACGACTGAAACACCTTTTGAATAAACTATATATGAATCCACTTGAGATGATTTTAAATCATAAAATTTTTCTGTCCAATAATCAATAATATGTTTTTTTATAATAAATTCAGGTAACAACTTTATCAAATTATTCCTGTTATCAGTTAAATAACAAAAGCCAAAGTCTCTTCGAATCATATCTTCTTGTATTATATTCCAAAGTACAATAGGGCCTATATGATATAAAAATGCATTTGTATCATCAGAAATATCACTAAAATCTTTTGAAATTAAATTAGCCATAGCAAAATCGATTAATGTTGATACCATCTGATTATATTTAGTTGCGGCAGAGTATCCTGAGTTTTTTCTCACAAGAGCTGCTGCTAAGTTTATATTATTATTTTCAGCAGGATTTAGAATTACAAAACTGGAACTATAGAATTTTTGTTCCTCTTCTTTTAAATCTTTTATTTTTACATAGAGAATATAAGAATCATTTCTATTCCACTCTTTTGTACCACGAATTGTTGTAAAAAAATATTCATCTTCGAGTTTTTTATTATCTTTTACTGAATTAATCTTAGGAGTAGGTTTTCTGAATTCTTCCGAATCTACATTTGGAAAAATAGTTGAGTAATCATAATTTTTATCTTCATCATAAATTATATTACTTATCATTAATTGTTTATCAGTTGGAGAAGTTCCAACAATTTTACAAGAAAATGTTTTTTCAATTTTGGACAATAATGTTTTAGTATCTATATTTAACTCAAATATATCTTTTAATATATTACTGTATATTGTTTCATATAATGAGGTTGTTTCTGTGTATGTAGAAAATATCTTCATAGTTGAAAATATAGAGTTCCAAGAATTATCCGCTATCTTCCAAAAAGAGGATAGCCATTCAAATATTATCTTGATTCTGATAAATCCAATTTTTGAAGAATTCGGGGTAGAATCAGGGAACAACTCATAAGCCTGTTTCTCTATCTCAGCCTGCATAGTATGTCCAACCATAGTCATGATAAATTTCTTATGGCTATTTTCAATAGATACCATAAGCTGCTCTATTTCTTCTATCTGTGAATTGATAATTTCTCTAGCAGAAACAGGTAAGGATTTATCCTTTAATGACTCCCGGATTGTTCCTACATATTCTGTATGAACTCCTAATGTTCCGGGTAGGTCTTTTATAAATAGAGAGAAATAGGAGGGCTTACTCATTTTTTATGCGCTTAAAGCAGGCTTCAAACTATTTGTTTTTTTTGTTTTCACTGTTGTTCTTTGCGGTGATTTAGAGGGAACAGAATCCATTATTTCCTTCAATTCATTTTGAGTTATTGTCTCTTGAGATAATAAAGACTTAGCAATTGCCTCTAACTTTTTAGAATTTAACTTCACTAATTCTCGGCCTTTATCTAAACTTTTAGTGATAATACTTCTAACTTCTTCGTCTATCATAGCTGCAAAATGTTCACTATAATATTTTGTTGAATGTCCCATATCTCTAGCAAGAAAAACATTCTCATTAGTTCCATTATAGTTTACTGTTCCTAATTTGTCTGACATACCCCATTCACAGACCATCTTCCTAGCGATATTAGTGGCATGTTGTATATCATTACTAGATCCTGTAGATGTATTACCAAACATAAATTCCTCGGCGATAAATCCACCCATAGCCATTACAATTTGATCTAACCAATAGTTCTTTGGATGAATATGTTTTTCTTCTGAGGGTAAAGATTGAGTCAAACCAAGAGCTCTACCTCTAGGGATGATTGTAACTTTATGAACAGGTTCTGTAAAAGATAAAAGACAAGCTAGTATTGCATGACCCGCTTCATGAAATGCAATGACTTCTTTTTCTTTCTCAGAAATGAAAAATGATTTTCTTTCGGGACCCATCATAACCTTGTCCCTTGCTTCTTCTAGCTCATCCTGGGTTACTCTCTTTTTGTTTTTGCGAGCTGAGAGTAATGCCGCTTCGTTGATTAAATTTGCTAGATCAGCCCCTGTAAAACCAGGAGTGCCTCTTGCAATTGAGTTTAGAGAAATATCAGGTGTGAGAGGAACTTTTTTGGAATGAACTTTTAGAATTTCTTCTCTTCCCTTAACGTCGGGTAGATCAACTACAACCTGTCTATCAAATCTACCTGGTCTTAGCAATGCAGGATCTAATACATCTGCCCTATTGGTTGCAGCAATCACTATCACCCCTTCATTCGGCTCAAATCCATCCATTTCAACTAACATTTGATTGAGTGTTTGCTCCCTTTCGTCATGACCTCCACCTAGTCCTGCACCTCTCAGACGGCCAACTGCATCAA
>Ga0214923_10003835_pt1 | contig 18615 bp, 17 predicted proteins | sample LL1510_MetaG_FD_177993 | JGI IMG/M metagenome (GOLD analysis project Ga0214923, IMG submission 177993) | Freshwater microbial communities from Lake Lanier, Atlanta, Georgia, United States - LL-1510 | ecosystem: Environmental > Aquatic > Freshwater > Lake | place: USA: Georgia | collected... | reverse complement strand
TTTTTACTCTCCACCACACTTGCCAAAAGATCTGGTAAGCCCTGCTCGTGGATGGTGGCAATTTTTTGTTGTAGGAGTTTTATTTTAGCCTGATTAGAATCGATGCACAAAACCTTGTGCCCTTGCTTAGCAAAACAAACAGCAGAGGTAAGCCCAACATACCCACTACCAATAATGGTGATATTCATAGAAAAAATAGTTGATTAAATTTTTTGCATAAAATATTACAACTATTTTTTTAGAAAGCAAAAAGAATTATGGGACTGTTGCATCCCAAATTTGTTTTAATTTTTTGCTAGTTTTTAGGAGAAATTTTAGCTATTTTTGCCCTCATATTAGGCATATTAGGGAAAAAATAGCGAAAAATCGTGTTGTTGCATTGGCACAACTTAAATTTTATATTGTTACATTGGCACAACTAATATTTTATTCTCCAAAAAATGGCAAATAAAGTAAAATATAATTTGGGATGCAACAGCCCCATTATAAGAGGATTATAATTTTTTAAATAGCATTAATCTGTTTTTATCATATATTAATTGATATTCAAGGTCCATAAAAATATTGTTTTTTAGTAATTTATTAACTATGTCTCTACTTTCTGTCCAATTATTTTTTATATCTAGGCTAGCATGCTTTATTTTTTCATTAAAATCATTTTCATTATTCATGATTATGCTATCTCGATGTAATAAAATATAATCAAAATATTGATCTTTTGATAGGTAATTTTTAACAATATTGATGTTATCAAATAATGATATTACTGTAATATTTTTCTTGAAACCAGAGTAAATCATGGGAGCTCTATAATCGGCAAGAATATTTAATTTTTGTTTAGAGTCGCCAACTAAATTTTGCATTTCTTTTTGCGATTCTAAAAGATTTTTAGTATTTTCGTTATTTTTTTTTAGAAAAAATTCTAAATGATAATTAATATTATTTTTATCAATAAAAACACAGTTCAAAATTAATAATAGTATTATTGTAATATATTTTATTTTTTTTGATAAATTATTTAAAGAAATCAACGATAATAATAATAAAAAAGAGAAACTAAAAAAATAATTTGCAATATAGGAAGCCCCTATTTTAATGGTTAATATAATATAAACTAAAGAGGCATTGATAAATAAAAAAATATATAGAAAATCGAACTTATTTTTTTTGTTATGTTTTATATCAAAAATTGCCTTTACAAATAATGTAATCAGGCAAAATACCATCAAATACTTATTTAAATAATAAGAAGAAAAATTTATTAAATTATCTAAAAAACTACTACCATCTCCATAATTTGTTTTAACTTGGTTTAGGTGATAACTCATTTTACTTGCATAATCATTAAATAAACTATGCTTAAAAGGAGATAAAAATAAACTTGGGTTAGTAAATAATATACTAAAGAAAAACAAATATATTGAGAAATAAAGAGATTTTTTGATATTTTCTTTGTTTATTTTAAAACTATATCTATCAACTAATAATGTGCCAATTAAAGGCATAATAATTGCCGTACTTAGCTTTGTTCCGATGCAAGCAGATAAGGTAAGAGCAAGATATTTTAAATCTTTTTTTTCTAATATATCGTTTTTTATTGTTAAATAAAAAGCTAAAATACAAAAAAACGAGCACTGAGCAATGGTTCTAAAACTCATTGCACTAAAAGCAAAAAATGGGTAGCTAATAAAAAATAAAACAATAAAATAGGGTATATATTTATCATCTGTATATTTTTTACTTATTTTAAAGAGTAAAAAACAGCTTCCCGCCATAAAAAATAATGAAATATTTCTTGCCATCGATATTAAAAGAAAATCATAACCTAAAATACTTATTAGATAAAACGGAAATGTAATAAGAGAGTGAATAATCCAAAATACCCAACCATAGCCGTAATCATTGGCAATAAATAGTTTATCTATTTTTAATTGCATCATATTTTCATGAATGTTTCTCATGCTATATTGAAAAGCATAATCATCTACAGAGCGAAACAACAAAATATCAAAAGAGCTAGAAAATACAAAATTCTGTATAAAGAAAAAGATAAATATTAAACAAATACTTAATACAAATATTTTTTCATAAATATCTAGGGGAGTAAAGTTTTTAATTAACGATTTTATGGCTACTCTCATTATATTTCGAATTAAATTGTATTATTATTTCTTGTTTTAAGTATATATTGAAAAGTTCTAGCAATTAATTTTATTTTAGTTTTAAAACTTCCGCCACCTTTTGCTTCTCCGTGAAGTCTCTTTTTAAAATAAACTGGAATTTCTAAAATTTGATAATTATTTATTCTTGCTTGATATAACAAATAAAGATCTAAAGAAAAATCGGAAGGAGCATTATTTTTAATATATCGATCGTAAAAATTTTTTGAAAATAATTTTGGCTGAGCATTGATATCGGTTAAATACTTTTTTAGTAAAAATAATACGATTATTTGCATTCCAAAAGTAAAAAAAGCTTCTGAGAATTTTCTATTTTTTCTTTTGCCTTTGACAATTATATTTTTATCTTCATTTTTTTTATACAATTCTAAAGCCTTTATTATATCTTGCGGATCGGTTTGCATATCGGCATGAGTCCAAGATAAAATATTTCCTGTAGCAACCAACAAAGCCTTATTAATATCGGCACCGTAGCCTTGTCTTGTTTTGTTTAAAATTAATTTAAAATTTTTATCAGGCAAAATTTTAAATAATTCTTCTAATTCTTGCGGGGTTGAATCAGTTGATCCGCCATCGATAACTATAACTTCTATAAAATAAATACTTTGCTCTACTATCTTCTTCAATTGTTGTAATACTATAGTAATATTGGTGGCTTCATTAAAGCAAGGAATGATGATTGATAAATCTGGATTCATATTTTATTATATATTTTCGTTTTTTATAAAATTTTGCCAATATGCAATTGTATTTTCATAATTTTCATAATCTGCTGGGGTTCCCCAGCAGAGATATTTAACATCAAAATAACCAACCTTTAATTTGGCATCAATACAATATTGTAAAACTTTATCAACATAATATTTGCCATCTAAAGTATCTTTATTCCAAATCATCTTTTCAAGATTTGCTAAAAAATCAGAAGCATGTTTAAACCAAAACATTCCTGTGGTTGCATGATCTTGCATCGGATTTTCGCTAATAGTTTTTTTTAATGATAAAAATTCCAGCTCTTTTGAATTTGCTTTAAGTTTTGCCCAGCTATGTGCATTGGGGTTTTGAGCAATATTATTGTCGTTGGTGTGGCTAATCATTAATACATCAAACTCAGATTTTGCTTTATTAAATTCTTGTTCATCATATATAAAGCCATTATCGCAAGCCCCTATAAAAAGCTCATCTTCACTTTGCAAAAATTCTCGAGCTAAAAAACATCCAAATGCCTGATCGAGCAGTACATGATCGTGAATAAATATTGCATTAGGAAAATATTGTAAAATAATATCTTCTGTGCCGTTGGTTTTATGAAAATCTCTATCAATACAAATTATTTTGTTATTTATATTGTCAATTTGAGGAATATCTTTCATGGCACAAATTATCATTGGCAACTTTTTTTGGGTATGCCTGTCGGTTGTTAAAATACATGCTTTATTTGTTAAATATCCAGCATCACTAAATCTAGAGCCCTTTCCACCCATTGGAATAAGTATAATCATAGTTAAAATTTTTTAATAATATTAATCCAAAATAAATATTCTTGTAAATCTTCTGGTGTGCCCCATTGGCAAAAATGCAAAATATTTTGTGGACACCAAACTTTCAAGCCATCTTTAACCATATAATTAAAAGGCAGTGATGCATAATATTCGTTATTTATTATATCTCTTGCATCTATCATTTTTTGACAATATTTTTTTAATATTTCGCCAGTTTTAAAATAATAAACACCAGGTGAATGGTATGATTTAGTTTTGTCTTTATCAAAAGAAAATTTTTCTTTAATTTCAATTAAATTATCGTTTTGATCTAATTTACAAGAAGCATAAAGATTTTTTTCTGGAATTAAATGCGGATGAAACCCAGTATAACAAGGTATTGCTCCGTCGCAATTTCTTTTTGCAACTTGCTCTTTAAATAATTGATAATTCCACTGCATATAAAAATCACAATAACAAATTATTGCTGGAGAATTATTCAAAATAATATCGGAGGCTTTTAAAACATCAAAAACTGGCCCTTTTTTTTGCCAATCATCAATAGCAAAAATTTTGGCATTAGGTGCAATTCTTTTTAGCTCTGGCTTAATATATTGCAAAGAATCGAGATGATTTTTTTGACAAATAAAAATAATTTTATCTTCATCTCTTGGAAACATTTTAACAACCCATTCTATAATAGGTTTATTATGAACCATAATAAATGGCTTTAATTTTTCATATCCAGCATTTTTAAACCTTGAGCCAAGGCCAGTCATTGGTATTATTATTTGCATAAATTTATATTTTTTTAAAAAAAATTTTAAATTGTTGGATTTGCAATTAAATTTTTTCTATATTTTTCACTTTCCATATTTTCGATGTAATTAATATCTTTTTTTGATATAAAATTAGCGGTTAGATTAAGGTTTTTTATGTTATTTAAAATATAATTATAGGCATATAATGTTTCTGTGCCAGCATTAGTTTTTTGTAAATTTTCTGACATTAAATATATAACCTGATCTGGAAACAAAACTGCATCTTTATTATAATTTTTAAAATCATAATTATAGTTGTCTTTAAAATTATAGCCATTGTCAATATTAAAATAACCAATAATTTTATCATTGACAAATTTATGTAAATTATAAGCATCTTCTGCAGTTTCAGAGCATACAATAATACCATGATTTTGCATAAAATATAGATCCGATGATATATTATCGATAGATCCAGTAATTTCAAGAGTTATTTCCTTGCCGGGATTGGCATACTGAACCCAAAAAGCATTTGGAAATAGTTTTTTTACAATATCTCGACCTTCTTTAGAACAACATAAAATATTAACATAAACCGAGTGAGTATGTATTATATATTTTTGAGGCAATATAGAATGAAAACCAGTTTCAATTGAGGGCTTTAAATTTGGATAGCCATCTAAATGAATTTTATTTGACACAATAAATGAGTCAAAATCTTGTTCTGTTGTTTTTGGTGAAGCTTTATTTTTTAGATAATTTGCAATATTTTGGTGATTTACAAAAGAAAAACCGTCGTTATTTTTAACATCTTTCAATAAATAGCCAGAAGCTTTGATTGCCATTAAATTTTGATTTATTTTGACAGAAATATTTCCTCCGCCACCTTGTGCAAATTCGGGATAAGATCCTATTTTTTTTGATAGATTCACTAAATTGTCAATTTCTTTTTCCATTTTTTATAATATTAATAATTTAAATTAAAATATTTTTTATAATACAATAAGTGATAAACAATTGAATTATTCCTAGATAATTATTATGCCAATGATAATTATCGATTTCGAGATCTGTTAATTCTTTATATAAAGATAAATTATGCATACAAAAATCTATTTCTAAAGAAGATATATCGCCATTTATTAATAAAATCTGCTTATCTTCATCTATGTATTCATGAATGCATTTGATAGATTTTATTTTACATAATTCGTTATAAACTGGCTCTAAATAAAAAGAATTTGTTGCTGTAATTTTTAATGCCTGATTGTTGTTAGAAAAAGCACCCTCGGTATTTTGATGAGAAATGATTTCTATGATAATATCTGCATATTTCATTTGAGAATCAATAAATTTTTGAGAATCTTCTTTTCTATCTTCGATTTGTTTTAGAATTTTATTCTCAGAATAGCCCCTTTTTACTGTATCTCTAGAAACTTTCCAATTTTTACGTAATTCTTCAGAAGGTTTGACAAATATTTTTAAATCATATAAATCTCTCATTGGCTTTATATAAAAACTGTGTAAACCTTCAAAAATTACTAAATTATTTGGTTTAAACTTTTTTTCTTTGGTAAATAGACCATTATCGTGATTATAATGCCTTCTCATTATTGACTCACCATTTTTAATTGCCTTTAATTGAGAAATTTCATTATGTAAAAAATTAGATTTTGGATTTAAATGTGTAAGCCTGTTCCAGTTTTCATTTCCTCTTTCCCATTTGTGCATATCATCTCCGTGTATTATAGTTGTGTTTCCTTTTTGAAAAATAGATTCTATGGCATTAGCAATTGTGCTTTTGCCAGCACCAGAATCTCCGCATATTCCGAGCAAAAAACGATCAGAAAACAATTTATGATCTAAATATTTTAGAATTCCAGATTTATAAATAAATAAACAGTTTGCAAAAAGCATTGTTTGCAATATTGTGAAAGAAATATTTGAAATAATGTTGGCATTAAAATTTTTACTTTCTAGAAAACTATACAGATTCGGTAAATCTATAATTTTTAGTATTTGTAGGTAATCCGAGTCTCTTGCAAAAAGAAAATATAAAAAATAACATAATTGAAGACTAAAAAATAAAATTTTCATTAATTTGTGATTATTATTCATTTCTTTGCAATTAAAATAAATAAAGAATGGCAATATCCAATAATACCAGCCCTGCATTGGCGAGATCATTAAAGTAATGATGCCAAAACTAAAACCTAAAAACATAATATAAACATCTTTGCTGATACTTTTTAGATTTATGAATATAACTAGCAATAAACAATAAGAAAAAATAGTAAAGTATAATGTGTTGCCGTTTTGAAAATTATAAGAAAAATCAAATATTTTAAACTGCTCCTGATTATTAAACACCATCTCGATAAAATATTTGTCAAAAATATACTTATAATTAATGATGGAAAAAGTCAAAAATATTATTAAAATATTAACAATAAACCTCCTGAAACTTAGATTTTTATTATAAAATAGGTACACAACATAAAATGGCAAAACCATTAACATATTAGTTTTTGTGGCAATAGACATTCCAAAAAAAATAGAAGAATATTCAAACTTCTTTTTAAATAATAGATATAAAGAAATGAAAAATATTGATATTGGGATAGCATCGAGTTGACCATGAACATAATTAATGTAAATCAATACAGGAGATAGCCAATAATAAATAATGATTTTTTTATTGTTGTTTTTAATAATTTTTAATAATATCGCAAAAATCACAATATCTGCCAACAAAATTGGAATTCTAATAAAAAATATCGATCTCATATCAAACAATGATCCAAATATTATTTTTGGCAAACTCAAAATAAAAAGCATCAAAGATGGGTAAGGAAAAGCATTAAAAATACCTTTATTGATAAATTCTTGATATGTATTTTTAAAGCCACTATCTACATAATAATTAACAAAAGGTATAAAAAAATTATCTAAAAAATTTGAGGAATAAAAAAAAGAAAAAATAATTTTTAAAGATAAGCCTATTAAAAATAATTTCTCATTTGTCATTTTTTTTGATACTATATTTTGGAATGTAATCTTTAAATTTTGCATTGTAATAATAAAATTAGTCTTTGAATACTATTATTTTAATTCCTATAAAATTAGTGCAGGTTGTAAGAATTAGAGCAAAAAAATTGGCTAATTTAATATTTATTTTTACTATATCGACCATGATTTTTAGAAAAATTAAACTAATAATTAAAGAAAAAACATAAACAAAAAAGTATTTCATAATTTCTTCAATGTTTGTTTTTTTTTGTATCTGAAAAGACCAATTTCTGTTTAAAAAATAACCAATTATCATTCCAAATAAAAAGCCAGAAGCAGAAGAAATTAAATAATTTACCCTTAAAAAATCTAATAGAAGGTAAAATATTGAATAATTAGCGAGTGTCGAAATTATTCCAGTAACAATAAATTTATAGAACTGAATGCCTATTTTATTTTTTAATAAATCTAACATTATGGTTTTATTGAAATTTTATAAGATTTTATGTTTAGTAATTTAGCTCCTTTAATATCTTTTTCTTCGTTGTCTCCAATCATAACAACTTCTTTTGCAGATAGTTTTAGTTTATTTAAGGCTGTCTGAAAAATTTTATGATTTGGCTTTTCCACACCAACCTCTTCTGAAGTTACTAGATATTTAATATATTTTGCTATATTTAATTTTTGAAGCTTCCTTACCTGAATGATCGAAGTCATATCTGTTACAATACAAATATTAACTTTTAAATTTTGACACTTCTGCAAAAATAGAAAAGCCTCTTTATCAAGATTCATATTATTTATAAAAATATTCCAATACATTTCATCATAGTCTTTTGCTAAGTCAAAATTATTGGCTATATCTAGCTCTTCAAACATCGCTTGAAATGCAAAAAATCTAGATCGACAAGAACCATTAAAATAAAGCTTTTCTACTATACTATTTCTTTTTTGTTTATAGAAATTTTTAAAATCGGCACTTGATATTTTGTTATCAATATTATTTTTATAATGCTGATGACAATAATTTATAGCTATCTCATGACAACTTTCATAACAATAAAGAGTGTCATCTAAATCTAGCAAAACACCTTTAATATTTGTTAAATTGATATCGGAAAATTTGGTTATTGGTTCCATAGCTGAGGATTTTTTGTGCATACAGCATCTAATAAAATGTTGTTTTTTTTAATTATTTCTTGAAATTCAAAAGTTTTTTCTATTGGGTGTTTTTGTAGTTCTGGAGCAACTAAGCATAATTTAAAATTGGCATTTTTTAATTTATGATAATTTTCTTGATTAATTGGCATCTTTGTAAAGCAATCTACCCATACCCATTTTACTTTATTTGCAAAAGATAAGGCATATTCTATGGGCTCAAACTCTGAAAATCGAACCGCAAGATTGTTGGGAGTAAAGTTTTTTATTTCGCCAGAAAAAGTTTTATTAGCATAATTTACAAAATACGGCATCGATAAATCTAAAAAGAACCAATCTTTATAGTTATAGTTATTCATAATATCAATACATCTTTTTTCAACTCCTTCTGTTTTGACATTTAAAATTATTGTTCCTGTATGTTTTTTAAGGTATTCAGCCAATAAATTTTCAAATTTTTCTGGAAAATTATTTTCTTGACCATGAAATGGGTCGTGATGCAATATAATATCGTTATTATGATACCTTATATCGACTTCAATTCCATAAGAACAATCAATGTTTTTAAGATCTTTTATAGTATTTATTCTATGAGATATGATTTGCATTAGAAATTATTTAATATATCAACAATGTTTGCCACATCTTGATGTTGCAAGCCTGGATAAATTGGCAGACTCAAAACCTCTTGATGAATTTGCTCGGTAATTGGCAAATGCAAATGATTAAATTCTTGATAAGCACCCTGCTTATGTGGTGCGATCGGATAATGAATAACGGTTTGCACCCCATTTGCATGCAAATATTTTTGCAATGCATCTCGATTTTTGCATCTTATTACAAATAAATGCCACACACAAGATTGCTCGTTTTGTGGATAATTTGGCAAAATAATATGATTATTTTTAATATTTTCACAATAAAATTTGGCTATTTTTTGCCTTTCTTGGTTTTGTAAATCAAGATATTTTAATTTGATGCTTAAAATAGTAGCCTGCATTTCATCTAGCCGAGAATTAAAACCTTTATAAATATTTTGATACTTTTGATGAGAACCGTAATTTCTAAGAGCATTCAGAACATTAGCTAATTCACTGTTATTGGTGGTAATTGCTCCGCCATCGCCCAAGGCTCCTAAATTTTTACCAGGATAAAAACTAAAACCGCTTGCATCAGATAAATTGCCAACTCTTTTATTATTTTCAATAGCTCCGTGAGCTTGTGCAGAATCTTCAATTACTTTTAAATTATATTTTTTGGCAATTTGATTGATTTTTGTCATTTCAGCAACTCTGCCATAAAGATGCACCGCCAATATTGCTTTGGTTTTTTGACTAATTTTTTGTTCAATTAAATGAGGATTTATATTGTAAGTTAAAATATCTGGTTCAACCAAAACAGGCACCAAATTATTGGCAGAAATCGCTAAAATAGAGGCAATATAGGTGTTGGCTGGTACAATAACTTCATCACCATCTTTCATTAAACCCATTTCTTTGTAGGCTCTAAAAATTAGAATTAGAGCATCTAGACCATTTGCTACTCCAAAACAATATTTAGTGCCACAATAATTGGCAAAATTTGTTTCAAAATCTTCTACTTCTTTGCCTAAAATATACCAGCCAGAATCAACAACTCTTGCTATTGCTTGGTTTATTTGCTCTCTATGATTGGCATTTATTTTTTTTAAATCTAGGAAGGGGATCATGTTAACTGTTTCTTAATTTGTTTAATGTTTCATTAATTAAAGTAGAGGAAGTATTTTTTGTGTAAGAAAAATATATTATCTTAACTTTATTTTTTGCCAACTCTTTTTCTAGAATTTGCCAATTTTGATTATCAAACCAATCATCTCCAACAAATAAGATGCTGTATTCTATCTTATGATAAGCTTGTAATTTATCAATATTAAATTGAAAAACTACAGTATCAACAAATTTTATTGATATAACTTTATTATGTTTTCAAAGTATAGAATATGCTTCTTTATTAATTGATCTATGTTTTGTTTTTTAATAACTTCATTGGCGGTTTATTTTTAAATAATCTAAAAATATTTATTCTGATTCGATTGCATACTCTGGAAAAATTATTTTTATTAGTGTTGTTTTTTAGATTATTTTCTGAGTTTTGGGAGTCTTTATTTTGATTTGTATTTACATTTATCGAAAAATCGAAATGAGGCTCTTTTTGAATTGGTTTTAAATTAAAGATTTCCGCTATTTCCTTTGCTCTTTCTTCAAAAGTAAATTTGCCTTCTTTAATGGCTAATTGACTTGCTTCCGCTATATCTTTTCTTAGGTTTTCTTCGGCAAGTAATTTTTTACATAAATCATAAGCCTCATGGCGATTAGAAAATTGTGGAATCTTAACCCATTTGCCAAAATCTTGATCTAGAGATGGGCAAAAAGTTGATACTAAACAAGAATTAGTTGCCATAATATCAGGAACTCGCCAAGAATAGCAAGACAACTCGGGATCGATACTGTTATGAGCAAAATGTAGGTTTATAGAGATTTTTGATTGATTATATATTTCTTGATTTTGTAATGCTCCTAAAACCCCGTCTATTTCGTTAATAGAAAATACTAGGCTTCCTAGGGTTGCTAAATTTGACAAGCCATAGCTTTTACCATATATTTTTAACCCTAGATCGTTAATATTTTCTAGAATTTTGATTCTGTTTAAAAAACTAATGTAATGAAAAAGATCTAGAAAGGAGCAATCTATGGCTTTTAATTCTAAATGATGAACCAAATCTATGTTATATAAGGCTTTGTTGATGATTTTTTCAATATATTCTAGGTTTTGCTTATTGTTAAAATTTTTTGCTAAGAACTTAATCACTTTGTTATTGTTATCAATCCCCATTATGGTTCCTATGAAAGAGATATTTTGTTTAAAATTAATTTCTTCACAAGGGGTTAAGGAAGTGCTATTTTTTAGAACAATAAAACGATCTTCTGGGGTATTGGTGATTAATTTTTGTATTCTGTTTCTTAAATTATTATTCGCGGTAGCAATAAAAATTTTATCATTATATTTACTAATTAAATCGATATTATGAAAGCCGTTAGGATATAAATCGGCTTCAATTATTAATATATTGCAATTTGTATGCTTATAAATAAACTCATTTATTATATGGTTAAACGTTATTATCAGATCTGGATGAAAATCTATTATTTTTAAACATTGTTCTTGATTAATAAAATTCGCAGTTTGAGAGCTATCAAAATTATTAACAACCAATACATCATGATTTGTTGATAAAGATAAAATGAACTGATCATAATAAGAAGGTAATTTTTTAGAAATATATGGTAAATAAAATAAAATGACAATTTTTGACATGAGAAATCTTATTCAATTGATAAATTATAAAAATCATAACATAAACCTCTTGCCCCAAAACTTTCTTTTTGTTGCGCCAATCCTTCATTGAGATGTAATCCGTTTTGCTCCGTTGATATTCCAAAAGAAAGATATTGTTTATTTTTGCATAAACTGTTTAATATCCAATTGTAAACAAAATCTATTACATTTAATTTTTTAGAACTCATTGTTGCTAACATATTTTGGATATGAATAACATCTTTACTAATAAATACCCAAGCACCTGCAACCATTATATTATCGGAGTTAAATATGCCATATAATTTTATATTATTAGGAAAACGGTTGGTCAGTAATTCAAGTTCTTTAGAAGAATGAACTGGTTTTGCATTATGATTCATTAATGCTTCTTCCATAATTAAATAAAATGATTGAAATTCTGATGTTTCTTTAATATAAAATAAACTTTCGGCTTTTTTTAGGTATCTTGTTTTATTTCTGCTTAATTCTATTCTTTTATTAATATCGATTGCATAGCCAATATCTCTTCTTATTAGTTTTGCATTATTTCTATATAATGCATAAAGATCTTCGTCCGATAGATATTGGTTGTAGATATATGGTATTTTTTTATAAATTAAACTTTTAATGTCGTTATCTTTCATGTAAAGCTTTAGTTTTTCAAAACATCGAAGAACATCTATTGTTCTTGTATTTTTATTGTAGATTAGCCCTCCATAACTTAGACCTTGATGAGAATGCAGTATATCGTCTTTTATATTGCTAGGCAATACTGCAATTAAATTATTATCTTCATCGTAGAACATTAAAGAATGGTCTATAAATCTATCTGAGTGATAATCCATATAGTCTCTATCAAAAAGAAAGGTTCCTTGCTTAGAGTTTTTAATAAACTCATTCCAAATCGTTAATTTGCTTATGTCATATTTTTTTATTATCATAAAAATTGCTGTATATTCTTAATAATAATGTTCATATTTTGTGTTTGATATCTGTAATCTATTGGCAAAGGCAATAAATATTTCGATAATCGATATTCAAAACTATTTAAATTGACTTCTTGCAATAAATACTTCCACCAATTTGAGACATAGATTTTATTGTTTATTAGATTATTTCTTATATCTTTGTTTATTAAAAATGGATAAATCATTGGTATTAAACTGTTTTTTTCAATATGATCTATATCTATGTTGATTTTATTATGATATTTTAATTGCGAATGTAAGAATTTGAAATTTTCTAGATTTTTTTGAGAATTTTTTTTATAATCAATACAATGCAATAGATATTGTGTTGATTTTGACATTATCATAATATTTTGTTCTTCTATTTCTTTTTCATTATTTTTATGAATATCATATGCATCATTCGCATTCTCTTCAAGTCTTTTAAAAATAGATGAATATCTGTGATATGACTTATCGGGTTTTATATTGTCAAAAATATTATTTTTGACATTGCTGTAAATATATGCACCATCTGTTACACAGAAGAATTTTCTTGGCGAATATATCGTGTCTACTTGATTTATTCTTTTAGAGAAGAATGCTTGCGAATTATCGATGATAACATTGTTAAAAGTGCTGTATATTTTTTTAGAATTTGAATAATTTATGCCAAAATAATCTACATAAAGAAAACCGAAGTTTTTTTCTATTTCATGATTGTTAATGACTGGATAAAAATTTTCATCTATATGATAATACTTTACTTTAATACCAGCATTGATTATTTTTTTTCTTACTACTTCACAATTATAATAAGGTAGATAAATTCCATTATATCCACGATTTTTTATGCAAAAAATAATAGAGTTAGTTACTGTGTTAAATTTAAAATTAGCATTCTTATGAAACTCTTCTCCAGAAATTAACCCCGATAATTCGGTATATCCTCCAAGTTCCTTCATAATCTAACACCTATTTTTAGATTATCATAATAATTAATTAATTTTCCATCTTGATCTATAAGTTTTTTTACAATTAGATACCCATCTTTTATTCTAATATATGCTCCAATATTATCAATATTTGCAACCCTTCCTAATGTTAAAGAACTATGTGAAGATTGAAAAAGATCGTAATCAGTTACAGAAAGTTTTTTGTCTTTATAAACAATAAAAGGATAAGGATATGGTGGGTTCAAGACTCGGAATAAATTTTTTATCTGATCGCATGTTAGAGAAAAATCTATTCTACAATCATCAAGATTTCTTTTAAAGCCCCATATTGCTTTTTTATGATCTTGCTCTTTTGGTAGTAGTTTTTTATTTAAATAAGATTGCATAATCCAAGAGAGATTTTCTTCTATGTTTTTATCAAATTCTAGTACATAACTCCATGCGGTTCTTATGCCATCATTTTTTGAATAATATTGGTATACTAAAGGACCAGAATCTACTCCTATATCAATTTCATGAAGTGTCCAACCTAAATATTCTTCATTATCAAGTATTCCCCAAACTACGGGATGCATTCCTCTGTATTTGGGAAGTAATGCATAATGAATATTTAAACACTTTTTTGTATCTATTAAATCTTGTTTTATTAATGGTTTGTAGCCAGCTGATAAGAATATATTTGCATTTGATTGAAAAGGATCTTCAATAAAAATATCTTGTGATTTCTTAATGTTTGCAAATATCTCTTTGGTATTGGTTATTATCTCAATCTTTTGAAACGAATTTTTTATTCCCAGATATGCCGACAGACAGCCGTGACCGTCTCCAGCTAATATTATTTTTTCCATAAATCTAAAAATTGATTATAATCTCTAATGTAATCTTTTTCATCATAATGTTCGCTAGCCAATACCAGCAAAACACAATCAGCAGAAAAATCAAACATTTCGCGCCACAGAAGTTCTTTTATTAACAAACCTTTTTTTGGAGAATCAAGCAAAACCTCTTCTTTACTTTTTCCGCTATCAATCAAAATCTTGCAACTACCAGAGACCGCAATCAAAAGTTGTTGCAAATTTTTATGAGCATGAAAGCCTCTGCGAATATTATTTTTGTTGCCAAAAATATAGTATACCCTCTTAATTTCGAAAGGTATATCTGTTTTTGATTCTATTGAAATTAACGATCCTCTATCGTCGCCTATAACATTAAAATTTTTTAACATTGTATTTTGCCAATTCTTTTATAAAAACTTCTTTTTAATTTTTGAAACATATTTTTCTTTTTATAATGTGAGTTATCAATTAAGTTAAATAAGATATTATGTTGATATGTTTGATAGAAATCGGTAATACTAAAATTAAAGTTTTTATTTATTTCTTGTTTTAAATTTTCGTTGTTTAACATATTGCAAAGCAAGTTTAGTGCAAATTTTTTATAGCTATCTGCAATATAAAAAGGCATTTTATTGGCTATTTTTAAAGATTCGCTTGCCAAATAAAAATGAAAATATTTTGCATCGATAACTGGGTAATCTGATAAATCTAAAAAAGAACTTACAAGTTCAAAATTATTAATTGATAAAAAATTATTTAAAATATAAGAATATTCAAAATTAATTTTTGTTGCCATTTGTTTTGTTAAAGGTTTATCTATGGCACTTAAATTATTGCCACTTACTCGATATTTAATTAATGGCTCTGCTAAAATTTTAATTTTATAATTATTAACAAGAATTTTTATCCAAAAATCAAAATCTTGTAATTGCAATAAGCAACTGTTGAAGTAAGAAATTTTATTAAATAAATCTCTTCTCATTGTGGCAGAAGGGGCACATAAAAAATTACCTCTATAAAATAGTTTTTTTAATATATTATTTGGTTCTATATTTTGGTTAAAAACATTTTTTATTTTATGATTAATGATTGTGTTATTTGCATCGATAGTTTCAACAAAACCGAATACAGCCATAAATTCTGGGTTATTTTCTAAGAAATTAATGCTCTTTTCTAATCGATTAGGTAGCATAACATCATCAGATGCAATAATAGAAATATACTCTCCTTTGGCACTTTGTATTGCTAAATTACAGTTAATTGAAACTCCAGAATTAATTTTATTTTCAATGATTTTTATTCTGCTATCTTTGAAAGATTTGGCAACTTCAATGGTTTTATCGGTTGAATTATCATCAGATATAATAAGTTCAAAATTTTGATAAGTTTGATTTAATATACTTTCAATAGTATAGCCAATTGTTGCTTGGTGATTATAAGCTGGTATGCAAATCGATATTTTAGGGCTCGTCATTTATTTACTATATAAGTGTATTTTAAATTAATTTATTGGAAAAATAAAATTAAAAACTGATTGTAAAAAATATTTTTGACTGGTTTTCGCATAAAACAAGATCTTAAAAAATTATTATAAAATTATTTCTCCCAGCAACTTAAAAATACAGTATTTTTATTATGATTATATTAAACTTATAACAATAAAAACAAATAATTTTGGCAAAAAATAACATCTTGTCAAGTATAAATTATAAAAAATTTTTGTAAATAATTTGTAAATAAAAATCGCTTACCTTAAAATCAATGTTTTTGCAAAATTTTTAAAATCTTATGCCAAGAGTTTCTGTTTTGATGTCGGCTTATAATCACAGTAAGTTTATCAAAGAAAGCATTGAAAGTGTGCTAAACCAAACCTATCAAGATTTTGAATTGTTAATTATTGATGATAACTCTACCGATAATACTTTTGAAATTATTTCATCTTTTTCTAGCTCAAAAATTTGGTGTTGTAAAAATCAACAAAATGTAGGAATGGTTTTAAATACCAATCGCTTAATTACTATGACGAAGGGCGAATATATTGCCATCATTAATTCTGATGATACTTGGGAGGCTTCTAAACTTGCAAAACAAATGCAGTTTTTAGAGCAACAAAACCAGGCGAATTTAGCTGGTTGCTTTACCTTGGCAAACACCATTAACGAAAAAAGTGAAGTAATTTCTTTAAAAAAACCAACTTTTATTTATCAAGATTATACAAGAGAACAATTTTTGGCTTATTTTTTCCATCAGCAAAAGCATCATTTTTGTTATCCTAGTGTGCTGATTAAAAAAGAGGTTTTGCAGCAAGTTGGCTTGTTTAATCCTGCTTTAATTTTGTTGCTTGATTTTGAAATGTGGGTAAAAATTTTGTTAGCTGGTTTTGAGTTAAAAATTTTGCCTGAAAATCTCACCAATTTTCGAGTACTAAACAACAATGCCAATTTGGGTGGGGCAGGAGAAAAATCAACCATCCGAAATTCTCTTGAAATGAAGCAAATTTTGTTAAATTATACTAAAATTAGCAATTATCAAAGTTTTGTGCAAATTTTTGCCGATTATACTGTAAAAAAACAACAAAATCTTGCTTTACCTAGTTATTTTTATTTACTTGATTATTGTTTTGACAAATATTTTAAAACTAAAAACAAAAACTATCATCTCAAAAATTTTATTTTAGAATTTATACATTGGCAAAGCTTTATTGATAGTAATTTTTATCACACTTGGCAACAAAATTTTGGTGTAAATTTTGCTGATTATTTAAAAATGACATTGCAATATCCAAACGGCAACTTGCTTTGTTATAAAAAGAAAATATCAAAAAAACTAGCGAAAATAGCTGTTGTGTTGTTGATTTTGTTAATAATGGTATTGTTTATTAAGTAATTTTATGCTAAAAGAAGGGGAATTATCGGAGTTTGGTTTGACTACACTACCCCGGCACTTCGTGCCACCCCTTCTACAAGAAGGGGAATTATCGGAGTTTGGCTTTACGACACTACCCCGGCTGTTTCACAGCCACCCCTTCTACAAGAAGGGGAATTTCATTGCTTCATATTTTACTTACTTTATTTTGTTCTATTTTGATTTTGTCGGCCATTTCGAGCTCTGATATTGCCACATTAAATTTTTGAACAGGGGTTTTTAAGGCTTTTAACAAATCTTCAAGGCTGATAGGGTTAAAGTTTAGATAATTTAAAATTTGCTGTTTTAACTCGCTATCTGGATAGATAAAGCTACTGTTTTTAATAGGGGTTTCGTGTTTTTTAATGTTAGAAATGTTAAAATTAGTCAAAACATCGTTGATAGAAGTTAAAATATTGGCGCCTTGTTTAATTAGCTGATTAGTGCCATAATATCGAGGATCAGAAATAGACCCAGGCACAGCAAAAACCTCGCGGTTTTGCTCAAGAGCAAATCGAGCGGTAAGCAAACTGCCCGAAGAAATACCAGCTTCGGCAACAATGGTGGCAAGAGAAAGGCCAGATATTATGCGATTTCGCTGAATAAAACTATAAGATTTTGGAGCAAAATTATAGGCAAATTCTGAAATTAGCAACCCATATTTGATGATTTCGTGATATAAATTTTTATTTGAACTAGGATAAATAATATTTATACCAGAAGGCAAAACAGCGATGGTGCCAGAAATTATTGATGCTTTGTGAACCTCGGTATCAACTCCATTAGCCAAGCCAGAAACACATAAAAAACCATTATTGCCCAAGGTTTTAGCAAATTGTTTGGCATGGTTGATACCGTTAAAAGAAGCATTGCGTGGGCCAACAATACTGATTTTGGGTTTTTTTAGTAGATCGATATTACCTAAAACTGTAATTAGTGGCGGTTTATCGGGTATTTGTTGCAATAATTCGGGGTAAAGCGGGCTAGAATGTAAAATAAATTCTGCCCCGCTATCGATGGTTTTTTGGT
>Ga0214923_10003834_pt1 | contig 18616 bp, 22 predicted proteins | sample LL1510_MetaG_FD_177993 | JGI IMG/M metagenome (GOLD analysis project Ga0214923, IMG submission 177993) | Freshwater microbial communities from Lake Lanier, Atlanta, Georgia, United States - LL-1510 | ecosystem: Environmental > Aquatic > Freshwater > Lake | place: USA: Georgia | collected... | reverse complement strand
CTTCTGTAAGCGCAAGGTGATGACCGAGGCCCCGCCAGAGCTGACAGAAGTCATCAATGACAAGCCTGGCATTTGACCAAACTGACGCTCCAGCGGGGCAGTGATCGACGCGGTGACTACCTCAGGGCTGGCACCGGGGTATAAGGTGTTGACCTGTATGGTCGGGTAGTCCACTTGCGGCAACGAAGCCACAGGTAGCAAATGGTATGCCAAGGCACCGCTGAGCAGCATGGCCAACATCAGCAGCGAAGTCGCCACTGGACGCAAAATGAACACGCGCGACAAGTTCATGGCATGGCAGCCTTCACCACCTCCACCTTGCTGCCTGAGCGCAACCGGTCTGCGCCATCGGTGACCACCTGCTCACCCACCTTGAGTTCACCTCGCACCGCTTGCCAATCCCCGTCCACGCCCAACAACTGCACCACCCTGGTTTGCACACTGCTGTCGTCTTGCAGCACATACACCAAGGTGCCTTGGGCACCGCGCTGAATGGCTTGTGTGGGCACGGCCAGCACGTGTTTCAAGGTATCGAGCTCCAAACGGATTTGCGCAAACTGGTTGGGAAACAACTGCCCGTCTTTGTTATCCAGGATGGCTTTGAGTCGCAAGGTGCCGGTGGCCAAATCGATCGCGTTGTCGGTGGTGCTGACCCGGCCTTTGGCCAAGCGGTGTCGCATCTCTCTGTCCCAGGCTTGCACCGGCAAGGCCTGCCCTGCTTTGAGCTTGCGCAGGATCAAGGGCACATGGACCTCGGGTACGGCAAAAACCACAGCCATGGGTTGGATTTGTGTGATGCTGACCAAGCCATTGGGGTCACTGGCACGCACCAAGCTGCCCAACTCAGCCTGCTTCAAGCCAAGCCGTCCACTGATGGGCGCGGTAACCCGTGTGTAGGAGAGTTGCAAACGGGCGGCATCGACCAAGGCCTGATTGGCTTGCACCGTGCCTTGTAACTGGCTGACCAGCGCGGCTTGGGTTTCGACTTGCTGCCTGGCAATCGCGTCTTTGCTGAGCAGGTCCTGGTAACGCTGCAGATCCAGTTGGGCGTTTTTGAGTTGCGCGGCATCGCGTGCCAACTGGCCTTGGGCCTGGTTGAGTTGAGCCTCAAAAGGTCGCGCATCGATTTCAGCCAACAATTGGCCCGCTTGCACCCACTGACCTTCGCTGAAACGCAGGGCTTTCAATTCGCCATCTACCTTGGCCCGCACCACCGCGGTATTGAGTGCAGTCATGGTGCCCAAGGCGTCCACGCTTTGTCGAATGTCCATTTGCTTGACCACCCCCACCGAGATGGGTGTGGTTTTGCCAGTGCCAGAGGCGATGTCTTTGTTGCCTGGGCGAACGCTGCCCGACCATTTGCCTTTGTCGGCCGACTTGCCAGTGGCCTGTTCAGCTGGCGTGTTGGTGTGCAAGCGTGAAAGCGCTGCTTGGATGTCAGGAAACCACCAAGTGACGGCACCCGCCAACGCCAGCACCGCCAGCGCCAACCCCTGCAGCCGGCGCTTACCTCGAGGGAACAAAGACATGTTGGAATTCATTCTTAATCAGTAAACAGACATATTAACCTTGGCCCATGTCCAGCGGGCGGCCAGCCGCTGGACAGGGTTTCCCTACAGCACACGGGCAATGCCGGCACAGACCATGCTCAGCAAAATGGTGGTGGTCAAGGGGATGAAGCATTCGCGCCCGAACAAGCGAAACCGCAGGTCCCCCGGCAAACGTCCAAAACCGATTTTGCTCAGCCAAGGGGTGATGCCTTGCACCAGCAAGAGCACCAAAAAAACGACCAGCAGCCAACGGATCATGGGTTCACAGCCTATGGGTTCGGTCAGCTTGCACAAAACCCATGGGCACCCAAGCTTCACCCCGTCCCAGTGCCATGACCTTGAACAATTCGCCCATTTCATGGTCTTGGATCAAGATCTGGGCCCGGCTTTGCTCGATGACACTGGCTTTCTCCAACAGCGTCAACAAACCGCTGTTTAGCAAGAATTGAGCTTGGCTGGCATAGCCCAACACCTGCAAGCCCACTTCTTGCGCGGCCCATGCCAGGCTGGTGAAATTGACATGTGCGGTGATGTCCTTGTGCCCGACCTGTTGCAACGGATCTCCATCGCTTAAGTGGCCTTGGTGGCACATCAGCGTGCCCATGTGGCGCTGCGGATGGTAATACTCGTGTTCAGGGAACCCATAGTCAATGAAAAACATCGCGCCTGCTTGCAGGCGTTCGCCCACGCTGCGCACAAATGCCTCGGCCTGGGGATGAATTTCGGTGAGGTAATCGTGACTACCTTCTATGGCCAAAGGCGGCGTGTCATGGGTCGGCCGATCTTGCCAAGCCAAGGTTTGTGCATGCTCGTCCCAGACCACACCGCGTTCATGCCATTGACCTGCCACACGGTGCAACAGCCGCACCGGCATGGCGTCCAGCACCTCGTTGCCGACCACCACCCCCAGCAACTGTGTTGGCCAAGTATCGAGCCAATTCACTTTGGCCGCATGTGCCTGCAAGCGCTGCGCTTGACTTTGGCGCAAACTGCCTGAGATATCAATGATGGTGTAACGGTGCACATCATCCCCCAAGGCATCCAGCAAATGCAGGGCCAAACTGCCATTGCCAGCGCCGAATTCATACACGGCCTGTGTGTGGGTGTGACGCAGGGCCTCGCGCACGCTGTTGGCCAAAGTCTGGCCAAAAAAAGGAGAAATCTCTGCTGCGGTGACGAAGTCGCTGCCGTCAGCAGGCATGCGCCCGATGGGCTGCGTCCCCGAGCTGTAATAGCCCAAACCTGGGGCATACAAGGCCAGTGCCATGAACCGGTCAAACGGCAACCAACCACCCTGGCTGGCCAAACTCGCACGCAACAGTCGGGTCATGTCCGTCGGGGCAGTCGCTACACTCTTGGCCTGTTCATTCATCCTGCCGATTGTCGTTCATGTCGCCACCTCCCCCCATGAGTCACCCGCCCACCGTGCTGGTCACGGGCGCAGCCAAACGCCTGGGCCGTGCCATCGCTTTGGGACTGGCGCAAGCGGGTTGGCGGGTGGCGGTGCACTGCCACCGCTCCGCGCAGGCAGCACAACAGACAGCCGATGCTTGCCATCAGTTGACACCTGGCGCGGTTGCTTTGTGCGCCGACTTGGCTGATGCCACGTCTGCCGGGCAATTGATCACCCAAGCATTGACCAAGCTGGGACATTTGGATGCGGTGGTCAACAACGCGTCGGTGTTTGAACATGACGATGCGACCAGCTTCAGCCCAAGCAGCTTGGCCACCCACATGCAAGTCAACCTGACCGCGCCGGTCATGCTAGCCCAAGCTTTGTCGCAACATTTGCGTTCGCGTGGGGCAGCACCCGCCAGCGGTGTGGTCGTCAACCTGCTGGACCAAAAGCTGTGGAACCCCAATCCTGATTTTTTAAGCTACACCCTGTCCAAAGCGGCTTTGCAACAAGCCACCACCTTGCTGGCCCAAGCTTTGGCCCCACAGACTCGCGTGGTGGGTGTGGCCCCCGGTCTCACACTCAACAGCCACCTGCTGAGCCAAGCGGACTTTGAAGCCTTGCACACACTCTCGCCACTTGGCAAGTCATCCACTGTGGAGGATGTGGTGTCTGCTGTGGTGTTTGCCTGCAGCAACCGCTCGGTCACAGGCGCCACGTTGCTGGTCGATGGCGGACAACACCTGATGCCGTTTCAGCGCGATTTTTCCATGATGGGGTCCCCGGATGCCTGATAACCACCACCGAATCTTGAGCATCCAAGGCCTGCGCTTTCATGCCAACTTGGGCATCCTGGACCATGAGCTGAAAGCGCCGCAGGAAATTCAAGTCGATGCCGACTTGAATGTGAAAACCCCCATGCTGCAAGCCGATCAGGACACGATCATCCATGTGCTGGACTACCGGTTGGTGCGCAACCTGATCATTCAAACCTGCACCGATCGGCATGTCAACCTGTTAGAGAGCCTGACCGGCAAACTGTGCCAAACCCTTTTGTCTTTGCCCAATGTGGTGGGCACTCGCGCCCGCATCACCAAGCTGCATATCTTTCACGACTGTGAAGTCTCTATTCAACAACAAGTGGGAGACTGGTGAGCATGGCAATTGAACGCGAAACCCTGAAGCTGGAAAAGCGCTTGTGCCGCCAAGTCGGTGAAGCCATTATTCAATTCAACATGATTGCGGCTGGTGACCGGGTCATGGTGTGCATGTCGGGTGGCAAAGACAGTTACGGCATGCTCGATATATTGCTGAAATTGCAAGCACGTGCGCCAGTGGATTTTGAACTGATCGCGGTTAACCTGGACCAAAAACAACCTGGCTTTCCTGCCGATGTGCTGCCCGCCTACCTGGAGAGCATGGGCGTGAAGTTTCACATTGAGACACAAGACACTTACTCGATCGTCAAGCAAAAAATCCCCGCAGGCAAAACCATGTGCAGCCTGTGTAGCCGGTTGCGCCGGGGCATTTTGTACAAGGTGGCGCGTGAATTGGGCTGCAACAAATTGGCGCTGGGTCATCACCGGGACGACATGCTGCAAACCTTTTTTTTGAACATGTTCTTTGGCGGCAAACTCAAGGGCATGCCGCCCAAGTTGGTAAGCGACAACGGCGAATTCATGGTGATACGCCCACTGGCTTTCGTGGCCGAAACCGATTTGGCGCGCTGGGCCGAGCACCGACGATTTCCCATCATTCCCTGCTCGCTATGTGGCAGCCAAGAAAACCTGCAACGCCAACTGATCGGCAACATGTTGCGCGAGTGGCAAAAGAAATACCCTGGCCGCATCGAAAACATGTTTACCGCGCTGCAAAACGTTGTTCCCTCGCACCTGATGGATGCACGCATCCATGACTTTGCACAGTTGCAAACCACTGGCATGCCCGAACCGGAAGGCGACAGGGCTTTTGACGCCGAGGACCTGGTGGTGCCGACACTGCCAGGGATTCAAACCATCGCGCTGTGAACCGCCGGTTTGCGGTAGGCCACCACCTGTTGGTGTTGCTCACCCAGACCATCCACCCCCAAGCGCATGACATCACCTGGCTTCAAAAACACTGGGGCTGGCTTGCCGTGTTTGTTTTTGCGGCCCATGCCCACGCCAGGGGGGGTGCCGGTGGTGATCACATCGCCTGGCATCAGCGTCATGAAATGGCTCACATAGCTCACCAACTTGGCGACAGTGAAGACCATGGTTTTGGTGTTGCCAGTTTGCACACGCTCCCCGTTCAGTTCCAGCCAAAGCCCCAAGCGTTGCGGGTTGGGCACTTCGTCGCGCGTCACCAGCCAGGGACCGATGGGGCCAAAGGTGTCACAACCCTTGCCCTTGTCCCAGGTCATGCCGCGTTCAAGCTGAAACTCGCGCTCTGACACATCATTGACCGTGCAATAACCCGCCACATGTTGCAACGCTTGTGCTTGCGAGACATAACTGGCGCGGGTGCCAATCACCACCCCCAACTCCACCTCCCAGTCAGATTTGAGCGAGCCTTTGGGCAGCATCACCGGGTCGTTTGGTCCTTGTATACAACTGGTGGCTTTCATGAACACCACGGGTTCTGAGGGCACTGGCAGATGGGATTCGGCCGCATGGTCGGCATAGTTCAAACCAATGGCGATGAACTTGCCTACTTGGCTGACCGGACAACCCATGCGCGGCTTGCCGCGCACCCATGGCAGGTTGTCAGTTTTCAAGCGAGCCAACTTGGCCAAGGCTTTGTCGCTCAGTTGCGCGGGACCAATGTCAGCGATCTGGGCACTTAAGTCGCGCAATCGGCCCTGCGCATCGATCAAGCCAGGTTTTTCACGTCCCATTGGGCCATATCGAACCAATTTCATGTGTGCTCCTTGGGCAGTCAGTGGTATTGGAAATTTGGCATCATAGGGCTTGGCTTATCCTCGGGTATCTGCACCGATGGCAGACTTTGCCCAAGGTATGGTCAAGTTCATCCAATTTATTCACCCTTCACCCATGAACAACTGTATCCGTCTCCATGCCGCCGATGATGTGGTCATCGCTCGCCAACAACTGTTGTCTGGCGCGACCATCGAGGGCCTGCGCGTGCAGGGTTTGGTCCCGCCTGGCCACAAAATCGCCACACGTCACATCGCACAAGGCGAGCCGGTGCGACGCTACAACCAGATCATCGGGTTTGCCAGCAAAGCCATCGCGCCCGGTGAGCATGTGCACACCCACAACCTGGACATGGGTCCGGACAAAGGCGGCTTTGCCCGCGACCATGCCATCGGTGTCGAGGTCAAACCCTCAGCCACGCCAGCCTATGCCGAGTTCATGGGTTACCAACGCCCGGATGGTCGGGTGGCCACGCGCAACTACATCGGTATCCTCTCCAGCGTGAATTGTTCGGCCACGGTCGCCCGCGCCATCGCCGACCATTTCTCCAAACGCAGCAACCCGTCTGCCCTGGCTGACTTTCCCCAGGTCGATGGCGTGGTTGCCCTGACTCATGGCAGCGGCTGTGGCATGGACACCCACGGCCTGGGCATGCAGTTGCTTGAGCGGACCTTGGCGGGCTATGCCACCCATCCCAATCTGGGGGCTGTGTTGGTGGTGGGTTTAGGCTGCGAGTCAAACCAAATCAACGCCTGGTTGTCGCACAGCGGTTTGCGCGAGGGCAGCATGCTGCAAACCTTCAATATCCAAGACAGTGGCGGCACAACACAAACTGTCGCCAAAGGGGTGGGGCTCATTCAAGCCATGCTGCCAGTTGTCAACCAGGTCAGTCGGGTGCCTTGCAGTGTGTCACACATCACCGTGGGCTTGCAATGCGGGGGCTCAGATGGCTATTCAGGCATCAGCGCCAACCCAGCGCTGGGTGCAGCGGTGGATCGGCTGGTGGCCCATGGCGGCACCGCGATCCTGAGTGAAACCCCCGAAATTTACGGTGCCGAGCATTTGCTGACCCGACGCGCGGTGCGCCATGAAGTGGGCAACAAACTGCTCGAGCGTATCCGCTGGTGGGAACACTACACAGCAAGCCATGGTGGTGAGATGAACAACAACCCTTCGCCCGGAAACAAGGCAGGGGGCTTGACCACCATCCTGGAAAAATCACTGGGTGCGGTGGCCAAGGCTGGCACCAGCAACCTCGAGGCTGTTTATGAATACGCTGAAAAAGTCAATACGCACGGCTTGGTTTTCATGGACACACCCGGCTACGACCCAGTGAGTGCCACCGGCCAGGTAGCGGGTGGTGCCAACTTGATTTGTTTCACCACGGGGCGCGGATCAGCCTATGGGTGTGCGCCATCACCGTCCTTGAAACTCGCCACCAACAGCGCCTTGTGGGCGCGGCAAGCCGATGACATGGATATCAATTGCGGCGAGATCGTGGATGGCAGCACCAGCGTACATGCCATGGGCGAGTTGATTTTTCAGCGCATGATCGATTGCGCCTCAGGCCAGCCAAGCAAAAGCGAGTTACACGGCTATGGCCAGCATGAATTCGTCCCTTGGCAGGTCGGCGCGGTCATGTGAGCAGCGCCAGCGTCGCGTCCAAATGTTCCAGCGGCGAGCGCTTGTAAGCCGAGCGGGCAAAACGCTGCAAACGCCCAACCAGAAACGACACCCACAAAGAGGCCTGTACCTGGGCATCCAGGCTAGGTGTGGCTGATGGGCTGGTGTTTGCCGCATCACGCAGCACCTGTTTCAAACTGGCTTCAACCTTGTCGAAAAACAAATTCATGCGCTGGTGCAAGCGGTCGTTCTCGAACACCAATGCGTCGCCCACCATCACCCGCGCCATACCGGGGTTGCGTTCAGCAAACTGCAACAGCACCGTGACCATGCGACGCACCTTGTCCAAAGGTGCGTGCGGGCCGTCTGCGATTTGATTGAGCAGGCTAAACACACTGGACTAGATGAAGTCAATCAGCCCTTCAAACATCTGGGCTTTGCTGGCGAAATGGCGGTACAGCGCAGCCTCGCTCACTTGCAAACGGGCCGCCAAAGCGGCTGTGGTTACCCGATCGGCACCCGGCTGCTCGAGCATGGCGGCCAAGGCTTGCAATATTTGGATGCGCCGCTCGCCCGGCTTGGGGCGCTTGCGGGGCGAGACCTCTGGGGTGGCAGGTTGGGCTTGCTCGTCGGCCATGGGTGCTCCCTTGCGTATTCAGTGTGAACGGATCATGGTGCCAAAGGCTTGGTCGGTCAGGATTTCCAACAACAGCGCGTGTGGCACCCGCCCGTCAATGATGTGCACCGAATTGACACCGCTTTTGGCTGCATCCAAGGCGCCACTGATCTTGGGTAGCATGCCGCCGCTGATCGTGCCATCGGCAAACAAGGCGTCGATTTGTCGCGCACTCAGGTTGGTCAACAACTGACCCGCTTTGTCTAACACGCCCTCTGTGTTAGTGAGCAAAATCAGTTTTTCCGCCTTCAGCACGGTGGCCAGTTTGGCTGCCACCACGTCAGCGTTGATGTTGTAACTCTCGTTGTTTTCACCAAACCCAATTGGGCTGATAACCGGAATGAAGGCATCGTCCTGCAAAGCCTTGACCACACTGGGGTCTATGCTTTGGATATCGCCCACTTGTCCGACATCGTGCTCGATGCAGGGGTCTTGGTTATCGAGCATTTTCAACTGGGTTGCGCGAATCATGCCGCCGTCGCGCCCAGTCAAGCCGACAGCCTTGCCACCGGCTTGGTTGATCAGTCCGACGATGTCTTGTTGCACTTCACCGGCCAATACCCATTCCACGACTTCCATGGTTTCGGCATCGGTGACACGCATACCCTGGATGAATTCGCCTTTTTTGCCCAAGCGGTGCAAAGCGTTTTCAATTTGGGGGCCACCGCCATGCACCACCACCGGGTTCATGCCAACCAATTTGAGCAGCACGACGTCCGCAGCGAAATCGGCTTGCAAGGCAGGATTGGTCATGGCGTTGCCACCGTATTTGATGACCAAGGTTTTGCCGTGAAATTGACGGATATAGGGCAGCGCTTGTGCCAGTGTGGCGGCACTGTCGCGGTGCAGTGCTATGGATTTGTCGGGGGTGTTCATGGCTTGACGTGAATGATTACTTGCATTGTGCACCAAGCTTAAACAGACGCAAGCGGGCTTTTCAGGGCGCTATGTGTGGGCATCCAGGACTGAATAAATATTCAAATAAATATTAATTGGCCAGCTTCAAATAAATTCTTGTATGTATAGATTTGAATATGCGGGATAATATCAATTGGATATCTTTTATTTGGAGTTAAATATGTCTCGATTAAGTCCCGTCAGTCAATTAGAAAAAATTCGCGCCGCCAGAATCAAACTGGAAAAAGAAGAAAAGCGCCTCATGTCGCGCAACCATGACAAAGCCTTGGCCCAAGTTGTTCAAATTGCCCATGGCGCAGGACTGACCGCTGCTGACATCACCGCCGCCCTGGGTGGCAAAGGCAAAGCCAAGCCAGCCGTCAAGTCTTCGGGCAAGGCCCCGACAGCCAAACGCGCCAGCGCTGGCAAAAAAGTGCCGCCTAAATACCGTGACCCAGCCAATTCCGCGCAAACTTGGACTGGCCGTGGCCGCATGCCGCAATGGGTTCAAGCCTTGCATGCTGCTGGCAACTTGGCCAGCGCTGAAATCAAAGCCGCTGAATAAAAGGCCTGGCCGCAGCGTCTTTGGCAGACAGCTGCGGCGGCCCCTGAATATCGCCAAGCGGCCAATTGATTCCAATGTCCTTGTCGTTCCAGATAATCGCGTCTTCGTCACTGGCGACCCAATATTCGGTGGTTTTGTAAATCACCTCTGCCTGCGCGCTTAACACCAAAAAACCATGGGCAAAACCCGAAGGAATCCACAGCTGATGGTGGTTTTCAGCGCTCAGGCAGGTTGAGGTCCATTGCCCATATTGGGAAGAATCAGGTCGAATATCCACCGCCACGTCAAATATCACGCCACGCACCACCCGAATCAATTTACCCTGCGGAAATTCTTTTTGATAATGCAGGCCACGCAACACCCCTTGCTGGGACGAACTGTGGTTGTCTTGAACGAAGGAAATATTCAAACCCGTGGCTTGTTCAAATTCTCTTTGATTGAAACTTTCAAAAAAAAACCCTCGCTGATCTTTAAATACCTTGGGGGTGAGCAATAACACACCATTCAGATTTGTGTTTTCAACTTGATAAGGCATGTCAGTTCAGTAATTTCAAAAGATATTGACCATAATGGGTTTTTTGATATGGGGCGGCCAATGCTTGCAAGGTTTCCGCGCTGATCCATCCTTGCGCATAAGCTATTTCCTCGGGACAGGCCACCATCAATCCTTGGCGTTTTTGCAACGTGGCAATGAAGGTGGCAGCCTCCATTAAACCGTCATGGGTTCCGGCATCCAGCCAGGCATAACCCCGACCCATGGTTTCCACATTCAATTGCTGTTGCTGCAAATAGCGTTGATTCACATCGGTGATTTCCAATTCACCCCGAGCCGAGGGTTGAATATCAGCGGCCATGTCACACACTTGTTGGTCGTAAAAATAAAGCCCTGTAACCGCGTAATTCGAGATGGGTTGTTTGGGTTTTTCTTCAATGTGAATGGCTTTGTGCTGTGCATCAAAGGTCACCACGCCATAACGCTCGGGGTCGGTCACATGGTAGGCAAAGACGGTTGCGCCTTCGGTGCGAGCATGTGAGGCTTGCAACTGCTTGACCAAATCATGGCCATAAAAAATATTGTCCCCCAGCACCAAGGCGCTGGGCTGGTGATTCACGAATGCCTTGCCAATGATGAACGCTTGTGCCAAGCCATCGGGTGAGGGCTGGACAGCGTATTGGATGGACATGCCCCACTGCGAGCCGTCACCCAGCAATTCCGCAAAGCGTGGCGTGTCTTGGGGCGTTGAGATCACCAACACATCGCGGATGCCACTGAGCATCAAGGTTGTCAGCGGGTAATACACCAGCGGTTTGTCATACACTGGCATCAACTGCTTGCTGACCGCCTGGGTGAGGGGATACAAACGGGTGCCGGATCCGCCTGCCAACAAAATGCCTTTGCGAGATGAATGCATGTACGCCGCCATGTTTCTCATGATTCAAAAAATGAATTATCCATTCAAACCCGTTTCCCCTTGCCCGACCCAAAGCCAGCCCTGGCTTAGGCTACTGGGGTTATGCATGGCCTTGACTTGTTTGAGCCTTGGCCATGCGTTCGCACAACTGAGACCACCCTCAGAGCAGGTTTGGCGCTACAGCTTGGGGCATCAGCACTACAGCGAGTCAAAGATGAATTTGCAGGGCACTGAGATCGGTGTGCATTGGCGCCGTTATCCACTTGTGAATGTGGATCAGGTGCAACTCGAAGCCGATGCCATCTGGGGCATGCAAAACTACAGCAGCTCAGTATCGGGGACCTTGAAAAACGTGCCCAATCTCAGCACCCGTTGGCGCGTGATGACGCCCTTTTTTGGCTTGCCAGACCTGGCCTATGGCATAGCCTTGCACACGGATTACAACAACTTGCGTGGCATCTCCAGTGTGGGACATGGCGGTTATGAAAGGATCTCCACCCAACTGTGGCTGCCCATGCGCTTGACCTTGCCCGCCTCCTCACCATGGGAATTGGATGCCGGTGTGCTGCTTTGGGGTCAACACGAGTCTCGCTTGTCGCAAGCCACACCCAACAGCGAAGATGTGACCAACACCCAAAGACGGGGTGTTTACCTGCAAGCCAACACCTTGTTTGTCACTGCTCAAGGCTTACTGCTGCCCTATGTCCGCTGGGCTTGGATAGACAACTCGGATACTGTGTTGGCCAAACAGTCTGGCGTGATGAAGTACCTGCAAGAGCCGCGCAACAACCGGGTGCAAGTGGGTCTGCAATGGCAATTCAAATGAAACCGTGATGACCGTCTGATCAGGCTTGCCGCAAAGCCTGCAGCACCGCGTCTACCCCCTGCTGCCAAGGAGGCAACTCGATGTCCAATGCCTTGACCAGTCGGCTGCTGTCCAACAAGGAATAGGCTGGGCGCACCGCCGGCAACGGGTATTCATCGGTGCGAATCGCTTGCACCTCAGTGACTTTCAAGTGCCAGCCAATTGCCCTGGCCTGCTGAAATAGATAGTGGGCATAGCCGTGCCAAGAAGTTTCTCCCGCTGGCGTCAAATGAAACAAGCCGGACAAACCGTCGCGGTCTGACAGCTGCATGGCTTGCACCGTGATTGCCGCCATCCAAGCCGCGCCAGTGGGAACGCCCACCTGGTCGGCCACCACCCGCAAGGTGTCGCGCTCTTGGCCCAGGCGCAGCATGGTTTTCAAAAAATTTTGGCCATGTGCACCCACCACCCAGGAACTGCGCAGGGTCAGGTGCCTGGCGCCGCTGGCTTGCAACGCCAGTTCGCCATGGCGTTTGGTGCGACCATAAACCGATTGCGGATCGGGGACATCGTCTTCTGTGTAGGGATATTGGGCGCGTCCATTGAACACATAGTCGGTCGAGTAATGCACCAAGCCTGCTCCCAACTGTGCAGCCACCTCGGCCATCACGCCTGGGGCGTGTGCATTGATGCTTTGTGCCAGGTCGTTTTCTTGCTCAGCCCGGTCGACCGCCGTGTAAGCGGCTGCATTGACGATCCAACGGGGTTGGTGACGCCACACACAGGCGCGCAAGGCTTGGAGATCCGCCAAGTCGATGTCGGCGCGGGTCAGTGCGCTGACCTCGCCGAGGGCATGCAAGCGCTGGTGCAGTTCATGACCGAGTTGACCGCCCGCGCCAAACAACAAGACGCCATTAAGCGCCATATTGTTTGCCCACCCATTGGCGGTATTGGCCACTGGTGACATCGGCTACCCAATCGCTGTTGGCCAAATACCATTGCACGGTCTTGCGCAAACCGGACTCGAAGGTTTCTTCTGGGCGCCAGCCGAGTTCTTGCTCGATCTTGCGAGCATCAATCGCGTAGCGGCGGTCATGCCCTGCCCGGTCTTTGACAAAGGTGATTTGTGTGGCGTAGCTTTGGCCATCGGCACGGGGTTGCAACTGGTCCAACAAACCGCACAAGATTCGCACCACCTCGAGGTTGGGCTGCTCGTTCCAACCCCCCAGGTTATAGGTTTCACCCAACCGCCCAGCGGCCAATACGCGTTGAATCGCCCGGCAGTGGTCTTGTACATACAACCAATCGCGCACTTGCATGCCATCGCCATAGATAGGCAATGGCTTGCCCGCCAGGGCGTTGTGGATCACCAGCGGAATGAGTTTTTCGGGGAAATGGTAAGGCCCATAATTGTTGCTGCAATGGGTGGTGAGCACGGGCAAGCCATAGGTGTGGTGCCAAGCGCGCACCAAATGGTCCGAGGCTGCCTTGCTGGCACTGTACGGGCTGTTGGGTTGATAGGCATGGTGTTCAGTGAAGGCCGGTGCATCCGGGGCCAGGCTGCCAAAAACCTCGTCGGTGCTGACATGCAAAAACCGAAAAGCCAGCCTGTCTGCTGCTGGCAATGCAGACCAGTGCGCGCGCACCGACTCGAGCAAATGAAAGCTGCCCACCACATTGGTTTGGATGAAATCCATGGGGCCCTGGATCGAGCGGTCCACATGCGACTCGGCAGCGAAATGCAGCACCGATCGAACCTGGTATTGGGACAGCAGCTGCAGCACCAATTCGGTATCACCAATATCCCCCTGGACGAACACATGGCGGTCATCGCCTTGCAGCGAGGCCAGATTGGCCAGGTTGCCGGCATAGGTCAATTTGTCCAGGTTGACCAGTGTTTCATCCGAGGAGGCCAACCACTGGTGGACAAAATTGCTGCCAATGAAACCAGCGCCGCCAGTCACCAAGATGGTCATGCCTGCATGTCCTCAGCTGTCAGGCCCAAGACTTTGTTGCGCACCATTTCGCGCAACATTTTCTTTTCCGGAAAGCTCAACGGGCGGTCCAAGGCTCGGCGCACCCGCAGCAGCATATGACGGTCAACCTCTTGGGGCAAGCCTTGGCTGCCACGCAATTCATCGCGCAGGTCCTCACGCAGGTCCTCGGGTTCATCGTTCCACCACAGGTCAACAACCTCTTGCAATTTGACCCGCACTTCCTCTGGGTCGATGGCAGGCACGGCAGAGCGGGGCTGGGCCGTTAACTCGCGCGCTGCTTGCGGCAGCATCAACACGCGTCGATCGGCTTGGCCGAGCAATCGACACCAAGCTGGGTCTTCGTTGACCAGTTGGTCCATGTGCCGGGCAGATTCATCGGCCAGCAAATACACATTCACGCCATGCAATTGAGCCTCGTCGATGACACCGGTCAACCGGTCGTCGTCGCTGGCAATCAGCAGGTGTTCACAGGCATGGCGCTCGGCCAAACGGGTGATGTCTGCGGACATGGCCTGCAACACCACCTCGCTGGGCTCGCCAGCTGTGCTGTCCAACAGGCGCAGGATCTGGTCTTGTGGAAACAGGTTATCTGGGGTGTCGGTATACCAATACACGCGCTGCACATCCAAAGCCAAACTCGCTTGCTTGAGTGCTTGGACCAAGCTGGGGATCAAGGCCAAGCGGTTGTATGCCTCTGGCTCAGCACCAGCTTGGCTGTTGGGGCGCATCAGCCAAGACATGTAATTGCTGTCAATCAAGGCGATGCAGCGACCGCTGCGCAGCGGTGTTTGCTCTTTTCGAGGATTTGAAGGGCGAGAATCATTCTTCATGTGGTAAACCTGTGGCGATGCTTGGAAAAGCTATGTGTATGAAAACGCCTATCAATGCGAGCAAGAAGCGTTGTCAATGAATGACTAAATCTGCGATTGAGATATTAGCTGATCTTTGACCTGCTCATCAGTGCGACCAAAACGACGTACCCGTAGTGCATAGGATTGGATGGCTTTTTTCAAGGCCTCAGCATCAAAGTCCGGCCAATGCACATCGGTGAAATACAGTTCAGTGTAAGCGGTCTGCCACAGCAAGAAATTGCTGATGCGAGACTCACCGCCGGTGCGGATGAGTAATTCGGGGTCTGGCAATTCGGCGGTGCTCAAGTGTGAGGCCAAGGCGTTGGCATCCATGTCTTGCAGGGTTTTGTCTGGATGGGCCATTTGCCATTCACGCATTGCATGGAGCAAGTCCCACTTGCCGCCGTAGTTGGCAGCGATAGTCAAATGAAAGCGGTTGTTGAGCGCGGTATCTTGCTCGGCGCGGTCCATGCTTGCTTGCAACACCGGCGCGAAGGCACTGCGGTCACCAATCAGCCGCAAACGAATGCCGGCGGCCTTGAGCTCGGCGATTTCTTCTTCCAGGTACTGCTTGAACAATCCCATCAAGGCCGAGACTTCCTCGCTGGGGCGACGCCAGTTTTCCGAACTGAAGGCAAACAAGGTGAGGTAGCGCACGCCCATCTCATGACAGGCTTTGACGATGTTGCGCACATTGGCCGCCCCTCGCACATGGCCGACGGTGCGAGGCATCAGGCGTTTTTTGGCCCAACGGCCATTGCCATCCATGATGATCGCGATGTGTTGCGGCGTTTTGTTCATGCTTCAGACTGTCAGCGGGTGCAGGTCATGCAGCGCAGTTGTGATCAGGTGTTGTTTGCTCAAGAGTTCGACCAAAATCAAGGCACGCTCAGCACCGCTGTCGGATTGGTAAATCCCTTGCAAACCTTTGAGTGGCCCATCGATGAAAGTGACTTCTTGTCCGGCTTGCAACAAACGCTCGGTGGCACGCGCTGGCAATTGGCGCAAGGCTTGAATGAGCTCATCGGCAATCGGGGCCGGGCGATTGCCAAAACTCACCAAGCGGCTCACGCCCATGGTCGAGCGAATGGGCGACCAATTGGAGTGTTCGGTATCCAAACGGATAAACAGGTAGCGGCTAAACATGGGCTCGACCACCTCGGTCAATCGGCCACGACGCAATTTTTCCACTGACAGCATGGGCAGCCAGGCCTCGAAACCCTGGTTTTGCAGGTTTTCAAGGGCTCGTTGCTCTTGTTTTGGCTTGGAATGGATGGCGTACCATAGCATGGGCGGGTAAATAGATTTTTCTCACTATGAAAGTCGATTGTAAAGCGGTTAAATAGAGGCTTCTTTGAACAGGAGTGACCCCATGGCCAGCACCCCCCCCGATTTCGATCCCTTGAGAATGAGTGAGCACATGAAAGACTCAGCCCAGCAAATTTGGCTCGCTGGCATGGGCGCCTTTGCCAAAGCCCAGCAAGAGGGCACAAAAGTGTTTGAAACCTTGGTCAAAGAAGGCAGCAAGTTGCAGGAAGCCACCCAACAAGCCCAGGCCAAGGTGGCTGAAGCTGCCGAGAAAATGTCTGCAATGGCCAGCGACATGGGGCAACGCGCCACCGGTCACATCGACCGTTTGGAAGGTATTTTTGAGGAGCGCGTGGCCAAGGCTTTGCAACACATGGGATTGCCCAGCGCCAAAGACCTGGCCGACTTGCAAGCGCGGGTCGCGGCACTCGAGGCTCAGTTGTCAGCCAAGCCCGATGTTGCCAAGCGCCAAGCCAGCGAGGACTGAGGTGGTGAAAAAAGCGCCACGTCGCACCGCAGAGCGGATACTGACGTCGGCGCTGCAACTCTTTAACCGCTTTGGTGAGCCCAACGTGGCCACCACCTTGATCGCTTCGGACTTGGGCATCAGCCCAGGCAATTTGTTCTATCACTACCCCAGCAAAGAACGGTTGGTCAACACCTTGTTTGAGGGTTACCAGGCCGAGATGCTGCACCTGTTGCCAGCGGCCCAGGATGTGAACAACATGGAAGACACTTGGTTTTTCATGCATTCGCTGTTTGAATTGGTCTGGCGCTACCGCTTCATGTACCGTGATTTGAACGACTTGCTCAGCAAAAACAGGCATCTGGAAGGGCAGGTCAAGCAAATCTTGGCCTTGAAAGAAGCAGCTTTTCAAACCCTGCTGGTTAAATTGAGCCAAGCCGATTTGCTGACGCAAACCGAAACCGAGCGCGGCTATTGCGCCACCCAAATGGTGGTCATGCTCACTTGGTGGTTGAGTTACGCCTATGTGCGTAACCCTCGCCAAGCTCTGGAGGACAACAGCGCAGCGCACAGTGTTCTCCATGGCGCGCAACAGGTGTTGGGTTTGATGCTGCCGTATTTGAATACCCAGCCCAAGTCGCAACTCTTGGGCTTGCTAACGGTTTACCAAGCGCCTGACCATGCCTGTGAAGACACGGTTTCAGCAAGCCCACCTTAAGCGGGTTGCCGGCAAAGCTTGTCTTGGGTCAAGCAACAGGCAAAAAGCGTTCGACCATGCGCACCCAGATGGTGCCACCCAAGGGTATCAGGTCATCGTTGAAGTCATAGCTGGGGTTGTGCAGGGTGCAGGGGCCGACCCCGTGCCCCATCTCCCGGTGCTGTCCTTCACCATTGGCGATAAAGAAATAAGCACCTGGCTTTTCCAGCAACATGTAGGAGAAATCCTCAGCACCCATGGTTGGCTCTTGCGCCAGCACATGCTCGGCACCGACAATGTCTGCCAAGACCTTGCGCGTGAATTCAACTTCCTTGGCGTGGTTGATCGTGGGCGGGTAATTGCGAACAAATTCAAAGCTGCAGGTGGCCTCATGGGCCGCGCTCACATGCTCGGCAATGTTTCGCATGCGACGCTCAATCATGTCAAGCATCTCGAGCGTGAAAGTGCGCACCGTGCCTTGCAACTGGCAGCTGTTGGCCACCACGTTGGTGGTTTCGCCCGCGTGAATCATGGTGACCGAGATCACCCCTGCATCCACTGGTTTGATGTTGCGCGACACGATGGTTTGAAAGGCCTGCACCATCTCGCAAGCAATGGGCACCGGGTCGATGCCGTTGTGCGGCAGTGCCGCATGGCAGCCCTTGCCTTGAATGGTGATTTTGAATTCATTGCTCGAGGCCATGACGGGTCCAGCGCTCACCGCCAATTCGCCAACTGCCATGCCAGGCCAATTGTGCAGGCCAAACACCGCGTCAACAGGGAATTTCTCGAACAAGCCGTCTTTGATCATTTCGCGTGCACCGCCCCCGCCTTCCTCAGCGGGTTGAAAGATGAACACCACGGTGCCATCGAAGTTTTTGTGTTTGGCCAGGTGCTGCGCCGCCGCCAGCAGCATGGTGGTGTGGCCGTCATGACCGCAAGCGTGCATCTTGCCGGGGTGGCGGCTGGCATGGGCAAAGGTGTTTGCCTCGCTGACAGGCAAGGCATCCATGTCAGCGCGCAAGCCAATGGCTCGAGCGCTGTTGCCATGGCGGATCACACCCACCACGCCAGTGGTGCCCATGCCTCGGTGCACCTCGATGCCCCATTCGGTTAATTTGGCGGCCACCACGTCTGAGGTGCGCTGCTCTTCAAAGCAGAGTTCGGGATGCGCGTGGATATCGCGACGCAGCGCCACCAGGCTGGCGGCTTCGAGCACCATGGAATCGAGCAGTTTCATGCTTGCACCTCACTTATGGCTTGGAGATTCAGTCTACCCGATGGCAAAACCTTGGTGGACATAGCACAATGCGCGCATGATCAATACCATCTTGGGCGCCTGCCCGCACGACTGTCCCGACACTTGTTCCTTGGTCACCACCGTGGAAGACGGCGTGGCGATCAAGGTGCAGGGCAACCCCAATCATCCCCTGACTGACGGCGTGTTGTGCACCAAGG
>Ga0214923_10003833_pt1 | contig 18617 bp, 29 predicted proteins | sample LL1510_MetaG_FD_177993 | JGI IMG/M metagenome (GOLD analysis project Ga0214923, IMG submission 177993) | Freshwater microbial communities from Lake Lanier, Atlanta, Georgia, United States - LL-1510 | ecosystem: Environmental > Aquatic > Freshwater > Lake | place: USA: Georgia | collected... | reverse complement strand
GGATATGAAAAGATATATCCGCATAGCGGATTGAACTTGTATAATTTTCGAGATATATGTTGGGGGTAACCAACAGCCCTTGGCGGTTTAGAAGGTTAAATGGTGTTAATTTACCGGTTTAACCTTCGGTTCAAAGAACCCTATAAAAACATTCTTCCGATATTTTTCTAATTGTGTAGAAAATACAATGAAATTAATCATGCTATCGAGTGTTGTTGGATTAACTTTTTTAGGAAGTATGTTGATGGTACTACCAATTGATCTTGTTTGTAAAGAGTATAATGAGCCTTGTAAACCTTTAGAGTATACAGTTTTGGATCATCGAGTGAATTCAAAACAAGTTACTGAAAATAGGAATGTGGTGTTACCTCTTTGTAATTAGAAATTAGCCATTGTCGAATCATAATCACCGAATTCTCCATGTGTTGTTTTACAAGGTCAATATAATATAGAACAATTTTTATTGGTTTATCATATGATAAACTTTACTATTGGATCTGAAATGGTATCCCGTTATGAACCAAAACCTATTCCTTATTCTTTTGATCCGAGTGATTTTATGTATACTCCATGTCGAAACGACTATATCGGCAGGTGTTATGAAAAAGGTACACAGGATAATGTCATACAATTCTACGACATGTCAAGTAAATTCAATTCTTACGCTAATGTTACTATGATATCCATTTCTGATAACCAACGAAAAGTCTATCACTACATTTCAGTGTCTGATTCCTTCTCATTTAGACATGATTTGATCAGCAGAAATGTATCTGGTATCACTTGTTACAGTGCCTCTTATAATATCAGGTTATGTCATACCGATCATAGTTTACATATTGGAACCCCGACAAACTTTCAATATTCGACATTCCTGTTAACTGCAATTGTGAAAATCATATGTGCTTTTACAATACTTGCATTGATTATATTATTTCCTGATTGTTTACCGATTTGACCAATAGAAAATGATTGACATAAAGTAAATTGACTACGACTCTTGGAGCATCCATACAAAATCATTTATCATTGTCTTCAATTATCACACCATTTCTTTCTTTTCAGTTATAACAATAACAAATAAAAAAATTATTTTATGATAAATCAATTTTTTTTCAATTTTATGGTCGAGTCAAGTTAACAGTGTTTGTATTTTTCATGGCGACAATTACTCAAACTGAACGAAAGCGAAAGGGAACCGAACCCAAGAACCAGAAAAAATCTCTTGTCTCAACAGAAAGAAAGCGCAAAACTCCAGATGAAGGAAAGCAAGAAACTCCTCAACTCAAGAAACAGAAGAAATTCTTCGTCAAGCGGTCGAGACCTTGTCAGATTGCCTATGGTCAATGCGATAATCAGTTAGAATTGCGTTGTGGTGGCAAGAAATTCAACATCTTCTTTGGTGAAAATTCTCCTCTCAAGTTGGAGTTTCCTGACGAAACAGACAAGCACCTTCCTCTAAGAGACTTACCTCTTCCAATCGATGTGGAACTAATCTCTGATTTGTTGGAAAGTCGTTCAATGACCGAGAAGGAAAAGAAATACTTGAGAAAGTTACATTTATTCTACGACTTTCCAGAAGTCAAGGCATTGTTGGATGTGCACGAGAACCCAAACTTTCAGGACTACAAGACATTGCGACAGCTTGGGTCGCCATACATGCCTTTCTTCTACAAGGTTAGGTACGATCCTTCAAATCGAGACAATGTCTTCAGTTCTATCAACCAAGTCAAAGTAGTACCAAGTTACAATCAAATTCAAGTATAATTAAAACACCCTTTCTCACATTGTATAAAAGAAAGTTTCATTTATTTACGAATAGCAGTTAGGTCAATCATGGATGAAATATCATAGGATTCGTTTCTAAAGTGATTGTTTTGAAGTAACATAGTAGGTCGGTTCATGTGAATGACTAATAGATTGTCGAGCATATTGAGATTGTCGTCATTTTTGAATGTTTTGAGGAGTTGTAAGAAGAATAGATTGACTTTGGTGGAATGGGCTTAACGCATTACGGGATGAGAACGAATGGTAGATTCAATAGAATCAAGTTCTGTGTAGAGATTGGTGAATGGTATGACGACACGTTTATCCACTCTCATAGCATATCGTTGAAATTGAGAAGAATTGGTGGAAACGTATTCCATTTGTTTCCAAATAACTGCGTGAGCCTTGTCTTGAGATATTGGCTGACCGGTTTGAGATATTGCAGAAAATCCAATGAACATGACGACGTAGAACCAAATATCCACTTTGTGGAAAATAGATGCGCAGCATGCACATATCAAGAGAATAATACAAAGATCAATAGAAATCATTTCCTTTGTTGTCAAGAATGAATGTTGTATATAAACAGAATAAAAGGCCGGAATTTATTGAATCAGGCGGAAGCCCCAAAACATTTTCCCGATCACAATCTATTGTAAATAAATCACAGATAACATGGATCCCATCGAATCACTGATTACAGTTCATCAAGATTTTCCCATCATGGGAGTGGTGTTTCGTGATGTATTTCCTATATTTATGAACCCTACTGTGACGGAGCAGCTGATCAACAGACTATGTGAACAAGTACCTCAAGACACTGATTTGATTATTGGACTAGGTAATTCATTTTGTTATTTTATAGTTTGGTCATAACAGATCAGATGCTCGTGGATTCTTATTTGGACCTATGATGGCTCTCAAATTGCAAAAGTCGTTTGCTCCTATTCGAAAACAAGGAAAGCTTCCTGGAGAAGTAGTGACGGTTTCTTATGAGAAGGAATATGGGAAAGATGTATTTGCTCTGCAAAAGAGTGTTATCAAACCTGGACAACGTGTCGTGATTGTTGATGATTTATTAGCTACGGTAACCTCTATTATGTTATTATTTTTGTCTAACTTTTCTTTTGGAAAAATAGGGTGGTACTATGAAGGCAGCTTGTGAATTGGTGGAAAAGGCTGGTGGAGTGGTGGTCAAATGTATTGTTATCATTGAACTCAAAGAGCTTTGTACATCAATACAATCCAAAGTCGAGACTTGGAGTTTGTTCAAGTATAATTGAAAACGGGTTTTTGTATTGAAAAACAAATAAAATCCGACTTGATTCACCAATGATAAATGAAGAGATAATTCGTAACCATGCAGTTTCTAAATACCCTTTTTGTGGTGACTATGATATCTTCGCCGATTTGGTCAATTTTATTTTTTATTGAATATGAAGCTGATTGTTATGTATCATCAGTGACTACAAATTCCACCAAGCTGGTTTCTATTACTACGACTTTTGTAACCGATACAAACAATAACAAACAGGATGATAAGAGTTATCATATTTTAGTCTTATATCGAAATGAATTTGCCATCACCTTGAATACAACAAGTCGTATCCATTCCAAGCCCACTACATTTACTCAAGTCAATGAATCAGAGACAGAATTTCCCAATATTGTATCAGTAAATCAATCATGGCCTTGTCATTACAAATATGACTTGTTTGCAACACCTTATTTATGTTCAAGATCAGCAGATAATTATAATATGATCAAAATCTATCTACTTGCTATAGTAATGTTGGTGATATCACTCGCCGGTATTATTAACCTTCTAACGTCCTAGGGGCTTTGAGAAGCCCCAAGCTCCGCTGTTTGATGTCGAGGCATCAAAGGAGACTGGAAGGCCACCCACCCATTTGTCTTACAAAAGGGTTAACCTTGGACTGGAATTTTAGATTCATAATAAAAATGTTTGATTTATTTTTTTTATTTTTTTTTCAATTCAATTGCAATTTCAATAGCAAAGTGGAGTTGAGAGAACATAAAACTTAGTTTACAATTTTGTTTGTAATCCGTAAATAATGGCTGTGGTACTTGATAATACAATGCCTCCCCATAAGGTATCGATAATAACAGTTTTCATGGACCAGTTTTTCAAAATAGACAAGTTGGTGGTTTCATAAACTCCATAGATTAGTATGCCTAACAAAAAGGCATCTAGTATTTTTTTCGACGTCATATCATTACCACCACCAATTCGAATAGATCCATCACTGATTATGAAATAATTCAAACCCAAAATTAATGTAAGGTAGCATATAACAATACCATAATAATTCAACTTGATTGGTACTCCTTGTACTCTCTTTATTTGATTGTTAAAGTAGTGTCGAATGAAAAATAAATACATAGCATCCAATAACAATAGGAACAAGGCACTAATCAATAACCAAATGGTAAACATTCTTATTCACTCTTTTTTAAATAAAACTTATTTATTTTTCAATTTTATAGTTTGTGGTAAAGTACTGTTTGTTACTTTTCAATTGGATGATGGACCCCAAGTTGTTCACATCGTGTTGTTTGGTCGTTTATGGGTTATTTGCCACTCTTGGATGTTATGAACTTGAGCAAGCGATAGTTGAGGATTACTTACGAGGGTTATTCATTTGTCTTTTCATTGTGAATGGATTTTACACTCTAGTGATGATGGGAGCTGCGTACTCAAGTTACATTTCAAAAGATAAGAGTCATATCATTTCAGCTTCAATTATCTTTGGTATTATGAAAGTGGTTCTGGCTTCTGTTGCTGTGAATGCTCTACGAAAGGACAGTCGAATACCTGAACGAGTAACAACTCTATGTGTAGTGGAAACTGTTCTGATATTTGGACCCATCTTTGTGGCACTCGTCATTACGGCTCTAGTTGTTTTGATTCAAGTTACATGTTTTATTGTCGATTATGATAATGGAAGTTGGCGTTGGGCTTCGTATGCGATGTGGGTTTATATTATCCTATCATTGATATTGGGAGGATTTGACGTTGTACAAGCTAGTTAAGAGGATTACTTGCGAACAATGTTTATTCTCTTTGCTGTTTCCAATTTGTCTCTTCCTATTGTTAACATTGCGATCGCGTTCGTGTGTTACTCTGGACGTGAAGATGATGGTTTTGTGTTATTTCTCTCCGTGGTTGGGAAGATTGTACTTGCTTCATTCGCTTTATACGCTATGGTCAATGAATCAAATATTCCTTTCAAAGCGAAAGTGTTATGCTACATTGAGATTGTTCATGTATTTGCGCCCATTGCCATTATCGTACTGGTTGTTGGCATGAGTGGATTGGTTTTTCTTGGAATGAGTTTTCGAATGCTCTTCAATTTCTGTTATCAATTTCATACGAATCCACCAAAACCCAACGAAAACACTTCTGCTCATCAGCAAGGTGAAATATCACAATATATGGAAGAAGGTACCAATCAAGGTGAACCATCACATATGGAGGAGGAGGGTGTGAGTAAAGATGAAACAATAAACAATTTATGAGAAATATTCTAAAGAAATTCAAAAAAAAGAATTTAATTTACAAAAGAGTTTCTTCAGCACTTTGAAAAGAGCGTCGTCTTTCTATGATACAGTTGCGTATAAGAAAGAATAAAAATGCGAATAATGGGATAAGCCAAATAATAGCAGGAATGAGAAATCCAAAAAAGTCAGAAAAGCTCGCATGTCCTTCATGAAGTCGATTGGTATTGGGAGGTGATTTATCGATTTGAGTGAAACAATTAAAATGATTCAGATCAATAATAGATGCATTGGGAAATCCATCAAGACCTTTGAGTGTAATGATTCCTTCAGGAATGTCGTTTGTACTTGATGACTTGAGAGAATACTTGATAATGGTTTCATAAAATGGTCTCATAAAACAAAGGTTTGATCCATCATAACAATATCCTTGTGTTTGTTGATTACACCAAACCAATGAAGAATCAAATTCAATTGGAATACATTCCAATGTATCATTCTTAATGATATAGGAAATATCAATCGAGTTTAATTCACAAGAAACTGATTGTTGATAGGCAAAGATACTCAAACATATGAAAAATATTCCAAGAAATGTGGATCCTACAAGAAATGCATAACCTTCCAAAAAGTATGTTCTATTGGCCATCTTCAAACAATACATAAAAATAAGAAGAGTATAAATAGGTTCGGGATTTTATTAACCTTCTGTTCAAAGAACCCGACAAAATCCATGGAAAGGTCACGTCTTTTGATTTCATCAAAGAAGCCCCATTTGATTTCATCAAAAAGGCCCCATCCGTTCCCGACAGGTTCAATGGAACGGGTTAACCCTTTAGAATAAAGGGTGGGTGGCCTTCCAGTCTCCAGGAGCTCCTAAAAGCCCCTGGGACGTTAGAAGGTTAAATTGTTTTGAAGGGTATTTCAACACTTCTTTCGTAGAAAGCACCATTTTCATGTCCATCTTCGAATTGGTCTTGTATATGTGTATGAAATACATAATCACATATCATGGGTGTTATCGATATCACGATTGACTGACGTATTTGATAATGTTGCTTTGACGCAAGTATAGGGGTTGTAAGTTTGATACAAATCTTGAATGAAAGACTCGAGTTTATAATATTTGTCAATGTTGAATCCAAACAGGAACTTGGCAACTTCTTGAACGAGTATAACAAATGGATTATCATTTCTAAAAAGATTTGTCTTGATACAAAGTCCAATGTGTGCACTTTGATCAAACGATAACGAAAAGTAAACATATTGTTCTTTATCATCCTCTTCATCATATTTGTTATAGCTGTTAATTGTAATATACCATGGAGGTTTCCCACATGACGGACATGTTTTTTGAGTTGCTTCTCTATTGGAACAAGTGCACCGATCTAGTGGGTAGATATTATATGCTGCATTAGTCTTGGTATTTGATACGAATGAATGTAATAGAAGCATCTTGTTTCCCATATCTCTAAATAATGGCTCCATTACTATAAAATTTTCTTGCCATAAATGGTCAATAAATGGTACCAAATCAAATAGGTCAAATGTAATACACGACTTGACGCATTTCATTTTAGAATCAAGTTGTTGTTGGATATGTTGAATTTCTTCTTCAGAGAAGGAATAGAAATTAACAAACAAGTCCAATACAATCAATGTTAGGCAATATTCGCCTCCATATAATTCATTTTCATTAATTTGATCAAAGTCGTCTTGATAGAGAACCTTGATGATATAGTCTTGATGTACACAAGAACAATGTCTCTTGACTTGAAATCCACCAGGATACTCCTCAATGATATGCTTTGTAAATCCATTGTACATTTTCATAATACATATGTTACCATTACAAAAAATAACTCGGGACTTAATCCGTTAGGGTTGGCGAGAAGCCAAACTACTTTGTATATACTTACTTATATACATTACCGAATATATGTTGTTCTGAAATAACCCGTAAGTTCGACTCACTTTTCTGCGTCGACCTCATAGGGTTTTTTAAACAGTGGCTTTGAAAGTTCCGGATTTAAATATAATAAATAATGTACAAACAAAGAGAATGTCTGAACAAAGTTATGAAATCTTGTCTTGTAAGGAGTTTGAGCAGATGGGTATATCCATGGCGGTAAAGAATCCCAAGAGATTTCGTTATCATTCATCAAGTTTTGCAAAATTTCCTGATGGAACTGATCATATAAAGTTAGGAGGATTTCATCCAGAAAACTTACTTCGAGGTCGTCATATTTTGTATTTGGCATCTTTTCATAACAATGATGTAACTCTTCAACAATTTTATGCTTTTATTGTATTGCTTCAAAGCTTCATAGAGTCGTTGACGATTGTGTTACCATTCTATCCGGTTGCGACTATGGAACGTGTTCAAGAGGAAGGAGTTATTGCTACTGCGAATTGTGTCTCTCAACTCTTTTCTGGATTACCAAGTTGTGGCAAACCTATTCGTCTTATGATTTATGATATTCATACTCTTCAGAATCGTTTCTATTTTAGTCATGGATGTATTGCCAATTTAGTCACTACTGTCCCACTTCTCAAGAAACATCTACGAGATGAAAGACCTGATATTAATTGTATCGCCTTTCCTGATGTAAGTATTTCTTATTTTTTCTTTATTTTATTACTCATTTTATTATTTTTTCCTTCTTTCCTAACCCAATGAACAGGATGGTGCTTCAAAGCGATTTGGTCAAATGTTTGGAGAGTTTGGATCTCAAGTGACGTGCGCTAAAAAGCGAATAGAAGATAAACGTATTGTAACGATTGCTCAAGGGGATTGTACTGGACAACATGTGTTGATTGTGGATGACCTAGTGCAAACGGGTGGTACCTTGTTGGAATGTGCTGAAGCCTTGTTGAATCATGGAGCCTTGTCTGTATCTTGTTTTGTGGCTCATGCAATTTTCCCGAACAAGTCATGGATGCGTTTTCTTACACCAACTGTAAAGCAATTTATAACCACTAATAGTTATCCTCAGGATCTATTGGAAAAGCAAAAGACGTTTTGGCATGAAGAGAATAGAAACAAGTTTGTGGTCTTGGATATTGAAGACTTGATTGTATCTGATTTGTAGTTTGAATAAATTTATTATTCTTCCGAATTGCTTGATTTATTCGCTAAAGGTTAAAATGTGTTAATTGTATCATAAGCAAATCATGTCAACTAAAATAGATGTTACTTCTAAACTAATCCATGAATCATCCTTGTTACCTCGTGTCATTTCCAAAATGGTAGCTGAATACGTGAGCGAGTTGGGAAGCTTTCACATAACGAACATTAATTCAATATTGGATAAAATACAAAATATCTACGTTTACGGCCAGAACATCTATCTAATCTTAAAAGACCGTATTGAGAAAATTGATTGGAATGGTAACTTGGCCCAAACTTATGTAGCAGTTAAATCTCACACATGTATGGCAATTTCTGGACATTATATGTACATTTACAATTCAAGTTATTTTTCTGTATTAATATTGAGTGATGAAGGACAATATCTAAATGATTTGATTGGATCAGGAATGGGATATTCTAGCCGTTTTTTTTCTTATCGGAACAGACTTTATGTTCAAAGACCACATTCAAAAGCAGTGATAGTATTTGATACCTGTAATAACATGGAGCTTTTCTCGTTTGATACCCAGTACACTCCATTCAGGAAAATGCAACTCCAAGGAATGGCGTTTATTGGTGATATAGTCTATATTTTAGATTTCATCGGTATTGAGGAATGGGGTTTTAAACCTGAAGTCAGAATCCAAATGTTTGATATTAATGGAACCTTTATAAAAATAGAGTGCGACGCAATTAGAAAACATGTCGGAAGTCATTATACCTATTGTATGGCTTCATTTGAAGGGAAATTAATTTTAACTTATGAAAATACAACAGAGTTGTTTGTTTTTTCACCACAATTGGAATTTATCAAGTCTATCGACATTGGATTTGTTGTAGTTGACATTCATTCGGATGAAAGACATTTGTATGTTTTAACACAGGATAATAAAATCTTGACATTTTAGCTACATTTATTTTTCCGCATCACTTGGTGTATGCTTTATTTGAAAGCAAATCATGTCTTCCAAAATTAATCTTATATCTAAATCTATTCATCAATCATCCTTGTTACCTGATGTGATTTCGGAAATAGTAGCTGAACATGTGGGAGAGTTTAGTCATTTCAAAGTGACTCTTGTCAATTCGAGATTGAATGAATTACGAAATTTTTGTGCCTATGGGCAACATATCTATCTTGTCTTTCAAAATCATATTGAAAAGTTTGATTTGGATGGAAACTTTATTGGGCAATATAATGGAATGAATATTTCATATGTGGCCATTTCTGGACCTCTTGTGTATATATGCGAACCAGAACGTCGTTTTATCAATGTGATTAATGAAAGTTGCAAATATCAACCAGCGATTGAATCTATTTACCCAAACAGATGTTTTGCTTATCGAAATAGACTTTATGTTTCAAATGGATTTTCAAGAGTTACGGTATTTGATACAGTAAGTAATCAGGAGCTTTTTTCATTTGATACCAAACATACTTCCCTTCAAGGCATGTCTTTTATTGGGGATACGATTTATATTCTAAGTACTCTTCGAGAATGGGGTATAAAAGATCAACCAAAGATTCAGATGTTTGATATGAATGGAATCTTAATTCATGAAGAATGTTATTCGATAGAGGAACGTGTTGGAAGTCATTATACCTATTCTATGGCTACCTTTGAGGATAAAATAATCATAATCCATGCAAGATCAACAAAGTTGTTTGTCTTTTCTCCAAAGCTTGATTTTATCAAATCTGTTGATATTGGAATTGTTATAGTTGACATTTGCTCGGATGAACATCATTTGTATTTGCTTACTGATCAAAATAAAGTCTTGACATTTTAACCCTCTATAATTGTGAGTTTCCGATATTTATATAATTCATTTGAATAACAAATCATGTCTACCGAGGTTATCCAAATAATACAAGACTCTGGCTTTTTACATAATGTCATTACCAAAATGGTGGCCGAATATGTGGGTGAATTACATTGTATTAAAGAAACAAATGTTAATGTAGATTATGGTTCCTTACGAAACTTTTATGCTTTTGAGCATACTATTTATTTAATCTATTTTTCTGGTATTGAGAAATGGGACTCCAATGGTAAATTGGTTCAAACATATAACCGAGACAATAGAATTAGTGAACCAATATGTATGGCTATTTCTGGACCTCATATCTATATCTGCGAGCCAGAATATGGCACTGTGAGTATTCTGGATCATGAGGGTAAACTTCTATCTCATTTTAAGGAATTTGGATACACTAATGGATGTTATACTTATCGAAATAGACTATATGTATTTAAAAGTGAAACATCAGATGAAATAAAAGTATTTGATACTGCAAAGAACACAAGATTATTTTCGTTTGATACTAATGATTCTCCACCTCAAGGCATGGCCTTTATTGGTGATACAATGTATACTCTACATTTTCCAAATGACAATGATGATCCAGATTTTGGGTGGGATGAATTTGAAGAACCCTATATAAGAATTCGTATGTTTGATATGAATGGAAAATTAATTGGTCAAGAAAGTGATTCAATCAAGAAACATGTTGGAAATCATTGTAATTGTTATATGGCTACCTTTAAAGATCAACTAATAATAACTTATTCTTATTCAAAAAAATTGTTTATTTTTTCACCAAAACTTGAATTTATCAAGTCTGTTGATATTGGAGTTCATATTTTTGACATTTGCTCTAATGAAGAACATTTATATGTGTTAACAGATGATAATAAAGTGTTAACATATTAAGAAAAGTCATGTTTACTACCAAACCTATAAATGAATTATCATTGCTACCCAATAGAATATCTCAAATGATTATTGATTATATGGGTGATTTCAACTGTATCAAAGTTTGAGTTTAGTAATGGTATTTGATACTATAAATCACAAAAAGCTATTCACGTTTTCTGCAAAGACTACTCCACTTCGAGACATGGCCTTTATTAGAATTCTTGGATTATTATGATGATGAATTTGGAGAGCCTTATATGACCATTCAAATGTTTACTACAGATGGGAAATTCATTGCAACCAAAAGTGATTTGATAAAAGAATATGTTGGAGTTATGAGTACCTGTTTTCTAGCTACCATTCAGGATCAATTAATAATAGCCTACAAAGGATCACCAAAGTTATTTGTTTTTTCCCCAGAGCTAAAATTTATCAGATCTATTGACATTGGTGTTTTCATAAAACATATTTGCTCCGACCGTAATCATTTGTATGTTTTAACGAAGGATAAAGAAATCTTGACATTTTAACCTTCCGACGTCCCAGGGGTTGAAATAAAGTGTTAAGAAAAGTCATGTCTATCAAGATAAATTTATTATCGACATCAATATATGAATCAGGCTTATTACCTCATGTTATTTCTAAATTAGTAGCAGAGTATATGGGCGAATTACATTGTATTAAAATAACCAACATTCCATCATTACAAAAAAGGTTTGAAGAATTACAAAACTTTTATGTTTTAAAACAAAACATTTATTTACTTTTTAATACTTATATCCAAAAGTTTGATTCGGATGGAAATTTAATTCAAATATATAATAAAGCGAATGGGGTAAAGGATCCGAGTTGTATGGCCATTTCTGGAGCTCATATCTATATATGCGAACCGAATTATTGTTCTCTAACTATTTTAAATGATGAGGGCAGACATCTATTTTATATGAATGGATCTGGATACTCGCATAAGTGCTTTGCTTATCGAAACAAACTATTTATTCCAAGTCGAACATCAAATATAGTTGCAGTATTGGATACAATTCATAACAAGGAATTATTTTCGTTTTATGCTCAACACCCCAATATCCAGGATATGGCCTTTATTGGTGATAGAATGTATATCATGTGTTTGGGCAACTATCCTCAATCTGAAACATTGATTCAAATGTATGATTTACATGGAAAACCTATGGGTAAACGTTATGAATTAATTAAGAAATATATTGGAGTTCATAAACACTATTATATGGCTGCTTTTGAACATAAACTAATTGTAACTTATGAAAGTTCAAAAGAATTGTTTATCTTTTCACCAAAGATTGAATATATCATGTCTGTTGATATTGGGGTTGGTATAGAATTTATTTACTCCAATGAAAATCATTTGTATGTTTTAACCGAAGATAATCAAATCATAACCTTCTAACGTTCAAAGCCACTGTTTAGAAAACAGCATATATTTGGGAATTTTACTATTAAAGACAATAAAATATTGTTGTGCGGCTTCTCGCCGACTCTTTTGTTTTACAAAAAGGTTAAGAAAAAGTCATGTCTACCAAACTTTATAAAACAATATATGAATCATCATTGTTACCCAATATAATATCTGGAATGATTGCCGACTATGTAGGTTTGTTTAATTGTAGTAAAGTAACCAATATTGTATCTAAGCAAGATTCGATTAAATTTCATGTATATGGAAATTACATTTATTTAGTATTTTATGATCATATTGAAATGTTTGATTTTAATGGAAGTTTTGTTTCGTATTATGAAAGGTCGAATGATGGTTTAAAATTTTCGAAAAAGAAAGAGGATATATTACTTCACTTTCTATCACATGAAATGATACAATCATGTTTTATTTATCAAAAGAGACTTTATTCCTATAGTTCAAGTGAGGAGGTGATTGTTTATGATTTACAAACAAATGAAAACTATGATAAACGGCTGTTTTCTTGTAGGTCAATTCAAGATATGGTTGTTTTAAATAATACTATCTATGTGTTAAGTTATGACGAGGAATTAAATGATGTAGCAATGACTATTCGAATGTATGATATGAAAGGGAACCTAATCGGTGAGGACAATGATTCAATTACAAAATTTCTTGATTTTCATTATCATTATCATATGGCGACTTTTGATCATATGTTAATCTTTGGTTATTATTGTAAATCAAAGTTATTTCTATTTTCATCGAAACTAGAATTTATCAAAACAATGGATATTGGTGTTTCGATATACCAAATGTATTCGGATGAAGAGCATTTATATGTGCTTACACCAGATAAAAGAGTCATGACCTATTTTTAGTAACCTTTTTGATTTAAAGTTACATGAAATGATCACAACATTCTTTTAACAATTCACTAAACAGCATGAATGGGTTCAGATAACAGAAGGCTACCCACCAATTTGTCTTACAAAACGGATAGCAGAATGGATAAATTATTATTGGGTTTATTACAAGATCCAATACATGAAATTAATTATGTAACACATCCAATGGCTTATATATTAAAAAATAGTAGATTATGTGCTGATCATCGTTTAGCTTATCTTTCTTATCCATTCGAATATCATAATAGAATTACGAAAAGTATTATTACCCAAAATCATATATGTCTTACAATGCATCATCCTAATCCAACTCCTCTAAGCCAATTATATTATAATGCACCACCGTCGAATACAATTCACTACTTTCTGGATAACGATGAAATGACCAAAGGTTCTATTTATTCCTTATTGTATCATATGACTTTGGATACTGAACGATTATTGCTCCCTATTCTTATGAATCAATTATATACTACATATAAGAAACAACATCCTTGGAGGTCTTCATTGGAACCTTTTATTCCCAATGATTTATGTAATCTAGTGATTGAGTATTGGGGTCATCGAGAAGCTATTGAGTATGAATGTACACAAATAGAACTTGTATTACTGACATCAGTTTTTATCAAGAAAATTTCTGCAGAAGGTGACAGAAATCAAACGTTATCAGAATTTATGCTGAATCATATATCAAAACTATTCAAGAAACTTAATATGACTGATATCTCAAAAATAAGACATCCATCATACCTTGTTAGTTTATCTTCATTAACTTACAAGAAAACAATTGAACTAATCTTACAATTTGGTCAATTTCAAAATTGCGAAAACTTGGCTATGGAAATCATATATCAAGGATATTAGCTTTTTTTTTCAATTTTATGGATATCTGGATGATGATATGGGTGTATTTTTCGAAATGTCATCAGTTGTACCACAACAAAAATATCCAAAATGGTTCAAACAACACCAAGGATACGTTATGACGATTTTCAAACGCTACTTGGATGGCGAGGGTTGGTATTGGACTCTTAAGAAACCTGATGGAAATCAACAAGGCTGTGGTTCAATCGATCCAGACAGATTTGAATGGAAAGACGTTGGTCTCTTTCCTAATTTGCTCAATAACTATTTCCATGACAAGCTTCTGCAAATGCCCGTTTTAAATGTGGCTAATCCATCTACCAAAGTGGATTGGATCGATTTCATTCCGTTGGAAAGACTTGGAGAAAATCGAGTGATGCAGTTTGTGGATTCGTTTGGAAGACCTGGACTGGTGAAAAAGAATCAAGATGGAACCATTACGAGCATGTTTCAACAATTGATTGTAACTCCAAGTGATTGGGTAACTGTTACCTACAAGCCACCCGCAACTGGACGTGAAAGAGGCGACAATTTTCGAAATCTGGATAATCTTTTACCTTGGAAAGAAGCTATTGCAGATCAGCTTTTCATCAATAAATGAAACTATTAATCATTTTATTGTATAAAATGTTTTATTGTAATCTTGTTCTTTCATAGTAATTGGTAATGCTTTCACCTGGTAGTATTGGAAATGGATTCTTGGGATCAACTGGTTTTTGAAGTCGATATAGTGTGAGTTTGATCTGTTCTTTTATCTTGTCTTTTGGTGTAAACCATTTTCTTAATTTAGCCATAAATGTATGACTATCATTGTTTGTATTAGTTTGAGATACAAAAACAGTTCTTGGTTGCATTTGAAACCAACTCTCTGTATCTGGAAGGCTGGTATTCACATTATTATAGTTTGTTTTACTTTTCATATGTTCATAGTGTACTATTATACTCGAAACACTTGAACCTTGATCATAAATTAAATCGACAGTTCGAGATGTTGCCAGGTCTTTCTGTAACTGTAAGAATGCGTTGTAAGCTAGATCTATACCATCAAATAGCAAAACATCTCAAACTTCATATCTTAACATTGTAATAAGCGATTCTAAACATCTTATAGTATTCCGCAAACGATTCCTCTCTTTACTTAACCTTTTTTCTTCACACCCTTGATCAAACAGGGAAAAAGTGCTATTCTTCTTATTCAGTTCGATTGCAATATTGTAGTATTCAAAATGGCATTCGCGAATCTTCTGAATGATAGGTTTTACATTCTTCAACTCTGGATAATCATTACGCAAAACTAGATGCAAAAATGGGGAATGTGTTTTTGGATATGGGTTTAACAACAATATCTCTATTTCCATCAACTCATTTACCAAATCACTCATTCTCTTTCTTATTTATTCTTCAGAAAATAATCTTTCCGATGATGCGCACTAATGACAACAAGGAACCAAATAGAAAAATGGATTATATTCATCATTATGTGGAAACCAATGATATAGAAAATGTGAAATACATAGTTACTTCTATTCCTCATTTGACTGTCAATGCTTATGATGAAAAAGGACGTTTACCGCTACATATAGCTCTATTGTACGAATATAAAGAAGTTGTTCAGATATTAATAGATCATGGAGCAGATCCTCATTGCCTGGATTATAGTGGATCAAATGCACTTCATTGTGCTGCAGCTTCAAATAATATACAATATGTCAAGTTATTTGTATCTATGAGAGTGAATTTATTTATCAGAAATAGTATGAATCTGACTCCATTAGGTATAGCTTCTTATTATTTTTTAGAAGACAGTGATAATTACAAAGAGGTAGTGAGTTATTTAGATAAAGCTATACCCAGAGAACGATTATTACAATTTTGTATTGGGTTAAAACAAATCATTTCACATCATGATATATATACAAAGAATGCATTTCGAGGTGTTGTTTCGTTTATTTAGTTCCGATCTTTTTGTTATCATTTTTTTCTGAAAATTTTAAGAAAAAAAATGAATGAATCAACCAAGGCACAAGAGTTTATGGAACATAAATTACCATCAGACTTGATTCAAATACCTGGAATTTTACCATCTAACATACAAGTTTTAAGTCAAAATAATATGTACACTGTTGATGATCTAGTTGGACATTTCTTTTTAACAAATCGGGATGAAGATGATTTTTGTCAATTTTTAAGGCAACTTGGTTTTTCCAAATACCATGCTTCTCAATGTGCTGCATGTTTAAAGATTAAATTGGGAGGATTGTAATTAACCCGTTCCATTGGAACAGAAGGCCAGTCGAATGAATTTCGCTCAATACTATACGAATAATCAATCATCAATGGAACTTAACCAGAGCAAGAATGAATTGGTGGTAGCTACTTTTGATACTATGGATTCCTATCTGAAGCAATTTGATGAATATTTCCTGGCGGCTCAAATGTTAACTGTAGCAACCATTGTTATGGTACCTGAATGTGAGCAATTTGAGATTTGGAGAACTGCTACCATTGGATTGTATACCAATAACCCAGAGTTACCTGCAGCTATCAATAACAATTTGTTGTCGATGAGTGGTATATTACCAGACATGGTTGATACCAAACATATCAAGTTTTTGGATACTTATACTCATTCCTTGACTCGTTTTCTACGTGAATTACCACCCTTTGAAGGAGAAGTGTTTATTGCAGTACCATCTACTTCATCAAATAGACCAATGGACAGGAGAGGTTTATTACCAGGATGTGAAGTCTCTTGGCCATGCTTTGTCTCTGGATCAACCTTGTGGCCTGTAGCTATGGATACTATTGGTAGGATACTCTGTTTATGTTTATTGTCTCACATATTTAGCATATTAGGTTCATCTGATGGTGTCATGTTTCTAATTCATTCTCACAAATGTGGTCGTTTTGTGTCACCTCTTTCTCAATTTCCTTATGATTTGGAAGTGATTTTCCCTCCATGTACTCAATTCAAAGTGACTCAATGGTTCCGCTTGGATGTCATTGCCTTGGGTCAAGCTAATATTCGTACCAAATCATTTGGAATGACTCTTGAGGAAATGAACAATTCTCAAAAGGGTTGTATTATCGAATTGGAAGAATTATAAATAGAAAATTTTAATAGAACCTTTTCGGGTTCGTTTTCAATAAAAACACATTTATTTTTCCTTTTTAATTTTTTTTGTTTTGGTTTCCTTCTTCTTTTGGGCTTTCTTTTCTTCGAGTTTTCTCTTCTTCTTTTCCCTTGCAGTGGAACTTTTGTAACTTGCCTCCAATTGTAACCGTGTCTCGGTCGTTTCTTTCATTCGTTTAATGGTGTGTCTCACAATTTGGTCCAGATCAGCAAGAAAGCGGTGAACGTTCAAATCTTGCAAAGTGTTTTTCACTCTTTTGCGGAATTCTTCTAGTTTGAATTGGTTTGCTTCGATTGGTTTTTCGACGAGTTCATAACTACCATCAGGTCGTTCCATGCGGACATGTTTCTCCTTTTCCAGACGTAAGTCCTCTTGAGCAAAATCGTTGATGGTGTCAATCAGCTCACAAATGGCGTTATGCATCTCTGTGATAATGGTTGTCGTCCTCCCATGTTTGATCAAGTTGAGAATGGCGTCAAGTAGCATTGTTTCTTGAATGATGGGCACTCCTTCAACCAAGAATCTTAGCAAGGCACGACTGATAGTCAATTGGGTAGACATGTCGTCAAGTGGATCGTAAGTGAATTTGAATTCCGCGGGAGATAGGTAGATTTTGACTTTATGGAACTCACGTCCAGCAAACTTGATGGGATAATGTTGGCAAATTTGTCCATTTGCAAGAAGATTCAGAAGATTTCTTATGTCTTTCAAAGCTAACCCAACCCAATTATCAGGATTTTCTCTGTTCATTTTGTTGTTACTTTGAGTTTTGCAAACCGTCTCAAGTCGACTCTTCTGGAAAATTGAAAAATTTTCTTTTTTTCCGATTATTTGAATTATTTTTGTCAATATAAGAAGAAAATGGATTCTTTGGGAAACAAGAAACGTGCAAGAGATGAAGGATTATGAAAAAAGGGTTAAAAATTATGTAAACAATCTTAAACAACAAAAGCAACAAGTTGTAGCAGAACCTTGTGTCATAGCCAGTGCTTCCCGAACATCCCTAAACACCGGCGTCACTACACCACATAACATTCATTATTCTATTCTTTGCAAAATATATTAACCATTAATAATATTTCTGTATTATTTTGTATAAATATTTATTCTTGATATATATGTGATGTCGGCGACGCCGATACTCCCTCAAAATCACG
>Ga0214923_10003832_pt1 | contig 18619 bp, 25 predicted proteins | sample LL1510_MetaG_FD_177993 | JGI IMG/M metagenome (GOLD analysis project Ga0214923, IMG submission 177993) | Freshwater microbial communities from Lake Lanier, Atlanta, Georgia, United States - LL-1510 | ecosystem: Environmental > Aquatic > Freshwater > Lake | place: USA: Georgia | collected... | reverse complement strand
CACTTTACGAATGGAACAGCAAATCAACACCTGTTGCAGAAGAAGTGAGAGTTTGTTGTTAGTCTCCGCCACCTGGGGGAGGAATATCTAAGACTGCCCGCATGTCTCGCTGGATGTTTTCAATATTGCGCATGACATTGTCAAAACGTGCGTCTAGATCTCGAATGTATGTTTCAAGCTTTACTAAACGTGTTCCATTGTAAATCAGCCTATGACCGCATTGATGGCAGCTATAAAACTTGCCATCTTCGGGGTTCAGGATAGAAGCATGTGTGCACTCCATTTTGTTGAAGTGAATTTCATTCCAACAAAACGGATCCATTTTGGAATCCTTTTGATGTTTATAAAAATGCCTACGAATATGTGGTTGCTCATGTCATTGCGTGATGGAGATATTTTGAATTGCATTTCGATTACAAATAACCGAAATGTTGCATTTGATACTCTTGTCGAGCACATGGAGCAAGATCAAACAGATAACCGGTGGTATAAGATTGTAAGCTTTCAGTCCGATAGAACAATTTCTGTAGGAGATGATGCATGGATTGTAATCAAGAATACAGAAGAAGAAGGATTCTCGCGTGTCGTTGTTGTTGGCATATATGACCAATATGAAACAATCCCAGAACAAATACGAGACAATGATGATGACTATATTGTTGATGGTATGAAGGTCGTTTAAAAATTCAATTCTCCATATGAATATTCAACTCCATTTACAACAGGAAATACTCGTATTCTATACGGAGTTCCAGAAACCAAACTTCCAACATAATAATAACCAATTGTAGTCTGTTTGTATGAAAGGTTTATTTTTTCGTTTGTAGTCAAATTTGTAATTTCAAATCTAAAATGTTCATCATCTATAAATTGATAATTAAACACGATTGTAAATCTTGCCGTTTGGCTGTTTATAAACCCACCGGATACAACTGGAACTGGAATTCCGGATGTAAGTGGAACACATCGTACATCATATATTCTCCTTGGGAACAAAACAAATCCTGTTTCTAATTTGAATGGACATGTTTGTTTCATACCTTTACTACAGCAGGGGTATTTTCTTGTGCTTCTTTAATTTTTTCTTCCTTTTCTTTTTGTTTGGCCAATAATGCTTCTTTAAAACGTGTGGCTTCGTCTACACTCGGAACACATATTTTATGACCGGATTCGGAATACAATGAATATACACCTGCAATACATCCGAGAGTCATAACATATCCTATTGAAACCCAAGAGGGATTGGCAATACCAAACATTGTAAAAAATCTATCAAAATACACCCGAATGAAATCAAAAGGACGAATGACAATCCACGCAGTAGTTGGATATACTGCCCATATTGCTCCCTGTATGGCATTTTCTCGGGCGTCAACTTTTTGACACTGAGAAAATGATGCATACGCAGAAAATCCATATCCCAAAAGAAAAAACAAGGTGTATATTGCTATACTCAACGAAATATAGTATGCATAGTCGTTTAATGAATTAAACATTGTTTTAACGGAGTATTATTCTTTTGGAATACGAACTTCAAATGTTTGCGCCATAGAGGCAAGTGCTTGAAGCATTGTGTTTCTTTCAGTGTAATGCGGGCGTGTTAAAGTCATACAATCAGTCAATGTTTTCCATCCAATTGCGGATATCTCTCGTTTTTGCATGTTTGTAAACTTTTGATGAATGTCTATCGTCATCGGATTAGAAACAAGTCCTACAAAATACCGATGTCTATACATTACATTGTTTGTTCCTGGAAATGTTTCTTCCAGTTTTACACCTTTTATGAGTATAAATGCATTTCTTGCAATGTTTGTTTCTTCTTTGAATTCTCTTTCTGCACATTCATCATCGGACTCTGAACGAAATCTTCGTCCTTTAGGAAATCCCCATTCTGGTTCAGTATAACATGAAACGGCATCCTCAATAAGATGACGAACACAATCGTATTTTTCTTTTGAAATCTTTAATTCTTGTTCATGCCGTTCAGCATGTGCCCATAATTTCGTCCACAGGGCTTCAAATGGTTCACATTTGAGCTTGTGTAATTCACTTTGTGTCATATTTTCCAAGAGTGTTTTGACATACACATGATCACATGCTTCATAACGGCCTCGCATGAATTCCGTATAAGACATGCTATCTCGTCGCCTCACCATAAGAACCTCAATATTTTTGACATCAATTGGAAGGGGACAGGAATTGTGTGGATTTTCACGATTCCGGATTAATATAATTCCACACGATAAAACTGGGTCACTGCATTCACGAAATGCATGTCCTTTTAATCCACAATTATTGCAAAAGATTGTTGACATTTATAACTAATTTATTTATAGACATTTTGAATTCCGTTTTTACCTTGTTTAAGATAATGAACACGGGGCTTATTGTAACATCTGTCATATCGGGAGTAGTAGTTCTTGGGCTGGGATATTATTATTTTGTAAGAGCCACAGAGACACCTTTTACGTCCCGCATGTTGTCATTTTTCACATACTCGGCACTTGTGCTTCTTTTGGCTTTTGGGTCGTATTTCATATACATGGGTGTCCTAGGCGATACATCCTCAACTGGAAATCTTTCACCCACGCCCACGGATAGCAAGAATCCCAAGATAATTCCTGGAGAAAGTGCGCCGTCGGGTTCAAATTATGGAATACAATGGTGGATGTTTATTGAAGATTGGAATTACAAATTTGGAGAAGAAAAGCCAGTCCTTCGCCGAGGCGACAATCCATATGTATATTTGCATCCCACAGAAAACAGCTTGTGTGTCAAGATAAAAGTGTTCTCTGGCTCTGCAGGAGATGAAATGTCATCTGCTCCTGCTCCAACTAGTGCAGACGGAAGCGCAACCGACGATTCATTCACATGTGTAGTCAAAAATGTACCACTGCAAACTTGGTTTTGTGTTTCCCTGTCAGTGAGCGGTAGAAATCTTGACATTTACAAGGATGGACTACTTGTTCGCTCTTGTTTGTTGCCCGGAGTACCGAAATTATCGTCAGGAGGAAACCTGGAAATAATGCCGGGAGGTGGATTTTCAGGCAATGTAATTGATGCATATTATTTTTCCAGATCACTCAAACCAGTAGACGCACAATCCTTCTGTAGCCGAGGAACATCGGGTGTCAATTATACGAATACAATGCCGTCTCGTCCGTTGTTTGGGTACAAGGTAAAGTTTGGAATAACTGATAGCAGTGGAAAACAAATAAAAGAATACACCTTTTAAACAATGGAACTACGAACAATTTTATTGTCTCTTATGACATTGATTGTTGTTGGTCTTGTAATAATAATTATATATGAACTCACATATGGCGGAGGCATAACCACCCCTTCACGAACGGCACCGCAAAAGACGAGTGTTCAGATTATTGGGAATTTACATCACGGAGACGAACGTATGAAGTTTGAAAATGACCTGCCAAAGTCGCAAAATGAAGAAGACGGCATAGAATATTCATATGCGTGTTGGTTGTTAATCAATAATTATTCGGATACATCAGACGTTCCTATAATTTATGTTCGTGGAAGAACCGATTTATCTCTGCAGTCACCATCAGTAACTCTAAGAAGAGACAGAAATGAAATTCATATTCTACAGGATACCTTCAATTCAAAGGAACCCGGCAAAATAGTTATAACCAACCTTCCCGCAGGAAAATTAATTCATATTGTAGTCAGCATCAAACAGGCATCTATGGATGTATACATTGATGGACTTTTATACAAACATCTAACATTGTCTTCTCTTCCTTTCCAAAACAACGAGCCCATGTACATTGCGGAAAACGGCGGATGGCATGGAATGATAGGTAGTTTTGTGTACTATAATTATGCGTTGTCTCCTGATGAAGTTCGTAAATTATCACAACAAAAGCCCACTAGAGATCCAAATGATTTACCGCCATATCCTCCGTACTTGGACACTTCTTGGTGGATAACCAAGTACACTTAAAGCGTCATTTGTAAATTTCCAAGGGCCGCGTTTGCATCGGCTTCTCCTTTTTTGAGATCATTTCTTGTCTCTTCAAAATCCTTTTCCAAGGTATCTAATCTAGATGTTATTTGTCCTTGACCTTCTTCTAGTTTAGATATTCTCATTACAGGATCTTCCATGTGTTCTCTGCGTTTTGAAAGCAGTACTAATATCAACAATGAAAGAACTACAAATAACACCAATAACAACTTTCCTTGCATTATAATAATGTCAACAGGTTGTTATGCAGTTTCATTGTATTCAAAAGATGAAACACAAAATTTCACTCAGCAAACACGAGATGCCTCAGATGTCACGCGAATGGTTAAACAGCAAAAAATGCGTGCAAATTATCTTGACCAAAAAAATCCGGGAGCAGTACCCCTACAGAACTTATATTTAGTTGCACATACCATTGCGCCAGTTTCTCCGGCAATGACTCTCATGGCCGGACTTTCATATGGAAGATGTGTACCAACTACAAACTGCCAAGTTCCAAGAGGCGCATTTAGTATGCAATATGCATCGAATGTTGTAATCAATCAGTATCAGTAGTAAGTTCTACGTTTACACTGGATTTCATAGTCTTACGGAGATTTTCTTTAAGTTTATGTTTTTGTGTCTTTGTGGCACTTCCGGGTTTATACGAAAAAAAGAACTTTAAAAATTCCAGTGAGTTCTTGGGTAATTTTTCATATAATTCTCCCTTGTGCTTTTTCATTTCAATGAGACTTTCTTGGTGTCCAATGCAGTCCAGTGGTGTCAATATTTCAAATCGTCTGCTTGTAGAACTTGCCAAATCCACTAGGCGCTGACAAATACATATTATTCGATTTTCATCAAATCCTTCCATCATGTGTGAATCCGCATAGACAAATGCAAAGAAAAACTGCAATAACGTCGGTATAGATCCAACAAATAATCCCGAAGATAATTTGTGATAACTATGGCATGCCGTGGCCTCAAAAAGTCGTACAGCAAGTCTATTGTCAACCAATATATCTGTATGTTTGGGCAATAATTCTGCATATGGTTTGAATTCAACTGCCGTTCCCTTGAAGACATCTTGTATTTTCTTCACTGCCTCTTCAAACTTTTCTGGGATAACCAATACGTCAACGGGCGTTTTCCATACATTTGAGCGTTTTTTAGAATGAAAGTCCACAGCATGTGTTCCAAGTAAAACAATGCCTTCTTTGATGAGTATGGCTTCAAGTTTTTCTCGTTGAACATCAGACATTGTAGAATATCCTTCTTCGCCGTGTTCTTTGCATTCAATGGGAAATGTTTTATTCAACAAAAGAAGTCTTTTGTATACCTTTGACCATCTAGAAACATCACCACGAGGTCTTGACAATTCAAGATACATGGACATTCTCAAGAAATTTGGAGAAACATAATGAATTTTATCACGAACAATGTCTTCTTTCCAAAGTTTTTCAAAAATAGAAGATTCCAAATACGTAATATCTGCTACTCCGGTGTAATTTACAAATACTTTAAAGGTCATCAAGTGATTTCCAGGCTTTACTTCAATAGAACGAAATCCTAATGAATAAAATCTATCTGCAAGTTGAAGCGCGTGTTCTTGCGGAGTCTGACTATAAAAGTCATAATCTGGAATATCATAATTTGGATCGTAAAATCTGTGTTTTTCTTCCAAAAGATTATTTATTGCCGTGCCACCATAACACAAAACTTTCTTTTGTTGCAAAAATTCTTTGACAACCTTTAGAATTTTTCGTATCGTAGGATCATTTGCGCTCTCGTAGTCTATCTTGTTTTGCGCCGTTTTAATGAGTTCTTCCATTAATAGAATGTTGAGAAAATGGATTGAAATGAAATTTCCTCGCAGATGAGCAAGGATAAAATGCCTCGCGCAAAGAACACCCCCCCAGCAGATGACAACAAGAAAAATAAACGCTATAATCTACGCAGTAAGGAAGAGACACTTCGTTGGGTTGACGATGATACATTGTTTGACGACGATGACGACGACAGCACATATGATGGATCTTCAAGCGAGGAAGATACCGAGGTGCACGGCATCAAAGTTCCGGCAAATCTTCCTGTCTCTGTAAAAATTCATCTACATACAAACGTTGACACCGAAGAAGAATATAGTGACGAAGAAGATTACACCAGCGACGAAGACACTAGCGACGAAGAAGATAATCTACAAATACTCGCCAAACTACTCGGCCGTGGTCAATCTGGCGGACCCGTGTTCTTCATAAAGGACAATGACGGAAAGAACACACGAAAGAATAAAAAGGAAGAAATTCCTATCAAATTATCCTTGCGTGAACGTGCATACTTTGACGACCTTACAAAGACACGTCAAAAGGCATTCGTAAAGCAAATGAAATTGGTGGCGGATATCATTGGTGAAAGTGAAATTCCATTGAAATTCCGAGCACTGAGTCTGAATGCATCGCCAAGTGTTCAAGCAGAAATCATACGAAAAGTTGACATGATTAATCGTATGGGAAATGACAATGGTGAAACACAGAAACTGCGAAACTGGGTAGATGGAATCATGCGTGTTCCGTTTGGAAAGGTCATTCCTCTGCCGGTTACGATGGAAAATGGCACAGAAAAGTGTGCAGAATTCTTGAAGACAGCTACAAAGAATCTTGATATGGCTACGTATGGTATGATACCTGCAAAGACACAAATCATGCAAATTCTTGCCCAATGGGTTTCAAATCCTTCATCCGTTGGCAATGTTATTGCAATGAAAGGACCAATGGGTACAGGCAAGACATCATTTGCTCGGAATGGTATTGCAAAAGTACTTGAGAGACCATTCATGTTCTTCTCTCTCGGCGGTGCAACAGATATTGCTCATTATACTGGACACTCGTATACATATGAAGGTTCAACTTGGGGGCGTATAATTGATTCAATTATGCGTGCAGGTTGTATGAACCCAGTCCTGTATTTTGATGAACTTGACAAGATTTCTGGTACTCCGCATGGTGAAGAGATTACATCGATGCTAATTCACTTGACCGATCGCAGTCAAAATTCTCACTTTCACGACAGGTATTTTGCAGGAATAGAATTTGATCTCTCACAATGTTTGTTTGTGTTTTCATACAATGACGAAAGCAAAATTCATCCTGTACTAAAAGACCGGTTGACAACTATTCAATGTTCGGGATACAAGGAGGATGAAAAGAAGATAATTGTAGCCAATTACATTTGGCCGACAATACTAAAAAATGCAGGCATCTCGCGCGAAGATCTCAGCGCAACCGAAGAGGCCGCAGAGTACATTATCAAGGAATATTCAAAAGAAGAAGAAGGAATGCGAAATTTAATTCGTATTGTAGAAGCAGTTGTATCACGTATAAATCTCATACGGCTTTCAGATGAAGAAAGTGCCAAGAAATATAAGTTCTATGTGCCCATAAAGTTTCCTGTTAAGCTTACACCTGACATTGTCAAGAAGATTTTAGTGGATGTCAGCCCAAAGCACGATGAATCTTGGCGTTCAATGTACACATAAAAAGACATTGAAAAATACAAATGTCTCTAAAGGAAGAAATTCAGTTTGTAAAACGGCACATGCGAAATCGTTTTTCGCTTATGATTGCCAGTCATATTTCAGATGGAATTTGGAGTGTATATGAAAATGCACGCGGTATATGCGAAAAGAATAGACAGGAAGACCAGACGCTCAAGACATTTCAAAATTTATTAACTCGTATTCCGCAATGGAGTGAAGAAACTCTACGCGATGAAGTCAAGCGTATCACTATTGCTTCAAAATGTTCGTATCTTGAAGAATTATTGACAGGTGTTTTATTGACATACCTTCGGGCTTTTGCGACCGTCCAATATAGACATGTAGAAGACAATATTGATGTTGAATTTGAAAGACCTCCTTTGCCCAAGTTTATTCATGAGCTCTACAAGGAAGTAGCACGCAAATCATGGGAACATGCGTATTTATATAGAACAATCGGTATTTCAAGCGAACAACAGGCAAGAAATCGCAAAGAAATCGAAACACTTATAGATTTATCAATTGACTCTGTATTGGATTCCTTTTTGCCTTGGGAGAGTATTGTCAAGAATTACTTTTCTGAAGCTCCAGAGCCCGTTGATGAAGAAGAAGTACCGGAAGCAAAGAAGTCCGTACAATTTGATGTAGAAGAAGACGAGGAAGAAGAACCAACGCTGAAATTAACAGATGAGGTTGTTACATTGGATGTTCCAGATTTAGACGAAAAGGAAGAAGCTGTAAACTTACAACCCGGTGAGGATTCGCTCGTTCTAAATGTATAAAAAAGTTCAGAAAGTAGGTTAAATGCTAGATATGAACGTTTTATTGTTAATTATAGCCGTTGCCGTGGGCAGTGTTGTCATATATGCGATTGAACGTTATACACGCAAGAAGGTATTTGATGTGTTTGATGCCGCCAAGATAGGGATTGTATCCGGAGCAGGTGCCGGTGGTATATTGTATGCGACCGGTGGGACTCCAGAAGTAATAACAAATGCGATATCTTCAACCGCACAAGATATGTTTGTTGGAAAACCGGCGTTTTGAGCAAAACGGATTGAATAGTTTCCAGGAGAACGAAAGGCCTGTTTCTAAGATGACTAGCATTGTCCTCATGGATCTGAACCGGGCTAGCTTGGATATATGTGATGCGTTTGAGGCCGGAAAGGAGATACGGCTTTGGCTTATTCAAGAATGGAGTTATCTTGAAAGTGTTTGTTATGAGGATTACTTGGACGGAACAAGTAATAACCGAGTAACGCCACAAGTAGAATACCAGCCTCTTTTGGATAATATTCGTAAAATTGTCAAGGAACTTTACGATGCACCAAAGTTTCTTGCTTTGATTGACAACTGGGTATTGTGTTATGATGCCTATTCAACTTGGCTACAAAATGATCCAATTAGTCGGGAAGATCTTAATGATATGTGGCTTTCTCAATATTGAAAAGTATAAAAAAATAAAAATATAAAACTTTTTCAGTAATATAAATGCTCTATATGTGGGCCATATTAGCAGTAGTGCTTCTTGCGGCGTATATATACTCAGAAAGTGGAAGTCAGAAAATTACAACCGAACGAGCAAAGGCTCTCATAAAACAAGGAGCAAGTGTAGTTGATGTTCGTACTGACATAGAATGGAATTTAGGACATTACCCAAATGCCATTCACATTCCTACAGCAGACATAAAACATCAAAACTTCTTGAAAGACAAGAATGAAGTTATCATAGTATATTGCAATACTGGACAACGAGCTCGTGTGGCCGCCGAAGCCCTGCGAGATCAAGGCTTTAAGAATGTATTCTATATTTCTTCGACTTATGTATCGCTCTTGTAATCTATATTCAAACAAGAATCACTCACGGGTATTCTACCACGGAATACATATGGTCCTCCAAATTTTTCAATTTGTTTTCTTGGAATGGCAGTATCCTTGCAATACTTTGCAATAGCCTTGTACAATGTAAATCCTGTATATCTTTCGTGTGTATCCTTCTTTTTCAGATTACGAAACAAAATAGACGTTCCATCTGGAAGTGTCATCCATGACATAAATAGCTGAAATATAGGGTCTTCTTTATAACGATCACACAATGGTCCATCTGGAAATACATCCCAAAACATGGATGTTGCCAGACGAACTAGATCAAAAGACGGATTGGGTTTGATTTCAGGATACTTTGGATTATAAAATGGTCCATAATTATATTGCCCACCTGCTTCCTCTTCAAAGTCAAATTGGCTTGACATGAATGTCTTTGCCTCTTTCATTTTTGGTAGCTTGATTGAAAAACAAGAACGTTCAAAATCAATGATTTTAATTAACTTTCCAAACGTCGGAACACGATATACCTTTCCAGATAAGCTATAATACAAGAATTCTTTGGAAGTATCAACATACATTACATTCATTGCATGGAGGTCATTGTGAACAAATCCAAACATTCTTTGTGCAAATGCCAATGCAAATACTACTTGCACTAACCAAGCAGAACGTTTTTCTGTTTCCTTGTTTTCCTTAAAAAGATCAAAAAGTGTTGCCTTGCATTGTTCCATGACGGTCACTTGAACTGGACAATCTTTAAAGGATGCAAAAGCAAAATCTTCTTCTTGTTCTTCAAATCCAATGCCGTCTTCATAGTGTTCAGAACTTCCCGAATCGGTATGGATGTCAAAAATATATCTTGTAGAACATTCATCGCTTTCATCTTCATCCTCAATTGCAGTTGGTGTAGTTGGAAGTTCAATGGGCACTTCAACAGGAATTCCTTCAATGTCTTCTACTTCTATGCGTTCATCGGTATCCTCAAGTGTTAACAATGGAAGCTCGGGTGTTTTTAATTTGAGATCAAAAAAGTGCCCGATATTCTTGGAAAACCAATGCCTATCGCACAAGTCTTCATAGTCATCTGAAATATTCAATGTAAACTTTTCAGATATTGCAGAAAATACTCCATATACATCGGGAAAATGCGAACATTCACTTTCAGAAAGTGCCACAGATATTAAGCTTCCAATGTATGCAGAATTATTAGGAGATTGAATGTAATTATTCTGTGTCAATCCAAATACTCCAAAGTCTCCGTGCATCACTCTATATGGAGGAAGAATCATACTTATCTTTTTGTGAATTTTCTTTTGATTTCCAGAGGCATATATGGTGTCCTCGCCGGATATAGTTTGAATGTTTTCACGGGTCTTGAGGCCATAATGAAATGGCACTCTAACATTGTCCAACTTAAATAGCTTGTCAATAGATGGAAAATAAGGTTGTATTTTTCTAAGACCCCAGTGCTTTTGACATTGTTCCTGCAAGCCATGTAAATTGGATATTCTATGAACATCAATGTAAGAAGTTGTAGAACGGAGTTCAGGCATTACTCTTACCCCCAAAATATTGATGATGTTTTTTACGCTGTTCACTGCTGTACTTTAAACTCAAATCTAATATAGACCCCTCTGCCGGAAGTATAAAGTCAAAGTAGCCACCGAAAACAATGTCGTATAAGTGTTTCAATTTATTGCCAAAGTCTTCCAAGAATAAAAAGATTGTAAACATGAAAAACAATCCCGTGGCATAGGTGTCAACAAACCCAACAGCTCGCTGATCTACAGGTATAATTGGGGCAAATGTATTAATGAAATACGAAAACCAAAAGGCAGTCATTCCAATAATTCCGATTTCTACGACGACATCAAACACCTTAAAGTAAATCGTTTTTCTTTCCCAATCCTTTCCATGTGGATCTGTGTCATTGTATACATCAAACATGTAGTACAACAAGTAAGAAAGAAGACCACCTGCAAATGTAAACAATACCGACAGACCCGCAATGTTCATTGAGAGACGAACAGAGTCATCCAAGTCCAGTTTGGAATGATATACATGATATGCGTATTTTGTCATTATTTCATTCTATGAAAATTATAATGGACTTCAAGATACGAAAATTCAACATGGAAACCATCAAAGAACGTTGCGCGATGGACTCGCATAAATCTCCAATGATAGTTATTATAGGCAAAAAGGACACCGGAAAATCCTTCTTGACACGTGATATTCTCTTTCATACACGAGATTGCTTTCCGGTTGGGACGGTCATATCCGGAACAGAAGTTGCCAATGAATTTTTTCAGCATATTGTTCCATCAAAGCTAATTCATGACAAGTACAAACCAGAAATCATCATGAATGTTATCAAGCGACAACTCACTCTAAAACAACATCGTAACCGGACAAAAAATACTTCTATTGACCCACGTGCTTTTTTGATTCTTGATGACTGCCTATATGATGCAACATGGATTCGCGAGGAATCCACACGTTACGTATTCATGAACGGACGACACGTTGACTTGAGCACAATTATCACTATGCAATATCCTCTTGGTATTACTCCAAATCTACGTACAAACGTAGACTTTGTATTTATTCTTCGCGAAACAATTCTCGGAAATCGTAAAAGAATCTACGAGAATTATGCCGGCATGTTTCCAAGTTTTGAAATGTTTTGTCAATTTATGGATCAATGTACAGAAAACTATGAATGCCTAGTCATTTGCAATTCAAGCTCATCAAATAGACTTGAAGATCAAGTTTTTTGGTATAAGGCGTCAGAACATCCTGACTTTCATTTGTGTTCGGATTCTTTGTGGGTTGACAATAAACCTTTTACTTCAACTATGCTCTCAATGACAGAATATAACCCCGAATTAGCTCGTCCAAGTAAAGGACCTTCTATTTTTGTCAAAAAAGGCGAATGATTTACTCGCGCATCGCACCCTCTGCCGGATGCACTGGTGTGGAAAGATTTTCATATTCACGATTGCGACGATTGTTTTCTTCGCGCTGACGCTGAATGGCCTGCTCGCGCTCTTCCGCAAAGAACAATTCACGATTGGACTCATTTTCCTTGTACTTGCGCATAATCTCATTGAGCTGTGCATTTGCATATTCAACATTCTCCATGAGATGTTCAGAAGGCTCCCAAGGAAGCCAGCATCCGACACGGCCAATCACAAGATTGTCCTTGGGATACTTCCGCGACAGCACCTTGCACCAAAGCTGGGCCTCCTCATAAGACGGAAAACACCTGCGGATCTTAACACCGCGAATATTGCACTGGAAATTGACATCTCGGTCAAATGCCTCTTGCACCTCCTTTTCGTGCTTTAGCAGGAATACCTGATATTGTTCGGGAACATCCGTCTTCTTGATTTCCTCCTTGTGTGTCTTCTCAAAGTCACGAAGATCCTTCATAATGTCATCAACCTTGATGGAATACTTTTGAGAAAGATACGCAACAAAATGCTCCATGCCCTTTACCTTCCAATCATAGTCCAACCACTGAATGAACTTCTGAAAGAAGTAATCTTGTTTCCGCTGGATTACCTTTTCGGGCGAAAGAAAACTTACAATACAATATCTCTGATTTGGAAGCTCGGGATCTTCATCAAGGTAATCAATAATACCGCTCTCATCGGATACTGGAAGTTCAACCCGCTTGCTCATTATACATCTCTAATTAGCTATTCTTAAAATAGAAACGCACTACTAAAATAATGTGGAATTGTTGTTCCGGTTTTGATTACAATATGATTGAGGCTACTGCTATTGAACCAACGCCTGATGGACATGTTGCAGACATTCATGGTCTACGATACAAAGAACCACGAACCAAAGACATGGCAATCGTATTTGTATTATTCAATCCATCCTGTTCAAAGCGAATAATCATGAACTACTTTTATGCTCTTGAGAAATTCAGGCTTGCCAACATGCCCTGCTTTACAATAGAATTACTATTTCATGACAATCCTCCAGAAATACGAGATGCCATACACATAAAATGCAGTAGTTATTTATTTCACAAGGAACGCCTGTGTCGTATTGCTGAAAAAATGATACCTTCGTCATATAAAAAAATATGTTTCATGGATGCAGATATTGTCTTTGACAATCCTACTTGGTATGAACGAACGTCAAATCTCTTGAGATTTTATGACGTTGTACAGCCATTTTATATTGCATCGTGGTTGAATCTGTCATATAAAGCAACAACTCAAGAAAGACTTTCTGTCATTTTTATGGACAAAAATAAGTACTACAATCCAATCTTTCATCCCGGATTTGTTTGGGCATTCAAGAGAGATTGGTATAAACAAAATGGGTTCTTTGATTATGCAATCACCGGAAGTGGCGATACGCTTTCCGTGGCGGCGTGGATGAATGTTGAATTCAAAACGGGATACTTGAAACCTGCATATGTTGCGCCGTATAATGAGTTTCGTAAAAATCTAAAATTACCCAAGATTACTGCTACAGAAGGTAAAATTTATCACCTGTGGCATGGCAATAAAACAAATCGCAAATATGTACTTCGCCACGAGATTTTGAATGACATTCCCGATGTGCGAAATATTTTGGCAACAAATTCAAGTGGTGTATTTGAATTGCTAAATCGCGATGTAAATGCAAAAATGAAATTATATTTTGATGAACGAGAAGACGATTTATAAAGACTTCAAGTACGTTTTGTATATCTTCATTGCAGATCTCATTCCGGGAGTTTGATTTTTATTGTATTTTGCACGATTGTACATGACCGACGCAAGAGTTTTTCGCCAAGCTTTGCGAGTGCGCTTGATCTTTTTTATAGATGAAATTGCTTTTTTCGCAGTTCCATATCCAAGTCCTGGAACACGAGGATTTGGGCTTCCTGAGAATAACTCGCTCATTATTTTCTAGTACATCGAATAAACATGATGGTAATGGCTTTATATGCGGCAGTGTTGTTCTATCTGCTCACTCCGGGTGTACTTGTATCTCTGCCTCCGGGAGGCTCTCTGATGACAACGGCACTTACACATGCCGTTGTGTTCGGCCTGGTATGGATGTTAACTCATAAGATGGTATGGAAATTAGTTTCTGGTTCTAAGTAAATTTTCTCTTGAATTAAACAAAATGCCAGAGCAAGCCCCTCCTTCTATGGGAATTGATTTATCCGCCGTGGTCGTTCGTTTAGTAAAGTATGCCCTTGAGGGTCTGGCGGTAGCTGTTGCCTGCTACCTCCTGCCCGGCAAGAAGATGCAGGTAAGTGAAATCGGAATGGTCGCCCTGACGGCACTCGCTGTGTTTGCCATCCTGGACATCTATGCCCCGTCGGTTGGTTCGTCGGCGCGCACGGGTGCGGGCTTTGGTATCGGTGCAAACCTCGTCGGCTTTCCCAAGCTATAAATTTACACACTAAACACGAAAAATGTATAATGATCCGGTGTAACGGAACCTGGTATGTTCTGCAGGAAAAAGTTGCCCTTCCTGTGATGTGGTCAGTTGCAAAAGGTGTTGACCCAAACAAAGCATCACGAGAATGGTATGCACATCAGCGAAAATTAACTTCATTGTTATACCCAAAGGATGGCAATTGAACTTTGGAAGACCTGCCTGTACGCAGGTGGTGCAACATTATTCTTTTTATTTGTATTTGTAAGTTTCTACTGGGCGTTCAGAGGATTTCCGCCTGCGTCGAGAGTTGTAATACAATCTATACCAAAACAAAGCGACAAAAAGCAAGATGAAGCAACCTTTTACTTTTTTTACGTAGATTGGTGTCCATATTCACAAGAGGCAAAGCCAAAAATTGAAAGCCTTCGTGAATTCGTAGCAGATTACACATATGGTGGAAAGTTTGTGCACGTAGAATTTGTAAATTGCGAAGTAGACAAGTCAAAGTGTGAGTTATATAAAATTGATGCATATCCTGCCTACAGACTTGAAACATCTCAAAAGTTGTATACCTATGAAGGCCCCGCGAATGTTTCAGTGCTCCGAGAATTCTTGCGAAGTGCACTTGGTGCAGAAGTCATTCATACACTCGTATCCCCTGTCAATTAATGCTTGAAAGGTCTCAGAAATGTTCCAAAAATAAAAGTATGGTGTATCAGATTCTTCTAGACAACATGTATTTTGTGGATATTTTTTTAGTATTTTCTTTATGCCACGTACTGAATGAACACTGAATACCCTGGAAAAATAGTCAGTTTTATTAAGCTGTGAACACAATAAAAAGAGCGTATTCGTCGGATCTTCAACTGCAGTTGATATATCTGTACACAAAACGGCTCCGTCTACATAAGTTGTAGAACCTATGATATGAGGTGTAAATACAAACGGAAGGGCAAAAGATGCTCGAAGTGCATCCCATACATATGTATTTCCACCAAATATTACTGGTTTGGTGTTTGTGAGGTCTGTTGCGATAATATGCAATGGAACAAGAGCCTCTGAAATCCTCAAAGAAGGCAAATGTAAATCTTTTTGAGAGAATTTATCTATCAAAAATGTATGCATTTTTTCACCAACTTCAATACCATAATTAGCATGTAGTCCAATAACGGAATCAAGACGAATTGGTTCAAGTATATTTTGTATCTGTGAAAGTTCGCTTAACATCATATGAAGTTCGTCAATTGAAAATCCAAATGCTACAAATACTCCTATGATTGCTCCAATAGAAATTCCATAAATTCCGTCTCGAAATATTTTATGTAGATATTTTTCATTGCAGTGTTCACTAATACGAAGAAGAGCTCCTAATTGAAGCGGTCCTCTCATGCCACCTCCATTTAATGCCAATGTGGTATACATTGTCTGTATCTTTTCTTTGAATATGTAAATGTTGAAAGCAAAGGATCTCTGGAAACAGGCCGACGAACAGCATCTTATAAAAATGAACGCAATGAAGCCCGTGCTTTGTAATTTATTTAACCAACTGAAAAATCACGCGGCCAGAAATCCAGAAGCACCCTATTTTGTTTTTGATGTTCCAAGTTATGTATTTGGATATCCATTGTATGACCATCAACAAGCAGTAAAGTACGTAAAAGAAACACTTGAAGAACAAGGTTTTCAAGTTTGGATATCCGGCGTATCTACATTAGTCATATCGTGGATTAAGCCTACAAATAAGGAAAAGACTACGAGATTTGTATTGCCTCAAGGTCCTTCGTATCGCCCGTTTGTATACGATGATAGCATGATGAATTTCCTGCGTTCAAAAATTGAATGATAAAAACGAATTAAAATATACATTTTATGATGAACTTCAAAATGTGCGATCACCCAGAAAAGTATGTTGTAATTGATGAAGGACAAAATGTATGTACAAAATGTGGAATGATAATGGAACAATTTATAACACAAGAAGCAGAATGGAGATACTATGGAGTTGAAGACCGAAATGAAGATCCAACTCGTGTAGGATTTTCTGTTAATCAACTTTTACCATATTCCAGTTATGGAAGTATGGCGATGAATAAAAAAGTAACATCAGATTCTTTCAGAAGTATTCAAAGACTATCCTCGTGGTCGCTTGCATCACATTCAGAGCGTTCTTGGCTTTCTGCAATTGACATTATGTCGGGATATGCGTATCGCAATGGATTTACAAAAGCAATCCTACAAGAGGCTTGTTCGCTGTTTCGGTCACAAGAAGATGCCTTGAAATTACGAGGTGAAACACGAAGAGCTCTTATGGGCGCATCATTGTTTGTCGCATGTCGGCGTTTTGACGTCTCACGAACACATGAAGAAATTTCACATGTTGTCAATGTTTCCACACGTTCGCTATCAAAGGCTATACAGAGATTTGGAATTCAACTTGAAGACAATCCATTAATGAAAACACAATTATCTCTTGCAGAACGCATGATGAACGGACTTTGTATGAATGAAGCCCAACGACTGAGTGTCTTGGATAAGATTAGGAATATATTCAAATGCCCAGATGAAGATCTTGAACATACTCCTAAAGTAATGGTAGCCGGAAGTATTGCTTCTGTACTTTGCCAAGGTATGAATAAAACAGAAATTCGTAGTTTTCTAAAAGACTTTAGCAAGCATTCTGGTGTTTCTGCGGTGAGTATTCAGAAGGTGATTAATAGCCAGTAGACATTACACGATATACATATGCCTGGTTACTAGCAACAACACCATTATTATTACTAAGATAAATATTACTATTGTTCGAAACAAACATGTCTATATACGACCCAGTGTAATCGTAGTTAATTGAGGAAATGACCCCAGTTAAAGTACCATTACTTCCGTAGAAGGTAAAAACACGTCGATTGAAACCGAAACCAGATGGGCCACTCGTTGTATTTGCTACGAGGATCTCGATAGTAGATGGACTTATCGCAGTGAAAAGATTAGAAGTTGCGCCTATACCCAAATTCACGGCTCCGCGCCCAGTTGACATGCTCCCATTCGAAAGCACAACCCCGCCGATGTTATTTGAGCTATTGCTGACATTTGAAATAGTCTCGCTTGAAAGCACAACTCCGCCGATGTTATTTGAAGTAGCATTGGAATTTGAAATGTTTCCATTTGAAAGCACAACTCCGCCGATGTTATTGGAATAACCGACTGCAGAACGTATTCCTCCATTGTAGATGTCAAGTTGATACGGAGCAGTCGTATTAGACGCGCTTGATCCAATTATCAGGCCACTGCTGGCATCTCCGACTGAATTTATAACCGAGGCACCGGCTGGATGTAGTCGGCATCGTAAATTACCTGCGCTGTTTCCGGTTGTAGGATTGTAAATACCAAGAATTCCATTCATATCAAAGTTGCCGTATCCACTACCTATAACACTTGTGATTAGACTCCCTGATGGTTCTGATAAGACTATATTTTTGTTTGAAAGCACAACTCCGCCAATATTATTTGAAGCAGTACTACCTGTGGAAAACCCACCAGTTAATAACTCAAAATTGCCAGTTGGATGAAGATATGCTTGGGAGCCACCTCCTGAGTATAATATAAGGCTTGCCTGAGCGCATACATCATACACGCCCAGCCGGCAATCATTGACGCTCAAGGGCTGCATAATCATATAAAAAGTTCCAGAAACCGGGTCGGCAATGAGATTGTGGTTTGTTAACCGTATTCCACCAATATTATTTGAAGATGACGAAAGACTAAATAGACCACTTATGTTGCTAATGGAATAATTTGACATGTCTACGTTCAGGAGTGCAGGATATTGAGACCAACTGGAGCCTCCGCCACTTGCGTTATTCGTGATAGTATATACTCCATTGGTGCTAGACAAA
>Ga0214923_10003831_pt1 | contig 18622 bp, 13 predicted proteins | sample LL1510_MetaG_FD_177993 | JGI IMG/M metagenome (GOLD analysis project Ga0214923, IMG submission 177993) | Freshwater microbial communities from Lake Lanier, Atlanta, Georgia, United States - LL-1510 | ecosystem: Environmental > Aquatic > Freshwater > Lake | place: USA: Georgia | collected... | reverse complement strand
TCAATGATTTACAATAAGAACTGATATCTTGATAACTCTTTGCCAATAAGTCCCCGAATGGGGGTCAGAGGTCCTAGCTAAAAAACCCCGTTTTAAATTATTGAACTGCAATGACTTGTATGGGGTCAGAGGTCTTGCAAGATACTGATCTGCAATGGTTTGCGAGCCGGTTTTCAAATTGTGGGGTCAGAGGTCGAAAATGACTAGATCTTAACGACTTTGACCGACGTAATGTCCTTATCGGCCAGCATCTCTTTCATAACCTCATCTCCAGGCGCCGAATCCAGATTCAACACGCTCAACGCCTTCGATCCCGGCGCACTCCGACTCAGCGTCATGCTGGCAATGTTCACCTTGTGCTTGCCCAACAGTGTCCCGATCCAGCCCACGATCCCCGGGCGATCTTTATTTTCCATCAACAAAAGGAATCCCTCCGGCCGCGCCTCCATCCACTGATCATTGATTCGAACGATGTGAGGACTCGTTCCAAAGAACGTGCCGCTCACCTCTGCCTCTTTCGAATCCTGTCCTGCCCTGACGGAAATTAGCTCGGCATACTCCCCCGGTTCCGCCTGCTTCGTCTCACTCAACTTCAGCCCAAGATTCGCCGCCATCTTGGGGGCATTCACCTCGTTTACATCGCCCCCACCCGCACCAAAAAGAAACCCCTTCAAAATACTCCTCGTAATTGGAGTCGTATCCTCCTCCCCAATCTTTCCCGCATAACTGATCGTCAATCGATCACACCTCGCGGGCGCAATCTGCGACAGTAAGCGCCCCAGCCTGAACCCAAACTCAATCTGTGGCCGCAGTTTGGCCATCGTCCTCGCATCCACGCTGGGAATATTCACCGCGTTCCGTACTGCACCCTCGGTCAGATAGTCCCGAATCGCTTCTGCAATCTCGATTCCCACGCTTTCTTGCGCCTCTGCGGTCGATGCCCCCAAGTGAGGAGTTAAAATCACCTTCTTGTTCTTCCTCAGCGGATGATCCGCTGCCAGCGGTTCTTCCTCAAAAACATCCAAGGCGGCTCCACCCACCTGACCCGCCTCAATCGCCTTTAACAACACCTCCTCTCCCACCAACCCGCCTCTTGCACAGTTCACAATCTTCACCCCCTTACGACAAAGTTTCAGCCGCTCCTCACTCAAAATTCCCTTCGTCTCATCCGTCATGGGCAAATGCATCGTGATGAAATCCACCTGGGGCAACAGATCCTCCACCCGATCGATCAGTTCCACCTGCAAACTCCGTGCCTTCCCAGCCGACAGATACGGATCATACGCCATCACTCGCATCCCAAAGGCGATCGCCCTTCGAGCCACCTCTCCCCCGATCCTTCCCATCCCCAAAATTCCCAGCGTCTTTCCATTCAGCTCCGTTCCCTGAAAACTTTTTCGGTCCCACTGACCTGCCGACATCGAGGCATGAGCCTGGGGCAAATGACGTGCCAGACCCAAAAGAAGGGTGAACGCCTGCTCTGCTGTGCTCACCGTGTTTCCTGCAGGAGTATTCATTACCACTACACCCTTTTCGGTGGCCGCATCCACATCCACATTGTCCACCCCCACTCCGGCACGACCCACCGCACGAATAGTCGGACACCCCTGCAAGACTGCTTTGCTGACCTGGGTTTGGCTGCGCACCACCAGCGCATCGCAACCCTTCAACTTCTCGAGAAGCTCCTTCTCCTTCAGCGTAGGACTTTCAATGACCTCAATCTGCGGACACGCCTTCAGCACATCTACCCCGCTGGGGGAAACCCCGTCCGTAACAAAAACCTTATACTTCGCTGGCATTAAAAAGTTCTAGCAGAGACACACCGAAGGGCAACGCTGTCCCTCGTTCAGGAGGTAGGTAGAGCGAACAATTCCCCTGCGTGAGCGGAAAATAACTCCTTCGCGGAGCGACTAACACGAATGGACAGGGGCAGGTCAAAGGGGGCCAATTCCCCAGCCCGCCTCGCTGACTACTTAAAAACCAACCCAAATAGGCCCCTTTACGGGACAATGGCTTCTACTTTTATGAACCCCTTCGTACCGGTGCTTAGCGTTGCCTCATACTGCTCATAACCCGACGGTAAACTTGTCGGCTGTGGATCACTCTTCGACGGGGTTACCTTGCCCGCAAACCCTGCCGGCAAATCGGAAGCTGATTTCACCATGTAGGTCACTCCGCTCCTTTGCAGATAGGTGATCTTCGCTCCCGACCCGCTACTTTCAATCTTCACCAAGGTTCCACCCGCAACATTCGGCACCAAGCCAAAGGCAAACTCCTGCGCATTACTCCACCCATCCCCATCCGGATCGGCCGAGGCCAGAGCGGTGGCTCCGCTGAATCCATATCCTGCTATCCAGCTTTGAAATGCTGTTAGAGATGGATTCACGGTAACCACGAACGTGTCACTCGCTGTAGAGGTCCCGTCTCCACCCGTCACCGTGATCGTCGCCGTTCCTGTCTGGTTTGCCACTGGCGTGACTGTCACGGTACGGCTCGTGCCGGTTCCACCCATCACAATGTTTGCATTCGGGACCAGAGCCGGATTACTACTACTCGCCGTCACTGTCAGAAACTCCAACGCCGGCACCGAAAAAGCCCGTACCACCGCCATATGCTGCATATTCGTCGCACTGCTGTCGGTGGATAAAACGGGAGATACGGACGACAAGGGGGAGAAGACTCGACTATCAAAAACCAGCCCGTTTGCGAAAGATAGGGATCCAATTTGGACCGGCGCTTCTAGAGCATCTAGCTCCGGTTCCGCCAACACCCAGTCATATGGAGAAGATCGACTGCTGTTTGTGTCTGCGTCCCCAACCTGATCCACCGGCCGTGGGGCAGAAACATCGACAATCTGTCCCAAAGTTCCCAAGCAGGCTTCGGTGTAGCTGTACGTGTTGCAGTCTCCTCCAATCAAAACATAATCCTCAGATGGCACATTTGCCTTGATGTAAGCAACCAACTCTTGCGCTTGATCGTGACGCTGACTGGAAGATCCGCTGGAAGCCTTCAAGTGGACGCTCACCACCCAAAGATTCTTGTCCCCAGGAATATCGATCCGTGCCCACGCAAACCCCCGATCCCCGATGGTAGTGTCATCCCACGAACCAGATGCAACGATCGGCCAACGGCTGATTACCCCATTTGGGATTCCTCCACTATAGTTGCTTTCGCGAAAATAGTTGAACCCCATTCCAAAAGTCGTATTCACCCAGGCCCGCACCTCGGCCGTTGACGAACTGGCGCCAACATTAAACTCCTGAAGCATGACCACATCCGGCTGCAAACCCTGTAAAATCCGGGTCCCCGAGCCTTCGTAAGACTGACTATTTCCGGATGTGATATTGGCCGCAACAGTTCGGATCGTCTGCTTGGGACTGAAATTGACCAATGTAAAAGGGATAGGATTAATTGCACTCCCAACGGTCACCGTCTGGTTGCCAATATCGCTGATGCTCGGGGCAGCTAACCCATTGACCATCAAAAACCCATAACCCATCCAAATACGAATTAGATAGATCGCACTAGTTCGCATAATAATCACATTAGCCTAAAAATCATTTTTTTGCCCGTTTATTGATGCGAACGATGGATCGCAACTTAATGAATTCAAGCCAACCCACCCCAACGACCACCCCCATATTTAATAATTCTCGGGCGGTCCTTTCGGCTTGGCCTCCCCGGGTTTAAGCACGGGTTCTTGTTCGAGCAACTCAATTGAAAATGGAACCGATCTCAACTTCCCGTCCTTTCCCGAAAATATCACGCCCACATACAGCCCAGGAGCCCCAGGATTAAAAAAAAGTAACTGCTCCTGACCCACTTTGAATCCGGTCTTTCCTTCCCCCAAGGGGGTTAGCTTGCCGGGAACCAAATCGGTTTTCGTTGGCTCCGTGTTACCGTGAAAAAGATCCCCACGGATTCCCTTCATTTCGAAAGGAAGATATGCATACACCTTGGATGCTTTTTTATCTGGCTCTGGTAAATTAATCGGAAGCCAACTCAGGGAGATCGCTTTTGGGAATTGGGCCGCTTTTGTCGAATCTGGGTTCGCCCCAATATCCACAAACAAGAATCCCACATCTTTCGGATTCACTGAAAATGCGATTCTCTTGTCGTCCGCCCCGGGGGCAGTCAAAACCAACTCATGCTTTCCGCCTGATACCGGCCAACTTGTGGAATGCTCCATGCCGACTTCCAAGCTGGCAAAAGGCTTCTTGTCCAACATAATGGACTTGAACTCCTTCGGCTCCGATTTGAAAATTAACACCAATTGGGCCGGATCAGGAGCCACAGGCGGAACTTGGGCATGCAGTTTGGAACCTACAAAAACTAATCCAACGAGCAGAACCAATCTTGAACGTATGTGCATTACCAAATCTCCCGAAAGCCACCTTCTACGTCAAGTCGCCACCCCGGATCCAAATATTGTTGCCCGAAATCTAAATCTCCAAATCTCATCCTTGAAACGCACCTTCCAAACTTGTCCCTGAAAAAAATCTGCCGGGGACTTCCGCCCCTGGCCCGTCTTCAACTCAAATGAAGCAAACTTACGGAGCCAAGTTTACTTTTAACCGGAGGAACTTTTTCAAGTCGCTGCCCTGAACCACCGTGAAGGCCTGTCTTTGACAGCCCGTGGGTACTCCCGTCTGATCCACACCTGCGGAGGAACCGTTCACCGTTGTGACGGCAGCACCAGATGCGTAGTTACCTAGATCAGTAACTACCTCACCCACCACGGTAAGCTTCGCATCATCCACCCGCACAATCGCAGTCAGCACAAGGTTGCCGCCAGTCAATACGGTAGTCGGTTTCGTCACGCTATCGTTCGGTCCGTTGGCACCGAAAGCATACCGCAGGAGCCCTGAAACCCCATCCGCACCAAGGGTGCTGGTTGGGGCTAAAACGGTCACCGTCCGTACCACACGGATGGCGGCGTTACCTGCTACGTCACTCGCCGTGTAGGAAATCACATAGACTCCAGGCTTGGACGTATTAACAGACCCACTGCTGTTAACCGTTACGGAGCCATCCACATTATCCGTCGCCGTGGCTCCAGCATCAATATAGGACGAGGCCCAATCCAACGTGATCGTCGCCGTGCCACGGAGTGTGATCACGGGTGGAATGGTGTCAGAAGGTGCCGACGTTTCATCTTCCAGAATCTGGGCTGTAGCTGTGGCCAGGGTTAACACCCCTGCCTTATCGGTCGCGGTAATTGTCACCACCGTATCCCCCGTATAGACCGAATCGTCCACCGGAGTCAGGGAGAGCACCTTGGAGGTTTCTCCAGCCGCAAAGCTGATCGTCTGCGGCAGGGCCGATCCGTTATTGAACATTCGGCCTGCCGGACTGATGGAGATATCCACCGCAGCTGCCCCTGTGGAATTCCCCACGCGCGATACAGTCAAAAACGTGATCGAAGGATCGAACCCAGCTCCGTTCTCTAGAATCACCGCCGGAGTGCTCCAAGCGAGTTTCAATCCTGGAGCAAAACTTAGATCCCCAGCCGTCCGAGGCATGATCTGATAAGTGGCCGCCCTGGGTGTTGCCGAACTAAACTGCGCCAAGATACCGGTGACGCTTACTGGATACGCAGGCTCGGATGATGCCGTCGAGCCATTCTGAATCCGGATATCGATCGTGTTGGCACCCGAATCCTTGACCGTAATCGTGGTGGCCGATCCCCAAACATCTGTCTCCGCGGCATCCTTGGTCAGATCCGCAATTCTTACCAACATCGACTCATACTGCTCCGCCTTGGCCTGAGCCACCGTGATGGTGATCGGCGCAGGTATGGTGGCCACACCCAAATCCACAACTCCGCTGGCCGTTGCGGGCTTGATCTCAGCCATCCCATTATAATCCACCAAGGTTCCCACCACTGCATACTTGTGACCCGCAACCATCCCAAGGGTAAAGGCAGGCGTCGTCGTCGCAGGATAAACTGCCATACCATTGTTCGCATCTTGGATAAAGGATGTCCCGTTGAGAGAGGTTGCACTCGCCGTACAAATTCCTTCCACCGCGACGATCGTGTTCTTGTCGACCGGAGCACCATTCGCATCAATATCCCGGATGTTCGCAATCGGAATCAACACATTCGCCGCCGGCGAGGCAAAAACCGCTTTCAAAGTTCCTCCGTCGCCAGCCGTTGAAACGGTGAATGGATAAACCCCGTTCCCTGCCCCAATCGCTCCAGTCGCCGGCGTGCTCAACCCCGCAATGTTGATCACCCCAGGATTCGTCTTGGTGATCGATACCCCAGAGAGTGTGATCAGCTGACCAACCACTGTTGGCGTTCCACTCGTGGCTCCGCCGCTCGTGGTGACATTTCCTACGACAGGCACACCAAACTCTGTAGGAACCAAAATGCTCACCGAGGTCAACGTCGTGCTGTCCAGCAGAGGCGTCACATTGACCGACACTCCTTGAGCCGTGCCGCCTGCCGCCCAAATACCCGACAAGGTGTAAGGACTGCTAACTGTGCTGTTCGCCAACGACACCGCACCATCACCGTCTGCCGCTGGCAGATCCAATGAAGCGGTCATCCTCAGATTATCAATCGCCAAGCCAGCATCATTGCCTGCGTCATTGACGTCCGACCACCGAACGAAACCCGTCTCTCCGGGTGCCAACTGCAACGGAATCACCACATCAGTAAACGCAACTTGATTGGCAACCAAGTTCCCGTCCAATGCCGCATTGCTTGAAACGGCAGCTGGCCCAGTGATATTTCCCCTAACCAAAGCGATCGCAGAAGGAGCAGTAAGAAAATTTGCCGTCGTAATTGTACTGCCATCCACTTTTCCGATGGCGCAGCTCAGCACGTTTTGCACGCTGGTTGAGCTCCTCCAGAACTCTGCGGTAAAGCTCACTTTGATACTGTTGATCGTCGCCCCAGTGTCATTCTTGATTAGTGCACCGATGGCCATGATATTCGAACCCGAAGCCAAGACGCCCAAAGCCCGATCCGGCGCACTTGCCGCACCATAACTGTAAACATATCCGCTACTGCCACCACCTGCGTCGGGCGTTATCGCTGTGGATGGTAAGCCCGTTCCGCTTATCTTGGTGGCGTACCAACCATTCAGCGTGGTTGAACCCGTAACAGCCGCCAAGCTGGCCTGCGCCCCCGCCGTGCTCGAGATCGCACCGAGAATACTCGCCGTGCCGAGCGCATCAAAGCTCTGTGTGTACGAATCCGCTACCAAACTGGTCAAGGAAACCGTGGTGATCGGAGCCACATCCACATTGCTAACCGTTAAAGTCGCACTGGCAGGGGTATAATTGGTCACACTGGCCGTAATCACCGCAGTGGCGTCTCCATAGCTGTTCGTATTGGCCACCGCCGCGATCGCAAAGGTCGCGTTGGTCTGACCATTGGTGATCGTGACACTCGCCGGCACCGTCGCGGCCGCCGTGTTGGAACTGACCAAGCTGACGACCAGATTGGATGAAAGCGCAGTCGGAATCTCCACGGTTCCTGTCGAAGCGTTGGCTCCAGCATTCTCCGCCACCGAAGTCGGATTCAGCACCAACGTCAGGGCAGGAGTAGTCACCGTCCCGCTCACCGTAAAGTTATTGCTGGCTACACCGCTCACGTTACCCACCGTGGCACTGACCGCGCCGGCAGGGGCCAAAGCCGATATCCGCACGTACACTGTGTTGCTCAAAGTACCACCGGCCGAAGGAGCCAATGAGAATGAGTTGGTGTATCCAGCGGAGGAGTTGGTGCTGACTTCAATCGCATTCGTCGAGGCGGTCACCACCAGATTCGAAACGAGATTGGTTCCCGTCACCGTATAGTTGGTCGGTGCCGAAACCTGACCTACATAGTTCGTCAACCCAGTGGCGCTGGTCGGAGAAACGATAACCGAGGGCGCACCTACTGCCGTTACCGATCCACTCACGGTCAAACTGCTACTAGCTGTCCCGCTAACGTTGGCGATTGTTGTGCTGAAATTCGTTGCTGTGGCCACACTGGCAATTCGGACATAGACCGTATTGGAAACCACTCCACCCGTTTGTGTTAGATTAAGAGCGTTAGTGGCAAAACCGGAGCTGGCGTTCGTGCTGATCTCAATCAAGGAAGAGTTCGGCGTGACGGTGATGTTCGTTGATCCCAGATTCGTGCCAGTCACAGTGTAGTTGGTGACAGAGGAGTTCGCACCCGTCGTCGTCGTTAATCCAGTTAGGCTAGTCGGATTGATAGTGATAGTTGGTGTAGAACCACCTCCCCCAGAAGATGAGTTACGAGGTGCAGCTATTGCCGCAACAAAGTCATTGGCATTATCATTGGAATCAGTCTCCCCGCCATTTTTACGAAAAATTGCAGTATTCGGTACTGGCGCCCGTCCTGTGCCCTCCCAAGTTGAGGCGGTTGTTCCATACCCTACTAAATCGATTATGGCTGAAGAAGTTGGTGCACCTCCGGAGAGGGCTGTGGTGGATGTGGTCAAAGCAAGTTTGCCAGCAGTCCCTGATAAGTTCTGAGAGTTTGAAGGAGTTGTATCGGCGGTAAATGCACTGCCGTTGGCACCACCACTTCCAAGCGCAATTAGGAAATAGCTCTTAGGTGCAATAGAACCGCTTAAAGCGCTTACCCCCCAAGTGCCAGTGCCGGTTGCGGAAGTATATTGAAGTCCGTAGGTGGATAAGTCCACAGCTGAGTTGCCAGCATTGTACAATTCAACAAAATCCCGATTTAACGCTGCGCCCGAGTTTCCTCCGTTTCCGTAAACCTGACTAATCCGAACTTGGGCTTGCCCAAGAGATGCAACAAAACAAAGTAATGCGAAGCACCATTTTGTGAACCCAAAGTTTAAATTGCCGAGGATGGTTTTCATTTTTTTATCTCCTGGGACAAGGCGCCTGAAGCACGGGATTGGCATACGCAACCCGCACACTACACACGCTCTGTCTTTGCTGGGGCACACCCAAAACCTGCTCCTCAATGGCTTAAAAGCTAGGAATTTTTTGTGACAATATTATGTCACATATTTTGAGATAAAAAAACAAATTATAATCTATCCATCAACACTTTATATTTGATTTTTTGGAAATATATTTATCGTTTCCGTGGAAAATTATTCGCATTCTCGGTCGCTTATCCCTCGATATCCCCTTTTGCCTATGCCTCCTTAAACCCCTAACCCCTTAACCCCTTCTCCGCGGACCCTCCTACTTAAACGTCCCAACAGGTTTGTTCGCACTTTTCGGATCCACCACCCAAACCGCCACACTGGAAGCAACCACGTACTTAGTTGAACCGACTGTATTTGTTAAAACACCAGTTCCGTTCGTATCAATCGCAAGAAAAAAATTGCTCATCTTGGAATAAAAACCTTTCGGAGTGACCAAACCCAAATCCCCATTTCCGCCGACACCATTCGTAAATTTCGGCGGCACCTCCAAAAACGCAATCCCGCGTGTATTTTGAGCACTCGTCCCCGTCGAGTTGGTTGTCGTCATCAAAGTTAAAAAATTCAAATCCGTTTTCCCAGTATTGGATGGATACTGCGAGTACTCCGCGTAAAATGCATTCACGGCTGTCTTAATCGATTCCGCCATCGCCGACACCTCCGCTTTCTTGCCCGCCTGCATCGCCCCGTTGATCGCCGGCAAACCCAACCCCGCCAGCAACCCAATGATCGAAATCACCACCAGCAACTCCACCAACGTGAACGAGTCGCTTTTTGCCTTTGGAAATTTGTGTGATGAAGTTATGCTCATAACTATGACTACACCCACTCTCCCCCCTTTCCACCAGAAAAATCCTGCCAAAAAAACCCTCGCTACAGATTTAAGACTTCAATCCAGAATCCACAATCAAGAATCCAAAATTTTCAACTCTCCCTCATCCCTTAATCCCTTCACCCCTCTCCGCACCACGGCCGCCTTCACCTTGATCGAACTCCTCGCTGTTATCACCATCATCGGCATCCTGGCAGGCCTCACTCTCGGTGCCGCGGGTGCCGTTCGCCGGCACGGTGCCACCTCCACCGCGAAGGCCGAGGTCGCCGCCCTTCAAGCCGCATGCGACCGCTACTATGCGGATAACAGTGCCTACCCTATCGGCACTGCCAGCCCCACCACTGTCACAGCCCCGGCAGGCGGAACAGTTCTCTTCACCAATCTGGTTGGCTCTGCCAATTTGAGTACTGCACCGACCACCAAACGCTACTTCGAACCCAAACCCGCCATGGTTTATACCAACACATCCCCTAACTATTTTATTGATCCTTGGGGATATGCTTATGGCTACAATTGCACCACAAATACCGACGGAACTTGGAACCCACCTTTAATCTGGTCCACCGCAGGCCAAACAACAGCTGCAGGAACAAACAAGTGGATCACCAGCTGGCCAAAGATGTAAATAATTATACACTAAGTTTTTATATTAATAAGTAACTTTTTCAATATTCACATTTTAAGCTTGTGTTGACATTGTAAATCTGAGGTCTATATACCTAAATCGTGACCTACTTTACTCCCTTGACCGCGCCTGCGCCCTGCATAGCTCTTTCTGAGTCGCCGAAGTTAAGAGCGAAGCAGGGTCACGCTAAGTTCGCCAAACCCTCCACGTTTAATGCAAAACTACTTTTGCGCATTCTCACTTCCTCACCTCTGCACAATTCAAAATCCAAAATCCAAAATCGCTGCCTCACCCCCTTAATCCCTTCTTCCCTTAACCCCTTCATCCCTGTCCGCACCATGGCGGCATTCACCCTCGTAGAACTCCTCGCCGTCGTCGGCATTATGGGACTTCTGGCCGCAGTCGCTGTACCCGCCCTCAAAGGCCTCACAGGAAGCGGAAGCCGAAAACAAGCCCTCAGCCAACTCATCGGTGCACTCGAAATCGCCCGCAATACCGCAATCAACTCAGGCACAAACGCCGCCGTGATTTTTCCCGATAGCACCTTCGCTTTAGGTGATGCATACAAATACCGCTCGATGGCTGTTGTCGCATGGAACGTCACCAACAGCAACGCACCAGCCACCATGGTCGGCTCTTGGATCGCCCTTCCGCAAGGCATAGCCTTGTTTCCCAACTCACTAAAATCCACAAACCTACCTACGGCCACGAATATCTCCGTGCGCATTCTTACCAGCAGCAGCACCAATGATTTTCCTGCCATCATTTTTCGGCCCGATGGCGGTTTGTCGGAAGACTACAACCCGCTCCCCACCAACGGTATTGCTTTCTTCGAAGGAACCGTCACCAATACGACAACAAACTCTACTTCCAAAATGACGAATTTCGAAACGGTCCGCCTCACCCGCTACACAGGTCGGGCCAGACCCACCCTCGCCCCTGCCCCATGAGCTTTTACCGCCAGCCCTGCCTAGCTCTTTCTGAGTCGCCCAAGTTAAGGGCGAAGCAGGGTAATGCCATGTCCGTTAAGGTCACCAGATTTACTTTAAATTTACATTCGCACCTTCGTACATTCCCACTTTCAAACCTCTGCAACCCTTTCCGTCCTTTGCGACCTTTGCGTGAGTCATCCGCGTTTAGTTTAACCGAAGTCGTCATCGCCATGGGCGTGGCCGCCGTGGCATTTACCTCCATCATCGCGCTCTTCCCTCTGGGTCTCAATATGAGCAAGGAAAGTTACGAAGCCACCCAAGCCGCTCTGATCGCCCAAACCATCATCGCGGATTTATCCGACTCAGGGAGTGCTAAAGCGGGAGGGAAATTAATTCAAATCAACGGAACCAACATCCTGAATTCTAATAACTACACCACGATTCCTATGACTTGGGCGAAGGGCGCTACCGCCGATCGCTATGTTTATCTAGCTTACGATCAGCAGATTCGCACGGACTCATCCAATTCCCCCATCATGCTTCGACCCACTGCTTCGTTTGTCTCTTTGAACGGACCTGCGGATCCCAACTGGTTCTCCAACGGTACGAACGGCCCTATCCTTCTAGTCAAAGTCTCGCTCAAACACTCCTTTCTGCTTGGTGGCCCAGCCTCCGCAAATGTTTCTGCAAATCCTCAGAGAGTGGATGTCACGGTGGAAAGCCCTGCCTCGGCTCCCGCCACCAATCGCACTCAATACGTTTTCACCGGAATCATCCACCAGACATGAAACCCTCTCCCCAGCTTCAATCAAAAAGCTTCCGATGGACCTCCGACCGGACCGCCCCCACCGCACCCCGCCCCCTCACCCCGCGGGTGCGGGATTCACCATGCTAGCTTCAAAACTACATTTTTACTTTCGCAACCAGCCCCGACGCGGTCGGGGCTTAACCCCTCGCCACCTTAGCGTGGCGTTCACCCTCATCGAACTGATGGCCGCCACCACGGTTCTTTCCGTGGTGCTCCTGATGATGGTGGGAATGCAGGATCAAATGTCGAAGGCTTGGTCCAACGCCAACCGCCGAACCGATGCCACTCGCGAAGCCCGCGCCGCCTGCCTCCTGATGGCCCAGGATCTATCCACTTTTGCCATGCGCGGAAAAACTATCGGTCGTTTTTCAAGTTTTCCAACCAACTTAACCGCCACCCCTGTTCCCTTTTACTACTTTAACGGGGCAGGCGGGATTGTCCCTGGAGGTGCTCCCAACTGCGCTCAATTTTTTGGTCTCGTCCCGCAAGCCAACAAAGGCACCAACCCAGCAGATATCGCGCTCGTTGGATACTATATCGCTTCCACAAATCAGACGAACATTAACGGCTTCGTCACCACCAGCTACAATCTCTTCCGATACTACGTTCCGCCCTCCAATGCCGTAAGCGGAATCGCGAGCTGGCTCTCCTCCCCCAATGGATCCGCCGCCACACTATTCACCAATATACCAGGCAATAGCGAAATCCTTGCCCGTAATGCCTGCAACCTCCAGCTCACTTTCTACAACTTAACCAACACAATCGTAAGTGGACTCAACTTTAGCAACAATACCTCCTCCGATCCTCTTTACGGGGGCAATAAAATGGCCATCGAACTCTCCTTTTATCCCGAAGATGTGGCTCAGAAAATCACCAACTCTGCTTGGATGAATGCGGCGAATATCCAGAAATACGCCCGCTCCTTCGAATATAGAATCGATTGCCCTAAAAACTGAGGATTTCCATGCCAACCCTTACGAAAAACCCATCTTGGAAATCTTCCCCCAGTTTTGCCCTCATCAGCGTACTTGCCCTTGTCTCCCTCGCCGCCCTTACCGCGACCGCTTTCTTGGCCTCGGCCCGACTGGAACGGCAAGCCAGCGGTTCAATCGGGAAAACCACTCTCCTAGAAATGGCTCTGAACTCGGGCAAGTTTTGCGTCACCCAACTCATCAACGACTACTGCCAGACGGATTTGGGAAACACCGCTATTGTTACTTACTGGAGGACCAACTGGACCGATGAACTCGGCTATCCCTTCATCGCAAAAACCAAAACTTCCGGAGGCAATAATGGCCAAAATAGCGCCATGTGGTACTACGCCCCCCTCTTCAGCCCGGCGGGCGTCACAAATCTTGGCACCAACGACATACAAAACGCCATGCGCTTTACCAACATCCACCAAGGAACATTCTCCAACGATATGCAGACCTTTATGACAACGAATGCTACCAATAAATTCGTAAACAACCCCGGCTTAACGAATTCAATATGCGTCCAAATACCTCTGTTGGGCGGTCGGACCTCACCCCCCGTAGGTTGGGTTTATATAGATCAGGAAAAGAGGAAATTCGGAAGCAACCTCACCAACACCTCCTCTGTTATTCGAATTGCTTGGTTCACCGAAGATCTGGAAGGCCTCATCGATGCCGATCGCATGGGTGCCGCAACCGACCGATCCTCCGGCACCAACTCGGAGGAAATCTCCCTCTCTAGCGCAACTGGAACGAATGGCGTCGCCTTGGTCTCATCCCCATCCATTTTCACTAACAAGCGAGCTGCTTACATTTCTTACGGCCTCCTCGCCGCTAACGGTGGATTAGCCAATCCAACGAATGCCCGCTACTTCGCCAGCGGACTTCGAGCTTGGGCGCCCACCAACGCTACATCTCCCAACAATGGGGCGCTCGCTTGGATCCCCGTAGGAATTCCCGTAAGCGGAACCTCAACCGCCCCGAAAGGCTATGCGAACCAAGGCTACACCAAACTCAACATCAACACCCTTGCAACTAATTCCGGATCAGATCCTGTGGGAACAATCGCGTCGGCAATCACCAATAACCTACCAGACTTTCGCAACCGTTCGGGTGGTATGAACTCCAACGCCTACATCAGCAATATCGCCGCAAATATTGTGGACTATGTGGATACCGATACAAACCCCGCCGTCGATTCTTCCGCCACCATTCCAACGTGGCGCGGAGTAGAAGCCATCGCTTGGCCAAACGAAGTTTTTACACGCATCCATCTAAGCAATCGCGTGACCATAACGCCAAATTATGAATTCGAGATAATTGTCAAGAATTCGCTCGAAGTTTGGAATCTAAGTTCAACCGATATCGTGGTGGATGGCGCCGACTACTCCATTTCCAATAACCTAAATATCTCTCTTAAGTGCTCGAACTGGTACGGAAACATGTCAAATAACACTACAGGCAAGACAGCAATAAACGAGGTTTGCACGAATGCACCTTTTACTCTTCCTCCAAATTCTTATGGGGTCCTGAGCGCACCATCCCGAAATCTTAAATTTAACGTACCTATCGCCCTAGCACCTGGAGCAGGGGTTGGCATGACGATTCATAGCACTCCGAATACGAACAACACTTACAATATCTACTATAAGAACAAAATTATTGATGCCACGCCAGCAGGACGTGTAACTCCAAAATCGACAAATTTACTAACTAGCCAAAGCTGTGTTTTCGCCAACGCTGTCAATTTCGGCACTTCCGATGATCTTGGATCTACGTTTAATCTGGCCGCTGGAGACCCTCGCGGGGGTCTCTTTATTCAAAAGCCTGCCATGGATTTTGAGTTGAACGAGACAACTCCAGGGGGAAGAAATTCGCATATTCCAACATCCTCGGGCGGAGCTAGAATTGTCGATCCCAAGGTAAATTGGCCAGATGGAGGACACTCCAGCACTGTAGATACCGTTTCCGCGCCTACTACAACGACTGCACCTCAAGGACCACAAAAACAGGGCAACACCAACCACTGGGTACAAAAAATAAATAATAGCGGCTCTATGACGAACATCATGGAACTCGGAAATATCTTCGATCCCATTCAGTGGGGCGACCCCAACAATCCTTTTCACCCACGCGACACAGCGGCTTGGATGGGATTGAGCAACTCGGCAATACCTTTCTCCGGAGCTTGTGGCCGCAACACCCTACGTATTGGCCGGGCTGAACACCAACGCTTTGCCTTTACCAATATGTACGGAAACAGTGTGCCCCCCATTCCAAATATGGGCATGTCTTCCGCCGCACTACTCGATCTCTTTTGCGTGACGAACGGCACCAGTGTTAGTGGCGGCCCCTACAGTTTGGGGGGTGGAAAAATTAATCTCAACACGGCTCCCGCCCCTGTCCTCCGTGCGCTGGCCGGAGGAATTCGCCTCAGTAACGACTTAGCACAAGTACCAGCAAATTACGACATCCCACCTGCCATGGCCGAAGCTTTTGCCCAAGGCGTGATGCGTTTCCGCTCAAAATACCCTTTTCTTACCCCCAGTCATTTATCTTTTATTGGCACAGACTCAACTTGGCCCAACACCAACAACTGGCCTACCAATGCAGTTTTTGGGAACACGAATAGAATCGACCTTGCCACTGGCACCAATGCACCTGGAAATACCTTCGGCTCCTCCGCTCAGATTGGTATCACCGAATGGAATGATCAGGCCGCAGAAGAGTGGTTCTCAAAAATCTATGCCCTCTCATCCTGCCAAAGCCACAACTTCCGCATCTATGTTGTCGCCCAACTAGTCGCCACCAACTCCTCTGGCCAGACCAACCCGATCGGTCCCCTCGTTAAGAAATATTACCAAGTATTCTTCCAGAATGGCTCGTCCGTTAGTTCCCCTACGAAGTGGCCTGCGACTACTTCAACTTATCCAAATAATGAAGTATCTACATGGACTCCCACGGGATACTCCACCGACATACTTCAAACCTACTATTAGTCATCCGCGCTATGCGCCCAATCTGTATTTTTTAAATAATCAGCAAGCAATCTCACCCCAAACACCTCGGTCTCTCGATGCCCACCTATAATCAGATTGATGCCTAGTTCTCGCGCTTTCACCTCCGTCGGGTAATCCGCCTCGCCCGTGATCAGTGTGTCCAAACCGGCCTTCACCACCTGATCCAGATCCCCAAACCCCCCCGTCACAATTCCAATCTTCCGGCATATCTTGGGCCCCCGGCTCAATAGCACCGCCATTCTGCCTGTCACTCGAGTCATCCGATTCACCAAATCCCTCAACTTCCATCTGCCCCCTTTCACCTTCCACCCAACTGTTCTTCCCATTGCCATCCCAAACGGTTTGCGCTTTGAATCACCCAAACTCAAAGCCCTGAGCAGGCCGATCGAATTTCCAAACTCCGGGTGCGCGTCCAACGGAAGATGGGAAGAGTAGATCGCGACTCCCAATCGCTTCGCCTCTCGAACCCTCTTCGCCCGAATCTTCCGATCTAAAGCCGAACTCCCCCAAAACAGCCCATGATGCACGATCAGAAAATCCACTCTTTCCTTCCCCGCTTTTCGAATTGATTCCATATCTGCATCCACTGCCCGTCCCACTTTTTTCACCGGCTTGTTGTGGCTCACCTGCAATCCATTCTTAGCCCCAGGATAGTCTCGGAACTTTTTTGTCTTCAAAATCTTGTCGCACTCCTTCGCCAACTCCTTTGCCTTCATCCCACCTTCTTACCCCGTCCTCCCATCCAACGCATCGCGAATCTTACACTTCAACGGAAACCTGAATCTGGACTAATGTCTTTTCATGAATCCGGCGATCGTCCTCGAACACTCCTCTTTCCTGATCGTCGATAAACCTGCTGGCTGGCTTGTTCACCCCACCCGACCCGATGGAACTTTCACCCTCATCGACTGGCTTCGCGACCAGTACCCAGATGAGTTTCTTTCTCTCGTCAGCCGACTCGATCGCGAAACCAGCGGCCTTCTCCTAGTGGCAAGAGGCAAAGAGAACGCCTCCCTCTTCGGTAAAATGCAGCAGCGCCGTGAAATTCAGAAAAGCTACCTCGCCATTGTTCATGGCCAGCCCCCAGAATCCGGCCTGATCAATCAGCCACTCGACCGACTCGGCAAACATCAACCCAGCCGAATCTATATGCGCCAAGCCGTCATCCCAGGCACCTATCCCGCCCAAACGGAGTTCAAAAACCTCGAAACACGCTCCCACCCGAAATTTGCGGAAATAAGCCTCGTTGAAGCATCACCTAAAACAGGTCGCCTGCACCAAATACGTGCCCACTTTGAATTTATTGGGTTTCCAGTCCTAAATGATAAGATTTATGGGCAAAAAGATGAAGTATTTATTGACTATATCGATAAAGATACTAGAAATGATCCTAAAATGGCAAGGCACAGCCTCCATTCATCAAAATTATCCTTTGTTTTAGGCACAGAGGCGATTTCTCAGGAAATTGGGCTGCCTGAGGATCTGGCCGAAATTTGGGACGCCTGCAGTGAAGTTTAAGTTTGAGCTCTGACCCCGACCGCATATGAAATCGCCTATGCCCTCCCCCATATCCCGGCTCCCTCCCTTTAAGGTCGATAAGGTCATGTTGGCCACAGCCGAAACGATCGACTGGGGACTCAAACTCCTTGGCATCCCACCCCTCTGGAGAGAAACCCAAGGCGAAGGCATCAAGGTCGGCGTCCTAGATACCGGAATCGCCCTCGAACATCCCGACCTTCAACCTGCCATCCTCAAGGCTCGAGACTTCACCCGCAGTCCCTCAGCAGCCTATGACGCCCAAGGTCACGGCACCCACGTGTCAGGCATCATTGCTGCCCGCCGTAACGCACACGGAATCGTAGGCGTCGCTCCCCAATCCAAAATTATCGTGGCCAAAGTTCTTAATGACGAAGGTGCCGGAACTTCCCAAGACATCGTCGCCGGCATTCACTGGGCAATCGAATCCGGAGCCGACATCCTCTCGATGAGCCTTGGCAGCCCCGAACCCGACGAAGAGATTCACCAAGCCCTTCTCCTCGCAATCTCAAAGGGCATCTTCGTGATTACCGCTGCTGGCAACGAAGGGCCTGACTTGGACACCGTGGGTTATCCCGCCGGTTTTCCTGAAATGGTGGCCGTCGGTTCGATCGACCGCCGAAAAAGTCTCTCCCAATTCTCATCTCGAGGTCGCCAAGTCGATGTCGTCGCTCCAGGGGATGAGATTACCTCCTGCTATCCTCCCCGCGGCTATGCCGTCCTTAGCGGCACCTCGATGGCTACCCCCTTTATCTCCGGCGTAGTTGCCCTCGCTCTGGCGAAACACCGAAAAATGGGAGGAAAGACGCCTCTCCGCACCCAGCAGGACCTCATCGAACACTTGTGCCGCACCTCAGCCGATTCCGGCTTGGCCGGATTCGACCCTCTCTATGGCTGCGGAATCGTAAATCCGGAAAAATTGATAAAGGGATAGGGGAACAATCTTGTAGAGCCACGTGGCCTATCATCTC
>Ga0214923_10003830_pt1 | contig 18622 bp, 16 predicted proteins | sample LL1510_MetaG_FD_177993 | JGI IMG/M metagenome (GOLD analysis project Ga0214923, IMG submission 177993) | Freshwater microbial communities from Lake Lanier, Atlanta, Georgia, United States - LL-1510 | ecosystem: Environmental > Aquatic > Freshwater > Lake | place: USA: Georgia | collected... | reverse complement strand
CATAGAGATAGGAACGACGCAGCAATGAACCTCGTTCAGCCAGTGATCGATTGGCATCGCGTTGGGCAAGCGTCCAGTGGATGGCCCATATGGGCATTTGGACAATGATTCCCGCGACGCCAAGCAGCGGGACCTCAGCGTCAATACCAATCAACCTATCGACTACTGCCACTGCCACGGCATTGAGCGACGCCGACCCAAGCGCGAGCGAAACAAGGGCCACCGCGAACAAGTAGATGCGTCGGACCAAATTCAACTCGGTTCGCACCTTTCGTTGATCGTCATCGAGATCATTGTGGCGTCCATCGGTGGGGTCTCGGAAGCGTCATCGGCGAGGTGCGCCGATTACTGGCTTTCTCCGACAGTCCCGTCATTCGCCGGGGGGCACCGTAAGCCTCCAGGTCCCTTCAATTCGTTCCAGGCGTGCAACGACCCTTTCCGATGGCGCGCCACCGGTCCAAAAGAAGAATGGTTCAGGCGATCGAGGGCGCGATCTTGAGACTTCAACCACCGCTTCGTCACCGGAAATTCTGGCCCCGGCAATCGTTGAACGGGCAGAACTGCCGTCCCTTGTCCTCGTCATGCGCCGAAGGAAGTCGTCTCGGGTCTCGCGGGCTTGTGTGCGGGGAGCGAGCAGCGGCCATGCATCCTCCGGTCTCCCGTCGTCAATTGCCACCAGCCATGCACGTGTAACCCCTTCTGGAGAAGTGGGGTCACTCGTCACTCCAGGACGAACTGCCGGCGACCGGATCATGACGATTGCGACGACGACGAGCGCCAAGACCGCAACACCGATCCAGCCCGTGAACCGATCCATGCCTTTGCTTTCCGCGGGTGGCACGCTTCCTTCGGATCTCCACGGTCCATGGTAGCCCCGAATGACCGGATACATGTCGGATAAGGGACGCGTCTGGCGCCCGACCCGGTATCTTGATGGGCCACAAGCATGGACTGGTGTTCACAGGCCTGACCGATGACCCGGATCACCATTCGCGAAATAGCACCCATCAGGATCAGAACGTGACCAGAAGCCTGACCCGACGCCTTGCGATCCTGCCGATGGTTGTTGGAACTGTCCAGAAGAGCGATTTCCGGGGGGCCGTGTTTGGTAGCGGATACATGCTCCGGTCGCTCATTGAGACCCAACTTTATGATGAAGTGCATTTCTTTGCGCCGTTGCTCGCACACCAGGGTGCTTACGAGCGGATGGTCGCGGATGTCCCGTGGTTGCGGTCGGTCAGAGTATCGGTTCACCAGATGCTTCACCTCCACAAGGAGGTTGCTACCCATGATTACGACCTCGTGTTTGCGCCGACCTTCTCCCCGGAGGTCGCCGGTCTCGCGTCCCTGAGGAAGGCGACTGGGACCGATTTCCGGATCCTTTCGGTGATCTATTCGATCAGCTACCCCGATACCGAGACAGCGATGTTGCTGAACATGCACGCACCGCTGCGCGATGACGACTTGCTCAATTGCACGAGTGAATCCGGGTTCACCATCATGCTGGCCCTAGCCGGACACCTGAGAAAACGGTTTGGTGTGCCACTACCCCTAACATTGGACATGGCCGTGGTCCCGTACGGGATAGATACCGAGGAGTTCTGCCCCGGTGACCGCGATCAAGCCTGCGCCTTCCTTGGTCTGGATGCGGGGACCCGGTACATCCTTAGCCTCGGTCGGTTTTCGGTTGTCGACAAGTTCGACATCGGGCCAGTTATCGAAGCCTTCGTGCGGGCGCGCCAGAGACTAGGCGGGTCGTGGAAATTGATCCTCGCCGGGGCGGCGGCGCATGGCACGTATCTGGAGTGGGTGAAGTTGCTGCTGATGCGTCGCGGGATTGACGATGCGGTGATCATTCGGCCCGATGTCAGTGATGCTGAGAAGGTCGCCCTATATCGCGCGTCCGACATCTTCGTGGCTCCGAGTGATAACCCTCAGGAGACTTTCGGGCTGACCGCGATAGAGGCAATGTCCTGTAGCGTACCGGTCGTGGCTGCCGATTGGGATGGCTACAAGGAGTCCGTCGTCCATGGTGAGACAGGACTCAGGGTCCCGACGTACATGCCCAGGTTCACATCCATCCTTCCGGATCGAAAGCTGATCGACAATTCCTTGATGCACTTGCTGGTCGCGCAGACTGTGGCGGTGGACGTCGCGCGACTTGCGGAGGCGATCATCCTGCTTGGGAGCGACGAACCCTACCGATTGCGTCTTGCGGAGGGGGCGCGACAACGGGCGACGAATGTCTACGATGTCCGACAGGTCGGTGCAGCGCTCAGGCACGTCCTGACGATCCGTGAGATCATGGCCGCCGAAGGTAACGACACCACCGGAGACGCCGGTGAGACCCTTGACAATCTGGTGCCTGACACTTCAGATGCTTCATCGCTTTGGGACCTGTTCGGGGATTTTGCGACCCGAAGTCTGGTCGGCGCCGACACACTCGTGACGTCGGAATATGGAACGGCAGGGCTCGCCGAAACGCTCCCGGTGTACTTGACACCTGAGATGGAGGAGCTTCTCTATCTCGACCTTGTGAGGCCAATTTGCCGCGCTTGCGTCACCGCGTCGCCACTTGAAGGCGTGCGCGCTGCCCTCCTGATGTCCGGGCGTGACCCGGATCGCGTGGACTACACGATCTATTGGGCGGTCAAACAAGGATTGCTTGACGTCAATCCCACGTGAGACCACCCGAGAGGATTCCGGGGCTCACTCTCTGTCGCGATGGCGTGGTCCCGGATTTTCTATCCCGTGCCTGGTTTACGCGAGGCTGACGGTTCCCCCAACTGGCGGAAGCAGGAGTTCGTCGCTTCGATATCCGGAAGCGGCACCGGCTTCAGCGAAGCGCCGTGGTGGCTCGAAGTTCGGTTCAGTTGATAGGGAGATTGTGCCCCAGTGCATGCCAATCAGGCGCGACGCCTTGATGTCGCGTCCCAGGCGCACCGCTTCTTCCGGCGTGCAGTGAACCGCGGCCATCATTGATGCAGGCATGTATGCCCCGATGGGCACGAGTGCGATGTCATACGGTCCACCTGGGGCGACACGTTCGCGGAACACCGGGCCGAAGGCGGTATCGCCCGCGAAATAGATTCGACGGGTACCCGTGGTTATCGAGTAGCTGTTCCAGTTGGACTTGTTTCGGTCAAACAGTCCACGGCCGGAGAAGTGGATCGCCGGCAGTGCGGAGATCGCCACGCCCTGCACCACGGTCGTTGCTCCCCACGGCAATTCTGTCACGGCCCCGAATTGCCATACGCTCATCCGATCGCCGAGTCCTTCGGGCACTACCGCGGTCATTCGCGCCCGGTTCGGCAAACCGTCCAAGGTCGATGCGTCCATGTGGTCGTAGTGGTTGTGCGAGAGCAGGAGGATGTCGGTCTGACCAAAGTCAGCGGGTTCAAACGGTGTATTGACAAACTTGCGAGGACCGATCCCGGGCACTGGAGACGCAAAGTCTGTCAAGAATGGGTCTAATAACAGTCTGACTCCGGCGACCTGGATCGCGAATCCTGCGTGACCGAGCCAGGTCACCTGATCACGCTCTATCCCACCGCTCTGCAGGGAATCGACGGCTTCAGGTCGTGTCAGGACGTGACCGGCCCGAGGCAGGTTGTCCTCGGTTGGTGGACGTGTGCGGAAGAAGCCTGAGACGGCGCCAAAGCCGCCTTCGCGCAATGGGCTACCGGGGGGGTTGGCAAAATCCGGTCCGGCTCCGGACACCCGGCGGGCAATCTCGAGCGACGCCGCGATGCCGGTTATGCCCGCGACTGCTCGCATGACACGCGACCGACTGACACTACTCATCTGTGTCGCCGTGACGCGCTTCCGGGCCAGCGCCCCGATCACGATCGGTGCCCGCTCTTCGTTTGAAGCCGCCCATGGGCGATGAGGCACGAGGATCGCCATAAACCGTATCAAGCAAGTACAACGGCCTGCCTTTGACTTCGTCGTAGATCCGGCCCAGATACTCGCCGATGACACCGAGGAAGATCAGTTGGATCCCGCCGAGAAAGAGGACGCTGACCAATGTCGTTGCTTGACCAGTGAGTTCGTGTCCCAGGAAGATGCGGATGAGAATTGCCGCCAGCACTCCAACCAAGCTTAGACCGGCGACGAAAAATCCCGCATACGTAGCAAGTTGGAGCGGTAGGTACGAGAAATTGGTGATGCCGTCAATTGCAAGGCGGGCCATCTTTCGCAGCGGATACTTTGTCTCGCCTGCATGCCTGGCGGCCCGCGCGTACTGCACCGCGGTCGTGCGGTAGCCAATCCAGGCAGCCATTCCCCTGACAAATCGGTGATGCTCGCGCATCGACCGTAACGCGTCCGCCGCCCGGCGGTCCATCAGGCGGAAGTCCCCGGTATCAAGGGGAATATCGACATTTGCAATGCTTCGGATCAGTCGATAGAACGCTGACGCGGTGGTCCGCTTGAACCATGTCTCACCGACCCGGGCAGACCGCATGGCATACACCACCTGGAACCCGGACTTCCATTGGGCGTATAGGTCGGCAATTACCTCAGGCGGGTCCTGAAGGTCTGAGTCAATGACCACTACAGCGTCGCCCCGGGCATAGTCCAGACCGGCGGTAATCGCAATCTGGTGCCCAAAGTTCCGCGAGAAGATCAGCGCCCGTACCCGTGGGTCCGAATTTGAAAGTGTCTCCATGACTTCTCGGGATCCATCGGCACTCCCGTCATCGATGAGCACGAGTTCCCATCGTTCGACCAGGGCGTCCAGGACATCGCGGCATCTGGCATAGAAGATCGGAAGCGTCTCAGCTTCATTCCACACTGGAGCAACAACCGACAACTGTGGTGCCAGATTCGCCGGGATCGCGCCGCCTTGTCCGACGTCCATAGTCATGTCAGCGTACCGTACTGGTCTGACGAGTGGACCGCCCAAGTCCCGTCCTGATACGCCCGAACTTCAGACAAGGATTGCCCACGTCGAGCCGAATGCATCGCGTATTGCCCGTGGGTCGCCCAACCACGAGGTTGGGTTGTAAATCAGCAGGAGATCAGAAGGCGGCAAGTCCCGGATGTCCTGGATCGAAGCCATCCGGATCACCCTTCCCGGTTCAATTGTGAACCCGCCAAGCAACAGGACTAATGCCCAGGTTGACAAGCGTTCGCCGTCGTCGGTTGACGCGCAGAGAACCGCATGTTTCCCCCAATGGGGATGCATCGAAGACAGGAATGCCGTCGCATAGCCTCCGCCGTCCGGGGTCTCGCAGACAGTCGTGTCGGCGTCGAGACGTACTTCGCGGAGGCTTCGGAGCATCACCCCTGGGAGTTCCATGCCGAGTGCAAGTACTCCGAGCTCGTATGCGACGAGAGGCGCCTCTTGTTCGAGGTGTTGTGCTCTCACCCAGGTGATGTAGTCTCCACACGCACGCTCGTCAATTGCGTGGCGTTTGGCATCCGAGATTGCATCAAGAATGTCGCGCCCTACAAGTGCAGGTGCGCGCAACGCGACTGTTTCCAGGGTCAACGCTAAGGCGGCACCCAGTCGGTCGGGTTGGATATCCGCGGTGACAAAGTTACTGAGGTGGCACGGGATCCATCCGCGTGCTTCGGCAACGATGCCGCACATCAGGGCGAAAGCAAGCCTCCGGGCGGTGCCCGGTTCCGGATGCATGCGGGCAATGAATTCCGGCGTCACCGGCGTGGTGTGACGTCGCCCGACCGAACCGACCGGTCTGGGCCATAGCCGACATCGCTCAGGGCCTCTGCGACGTCGGTCGCGGTCGTTGCAGTCGGGTCAATCCGGATGGAAATCCACCCAGTGGAGGCGTCGATGGCAAGGTCGACAATTCCAGGGACAAGTGACAGTTCTGACGCAATCAGTGCCTCGGCGGTTGTCGCACAGCAACTGGTTCCGACCGCCGGTCGCTCCAGGAGGTCCGGGAGAAACCACGAGAGCAGGTCTGCTGCCTCTGAACCCGACGGGTCTTCAATCAAGGCTGACGCCTGTGCTTGTGCCGTGCTGACCATGCGTGAAGTGTAGGCGGTGGGAGGTGTCATCGCATGCCAGATGCGATGGGGTTCCTGCGACTATTCCGGTAAATCAGTCCTGAATGAAACGCCGTCGACCCCTGTCGACCCCGAGCACGCCTACTCCGATCCCGGCAACATTCGCGATGATGGGCATGATCCGGGTTTCCAGATCCCTTCTTGGCAGGCGGACAAGTTTGTCAACCGCAAAAAGGGGTCCGTTGTGCGCGGCGAACCCGCCGTACGAAGCCATCACTGTTTCAATCACCGGGACCATCATTGCTGGATCTGGCACCCATCTCGCTAGGCGCCCGCTGAGCGGGTGGCCATGAGGTCCGAAGAGTAGGTCATCAAATCCCAGTTGGGTGGCGGGCACGTCGACCCTCAGCGGGAGGTCGGCTTCGTGTGGACGCAGGTAGCAAGAAACGATCGCCGGACAGCCTCGGAGCATGTCTGGCGCGAGGGCCGTAGTCACTGGGAACTGTGAGGCGTCAAGGATCAATGGCCAACTCCAACCCGCTCCCATGGAAGCCAATACCTCGCCATCTCCGGGCCGCGGAACGTCGGCCTCGTACTCTCCAGTCGGGCCACCAGACCGCACGTCGAGCCTTCCGTTGACCTCGGGAAACTCACCAGGCGCTCCCGTCTGGGCCTGCAGTGCACTGGCCAGGACCGACGCACGTTGGGTCTTCGCGATCGCGATCAGCCAGATATCGGTACTTGCGGCGGTGATGAAAAGTTCGCGTGTCCGCGACATCAATGAACCGGCACGTTCGACGCCATCACCCCACCGGACGTTCGTTGGACCGCCGGCCATGTGTGAAAGGTCCGCATGGAGGGATCCGTCAATCCAGACAATGGTGTCCGATGGCACGCCACGCTCTACCGCGCGTGCCAGTGCCTTGACGGCTACCTCAGTTTCAAGGGATCGCATCAGCAGATCGCGTGCACTTGATGCAGCCGCATCATCGAACCGCGCGGGCATGGCTTCGATATCTGCTTCCTGGATCTGCCCGATCGGATCGGGACCGAGTGCGCAAGCGAGGCCGATGACGAGATGCGCTCCAGTTGACAGCAGGACGGCGTGGCTTGTGCCATCGACTCCGATCCCTGTCGACCGGTGAGCCCGTGATCCCGGCAAGTCAAACCAACGGTCCGACAGTGAGGCAGCCAGATGGGTCGCACCAGAAGCGGTCGCAACGCGAAAGATCTGTTCGCGGCGCTTCACTGCCGCCCCGATGATTGGTCCGAGGATTGTCATTGCAATCCTGGGCCTCGAATATCGAACATAAATTCTAGTCTACCCCAAGCCGGCGCAAATGCGATCTAGTCAGTCAGTGATGATCACGGCAAGGGGGAGTTCCTTGCCTTTAGCTGCCGGGCGCGCGGTCACCGTCACTAGTTCGCCGAACATCATGTGTTCCCGAAGGTGACCGGGAGTCATGTCAACCGCGTCATCGACAGCAAATTGCCATTCTTGTCCCTCTGAGGTCCGGACCGCGATGACCGAGGCGTGGCCGATATCCCGTGCATCGACTCGTGTGACCGTTCCCCGGACGACGATGGGCTGGTCGTAAAGGGCGAGTGCTGCGGAAGTTGCGACCACAATGCCGGTCGTGATGAGTGCGACTGCTACCAAGCGTAAATGTCGACGCCTGGCTTGGCGCGCATTGCTGACGGCTGCATGCGCCTTTGGGGCCGAGACTTCGCGTGACATTGGATTGAGTTTAGACACCACCCTGGGCGGACCCGAGCCAAACAGACCGTGTGCGCACTCTCCCGCCCGACGGGAAGCCGGTCCCACCTATAATCGGGCCAATGCCCCAGTATCCGGGAGTGTCACCGCGTGTTGGCACTACCTCCACGACACGCCAGCTCCGATCAATTGCCAGACGCAGCGCTCCGGCGAACCCTCCTGCCTTGCCTGACCCCGCAACCGGCGATGCTCTGGCGGTGTCCGAGGCGTCACTTTGGGGCGTATGGACTGATGTCCGGCGGACTGTCCTTGACGGTGGTACCCGGGTCGTTTCGGCGCGCCTGCCACGCAGCGGTTCCGTGAGCGTTGCGGTCGGCATCGGGGTAGGGTCGCGCCACGAGCCGCCAGCGCTCAGCGGCATCAGTCATGTGCTTGAACACATGGTTTTCCGGGGTAGCGAGCGGTGGCCAACGAGTTTTGACCTGACGGCAGCGATTGAGAATGCCGGAGGCACGCTTGATGGCTACACGCATCGTGAGGCGACGGTCTACTACAGCCGGTTGCCTCGCCCCCACATGGCGCATGCCCTGGAGATCATATTTGACATGGTGCGTCGTCCTCGGCTGAGCCCAGAGGACTTCCTGATTGAGCGCGACGTCGTCATCGAAGAGATCAAGCAGGATGCTCAGGCCAGTCCCGTCGTTGCCGAAGAGGCGCTGGACTCCCTGCTGTGGCCGGACCACCCCTTAAGCCGATCACCCGCTGGCAAGGAAGCGACCGTCGCAGCACTTGCCACGGAGGATGTGCGCCGGGTTTGGGAGTGGGCTTATGCACCCGCGCATACCGTTGTCAGCGTAGCGGGTGATGTCGATCACCAGGAAGTCTGCGACTTGGTAGCCGGCCTTGTGGAACGATGGGCCCCCGGACAGGGGTACCCGCCGGAAGTGCCGATGGCCCCCGAACCTGCCCTCCCAGGCCTGGACTCCAGGTGGGCCGAGGGCCAGACTGCATACGTGTACGCGGGCGTGCGAGGGGTACCGTCGACCCATCCGGACCGCCCGGCACTCGAATTGCTCAGTTGTGCGGTGGGCGAACTCGCATCATCCCGGCTTTGGGCTGACCTCCGTGATGCGCGTGGCCTCGCCTACGATGTTGGCTCAGAGGTGACATCGTTCGCCGACAGCGGGGCACTCCGCATGTGGGCGGGCGTGCCGCCTAAACGTCAAGCCGAGGCCGTTGAACGGATGCTTGCGCAGGCCGCTGGTGCACGGAAGGGACTGTTCCCCGAGGAATTCAGCCGCGCCAAGAACTTTGTGGTTGGAGAACTGACGATGGCCTGCGAGACATCGGAGGACATGGCGCACTGGCTACTGTGGGGTGATTTGGCACATCGTCGGCTCATCCCACCCGGGGCAGTCCGTGCGACCTATGAACAGTTGACTCCGGCAGATATCGAGCGCGCGGCTGCGCTTTGGGCACCTGAACGGGTTCAGGTTGCAATTGCAGGACCGGCGCCACGTCGCGGAGCGCGCCTTGTGAAGCTGGTTCAGGCGCAATCGGCAAGTGTGAGTGATCCAAGCGCCAGTGTTGCCCCTGTTGCGCACACTGTGCGACCCAGAAGTCGCAGGGCCTAACGAAGTGGTCCGCTCGATTTTGGCCGACGGAACGCGTGTCGGCCGTTGGAGGCTGTTCGGGGTGGGCACGCAGGGACTCGAACCCCGGACCTCTACCATGTCAAGGTAGCGCTCTAACCAGCTGAGCTACGTGCCCCGAAACTATCTACGAATAAACCGCGGTTGCGAATGCGTTCTGCGGGGAGCGGGCAACGGGGCTCGAACCCGTGGTCTCAACCTTGGGAAGGTCGCGTGTTACCACTACACCATGCCCGCAGAGTGGTAGGAGTGTACCAACCGCGGTTTGCGAGCGCCAATCAGGATCGGCGCTCGCCTACTTCACCGTTGCGATGCCTGCGCCTGCCGGCAACTGCCTCACTTGACCCGCGCTCACGGGCAGCACGTTCTTCCACTCGAACCGGGCGAGGAAGGTTTCCATGTCGGGAATGTGATGGAGGGCGCCGTCGTCGCCTACCACGAAGATGCGTCCACTCCCCCGGAAGTCCCACAGGAGCCACCCGACCCGCGGTTGTGCCATGGGTGCGCTGGTCAGCGCGCTGTCCGGAATGGTCTGCACCTTGCCCCAGTCGATGTTTGCAATGTCGTTGGCGTCATCAGGACTGATCCACTCAAGATGACCCGCGGCACCTACCCCGAAGATTGGACCGCTATCAGATCGGAGCCACCCTCGGTAGCGTCGCTGCCCGGTTACGGGGTCGACGAAGGCAACATCCGCCGAAATCACGCTGCCATCGGCTCCCACAATTTGGAGGGCTTGGCCCAGCACGATGGTCGCGGCGTAACTTTCGGCGGGCACTGGTGCGACCGGCGCAGTCGTTCCCGACGCCGCTGGGGGTGGCGCACTTGAAGCTGGTCGTGCTGCTGGTGGAGGCGCGGCGGAACCACCACCAGCAACGCCAACCGGTCCTGCTCCACTGCCGGAGTTCGTGACTGCGTTGGCGGAAACGATTGTCGGCGTGACCGTTGCCGTCGCGGTCTTCGTGACCGTGGGGGTCATCGTGCCGGTGGGCGACGGTGTGACCGTCACCGTGGGCGTCGCTGTCCTGGTCATGGTCGCGGTGCCGGTCGGGGTCACCGTCGGCGTGGTCGTAACCGTGCGGGTCGTTGTGACCGTTGCCGTCTGTGTGACTGTTGGCGTGTTGGTCCGGGTCGGGGTCACCGATGGCGTGCGGGTCGTCGTCGGAGAACTTGGAGCGGGAGTGGGCGTGCAGGCGCACGCAATCTGGGCGAGGCTGAGTGCGCCGGGGATGTTCAGCAGGCCGGCACCGTAGGCGTTTGGGTATTGGGACGCAGCGGGAGTGGCCAGGACGGAGGATCGCAACGCCGTCCGCACCTGTTCGCGGTTGAGGGACGGGAAGGTCGACCAGACCAGGGCGGCGCCCCCGGCCACGTGGGGTGACGCCATCGACGTGCCGCTTTCGTAGCCGTAGCCGGAACCATCACCCTTCGATGGCATGTAGGTGCTGAGGATGGAGGTGCCGGGGGCCGCCATCCCGTTGGTGGCCACGTAGGTCTGCTGCGTGGAATACGACGCGACGGTGTTCGTGCTGTCGATCGCGGCGACCGGGATCAGCTTGCCGTTGCCGTTGCTTCCGGTATCGGCATACGCGGCCGGGTAATCCTTCTCGTTCTGGGAATGGCAACCGTTGGCGAGGTAGTTGAACCCACCGCAATTCCCGGCGGAGACGACGACCAGTACCCCGGCAGAGTACGCCGCATCGATGGCACTGTTCACCGCCTGGGTGTTCTCGGGGCCACCGAGGCTGAGGTTGATGACCTTCGCGCCCTTGGCAACCGCCCAGGCAATCCCGGCGGCGACGCCGTCGGTGGTGCCGCTGCCACTTGAATCGAGCACCTGCACCGGCATGATGAGGACGGGACGGTCTCCCGCGACACCGGCCACACCGATGCCGTTATCGGTCTCGGCGGCAATGATCCCGGCGACGTGTGTGCCATGCCCGTCGCCGTCGGATGGAAAGGTCGACGAGTTTGAGGCTGAGTAGGCGGTACACGCCGATAGGCACTTGCCCCACGTAGAGTTCGGCGCAAGACGGTTGACGAGGTCGGGGTGGTCCAGTTGGACGCCGGTATCGATGACGGCCACGGTGACCGCGGTGCCGGCATTGATCGCCCCGGCGACCGGCCACGAAGACTTGGCCCCGCTGTTGACAAGGCCCCACTGGGAAGCAAACCGGGTGTCGTTCGGTTCGTAGAGGAGACGCGCGCGTACCGGTGCCCCACCTGCCGCGGTCGCGGTCGCGGTGGTCGTTGCTGCAGTCTCGTGCTTGCGAACGGTGGCGACGCGCTCGACCCACTGGATGTCGAGGCGTGACGCCAAGGTGGCAATGGCTTGGCCGACCTGGTCGGCGGGAACCTCAATCGCGCGGAGGTCGAGGTCGGGCAATCCCGGAGTGTAGGACGTGGTTGGCGGTGCCCCGACCGATGCCTCGGGCGAAGTCCCGAGGGAGGCGACCCATGCCCCAGCACGACGGACAAGTGACGAATGCACGCGGAATGTCAGGCGAACCGTGCTCCGATTGATAGCGGAAATCGGAGTTGGCGTCGCAATGGCCGAAGTTGGAGCCCCCGAGGAAGACGGCGAAGGCGATGGGGTCAGTGGCATCCCGTTTGCCATACTGGCACTGGAACTTCCAAGTACCGTGACCATCACAAGCAATGCGAGCCCTGCCCAAGTGGATTTCGCGAGGAGACGTGAGGGTGCGTGCCCTTCGGCCTTGACCGCTTCGTACCTTGGTGATGGTTGGACGCTCTTCACTATCGGAGACTTTAAGGCAGGGCTTGGCCGCGGTCGAGACTAACAGCTAGCGGAAAATGTGATCTAGCAACGGTGCCAATGCGCCGCCCGATCAATTGTGACAACGGTTCTCAGCACTGAAGACGGCTAATTTCTAGTTCGAACGCTTCGTCCCGCGATAATGATGCGTCGGTTTGCGAAAGCACCATCATCTTGGTGTCCCAATGGTTCACCGTGAATATCGGCGCTGTGCTAGCGCGCGGTTAAACCTGAGTGCAGAACAGGGCGCTCGTTGTCGCTGTCTGTTGGACGACAGCACTCCTACCCGCGCCTCGGTCCGTCCGGGGCCGTTAGTAGATCGAAATGGGTCGACTGAGGGCTGGTGCCGGACGAGTCGTTGTGGTGGCTACAAGTGGGCATTAGCGATTCGCAACCCCAACGAATTTTGGCATTTCGGACCCGCCGCGACGTCATGGCACGGATCGCAAGGGCGCTTGTTCCGGTGCTGGCGGCAGGCATTGGCGGAGCTTCATCAGCCTGCGACGCAATTCAGGAATTAGTGCCACCCACGCCGACTCGAGAACCGGGTGGCGCGGGCACGCCCGAGGCGGTTGCGTCCCCCACGGCCACTCCCCGACCCGCAGTCACGATCAATCCCGCAACCCTGCCGGGCAAGCTTGTCTTCGTGAGCGACGCGAATATCGCCGTCTGGGAACGGGGATCAATGCGGAAACTGACCGGGGACCGGATCAGCCGGCAACCCACCTGGTCACCGGATGGCACCCGGATTGCCCTGGTCAAACTTGACGTGAATTCGTCCGACATCTGGTTGATGAACGCGGATGGAGCAAATGCCCGCCAGTTGACCCGAAACGAAAGCCGGATCCTAAACCAGAACTCATGGGCGTTCCGTCCAACGTGGTGGCCCGACGGTTCACGCCTGCTTTTTCTCGGCGAAGAGACTACCAATGATCTAATGGTGTGGGAGATCGGACTCGATGGACGGAACAAGAAGCCATTCCTGATCGCCCGGGACTATGATGGAGGCCTCGACCGCCCAGGTGTCACTCCCGATGGCAAGACGGTCGTTCTTGTGAGTTACCGCGCTGGGGGCGGGAAGGCACAGGTTTGGTCCACCTCCGTGCCGAACGGGCCGTGGAAGCAGTTGACTGAGCACGCAGACGGCGCCTACGATCCGTGTCTGTCTCCAGACGGCACCAGGATTGCCTACACGGTGCGGTCTCAGTCTTCTCACGACATCTGGGTCATGAATGTCGACGGATCAGGTCAGCAACGCGTGACCTACCACGGGGGGGTGCGCGGACCATGTTGGTCGCCGGATGCCCAGTATCTCGCGTATGTTGCAGCCGAGGCGAACCAGTTTGACCTTTGGGTCGCGACGGTCCCGGCGGCGTTGCCTCCCGCGCCACCGACAGCGACCCCGTCTCGCAAACCCGGTGCAGGGACCCCGGTTCCAACCGTGGAACCTACCCCAACGTCGCTGCCGGTTCGGGATGTTCGCCCGGTCATTACACGTCAAGTCACGCGCCAGGCTCAGATCGAAGCCGTTTCAGGAGTCGCATGGACACACTGAACATCGACCCCGTCGGCTCGGCCACACCAACCGGCACCCATCGTCGTGTAGGTGACCACGGGTCTGGCAGGCACAAAAGAATCGTCGAAACGCCTGAGGCAGACGGCTCACAAGAAACTGGGGACACTGTTGACGTGGCGGCCTCCCCGGTTCCCCGTCGGTTCACGTTCCTCGGCAGGTTTCTTGTCCGCACGGCGCCGCGGACCATCTCTCCGGTGATGATCGCGGCCGGCCTCCTTTTATTCGTCGGCGGCTCGTTGGCGACGGGGTTCTTGTCGATGTCCCTGACCAGTTACCAGATTGGCCTGCGCGCCGAGGAAATCCGCCAGGACGTCATCAAGCGAGAGCAACGAGTTGCCGCACTGAAGACCAGGATTGCCTATCTGGAGACCGACGCGTTCGTCGAAGTAGCCTCACGCGAAAAGCTGAGCCTTGTTCGGCCCGGTGATCACGCAGTCATCATGCTTCCCGAGCGCGATGAGGTTGCATGGGTGCCAGACGCACCCCCAGTTCGACCAAGAGGACCGTTTGGGCAAGCGTTTGGGCAACTCGACGCATGGTTCCGTCTCTTCTTCGGTGCGCCTGACGAGGGCATCCTTGGTCGCCGGCCCTGATCGGATGGCACCGTTCATCCGGATCTGGACTGCGTGAATGCGTTTGGCCTCTCGTCGCGCGCACGGGCAGTGCGAGTAGTCGAGCGTGCGATCGCCTCAACCGGGATCGACTTTCACGGAAAACCGGTCATCGCCGCCGTCTCCGGTGGTGCGGACTCGACGTTTCTTGCCTGCTGCCTCGTCGCGCTTCAGAGGCGCTTCCAGTTCAAGGTCTCCATCGGGCATGTGAACCATGGATGGCGACCCGAGGCCTCTGCCGAGGATGCACGGTTTGTTGCCCGCCTCGGCAAACGACTTGGCCTACCAGTCCACGTTCTTGCAATGGCAGAAAATGATGGTTCCAGCTCGATGACAGGGGGGCCGGAGGCGTCAGCTCGTCACGGGCGCTACCAGTTCCTCGCAAACTTGGCATTGGCGACGGGTTCGGCAGCAATCATGACTGGCCATACCGCCGATGATCAGGTCGAGACCGCGTTTATGGCGTTGATGAGAGGGCGTGGTCCCGGGTCTGTCGCGGGTATGACGACGGTTTCACCGTTGCCTCATTCGCCAACCACAGCGTCCACGGTCGTTCATGACCCCGAAGTGCTGGATGGGGATCGCACATCGCCTATTGGAGCGATTCTGGTCAGGCCAATGCTCGGCCTCGGCGCGGCGGTCGTGAGGACGGCGCTTGGGGACGCGGGAATCGACTGGCGGGAGGATGTAACGAACGATGACCTGCGGCATCCGCGCAATCGTCTCCGCCATCGGGTGCTTCCGGAACTGGAAGCAATCTCTCCCGGGTTCCGCGACGCATTCCTGCGCTCTTTGGCCATCACGAGGGAAATGGCTGAGATTGCCAAGAAGGCAGTCGACGACGCCGCAGCCAACTGGACACCTACTGAGCGCGGGGTCCAGATGCCGATCCGCACTCTGCTCGCGTACACACCGTTCGCCCAGTCTGCACTTATCCGTTCGGCCCTCGTTCGGCTCGGTGCCGATCCAGAACGCATTGAGTCGTCCCACCTCCACGCTGCCACGGAGATGGTCGCCCGGGGCCGAGGTCGTGCGCATCTCGAGTTTGCCGACGGGTACCGCGTTGCCGTGATCAAGGGTTCTGCTGTCATCACGCAAGCGGGCCGATCTTCACCGGGCGTTGACGGATCGGATCTGCCCCACGTTGTGGTAAACCCGGCACCGTGACGCGCCTGCGGGTGCCGCCTGCGTTGATCGGAGAAACGATGAGTGACACACCCGCCCACCCGGACATTGAGCAGGTCCTTATCACCGCGGATGCGGTTCAGGCCCGGGTGAACGAACTCGGAGCCACAATCACGGCATCGTATTCAGGTCGCGCCCCAATCCTGATCGGAGTGCTGAAGGGCGCGGTCGTGTTCATGACCGATCTGGCCCGAGCGATTGACCTCCCCGTCGAACTCGACTTCATGGCCGTCTCCAGTTATGGCAACTCCACGGAGTCGAGCGGCATCGTCCGCATCACCAAGGATCTCGATGCAACGATCGAGGGACGGGATGTCCTGCTGGTCGAGGACATCGTTGACAGCGGAATGACCCTCCGGTACCTCAGGCAATACCTGGAACGCCGAGATCCGTCGTCGCTCAGGATCTGCACCCTCCTGGACAAGCAGGTCGCGCGAAAGGCCGACGTCAGTGTTGAATACACTGGGTTCCAGATCCCGGACCGGTTCGTCGTCGGCTATGGCCTAGACTATGCGGAGAGATATCGGAACCTTCCGTACATCGGCATCCTGAAAAAGTCCGTTTACGGCGGATGAAGTTACGCGCCCGAATGACGCCAGAAATGACCGGATCCGTGAAGTCGTGGTGCCGATGCCGTACCGGTTATCGGTTCGACATGCAGTGTCCGTATAATTCCAAGGAACCGGTCGGGAAACCCAACCCGTGAAGATGGACGCGCGCTGGTTGCGCAACAGTTTTGTCTACCTCGTGATCATGGTCGCGGTCCTCGCGATTTTCTTCACCTTGTTCAGTCCGCAGTCGCGCGAAACGCAGGTCCCGATCACCGACCTGATGGCGATCGTAGTCCGCGATGCGAAGCAGAACCGGGTTGACACCCTTGTGGTGCAAGGCAATCGCCTCCTCGCTGACACGAGCGAGGGACGCAAGGTCGCCATCAAGTCAGACAAGACAGATGTACTGGACCTGCTGAACCAGAATGGCGTTCGGTTTGAACAAGTCAAGGTCGAAGTTCGTGAGCCAAGCCAGTTCACTTCTTGGCTGGGGATCATCGGTTCATTCCTGCCGGTCATCGTCTTCGGTGCCCTCCTCGTGTTCATGATGAGGCAGGCCCAAGGGTCGAACAACCAGGCAATGAGCTTCGGCAAGAGCCGGGCCCGCGTCTTCACTGGCAACAAGCAGACCTTGACATTCGGCGACGTTGCCGGGGTCGAGGAGGCGAAGCAGGAACTCGCCGAGATTGTCGAATTCCTCAAGTATCCCGAGAAGTTCGCCGCCCTTGGCGCGCGCATTCCCCGGGGTGTCCTGCTCGTTGGCCCTCCGGGAACCGGCAAGACGTACCTGTCTCGCGCCGTCGCTGGAGAGGCTGGCGTCCCCTTCTTCTCGATCTCGGGGTCCGAGTTCGTTGAGATGTTCGTCGGTGTTGGCGCAAGCCGGGTCCGAGACCTCTTTGACCAGGCGAAGCGTAATGCCCCCTGCATTGTGTTCGTGGATGAAATCGATGCAGTTGGGCGCCAGCGCGGTGCTGGACTTGGCGGCAGCCACGATGAGCGTGAGCAGACCTTGAACCAGATCCTGGTTGAGATGGACGGGTTCGACACGAACACGAACGTGATAGTCCTCGCCGCCACCAACCGGCCAGATGTGCTCGATCCAGCACTTTTGCGTCCCGGTCGGTTCGACCGCCGAGTGATCCTGGACAATCCGGACATCCGTGGCCGTCAGGCAATCCTTGACGTCCATGCCCGGGGAAAGCCGCTCGACAAGACGGTCGACCTTGGAGTTCTTGCCAAGCAGACACCGGGCTTTTCAGGGGCCGACCTGATGAACCTCCTCAACGAGGGGGCGATCCTGAGTGCCCGACGAAACAAGAAGGCGATCGGATCTTCAGAACTAGAAGAGGCTATCGACCGCGTCATTGCCGGTCCAGAGCGGCGGAGCCGGGTGATTTCCGAGCGGGAACGTTCGGTGACTGCGTACCACGAGGTTGGCCACGCCATTGTCGCCAAGATGCTTCCCCACTGCTACCCGGTGCACAAACTGAGCATTGTCGCTCGGGGGATGGCGGGAGGGTACACGCGATACCTGCCACCAGAAGATTCGTACATGCAGACTCGGTCATTCATGGAAGACATGCTCTCAGCCATGTTGGGTGGGCACGCCGCCGAGGAGATTGTCTTCAGTGAATTGACCACCGGCGCAAGTGACGACCTTGACAAGGCCACTGACATGGCGCGTCGGATGGTCACTCGCTACGGGATGAGCCGGCGTCTTGGTCCGCGCACCTACGGCAAGCGAGAAGAGCTTGTCTTCCTAGGGCGTGACATTTCAGAGACGCGGAATTACTCGGACGCGACCGCGCTGGCGATTGACGAGGAAATCAGCGAGATTATCGCGAGGGCGCATCGCACGGCCCGCGAACTGATCATGAAGCACCGTACTAAAGTCGATGAGATAGCCAAGCGGCTTATCCACGACGAAACCCTTGACTCGGAAGCCTTCAACGCAATGTTCGATGGCGTGCCGACGGAAATTATCGACACCGACCCTGTTTCCCAAAACGGTCACTATACGCCCGAACCGACGGCAATGTTGGGGGACTCGGACACAGGCGGTGCGAGCTCACGTCCTGCGGTTGCGTGACTGTCCGCAGGTTCCCGCCCCGGCATTTGATTAGCCGGCGCGGGAATGCCGATATCTTGGGCGATCAGGTAAGTTCGTTTCGAAACAGCTCGATTGACTCGCCCGCGGGCCCGCGAAAAAACGCGATTCGGACTGGGACCTCAAAGGGCTTGCTCTGAATGGTGACATCCTTCGGTTCGACGGTCACCGTCGCACCATGGGCACGTGCGTTTTCGATCACCGCATCCACATCGTGCGCACGGATTGCGTAATGCAGAATCGGCCCATCCGTCGTGGAAGGCGTCGTTCCTCCGGCAAAGACTTCCAGATAGCTGCCGTTGCCGGTGTCAAGCATCACCGCTCGCTTGTCACCTTCGCCCCACGTGACCTTTGGGCTGAAGCCGAGGACTTCGGAGTAGAAGTGCACCGCACCGTCGAAATCGGCAACCCGCACCGCGACATGGTGGAATCCTCCACCGCCGAGAACGCTGTTTGTTCCTGTCATACCTG
>Ga0214923_10003828_pt1 | contig 18625 bp, 14 predicted proteins | sample LL1510_MetaG_FD_177993 | JGI IMG/M metagenome (GOLD analysis project Ga0214923, IMG submission 177993) | Freshwater microbial communities from Lake Lanier, Atlanta, Georgia, United States - LL-1510 | ecosystem: Environmental > Aquatic > Freshwater > Lake | place: USA: Georgia | collected... | reverse complement strand
TTTTTACCAAGCGACTCATCCAGTTCAAGCGAGTACCCAGAGAAAGAAAAAGACGAAGATATAGAACTACAGATTGACGAAATGATAAAAAGCGTCGCTACTATAAAACAAACTGCTCTACGCCTAAAAACAGAATACGATAGTGTTTATGATTCCTACATGAAGCATAACAGATTAACGCAGGCCAACGCATTAACACAAAGTAGCAATATAATAACACAAGTAAATAGCGAAAAACAAAAAGCGGAATCGTTGCTGGTTAAATTGGAGAGTTTTAATTTGGGTGTCACACCACAACATTCCCTGATATGGGTTTGGAACTCAACTACAGATGATCTGAAAATAAATATTATACAAGAAATCCTGAATAATTTGATACGTAAACAAGAAAACCTCCTCAAACGTGTAGAGCGTGACCGTGTAGAGCGTGACCGTGTAGAGCGTGACCGTGTAGAGCGTAAAAAAACCTAACCACCATACACCTCGCATTCATACTCACTCACTCCCCTGTACTCCACAAAGCGTCCTTTCGCATATTGTGCCATCTCGATTGCCTTATCAAGAGAAACAATCGCTATACCGTCGATATTATCACTGTTTTTTCCATCATAAATATCCATCTTATTAATATAATCATAGCATTCCTCAAAAGTGCCCCAAATAATATAACCAATTCTTTTATATCTAATATCATTCTTTTTATTGATTACATTATCATTTCTCATATAAATACAATTATTGATTTTGACAGAATAAATTTTAACATAATGTTTAATTTGTTCTTTTACACCAAATTTATTCTTTATACAACCCATATATTGCGCATCACAACATAATTTCATCTCATTTGGCATCATATATAATTCTTCACATATTTCTCTTTTTGTAGCGTTCTCGTATTCATTCTCATAAGCATCATTTTTATTAACAAAACCAGAACCAACTGATTGTGTATCTCCACCAGTCCATAATTCATTCGTTGCTTTTTTATTTTCACCATAATAGGGGCACATAATGAAAATATTTTTGTCATTATTTTCTTTTTTTAATTTTAATAAACTTTCTAAACCACCAACCTGAGAACATTCTGAAAATTTAATTTCACTTGTTATAATATTTTTGTCATTAAATTTTCTTACATATTGTTTCATTTGTTCTATTTATATGAAAAATAAGAAGATATGTTTAACATAATAAAAAAGAAAAAAAAATAAGTAAAGAATAATAATATATAAATGGAACAAGACGAAATAGATATGAATAATGCTTATGAATGTATCCAATCAATAGACATTGATGATATTGATGATTTGACAACAAGCGAGTCTCTAGATCATATAACATTTTATCAAAAAGAGAATACAAAAAAAAATAATATGTTATTGTCAAATTATTTTTCACCAGAGAAAATATTAGAGAAGAAATATATTTTGAATACATATAATTTAATAAAAGAGATACTTGTTATTGGTGTATTACATGTAATATTGGGTATCAGCAATCCAATGTTTAATATTATAACAATTGATGGAATAATATCAAGTCTAATATTTTATCTAAATTTTGTAAATATAAAAATAGATTTCTTAGTTATATCAAGATTAGACACAATAGAAAGATATATATATTATTTGTTGTTGATAATAAGTTATTATGTATTAGATTACGTTTTATGGTTCAAAATTTCTGGATTATTAGTATGTAGTGCGAGTATTATGATAAGTCCAAATATTATGGCACAAATAAGTAGCATTACTAATTACAGAAAAATTAGCAATGTAATTCATATTGGATATGACAATTTAATAAAAAAAATAGTTTGTAAGCAATTAGCAAAAATAATAAATCTAATAATATCCAAATGCTTGAATTGCGAACATAATATAACTTATGAAGAATTATTGCCTCATTATGACAAAATAGATTTAGCAATTATAAAATTATTGATAAGCGCTTGTATTTTTAATTATTTTGACAGCAAGACAATACTAAAATATCCACTCATAATTTACAAAAATATAATGATGAAAAATAGAAAATATAATATAGCAAATGATAGAGAATATATTATAACAATTTTAAAGGACAAAAGATTGGATATGTTTTTGGATGTATATACATTAAATCGAGTGATAAGATTATTATCAAATGATACACAAAATAAAAGTAATATACTCACTGAACAGTATGAGTATATGAAAAAAAGAGTTGCTTTTAAGACAGGACGTATAATGATATGTTGGAATATTATGGGTTCAAGTAATATATTTTTTGGATTGCTAAGTTATTTGCTTTTCATAAGTGATACAAATAGACCATTGAATTATCTAATAAATACACTAATATTTTGTATAATATCATTTCTAACAGAAGAACGCATTTTAGTATTAATTGCTTGTGAATTATTTTACACAATAACAAATTCAAAATTATTAAATGACATTGGATATGATACGTATTGTTCTCTAAAAAGTGGAATAATTAATTTGTGTTATAGAATAAGATTAGAGACATTTTTGATAACATTTGTTGCTTCTTGTTTGACAATATATAATTATAATTATTTGAATATTGGTGCTCTATTATTATTAAATATAATAATCATACTAAAATTATACAAAACCTATAATAACAAGATACTAAAAAAAGAACCATTTAAAATAATAACAGAAAATACAATGTATATTAATAACAAAACAGAGAATAATGAAGAAGACATATTATTAATAGCACGAGATAGATTAATAGAAATATTTAGAAATAATTTACTAATAAGAATATTACAACCTTGTTCGGAGTTAGATTTCAAACAAATTTTAAAAATGTTGTTAAATACATTTATATTTATGATTTGTGGATATTTGTCATCATTTGAAATAAGACATATTTTAGCATTGCCATTTGTTATACAAAATATTGTGGATATTGTTTTGTAATTTTGATAAAACAAAATAAGTTTATGAAATAATTTAATTATGAAAATCACCCAATAATAATTTTAGCAAATAAATATTTCTCATAATTTTCACTCACTATTAGTTAACATACCCAATAATTACAATCTCACTAAATAATAATTATTTCTCATAAGTTTATGAAATAATTTAATTATGAAAATCACCCAACAATAATTTTAGCAAATAATTATTTCTCATAATTTTCACTCACCATTATTTAACATACCCCAAATATTACAAGAATAAGATATTTATTACGAGATACTAAAATAATTATTATGTGTATAATTTTTATTAACTATAATTTTGTTAAATAATATTCATCAAATGGTGTAATAAAATAAATTAATTCATAAATTAATTTATACATTATAAATATAATGGCAGCCGCACACGATCCAGATAGCGAAGAATTACCACCCATCGGTGCGATTGGTAGGATGGAAGCATTAAGAGACTATCTCCACCAATGCTTGGATATTGTGTTATTAAGCAATAAAACAGATGGTGTCATAATATATGAAAAAATGAAAAAATATGGATTTACTAAAGACAGACTACTATCTATTGTTGAAGAATTAAAAGCACGCACGAATGAGGAAGTTGGGAATACTTATAAGAAACAAGTACAATTAATGGAAGGAGGCAAAAAACTGAAAAAAAACAAGAAGACTAAAAAAACCAAGAAGGGTAAGAAAACAAAAAAATCTAAGACTAAAAAAACTAAGAAGACAAAGAAGACTAAAAAATCTAAGAAATCTAAAAATATCTAAATTTATTTCTCACACCCATACATACTAGTGAAATATCCTGGCACATACAAATAATATTTTTGTTTTGATAACGAATACATCACAAAATAATTACTAACTAATTTTTCACAATATATCTTAAATTCATTGTCTTCTATTTTATCAATATTAAATAATATTCTAGTTCCAAAATTATTTCTAATACATCGTTATTATAGATACTTACATTTATGTTCCTTGATTGTATCAAATTTATATCGCTTCAAGCAATAACCACAAGAGATGTTATTAATATTTGATGAACATTTTTTGATAAATTTCAAAGCACTATTAAATGTTGTTTTGTAAAATTCTTTGTTTTTTATATATTCTTCATTTTTCATTATTAATTTAATACATTTATCAATTTTATCATTATTTATTTTTATAATATAGTTAAAATATATTTTATCAGCATTACCAGTATTATATGTTTTAATTCTTACATTTAGATTTTTCGTATGTCCTAATTTATAATATGTCCTATTGTTGTTTCGTTGTTTAATAATATAAATATGCGACCCCTCTGGATAAACAATATTTTTTTGATTAATGACTAATTTTTTGTTAGATTTTTTAATTGATTTTAGTTTTTCATTTATTTTATCTAATTCTTTCTTCGCTATTTTATCAAGAATATATTTTCCTGTTTTTCTAATTTTAGGCATAATATCTTCAAAATATTTTTTCATAAATATTTTTGCGATAGGTTTTGTAGAAATACTCAATAATTCATATAAACCACTCTCGTTTATAAACGTAGTGTTTTTTTGCATATTAAAAGGTATCCCTATTGATGGGGATACCTTTATATTGTTATACTTTTTAACATTCTTTCTGTTAATTTTTATATTGCTTGGTTGTCTGAGAGTTTTAGAATATTCAAGAACCAACAATATGTCTTTTAATTTTAACCAAATATTTCCATCAACATCATAAACGACCATAACTTCACTATCATTTACTTTTATTATGTCATTAAAAAAATCCATAAAAAATACATCACTATATTTCCTACTCATTCTGTATAAATTATATAGATACAATATTATTTCTAAATAATATTATGTATTAGCACTAAGTTATACTTAATATTATTTCTCACACCCATACATACTAGTGAAATATCCTGGCACATACAAATAATATTTTTGTTTTGATAACGAATACATCACAAAATAATTACTAACTAAGTTTTCACAATATGTCTTAAATTCATTGTCTTCTATTTTGTCAATATTAAATAATATTTTTAGTGTAGCAATAACAGAAGTTCCAAAATTATTTTCAGATGTTTGAAACTTATTATGTGATATATCTGGAATTATAACAAATTTTTTAATACTATCATAACTATTCATAGACCACACATCATTATAACAATTAATAATAAATTCAGGTTTTTCATCATTTATTTCTAAATCATTGATATCTTCTTGTTTAAAAATTGGCAAATACGGGGGATGTATATCGTTAATTATTCTATTTTGAATAATTATCTCAACAATGTGTCTCACTAAATTAAATATTTTATTAGGATTATTGACATAAAACGATAATTCAAAACTATTTTTTCTTGCTACTTCAATATTTTTGTATGTATCATCCAAATATATTATTTTGTGCTCTGGATAGGTTTCCTTTAATTTTTTCAATTCGTTTGTTTTTCTATTTGCCCAATGAATAACATTTTGTGAATTAGAAGCAAATGGACTAATTTCATTAATATTTTCTGCTCCAATAATTTGAGTAATATTACTAAAAATCATATTATTTTTGACATATTCTATTATTGATTGTTGATGCCCTCTTGACAAGATAATAATTTTAGAATTATCAAGAGACGTAATATACTTGAATAAATTTTTAATTACTATTTTTTGACTATCTGTAAAATAATCATTTTGTATCTTAGGTAATCCACCACTATGAGTTGTTGTTAATGTTAAATCAAAGTCAAAAACAAAAATCATTATAATATGTATTATTATTATTTTATTAGTATGTTTGTCTCATTGATAATGTAAATATTTTTGATTTGGAGAATAATTATAATATATATGATAGATTGTTGTATATATCTAGACAAAAACATAATGTAATATTTGAACTAATTATTTGAGAATGAAAAATTATAAATACAAAAATAATAAAGAAATTTTGATGTTTTAAACTTAAAAAAAACGCACTTATTCGCAATAACAGAAAGATGAGATCACACATCAACGTAACCACGCTAGGGTTTGGAATCCTTCACCTGTTTTGCTATCGCACACAGCAGGATTTTGTATGCATCTGGATTGATGCTAGGATTTAACCTGACAATGTCATTTAAATGAGCACGAACTAGGGAAACTTCACCGTTCTTGCTTTTCTTGCCTAAAAGGATTTTACCCTGAAAAATTAATTGAGGGTCATCACCACCAATTGGTATCTCGTAAACGGGGGTATCACCAAGCTTTGAGCAGAGCGCTAGCACATTCATCTCGCACAGTTCCCCCTTGAATTCTACCAAATAGGTAGCATCGCCTATGAAACCCATCTGAGTAAATAACTCTTTGATTTGCTCCTGTTTAGCACCAGCACCCTGATCCTGCGGAAGGAATTGTCCGTTCTTCATTGCTTGTGGAAGAAAAGTTGCTTCATTCAAGCGCGCGGAAAATCCCGTGGCTAACGCCGACTGCTTACAACTTTGACCATTACAATGCGTAATTCTACGCCCATTGGCATATATGGTTAGGTACCAACATTCTAATCCTCCCTCCCTGCCACAAAAGGAACAACTAGGCAATCGCATAACATCAATAACACTCTTCATTGTACGTTTGAATTACATAAAAATAATGAGAAAAACAATATATTAGTTTTTTCAATTTTATTTCAATAATATGGACAAATAAAATGTAACTCACTATATCATATATTTCACTAAAAAGGGGACATTAAAGCAACAAATATAATTACATCTTCAAGGGTGTAAAAGTTTTATATTATTTTTAATAATAAAAGTGTCAATACATACAGTTAGACAATATTATAAAAATTATTTTTTTGGATTTTATTAATCTTTGGTGAATTTAATAATTATGAAGTCATAAAAATCTTAATAAAAATTGAATTCACTAACATATTAATACATTATGTATAGCATTATTAATAAAAAAGATGTATAATAATAACTGTAATTGCGCTAGTGTTGTATGTGCTTGCCCTTCTAATAGAGCAATAAATAACGTTTTACAAATTAAATATCCGTATTATATATACCCAGGAGCACCATTTCACGGATACGCATTAGACCCTCAAATAATTAAAATTTATAATACTGAATTAAATTTACTTAATTATGAATTAGAAAATATGAGAAGAAATGATAAACCAATATTATTTCATCTAACAATAGGTTCGCCAGCAGAAGCGCATCAAATGGGTTCTAATAATGAACAACGCTTTTACAAACATCAGATAATGCCAGAACATTTATATACATTTGCGCGTAATGGAGTTAATGTTGTGAATATTATTGTTAGTCCTGACAATTTAATAACACCATTATTCAAAGTATTAACAGAAGATTTTGCTATCTTGGATGACAAAACATATAAACATAAAACATTGCCAATAATAACAAAAATATTCAGAACAATGATGCCAACAAATGATGAAACCAGAAATAATAAATTTATGGATAGAGCAAAAGAAAGAAATTATTCAGAAATTCTTGAATTTGACACAGAATGTTTTAGACAAACCAGAACAGACAGAGAATTTACTTCTTTGTTTTACAATAATTTAAAAAATGTTATTGACAAAAATTCTGTTATGGGTGGCGTAAATACATGTTTTTCATTTGCCGTTTTCAATGATGACTCAACAAATGCGAGATTTAATAGTTTCACTATGTTTAAAGAGATTTTAAATTTTTATGATAATAATATTGAAACAAATAGTAATAGATTAATATTTGAATGGCGATTTGTAAAAAATAATTTTAGTGTTGAAGATAATGGGGGAAATAAAATATTATACGTGCCATTTGAGAAACTGATTTATAATGAAAATAATTATAAAAAGAATGATAGATTTATGATGGTTGAACGAGATGGGAATAATGGAGATAGGATTAGAGTTAAGTATGTGTTGTTTGAGAATATGTTGTTTTGATTTATTTTATTAGGGATAAGTGTTTTTCAAAAATTTGCGTAGTTGTTTATTCTGCCCATCTGCTTTTCTTATTACTTCCTCATTTGCCGCAATAGATTGATCTATTTCTTTTATTCGTGCTTTTGTTATTTCTATATTTTTCGCAAGTTCATGTTGTTCTTGTATCTGTGCTAGTTCTGCTTGTCTTTGTGCAATATTTAATTTTGTATTTGCTAATTCTAAATTATGTTCCGCCAGTTTGCGAATATTAGTTACCAATTCATTGGTTTCTTGTATATTTTTAATTAATATTTTATAAATGGGAGTTTTCTTTAATTTTTCATAATTGGGATTTACAAGTTGATGGGTCGACGGATCATTACCGCGGATGACACTATTAGCAAAAGACGACGCGTCATTAAAATTCGTAATTAACTTATTTATTTTAAATTTATTTTGTCTTAATAATTGTATAAGTTCTTCCAATTGATCAATATTATTGGTGGCATTGGCGACGTCGACACTATTTTGTTTTATAATTTTCATACTATCAACTAATATATCTTTTAACTCTATAATATGATTGTTTGTATATTCTAAATTTGCTTCTGCTTCTCTTTCTCTTTCTGCTCTTTCTCTTTCTGCTCTTTCTCTTTCTGCTCTTTCTCTTTCTGCTCTTTTTGCGTTTTTTTTTGCTTCTTCTGCTTGTTCTGCTAGTTGTTTTGCTTCTTGTTCTGCATGTATTGCTTGTATTACTTGTTTAGCTAGTTCTATTTGATTTTCTGTTTTAGTGATGAGTTCGCTTACTTCGTTTATACTGATATTAACAGACTCATTGAATACTTTGTTCTGTTCTTGACTACCCATATTGCTTTTAATATCATTGAGTTCACCGAATAATGTGGTGAGTTTGTGGTGGTTCAACTCGCATCGTGTGATAACCCCTCGAATCCATCGTAAATCACCATTATGAACACGCGAGTCGAGATCATCTTCTATATGTTTGATAGCGTCTTTGACTGTATCAATCCTCGTTTTAATTTCTAATAGTTTTTGAGACATATTGGCTTCATATGCGTTGAAACCGGGTTTGAGAGTGTCATGTTCGCGTTGTATTACTATTTGTGCGGATGCTTGTGCTGGTGCTTTTGCTTTTGCTTTTGCTTTTGCTTGTGCTGCTTGTTGTTTTGCTACTCTTTCTCTTTCTGCTATTTCTTTTTCTACTCTTTCTCTTTCTGCTCTTTCTTTTTCTACTCTTTCTCTTTCTGCTCTTTCTCTTTCTGCTCTTTCTCTTTCTTCTATTTCTGCTTTTTTTTTTGCTACTCTTTGTGCTTCTGCTTGTTCTTCTGCTACTCTTTGTGCTTCTGCTTGTTCTTCTGCTACTCTTTGTGCTTCTGCTTGTTCTTCTGCTACTCTTTTTATTTCGTTTGTTTCTCTTGCTACTTTTTCTTCTTCCTTTTGTGCTTGATTTTCTCTGTCTCTATATGGGTATTGCTTTGTTTCTAATAGTTCATATTGTTTGTTGCCAGATTCATCTGTGTGTAATTCGTATGGGCCTTCTAACATACCAGCATAATCAACAATAGTCTCAAAATCTTCCAGATATTCTTCAGAATCGCTAACACTATCTTCTGAATATTCTGTTGAAGATTTTTCTAGATTACGTTGAACTTGATTTTCCACAGTGCTATTTTTTATCTTACTTAATGATGTATTTCCGGTTACTTTCTCATCTTTTTTATCTTTCTTCGCCACACTCCCATTATATTGTTGTATCTTCGCTAAATATTCCCCCAATTTTGCCAACGCCTGCTGTCTCTGTAATAATCCCCAATACACTTGAATATTAGCATCATCTGAAGAATCACTATCACTTGATGTAATTATTCTTCTTCGCCTTCTTTTTTCTTTTCGTTCTTTCTTTCTATTCTTTCGTTCTTCGCGAGTTCCCCCACTTATAAAAGCATCCATTTATATTATAGATTTATATAAATAATTAATTACTAAAACAATGGTTCATATTCTTTTTGCCAGACCTATAAAAATGCATAATAAAAGTATTATTGGAGCACTTATCATAATTAAAAATCAAGTTTGTTGGTAATATTGTTGTATTTTTGGAATATTTATTTTTTATTAATATGTTCATTTGTCCTTGTTCATAACACGACGCAGCCCAATATCCATTTAATGAACCATCTTTATTAAAACAAATGTCTTTCACATTGCCAATACAATCTTTTAGAAATTGTTTGCCATTATTGCTGTTTTTAATAATGAAAACACCAGCATTAATTAAATCTTGCAACCTATGATTATCATCACCTACCAAAATATCACTGTCATATTTATTAACAATATCATTTATATCAACATTTATATTTTGAATAGCAGTGTCAGTATCTAACCAAACAACATAATCATATTTATTTGTTTCTAATTCTTCTAGAACCAATCTTATTTTACACCAATATACATTATGATGACAAGTATCTGTAAATTTATATTCATATCCATATTTATTAACATACTCATCGATATTTTCATTATGTTTATCCAGATACATTATATCTTTTCTATTATCAAAAGAAATAAAAAGAAATCTATTTTTCTTGTTTTTTGGGATTTTCAATTTATTATTCTCTTTTAATAAAGAAAAATTTGTATTCCCCTTCCTGTTATTAATAACATAATCAATGTCATCAATTGCTATGTTTATTCTATTTTTCTCAGCATTACTATGCTTAAATATGGCAAATACAAGGAATATTATAAATACGAAAATAAATACTAATCCAATTATTTTATTCATTATAATATTATTAGTATATTTTTGTTTTTATTGTCCGGGAAATAATAGAAAATATTACAAAAAAATTGATTTATAAACATTCTAATCATATTACATATATAATATTAACATTTTTAAGATGACTACAATGATTGCGAATCAAGAAGAACACAAAGAACTATCAACAAAATTTTCATCAAAAACTTGGGGTCTTATTGAACAACTCGTATCACCACAAGAGAAATCAGTCTATAATTCTATTTTAGAAGCAACACGATTATTGACACACGGAAATTCAAATAGCAATACTGAAATAATTGACACTTTTGTTCTTACTGATGTTTTATACAAAAGAATAAGAAATATATTGGTTGAAAATCAATTAGTAGAAAACATAAAAGAAATTTTTATGCCAATTCAAAAACAAATAAATTTGACTGATGATGAAATAAATTATATGTTTCAAAAACCTAAATCAAGCAAAAAGAAAAAGATTGGAATGACAGCAGATGAAATTAAATTGAATAATACTTTCGATAAACTAAAAATTTTTATCATAGAATTAATGACAATGTTTGACAATCTAAATCCAGACCTTGATGACATCTCATCTAAAACAATTATGGGTTTTAATTCTAAATATATTGAAATAATTGGTTTGACATTTATTTACATGAATAATTTTTATGTTAGACAACATCATAAATTTTCAAATGATGTACATTTTCAAACTGTATTAAGTGTTATTATTTCAACCAATAGATTTATTGAGTCTTGTGAGAATTTTATTGGAATTAATCCTGTTTTACCAGAGACAACATTAAAAATCTCACAAATATTTATAAAAGACATACAGTATAGTTATCAAAAATTGACAGAAAAATATCCTTTTGATGGCATTAAAGTGTGTAAATACGCTCCATCATTATTAATATCATCTCCTTATGACAAATATGTGAAAATAACCGCATTCAAACCAAGAGAACATCAAGTGAGAATTCTAAATGAAGTTCATAATAATTACGAAAATGGATTTTTCATAATTTATAATGCTATGATAAATTCTGGAAAAACAACATCAATTATTGGTTTGGCAAATTTAGCAAAACATTATAATAAGAAATTATTGTGTGTTTGTAATATTGACACTGTTAGAATACAAATGGCTACATTATGTTATAACAATGAAATAAAATTTGCGATAGGTTCTCTAAGAGATGACAAAACAATTAAAATAACTCATCATTGGACGACAAAAGATAATAATAGTACGGTTATTATTAGTAGTCCAGAAGTAGCAATTAACATACTCAAAAATGATACACAAGATAGTTATATCCTTTTTCACGATGAACCAACCGCAGGAAGTGATACAATGACACAAACAATCTATGACAATGTTAATGTCTTATTAAACGCTCCAAAATGGGTTATATTCTCGTCTGCTACCTCGCCAACATTAGAAGAAATGACACCATTAATCAATGTATATAAACAAAAATATGGAAATATACATATTGGTTCAATATACTCATCAACAATTAGTGTTAGTTGCCACGTGAGAGCATTTAATGGCACACTCATAGTTCCGTTCGCAAATTGTAAAACACGTGATAATATTTTAAGTGTTATACAAAAAATCAAAGAAATCCCATTTATTGGAAGAATGCTTTCACCTAATTTAGCATTGTGTTTTTACAAAATTATGGATACTCAAAACATTCAAAATGTTCCAAATATTCCTGAATTATTTAGAGATGTCAAAAATATGAAAACCGACAAAATTCGTGAGGTTGTCATAAATATGCTATTATTATTGTCAAGTGAAGATGATGAAATTATAACAAATATTTGTACCCATCCATTGTTCAATAATATAAATGACAAATTTGATATTGATAATATTGAAAACTCTAAATGGGAATGTATGACACTCATAACAACAAACAATCCAGTGTCACTTGTTTTGGGAAAATATATTGAAATCGAAGAAGAAACAACAAAATATTTTACTAATCAGCAACCAAAAAATGAAACAAGACAAATGTTTGTTTTTGACAAAGAAGAAATAAAAATAGTTGAAGCAATCAAAGATAATATTATAACATTATATTTCTATGGAACATCATATGACATACTAGAAATAATACAAAATAAGTTGTCATTGAGAAAATCAGCACTCGTAATAATCAAAAGTAATGAAGAATTTAAAATGACTTATAATATAAAATCACAAGATGAATATGATATATTGAAAAGAAAAATAAAACAACTTTATGGAAATTTCATAATGAAACCTATAATAAATTTTATGTATGAAACAACAGAAATAAGCGAATACAATATAACAATAAAAGAAACAATAAAAAAGAATGTATTTAAAAATGGTGTTTTCTCATCATTATTAGATAAATTAAGAGCAGAAGGAATTAAAAATACAAATGTAATTATTGATACATTTAAAAAAGAATTACAACAATGGAATATTCAAAAGGACAAAAAAGAAAAAGAATTAGGCGACAAATGTAAGAATAATACATTAACAGTTTATGAGAGAGCATTAGAAGAAAGAAAAATTTATGAAACAAAACCAAAGCATAAATTCCCCAAATATTTTCAATTGGGAACAAATGAGTATAATGCTAAATTTGCTCCTCATAATGAATTTGACAGAGAATACATTGATATTGACAAATTATTAGAACAAAATAAGGATATGAATGTTCCTGATGATTTGCTATTATTATTATTGTGCGGTATTGGCGTATATTCACCATCTAATATATTAATCAATGAAAATTATACTAATGCTGTAATAGAATTAGCAACACAAGGAAAACTTGCTTATGTTATTAGCGATAATTCAATATCTTATGGAACAAATTATCCCTTTGGCAAAGTAGTAATAATGGACGACTTTGTTGAAACACATTCAGTAAATACAATGTTTCAATTAATGGGAAGAGCAGGAAGAGTTGGCAAATTACCCAAAGCAACTGCTTTTGTCTCACAAAAAACAGGTGATACATTAACTGACTATGTTGTTAATCCATCTAAATATTCAATCGAAGCAAATAATATTAATAAAATTGTTTTGAGTTATAAGATAGACACAAGTATTCAAGATGAAATTAGAAGATTAGAAGAAGAATTAATGGATGATGATGAAAAAAGTGAAGAAGTTATAATTGATGAGAAGAAAAATGAAGAAAAAAATGAGGATGTGCCAGAAAATTGGGATATGTAATTTTTTATTTATACGAAATATAATTTTGTTTATTAATATTATTATGGCAGCCGCAATAGAACCATTTAGTTTTCTTTCGATAATTCTAAAATTATTAAATTTGTCTGATGTAAAGAAAGATACTATATTTTCATATACAGGAGAATATATACCAGAAACTAAAACCAAAACACATATAATACCAATATCATTATATCCTATTTTACATAAACAACAATCAATATTTGGTAATTTTATGGATTTGCCTGATTTTCTAAAACAATTTGGTCTAACAAAAATTATTGCTGATCCTAAATTTGATATACAAACTAAAGAAGCGCAAATAATGATAGAAAAATTTAGCAAACTTATAGATTGTAAATTAATATTTTATATATTAGATGCCACTAAGGTTATTAACTGTATTATATTTAATAAAGATAGTCAAAATAGTAAAATTATAATATTTGCCAATAAACAATATATTTTATATACAAAAGAAACAGAAATACCGGAAACAATTGTAAAAAAAATTATACTATATAATGATGCACAAATTAAACGACATAAAGAATTCATCGCAAAACAAGAACAAGCATTAGAGCAATATAAGGCATCAAAACCAGCACCACAACCAGCACCACAACCAGCACCAAAACAAGAATCACAACCAGCACCAAAACAAGCACCAAAACAAGCACCAAAACCAGCACCAATACGAGTCGTAACAGAAGGAGCAAGCGCCGTGCCACCAAAACTAAAACAGGTCGTGCCCGAAGGAGCAAGTGCAGTGCCCGAAGGAGCAAGTGCAGTGCCATATAGAGCAATGGCATATGAAGCACCCGAACAACCTATTGCAGGATTGAGATGTGATAAATGTTTTTCTATAAATAAATACTCATATCAAACTTGCCATGTGTGTGGTGAAGTTAAAATTAATCCAATTGATAAATCATTATTTGGAGATAACATAATATATATATTCCAAAATAATGGAAGCAAAGAGGGTTTTAAAAATCATTGTATGTTAATATCAATATTAATGTTTCTAAATAAAAATGGATATCCTGGTCTAACACTAACTAGTTTAAGAAATAAATTTATTAAACCGCCGGATAAGTGGAAAAAGGATGCTGAATATGATGAGATAAATGAAGTACAAAAAGAAATCTTAAAACAAATACAAGATTCTTATGAAATAGTAATTATAATATATGATACACGTGAAACAAATAAATGTTATTTCATTAATTTTAGTAAAGATGATAGAGACAGAACGCACTACAAAAAATGTGTTATTCTTCAAACATATGGACATTTTTCACTCATAGACTTAAAAAAAGAATACGCAGAGAGCACACCGACACCATATGAAAAATTTCCATTATTACAAGAATTAAGTATCGATTATCTATCACAATTTAAAGGAGGCAATCTCAATACCACCAAACAGCAATACAAACGATTGAAAAAGTTGTTGTATAATATGAATAAATAAAATATATATAATATAAATAAATGACAGATGATGATAAAGGAAAAGAACGTAATAAAAAATTAATAGACGATAACAAACATATGAAAGAATTGTTAAAAACATATAAATTTGTTGGTGATCCTATGGATAAAATTAAAATGTATGGAAATATCGTAGAAAAAACTAATCGATATTTAGCAGATGTTGAAATACGACGTTTATTTGATAATATCCGCGAATTAAGCAGACTTATCAATACTACAGAAGATTTATCGGAAGTATTTGAACCAGAAGCTAAAGGTGCTTATGATATTCCCAATAATATTAATGACATTATTAATAAGATTAATGAATATTACACATCTAAAATCAATCTTAATGAGTTTAATACTGGTGAATATACCTATATAAGATTATTGATATCAAAATTAATGGAATTAATAGAAGGAAAATGTTTAGAAAAAATACCTATTACAGTTATAAGTTGGCAAGGTGCGGAAATAACGAAAAAACAAATAGATATTTTGGCAAAATTTATTATATTCTTATTATCAACTACAAACATACATAATATAAAAATGAAAGATACTAAAAATTCTTTATTAAACATTATGGGTACATATTATAGCAAATTTTTTGGGGATGAAGTACCAGCACCAGCACCAGCACCAGCATCAGCACCCACACCAGCACCAGCATCAGCACCAGCATCAGCACCAGCATCAGCATCAGACATTGTCCTTGAAGAACAAATGAAAAAAGATTTCAAAGTTATTCAGAGACAAGATAGAGGAACATCGTGTGGAAGAAATGCTATTAATAATTATTTACGAAAAATATATTATAAATATAGTGGCGAAGATAATGTCAATATTGATTTACCCATAGATACTATCCCCAACCCACCAATAAATTTACCAAAATTAAGTCGTGAATTACATAACAAATATATAAATTTTGCCTCAGAACAAGGTGAAAATTATGATGTTTCTACATTGATATTTGCATTACAGTTAGCAGGTGTTAGAGTGAGTGAGATTAATGAGACTCCATTAAACTATCTTTTGAATAAACTTGCGCGTATTACTAATAGTAAAGGTTTGTTGATTAATATAGGTGATATTACAATATTAAAAGATAAACAATATTTTAGAGGACGACATTGGGTTTCGGTAAGAAAAGAAAATGATAAATATTATTACTATGATAGTGTTAGGGCAAACGGCATAGAATATGCGGATGTTAATAATTTTTATTTATTTATTTATAATCATATAGGTATTGATAAAATATTACGCATTTATGAGTTAGAACTCACTGGCACTCCTCAAATACCAAGCGATCTAACCAAACGATAACTCTAACAAAATAAGAATATATAGAAAAATAGTATTTAAAATTTATGTCCTATAAAATAGACCTATTCACATAAACAAATAATGACAAACCCCCAAAAATTATAACAGTGCCAACAATTAGCACTATTATTTTGTTTCGCACAATTCTAATATCGTTAGTTTGTCTAATATCAAGCATTTTCGTTTATTATGAATAATAAGAATTATTGTATATTCTTATTTTCAATTTTTAGACTTATTTTTTGATAATAATAATTATCTAATTCCAGATTAAAAATAATAGTATCAAGCAGATGAGAATATTCAACTGATGAACAAACTGAAACATAAGCAATATTTACAAAATGTATGTGTAAATGATATGTTGATGGATTGTAATGAATATATATTTTTAATTCATTGTCAGTCAACCCATAATTTTTATAAATAATATCCAAACCAATTTTCTTAATTTCTTTCAACATAATAATATCTTTTTGTGTTAAATCTCTTAGACTTCTCAAACTCTTATCAATAGGAAAACCAAGAATATGTAAATTATTTATGCTTTTATCCCATGTAAATGTTGGAATAAAAATATATTTGTCATCACGAAATATTACATTTTCTTGTTCTGATATTTTGTCAATAATATTGTAAATCCATTTGTCTTTATTTTTGTCATAATTTTGTATAAATTGTTTGTAATCATCATAAGTCTCAACAATCATTATTTTTCTTTTTGAGATTGGAGGAAATATATAGTGAGATTTTACAAGAATATTAATTTCGTATTGTTTGTAAATGTCATTTTCTAATATTAGTTTTTTTGAATTTTCATCAATTGAGATAATATCAATAGGTGTGTAATGAGAAAGCATTAATATGAGATTATTGTATTGTGCTTAGTAAATTAATATAAAAATATATTTTGTTGTAGTATTATAAGTATAATGGCAGCAGCGGATAGCATCATAAAGTGTCCCATATGTGATACTAAAACCAAACTGGGAACCGTATATTGTAATAAATGTGGATATGGTTTAAAAGTTACCAAAAATCGCCCATTTAAATTATGTGTAATAAGTAATCATGTAAATCTCTTAGAAGCAAGTAAATGTAGAATTGATAAGTCTGATTTGGTATATTTTGAAAAACAAGAAGAAGCGCGATCTTGCGGTAGAGTATTAATAAATTTTTTATTACAATGTGAAGCATTACGGATAGATATTACAACACCAGAACAACTCATATCAGATCCAAAAAAACAACAATATGATCTCCCCCCATTTAAATATGGTATTAATTCTCAGCAGTTATGTTCATATTTTGAAAAGTTAAGAATAACAAACTGTAAGAAATATGACTCCGCACCAGAAGATTATGAAGCAGAATTTATCATTGCTTCACTACAATATTTCGGTCATTTTTTAAAAAAACAATATTTAAATGTTTATGATGTTAATAAAATTATTTTTGATGAGCGAAATAATGATTTTTATATAATTCAAGTATTAAATTTTAATAAAGCAACACAACTTCCAGAACCATCCGGACATTGGTTTGGTGCGCGTAGCATTAATGGAAAAATTTATTATGCGGAACCACTCGAACAAATGGCAGACGACAATTTACAATTAGTTAGTTTTGATAATCTTATTGGGTTGAAGAAGAAGTTAGAAGAAAAACAACGACAAACACAAACAGAAACAGTTATGTTTAATATATATACATTTAACTCTACACAAAATCAGTCTAATTTTATGAATATTATTTGTTCTAACTGCCAACAACAATATAATAAAATTACCTTAGTGAATTTATACGAATTACCATTTAATAACAAATGTGAAGGATGTAAATACGAGTTCTCATATAATCAACTGCTAGTCCAAGAACAAGT